>Ga0181520_10000876_pt1 | contig 64815 bp, 51 predicted proteins | sample PEATcosm2014_Bin_29_FD_132451 | JGI IMG/M metagenome (GOLD analysis project Ga0181520, IMG submission 132451) | Peatland microbial communities from MTU Mesocosm Facility, Houghton, MI, USA - PEATcosm2014_Bin02_30_metaG | ecosystem: Environmental > Terrestrial > Soil > Wetlands > Peat | place...
ATCTCGCTCGCAAAACCTGCCACTGCGAAAGCCAACGCCACGAGTACGTCAAGCACGAGCGGATCGACCTCAAGCAGCACATCGGCGGGGAGTCTGGGCACCACATTCCTCAGCCTCTTGGCGCAGGAATTGCAGAACCAGGATCCGACGGCTCCCGTTGACCCAACGGCGATGGTTGGCCAGATGATCTCGCTGAACCAACTGGAACAGTTGATCAGCATCAATCAGGGCATCACCAGCGCCACAACTTCGGACGCCAGCGGGACGGCCGGTGTGCAATCGGCAAGCGCAACGGCCAGCAACGCATCGACCTCGACGGCGAGCAGTACCGCGGCCACAACAGCAAATGGCGGCTTGACGAGCTTGCTTTCGCCCTCCGTTGCTGGAGCGGCAACCACCCAACTGCCTTTCGATCCAAAGACCATGATGCCGCTCGGCTACGGCAACTTTGGCGCGACGGCGGCTTCTATCAACCCTTCCCTGAACACCGTGAACATGGGATTTTCCGGCACGAATAACAACATGGCAGGAGGCAAGTAATGGGCTCTTTTTCGTCACCACTCTCTGGACTCATGGCAGCGCAAGACGAACTGCAAACCGTTTCGAATAACCTGGCCAACATGAACACCGATGGCTATAAAGACCAGACCCTGACCTTTGCCGACATCTTTGCGCAGAGCGGCGCCACCAATGGCGCGGGCGACCCGATGCAGACCGGAGCAGGCGTCACAGTTTCCTCCACGGAGTCGAATTTTACCGAGGGGAACCTGAACGCGACAGGCACTGCCTCAAACATGGCGATCTCCGGAAGCGGATTCTTTGTGGTTCAGTCTTCCAGCGGTCAGGTGAACTACACGCGCGCGGGGGACTTTACCACCAACAACGAAGGACAACTCGTTGCACCGGATGGTTTCTTGCTGATGGGTTATCCGGCAGTGGATGGAGCTGTCAACCAATCGGCGTCATTGCAGCCGTTACAGGTGGGGACCGGTGTGGCGATCCCAGCTACGGCCAGCACCACGATCGGAGTGACAGCCAATTTGAATTCCGACACCGCGGTGGGCGGTCAAGGCACGGCCAGTACTGTAACGGTCTACGATTCGCTGGGTTCCGCGCATAACCTGTCAATCAACTACACCAAGACCGGAGCAAACACCTGGACCTACACAGTCACCATCCCGCCATCCGATCTCACTGGTGGCGCCAGCGTGAACACCACGGTAGGATCGGGCACGCTGAACTTCAGCAATGCGGGCGTTCTGACTTCGACGACCAATGTTGTTCCCATCTCTATCACCGGTCTTTCCGACGGAGCTTCGAACATGTCGGTCTCCGGGCCCTTTGGGTCAGCATCGAGTCCTACCATCACGCAGACGGCCTCGGCGAACTCGACCAGCGCCACCAGCACCAACGGTTTCGCGGGCGGCACTCTGTCGACCTACGCCGTGCAGCCGGACGGCACCATCGAAGGCACCTTCTCGAGCGGAAACACGATGGCGTTGGGGCAAGTCGCATTGGCTTCCTTCGGAAACGTCCAGGGACTTTCCGATGTTGGAAACAACAACTACGTTCCGACGGCGGCCTCCGGATCGGCGGTGGTTGGGCTGGCCGGAACAGGTGGAAGAGGAACGATTGTTGGCGGTTCGGTCGAGGAGTCGAATGTGGATATCGCCTCGGAGTTCGCCAAACTGATCGTAGCCCAGCAGGCGTACTCGGCAAACGCAAAGTCGATTACCACGTTCAATCAGGTCTCCCAGGCGACATTGCAAATGATCCAGTGATCCGAGTTCCCGGGAATTTCTTAGCATTGCATTAAGGGCCAGCCGCCCGTTCAATCTGCCGGGCGGCAGGGTCCAATTTCGAAGAAGCGTTCTCATATCGGCCTCACCAAGCGGCTGCGTTCCGGGTTTGCGCATTTCCCAAGGCGACCCGGCAGCGCAGCTGCTAAAGTGCATTTTCCCCTTGATCCAAGGCTATTTAGACCATTTTTCCCCAGCCTAGCGGGCACCCAGCCCAGTCTCCTCAAAGAAACGGTCTCTCGATTGCTTTCACCCTTATTGACAAGCCCAAGGTTCGTGGCCTGCGGGGCGCATTCCATTTGTACAACGAGCGAAGAAACGACACCCACGCAGAATGGCAGCCCGATGAATTGAGGCGGCCGGGGAAGAGAAAGCGATGAATACGGCAATGAGCACCGCAGCGCCGATGGTGGAAGCAAAGCCGGCGCAGGGTCCGCAACTGGTGGAAAAGCATCAGGATAAGGACCCGTGCGAGTTGCTTCCGTGGCTTCCGTGCAGGCTTGCGCTCGATATTCCAGTGGTTAAGTTCACGGTGGGCGACCTGCTGGATCTTGCCCCCGGGTCGATCGTGGAGACCGCACATCACCAAAGCAGCGACTTGCCTTTGCGCGTGAATGGGCAACTGGTCGGATGGACAGAATTTGAGGTCGTTGGCGAACGTCTTGCCGTGCGGCTTACGGACCTATCATGAAAACTCAGCGTTCTTTCGCATCCATTCCGGTACAAAGGCCCGCACTGCCGTTCCCTGTCTTTCCGGGGGGCGCTTCCTTGAAGTCTCTTGAGACTCCGATGGGGCTGCTCTCGCGAATTTGGAATTGGTTCAAAGCGCGCCAGCAAGCACGCTCGTGCACCCGGCATTTGCAAATTGCGGCAACCGCCTCGCTGGGCGAGAAGCGGTTTGTCGCCTTGATTCAACTCGATGAACTGCAATTCCTGATTGGCGGTGGGCCGGCGAGCGTTGTGCTGCTGGCGCAGGTCAATGCCAAGGAGCGCTTTGACGACATGCTCAAAGAGAACATGTCGGCGCCCACGCACCAGAGGGCGAAGCGAGTAGCCAAGCCGGCTGCCAGGGCCGAGTTGAAGCGGATGGTAAAGCCAGCCGCAAAACTGGCGCCGAAGCCTATCGTTGCGGCCCCCGCGAGGCTGACCTTGAAGCCCATGGCCAAGCCTGCGTTGAAGAAACCGGTGAAGCCGCAGGTGGCCAAACAGACCGCAAGACAGACGAGGAAACAGGCGTGAAGCGAGCTCTTGCCATCCGCGCAGTGCTTTGCCTGATGTTGTTGCTGGCGGCGACATCGGCAAAGGCCGCGCCATGGCCGGAGGGCGCAATCACCGGTGCAGGCCATTTCGCGGGATTATGGCGCTCGGCGCCGATGCTTCTGGCCGAGGTCCCCATCGAGCCAAACGCCGCTGCCTCCGACCCGAACGAACTCCGGATCTCAGGACTGGGGGGCGGTTCGGCGCAATGGTCAATCGTCGTCCTATTGACTTTTCTGACGCTGATACCGTCCATTCTCATCTGCATGACGCCGTTTGCGCGGCTGCTGATTGTCTTTCACTTTCTTCGTCAGGCGCTGGGCCTGCAAACCACGCCGTCCAACCAGACTCTAGTGGGGCTCTCGGTGATCATGACCTTCTTTCTTATGCAGCCGATTGGCATGGCGATCTACCGCGATTCGGTAGTGCCGCTGCAGGAAGGCAAGATCACCGCCATGGATGCGCTGGCTCGCGGAGGCGTTCCCATGCGCCAGTTCATGTCGCATTACGTTCGCGAAAAAGATGTAGCGCTATTTCTTGAAATGGCCAAAGAGCCACGTCCCGCCAATATCAACGATGTTTCCTTCCGCGTGCTGCTTCCGGCATACATACTCTCCGAACTGAAGGCGGGATTCCAGATCGGCGCAGTTCTCTTTCTGCCCTTTCTGGTGGTGGATATGGTGGTCGCTTCAATCACCACTTCCGTCGGCATGATGCAGTTGCCGCCCGTTGTGATTTCCACCCCGCTGAAGCTGCTGCTGTTTCTCATGGTGGACGGCTGGCATCTGCTGATTGGCGCATTGATGAGGAGTTTCAACTGATGGGCGTTGACCAAGTAGTTTTGATGGGCCGTCTGATGCTGCAGGAGGTGGTGATCCTGATTGCGCCGATCCTGCTTGCGGCGATTGCCGTGAGCTTGGTGGTCAACGTCATCCAGGTGCTCACATCTTTGCAGGACCAGACACTTTCGCATGTACCCCGTCTGCTGGTGACGGGCGGGACTCTCTTCATCATGATGCCGTGGATGTGGCGGCATCTGGCGCACTACACCATCGATCTTCTAACCGACTTTCACAAGGTGCTGCAGTAGTGAACATAAACTTGGTCCAGGTTTTCGGAGCATTGCTGACGATCGGCGTCCGGCTGACCGGCATCATGCTCTTTGCGCCCTTCTTCGGAAGCGTCGCAATTCCAGCCCGCGTGAAAGCGGTGCTGGTGCTGGCCTTGACCGCACTGCTGTATCCGATGCTCTCGGACCATCTTCCGCAGATGGCCATAAGCCAATGGCCGTTGATGGTCTTCAGCGAACTGCTTGTGGGCGTGGCTCTGGGCATCGCCACCAACATCGTCTTCGACGGCGTGCAGATGGCGGGACAGATATTGAGCATGCAGATGGGCTACTCGCTGGTCAATATTCTCGATCCGCAGACGCAGGTGGAATCCACCGTGGTGGCCACGTTTCACCAGACCATCGCCATGCTGATCTTTCTGCGCCTCAATGTTCACTTTTGGATCTTGCGGGCTTTGGCGCGCAGCTTCGATTATCTTCCTCCCGCCTCAGGACATTTTGGTGCGGAGTTCACGACCTCAGTCTTGCGCGCGGGAGCGGACGTTTTTGCCATTGGCATTCAGATTGCAGCTCCCGTGCTATCCGCGACATTGGTTGCGGACGTAGCCCTCGGTCTCCTGGGAAAGGCGTCTCCACAATTGCCGCTCATGCTGCTGGGACCCGCGGTGAAGAGCATTCTTGGATTGTTGATATTGATTTCCGCGCTCAAGTACTGGCCGAATCTGTTTGAGAACCTGTTCCTCAGATCGATCAGCCAAGCCGAAAACCTTCTTCACCTGGCCCGATAACGCTTGGCAGGATATGACCCATGGCAGACAGCAGCAAAACAGAACAAGCAACAGATAAGCGGCGGAAAAAGGCGCGGGAACAGGGCCAGGTAGCCCGTTCGCGCGAACTGCCCGGCGTGTTTGCTCTGGCCTCCGTGGCGGGTGTGGCGGCACTGATGGCGCCCAGTGCGATTACGCACTGGACCGCGCTCTATCGCAATACACTCTATGCTGCTTCGGGCGATCTTGAAAGCAACGGCCCCGTTCTCTTCTGGAGTGCGATCGAGGTAATGCGCTGGATTGTCCCGATCCTGCTGGCCGGGATGACCATGTCGGTGCTTGCGGGATTGGCTCAGGGCGGAGTGAACTTCGCGCCCGAGGCGCTGGCTTTGAAGTTCGACCGGTTCAACCCTGCCAGCAAGCTGGGGCAGATTTTCTCTCCTATCGGACTGAGCAATCTCTTGAAGTCGCTCCTGCCCTTCACGGCGATTCTGTGGATCGCCATCAATGTGGTGCGCAGCCATTGGGAAACGACGGTTCATGCCTCCAACCTGGGCTTGAGGCCTTTTGCCAGCTTTGTCGGTTCGATGATATTGGAGTTGACGTGGAAGTCCGGCCTCGTTCTGCTGGCCTGGTCCGTGGTCGATTATGTGTTGACCCTGAAGAAGATGGAGGGCGACATGAAAATGACCAAGCAGGAGGTGCGCGAGGAATACAAGGAGACGGACGGCAATCCGCTCATCAAATCCAAAATCCGCCAACTGCAAAGGGCGATGCGCAAGAAGCAGTCGTTGAAGGCCGCCGCCACCGCCACGGTCATTATCACCAACCCAACTCACTTTGCCGTTGCGCTCAAATACGAGATGGACATGCCCGCGCCCATGGTGGTCGCCAAGGGGCGCGACCTGCTGGCCGAGAAGATCAAGCAATTGGCGCGCGATAACGGAATCATGCTGGTGGAGAACCGGCCGCTGGCGCAGGCGTTGTACAAGAGCGTGGAAGTCGGCGATTCGATCCCGTCCAAGTTGTACCAGGCGGTGGCGGAGATTCTCGCCACGGTCTTCCGCGCCCAGGCCGAGGTAAGGCGCGCCGAAGCGGACCGGAGCTCAAGAAACGCATCGGGCCAGAAGATCAACAGCACCCCACTTCACGGAAGGGCGTAACGCAATGATGGAAAAGCTTTCTGCAATCCTCCGGAAGTCGGGTGACTGGATCGCTCCAATCGCCGCCGTCTCGATGGTCTTCGTGATGCTGGTGCCGCTGCCGAGCTTCATGCTCGACCTGCTGCTGACCGTCAGCATCACTCTATCGATCCTGGTCCTCCTCACCGCCATTCAGATTCTGCGCCCGGTTCAGTTCTCGGTCTTTCCCAGCCTCCTGCTGCTGCTTACGCTGCTTCGGCTGTCGCTTGACCTGGCCAGCACGCGCCGCATTCTTCTGCACGGCAACGAGGGCACGGCGGCCGCGGGCAAGGTCATCGAGGCATTTGGCCAGTTCGTGGTTGGCGGCAACTATATCGTTGGCTTCGTACTCTTCCTGGCATTGATCGCCATTCAGTTTCTGGTGATCAGTCACGGCGCGGTGCGCACGGCAGAAGTGACGGCGCGCTTCACTCTGGATGCGATGCCCGGCAAGCAGATGGCCATCGATGCCGACTTGAACGCCGGTCTCATTAATGAGCAGCAGGCCCGGGCCCGGCGCGAGCGGGTGGCGCGCGAGGCGGAGTTCTGCGGAGCGATGGATGGCGCGGCGCGCTTCAGTCAGCGCGATTCGCTGGCCACGATTCTCATCATGGCCATCAACATCATCGCCGGCTTCCTGATCGGGGTTTTTCAGCAGGGCGTTCCTTTCGCGGATGCGTTGAAGACCTACACCATCCTCACGGTAGGCGACGGCCTGGTGACGATTCTTCCCTCGCTGCTCGTCTCTGTTGCCGGCGGTATCGTTGTCACACGTGCGGCGTCCAAGGAATCCTTGGGCGTGAACGTGAGCCAGCAGTTGTTAAACAGTCCGCGCCTGTTCTGGATCGCGGGTGGCGTGCTCTTCGCCCTGGGGCTAATCCCGGGACTGCCGAAGTTCTCATTTTTCGCGCTTGGAGCAGGCCTTTGGTTTGCGGCATACAAGATGAAGCCGCAGGTTATTAAAGACGAAGTAGAGGAGCTTGAGGCCCTTGCCAAGGCCGCAGCATTGCCCGGCGGCGCGGCGGCGCCTCAAGTCGATCCCATGGATGCGATTCTGAAGCTCGATGAGCTGATGCTCGAGGTGGGTGTGGGCCTGGTGCCTCTGGTGGATGCGCAGAAGGGCGGACAACTGCTGAATCGCGTGAAGTCCATGCGCAAGAATCTGGCCCAGCAGCTCGGCTTCCTGGTGCCATCGATTCACATTACCGACAACCTCTCGCTGCGGGAGAGAGAGTACGTAATTTACCTGCGCGGCATCGAGATCGCTCGCTGGGAGCTGCGGCGCGATTGTCTGCTGGCTATCAGCTCGAATGCCAATGCTCCGGATCTTCCCGGGCAGGATACTCGCGAACCGGCCTTCGATGTGCCGGCAAAGTGGATTGTTCCCCAGACCCAGGGGCAAGCGATTGCCGCGGGATATGCGGTGGTGGATTCGACCTCCGTGCTTGCTGCCCACTTGGCGGAAGTGATCAAGCGCAACGCCAATGAGCTTCTGTCGCGGCATGAAACCAAGAGACTCATCGACCGGCTGAGCGAGTCTCACCCAAAACTAATCGAAGAGCTAATCCCCAAGCTCATGAGCCTGGGAGAAGTGCAAAAAGTTCTGCAACAACTGCTGCGCGAGCAGGTGTCGATCCGCGACCTGGGAACCATTCTGGAGACGCTGGTCGAGACGGCCTCGTTCAACAAGAACCCGATCGCGCTTGTGGAAGCAGTGCGTCACACGCTGGGTAGAGCGCTGATTCGGCCGTTGTTGAACGAACAGGGCGAACTGCGGGTCGTCACTCTCGACACCACTATTGAAGACGAATGTCTGCGCGGATCGAACCAGCAACAGAACCAAAACATTGGTACCCCGCAGCAGGTTACTTTGGCACGCCGCGTGCTGGATGGATTGCGTACGAACTTTGGGAAAGACATCGCAGCGGCCCCGCCCATCCTGTTGTGTTCTTCCCCTGGACGTTATTACCTTCGGCGCTTGCTGGAGCCGTTTATTCCCAGGATCGTGGTCATTTCTCCTGGGGAGATTCCACCCATGACACCGGTGCAGTCTGTTGGAGTTCTTCATTGAAGTGATTAAGGCGTGAGTCGGAGACGCGCGGAACGCCTGGAACGGGGAACAGAGTCTCAGGGAAAGCGGAAGAAGCGGGCAAGCGGCATACAAAGGGAGTGATGCAATGACAACAGCAGAGTTGGCTTATCGCGCGAGCGGAGACGACACAGACGAACGCAACGAACTCGTGATGCGTGAGTTGCCGCAGGTCTACTATGTGGCGGCCAGAATCCGTGAGCGGTTGCCGAAGCATGTGGAGATGGAGGACTTGGTCCAGGCCGGCGTGATCGGACTGCTGGAGGCCTGCCGCAGCTACGACTGCACCAAGGATGCGCAATTCTCCACCTTTGCCAAGTTCCGCATCCGGGGTGCAATTCTGGACAGTCTTCGCAAGCTGGATTGGGGCTCTCGTACGCTGCGCAGAAAAGGGCGCGAAATCACCACGGTGGTGGCCAAGCTTGAATCGCAGTTGGGAAGGCAGCCGCTCGAGGAAGAGATTGCGAACGACATGCAGATGGGGCTGGATGAGTTGCAGAACACCATGTCGCAACTGGATGGCCTCTACCTCGTCGGTCAGCGCTCGAACCCCTCCCAAGACCATACCGAGGCCTACGATCTGATCGAATCTGCGCCCAGCACCGGCGAAGACAATCCCTTCGACCTTTGTCTGGAGGGCGAAAGAAAGGCGTTGCTGGCCGAGGCGATATCCAAGATGTCGGAGCGAGAGCAGTTGATTCTCTCCCTGTACTACAGAGAAGAGCTGACCATGAAAGAAATATCGAAAGTGGTTGGCATCGTTGTCTCCCGGGTTTCGCAAATCCACGCGGCTGCCATGGTCAAGTTGCGCGCGTCGCTGACACAACTGCGCGAGGGATCGGCGGTACCGCCGGAGCGTTTCCCGACGACCTACCAGGGTGTGGATAGCCGTCAGACCAGGAGACAGCAGCTATGACCCCCTCGCCAGCACAGGGCACGGCGAAGCCTGGAAAAGGCGCGGCGCCGCCGCAAAAGGCGCGCATGATTCACTCGTGCAATTTTCGCTATGCTGGCCGGCTGTCTAATGAGAACGCGCGCGCTTTGACGGCGCTGCATGAGAAATTCGCCCTCAATGTGACTACCGCTCTGGAACTCTACCTGGGCACAACACTGGAATTGAAGCTGCTGTCACTGGAACAAATGGCCATTGCGGATTACACCAGCGGCCTGGCGGCAAACAGCTATCTACTGCCTTGCGCGCTCAACGTGATGGAAAGCAACATCCTCATGGAGATGGACGTTGCGCTGGTCTTTCCGGTCATCGATCTTTTGCTTGGCGGAGCGGGCGCGGCATCGGGCGATGTGCGCGAACTCACGGAGATCGACGAAGAGATCATGCAGAGCGTTACCGCGCTTATTGTCAAGCAGATGGAACGCTCCTGGCAGACCTTGAATCTTTCGCTCACAGCGGGCCGTTGCATCAAGCCCGGCATGATTCAGCAGATCTTTCTGATGAACGAAAAGCTCGTGCTTCTGATGTTCGAGTTGACCCTTGGAAGCACGTCTGGAAACTTCAATATTGTTCTGCCGACGTCGTTTGTCGGCTTCCTGTTGAGGCATCTGAAGGCCGCGCAATCGAAGAAAGTATCGAGTCTCCGCGCGCTTCGCAGTCCCAGCCTTCGCGAACGAATTCTGGATTGCGACTTTTTGGTGGCCGCGGACATTACCCAGATGCGCGCGCTGGTCAAGGACCTGATCGACCTGAAGCCGGGGACGATTCTCAAGATGAAGGCGCCAGTAAGAAGCCCCGGGCGGCTCACCGTGGAAGGCATAGATATCTTCGAGGCATTGCCGGTTCGCAACGGTACGCGGAAGGCTGCCCAACTAACATCCCGGTCGCAGGAACCGGCGGCGTTGAAGGAGTAGTATGGCGGCGAACCAGACAGCGGACAGCAAACGCCAGTTCTTCTCGAGCGCGTTCTTCACCGCGCTGATGGAAGCGATGACCGACGCCAGCGGGTCTAGCTGGTCGTCTTCCGCTGTGACGGAAGGCGAAACGACTCCCGATGGATCCGAGCCGGTAAGGGTGAAGTTCACGCTGGAAGGTAGCTTGCAGGGCGAGTTCCAACTGGAGTTGGAACGTGCCGCGGCCTCCATGATGGTGTCGAAGATTGCGCGGCTTTCTGAGGATGAGTTCGAAGAGGAACATTCGGCAGCGCTGCTGAAGCTGATCAAGGCCGGAGCGGAGAGATTTCGATCCGCCGGGAAACAGGAGCTGGGCGCATTCACCGTCAAGGCTGCTACGGCTGCGCAGCCGGCTCCGGGATCCGCCAGTGTTGTCCGGATCGCCGCCAGCGACGATACGGACAATCGCGCGGTCATCGCGATGTACATTTTTGCGGACTTGGCTGAAGCCTTGGTCCCACATCCCAAGGCTGGGAGCACGGCAGTGGGGAACGTAAAGCCGCCGAAGTCAGCAGCGGCAAAAGCGATAGCGGATCAGCTGAACCTGAACCTGGTGATGGATGTCGAATTGAACGTCACCCTGCGCTTCGGGCAGCGACAGCTCACCCTGCGCGAGGTTCTGGATTTGACAACCGGATCGGTGGTTGAACTCGATCGCCAGGTTGAAGAACCGGTCGAGTTGCTGCTTGATGGCGTAGTGATCGCTCGGGGCGAGGCCGTTGTGGTCGATGGGAATTACGGACTCCGTGTGACAGAGGTGCTGCAACCCGTGTCCGCGACCATGATCAAATGAGTGCCGCTCTTGAGGGCACAGTAGACAGCATAGAAATGCAGGAGCGAAGGAACAGATGAACCTGATGAATGCAATACCGACACCGGCTTGGGTGGCCGGGTTCAAGGTGCCCACCACCAACTGCGAGCACTGCCGCCGTTCGATGGCGGTGAAGAATATCTCTACCCGCAAGGTAGGGATCAGGATGGGCGATCGCTGGTATTGCAGTCCGCGTTGCTTTGCGGCGGCCGCCGAGCAAAGGCTCTCGGAATTGCTGACGACCAGAAGGCTGGACCAGGCAAACCGCGTTCCTCGGATGCCGTTGGGATTGAGCCTGATGAGCCGTGGCTTATTGACCAAGACGCAATTGAAAGATGCCATGGATCTGCAAAAAGAGACCGGCGAGGAGATTGGCGAAATCGTGGTGCGGCAAGGCCTGGTCAGCGAAGATCAACTGACTGCTGTTCGCGCTTCGATGTGGGGCTGCGCCGTATTCGATGTGCGGAAGCATATTCTGCGCGCCAGGATCGCAATTCCATCCGCCCTGATCCGGCAGTATTCTGCAATTCCCCTTCATTATGTGGAAACGACCAGGTTGCTGCTGGTGGGCTTTGTGAAGGGAGTCGAATATGGGCTGCTTTACGCGATCGAGCAGGTCACCGGGTGCAAGACGCAGGCCTGTTTCGTAACGCCGACCGACTTTGAGGCCCGGATGCGGGAGATGGATCAGGCCAAGAACGTTTTTGGCGACGATTCGCACCGCGGCGTGACCTTCGACAATATTCAGCCGCCCGCCGAGATGGCCCGCGTGCTTTGCGAGTATGGCGTCGATCTCGAAGCCGAAGAAGCCACAATCGGAAAGTGCAAGGAGAGAATCTGGGCGCGTCTCAAGTGCGGGCCGAGAGACATCGACCTTCTCTTCAAGACGGTTTGATTTTGCTTTTGGCCAAGGCTGCAGGCTGGCCTCTTGGCACAGCGAGCGATTTGTGCGTCTTTTTCCACAACTCCAAAGTAACGTAAAAGCCGTGGACACATCTTCCACCTTTGCCGATAAGAACGCAACAGGTGAGATAGAGTGCTCAATCATGCATACGAACCGGTAATCGACCACAGCTGGATTCCATCGTCCGCTTGGCGGTGTCTGCAGTTCCCGGAGCAGAACCAGATGACGCAGAAGAGTGCGGATTTCCTGGACGAAGTGCCGGTCATGTCCGCCACCGTCCTCGGCCTGGAAATGCTTCTGTATGAGCCGTGCATCGATTTGAAGATGGCTTCCGAGCTGATCCTGAGCGATGTCGGGGCGACCATCAAGATTCTGCGGCTGATTGGGAAAGAGTACGAATTCGCCGCCGAGCGCCCGAGCCGCATGGGCGAGTGCCTGTCCAGTCTGGACGTGGACACCTGGTTCGGCGCCATCTCCGCGCGGACATTTGTGTGCGACCGGGAACACGCGGCAACTACCGCGGTCTGGAATCATTGCCGTCTGGTAGCGCAATACTCGCAACTGGTTGCCGAGTCCATCGAGAGCATCTCTCCTGAAGACGCGTACCTGGTTGGACTGCTTCACGGGATTGGAGCGATTCCCAAGGTTTTGGGCTGGCCAAACGGCGGCCCGGACGTCAGAGACCCAGGCGCTCTATTTGAAATGGAGGGGATGCTGCCGCTGTTCGTGCTTTCCGCGCTGCGCAGCGTGAACGATCCCCGTCCTTCGTCCATCTGGAGATTCATCCTGACCACGGCGCACGAATTGGCCGGGGCCAAGCCCGATTTCCACGATCCCTCACACTACGAAACGAACTCATTGGGCATCCCTTCGCGGTTTACACGGTGCCTGCCCGGGTTCGATGAATCTCTTCCCATTGCTGCGGGACGGTAAGAACTCAGATCAGATTTGGCTGATCGAGAAGCAGCAAACCGAAGCCAGGGGAGTGCATATTTCCTCGCAAGGTGTCGATAGAGAAATGACGAAGCACAGCGTGAGATGGCGAAGGTCACGCGCCTTCTCACGCGCTTCTCATCGACTTCTCATAGCCGGCCCCGACCGGCCCATAAATTAATTGTCCCCAGTACTGCAATCCGCTGAAAACATGGAAAAATCCGACAGGGCTTGAATTGGTCACCGGCGTGCATATTAGATGGCCGAGGCCTTGCCATGAGCAGTGGATACTTTGCAGCTTGCACCGGGTTGATTTCACGAACGCTGTCGTTGGAGACCGTCGCCAACAATCTCGCGAACGTGAGCACGCCGGGCTTCAGGGCAAGCCATAACGTTTTCAGCTCCCTTCTGGCTTCAAACTCTCAATCGGGACTCTCGATGCTCAACCAGGACGCCAACGATTATGGCGTGTTGAGCGGTTCACGGCTGGATACCACGCAAGGGGCGCTCACGCCGACCGGAAACGCACTCGACTTCGCGTTGGAAGGGCCGGGCTACTTTGCTGTCAAGTCCGGGACTGGAACTCTCTACACCCGCGGAGGAAACTTTCGCGTCTCGCCGCAAGGACAATTGATCACCGGCGCGGGCGATCCCGTGCTGGGAGACAACGGCCCAATCACTATTGTGGGGCAGCCCGTATCGGTCAGCACGGACGGAACGATATCGGTGAATGGAGCGATCTCCGGGCGGTTGAAGATGGTCGAATTTCCATCCACAGTTGCAGTTCAAAGCGCGGGTGGAACCTATTACTCCGCGCCCGCGGGCAGCGAAGTAGCCGCTACCAACTCTCAAGTGCGCCAGGGAATGCTCGAAAGCTCGAACGTGAATCCCGTCACCAGCGTGGTCGAGTTGATTACCGCGCAGCGCGAAGTCGAGTCCATGCGCCGCGTGCTGTCGATGTTTCACACCGAGATTGACAAGACCGCAACTCAGGAGTTGCCAAAAGTAGGCTGAAGCAAGTTCTGCGTCTCAGCCGAGGCAACATTGAAAGGACCCCGATATGTTTCGTGCACTCTATACGGCCGCAAGCGGAATGACTGCCCAGCAGTTGAACCTGGACAACATCGCCAACAATCTCGCGAACTCAAGCACGACGGGGTTTCAGCAGCGTCAGGTGAATTTCACCGACCTGCTCTATCAGAACCAGATCATGCCTGGTGCTGCCGCAACGCAGCAGACCACCGTGGCGGCAGGCCTGCAAATCGGTCTCGGCACCCGGCCCGCCGCGACGGAAATGATCCAGACACAAGGTGACTTCTCCACGACCGGGAATCCTCTCGATCTGGCCATTCAGGGCGCCGGATTCTTTCAGATTCTGATGCCCAACGGACAACTGGGCTACACGCGGGACGGTTCGTTCCATCCGAATGCACAGGGAGAGTTGGTGACTGCCGAGGGCAACCCGCTGCAACCGGCGATCACCATTCCCTCCGATTCTCTCAGCGTAACCGTGGGCAGCGATGGAACAGTCAGCGTCACCCAACCGGGACAGACGGCGGCTACGCAAGTGGGCATCGTTCAGACAGCTCTGTTCATCAATCCGGGCGGCCTGAATGCTGTTGGCAACAATATATATCTGCCAACCACCGCTTCAGGCGAACCGGTTGTGGGATCGCCTGGCGGAGCGGAGGGATTGGGGACGTTGCAACAAGGCATGTTGGAGCAGTCGAATGTCAGCGTCGTCAACCAGTTCGTGGCGATGATCCTGGCGCAGCGGTCTTACGAATCGAATTCGCGGGTCGTCAAGGCCGCCGATGAGATGTTGCAGCAACTGAATCAGCTTGCCCAATAGCGGATTGAACTAGCAACCGGAAGCGGTGCAAGAGGGAAACGATGATGACGAAATGGATAGCGGGTATGTTGATGATGGCCATGTGCGTGGCGGCGCGGGGACAGTCCCAGCCGCAGGGCCGCTTCGCGCTCACCGCTGCACAGATCGCGCATACACTCTCGGGCAAGGGAATACAGATTGAAGCCGGGCAGGTGTCTCTGCTGGCCAACGTTGTCGCCACCGAGCCGCAACCGCTGCTGGATGTTCTTTCAGTTGAGCCGCTCAGCGACCGCTGGTCTGGACAGCACTCCGAGGCGCGCTCCCTGGTTAAGCTCGCCTGCCATTTGCCGGGCACGTGCTTGCCGTTCTATGCCATCGTGAGCAGTTCGGGCGGAGCGGCGGGGACCGCGAAAAGCGCACTAGCTGCCACGGGCAACGCGGCCTTGAAGCCGAATGCCACAGTCACCATGCGGGCCGGCACGCACGCCATGCTGGTGATGGACGACGACCGGGCACATATTCAGGTTGCCGTGGTGACTCTTGAAAGCGGCGCCGTAGGGCACCGGATTCGCGTAGCAAGCCCGGATCACAAGCAGTTCTATATTGGCGAAGTGGTGAGCGCAAACTTGCTTAAGAGGAGCTTCTGACATGCAATTGAGATACAAACTCCACGGAAGCATCGCCGTTCTCGCGCTGTTGGGAATCTCCGCGGGCGTTGTCTTTGGCGCCAGCACGCCGAAGTCGAAGTCGAAGAGCGCCGAGCAGCTTCGCGCGGACTATATCACTCGCTTGCAGGAGAAGAATATTCCGTCCGCCGACGAACACACGGTGGGGAGCTTGTGGACGGCTCAAAGTCCGCTGGGCGATTTCGCCACCGATTACAAGGCGCATCACCTGAACGACACCATTACCATCCAGGTTTCGGTGCAGACGACGGCAACGCAATCGGGCACGGTTGACAGCGAGCGTTCCTTCACCACCAGCTCAGGAATCACCGGCCTGTTCGGCCAGACGCCATCGGCCACAAATCCTCTCTTCGCGGCGAATTCATCTCATGCACTCAAGGGGCAGGGTTCGACGGCGTCGAACACACTCTTCCAGACCAATCTGACCGGTCAGGTCATTGCCGTGCTTCCCAGTGGGAATCTGGTAGTGGAGGCAGGACGCCAGATCTTCATGAACAACCAGCATGAGAATGTCATCGTGCGCGGGATGATCCGGCCGGGCGATATCGGCCCCAACAACACGGTGCTCTCATCGGCGCTCAGCAATCTCGAGATCGAGATGAAGGGCAAGGGTATTATTTCGGACGGCACGCGTCCGCCAAACTTTCTTACCAAGGCACTCCTATGGCTGCTGAACTTTTGAACCGCATGTTGCGCAAAACGGGACTAGGGATTCGGCCCTGCCGGCCGGGGCGGCTCGCCCTGCTGGCGGTTCTGCTGGTGTTCTGTACTCTTGCGCTTCAGGCGTCGGAGTCCGACCGCAGGGTGCTGATCCGCGACGTAACGCAGATTCAGGGAGTCCGCGACAATCAACTGGTGGGCTATGGCCTGGTGGTCGGATTGGCCCGTACCGGCGATACGCAGCAGACATTTTTTACCGTGCAGACCCTGGCCAATTCTCTGCAGCGCATGGGTGTGCAGATTGCGCCGGGTGTCGTTGTGGTAAAGAATGTTGCCGCCGTCTTTGTAACTGCCACTCTGCCCGCGTTTGCGCGGCCGGGCATGAAGCTCGATGTGACCGTCTCGTCGGTGGGCGACGCCAAGAGCATCCAGGGCGGCGTGCTACTGATGACCGCACTTCGAGCGCCCAATGGAGAGGTCTATGCCGAAGCTCAAGGCCCGCTGGTAATCGGCGGATACGAAGAGGGCATGGCGGGAAACTCAAAGCAGGTGAACCATCTGACTGTGGGCAGGATCGCCGAGGGGGGCGTGGTGGAACGCGACGCCGCCGTCGACTTGAGCCGCTTCAAAACGGTCTCCCTGCTGCTGTTGAACTCCGACTTCACCGCGGCGCGGGACGTTGCGGACGTGATTAACAAGGAATTCGGCAAGCCGATCGCCAATGCACTCGACAGCCGCCGGATCGACGTAGATGTTGCCGCGAGCGGCACGCCCTCGGTGACGATTCTCATCTCGCGCGTCCAGAATCTTTCGATCCATTTCAAATCGCCGGCCAAAGTTGTTGTCAACGAGCGCACTGGAACCATCGTGATGGGCGGCGACGTGCGCCTATCGCCCGTATCGGTGATCCACGGCAGTCTGACCATCGATGTGGAGACGACTCATATCGTCCTGCCAGGGCAGCCAAGCATGGAAGGCAGGACGATGATGCCCGGCAAGCCGGAGGTCGTGGAAGAGACCAAAACGACTGTGAGCGACCGCCCCGCACAGTCGATTCAACTGCAAGAGGGAGCCAATGTCGACGAGCTGATCAAGGGTTTGCACGCCATTGGCGCTACGTCCCACGACATCATATCGATTCTTCAGGCAATCAAGGCAGCAGGCGGACTACAGGCTGATTTGGAGGTGATCTGATGACCGTCATTTCGCCGCTTAATACCGTTTCGGCTTTTCCCGTCGCAAGCCCGGCCTCTCAAACCGACTGGGTGATGCGGGAGGCCAACTCGGCGCACACGCAGAACGCAAAGATCGAGAAGTCGGCGAAAGACTTCGAATCGATTCTGTTGAGCAACTGGCTGCAACAGGCAGAGCAGAGTTTTGCTTCGGTTCCCGGCGGGGATGAGGATGAGGACGGGGACTCAGGTAAGGAACAGTTCCAGGGCATGGCGATGCAGTCGTTGGGAGCGTCGATGACCGCCGCCGGCGGCATTGGCATCGCCAAGATGATTTCAACCCAGCTTCACAAGGCGGAAGACGCCCGGGTCACGAGTGTAGAAAAAAGTAACCAAAATCCCGCAAAATAGTGGGAGAAACGGGTACAACTTTAATGTATGCAGTAACTTCCGTTGGTAATTGAAACGTTTTGTACGAAGCGCCGATAGAGGTACCGTTGAGACAGGAGTAGTGCAATGAAAATCGATGTCAACAGTCTAACGGTATCCACGCTGCCAGCCGATACGGCCGCAAAGAAAGTCACGAGTGGGGGTACGACCGGCACGCAGAGTGTCACGCAGGATACGACCACCTTCCACTCCGACGCTTTATCCGTCCAGTCGCTGACCAGCGAGGCAATGAAGTCCCCTGAGGTTCGTCAGGGCCAAGTGGACGTTCTCCGCCAGTCTGTAAAGAGCGGCGAGTATCATGTTGACGCATCGAAGACTGCTGACGCCATCGTCAACAGCAAAGACGTGTAGATAGAACTAGAGGGCGCCACAAGGTTTCTTTGGCTTGAGACCTGAGCGTTTTCACTGTACACGTTGCCCTTGCGTCAATGGGCAAAGCGGTTCTTCCCGAAGGAAGAACCCGTGTAGCTGCTCGGCTGGTAATGAGCAGAAGTGAAAACGCCGGAGATTTTCGGCTGAAGGACCTTTAGATGAACGGAGCAGCACGCCAGACGCGCGATTTGATCGCCGCCACCTACTTGCAGCATTTGCAGGAGCTGGCGTTTGAGATCTCCGTGGCTACGAAGGCCATATCCGCTAATTCACTATCCAAGTTCCAGGAGAGTGTGGCCAGGCAGGAGATGCTTTGTGCCAGCCTTGCATCCATGGCGAACACCGTCAACGATGAGTTTCGCTCTTCCGAGCAACCCTCGCTTCCGGGCATCGACAGCGCATTGGAACGCAAGATCAAAGCGGCGCAGCTGGCGATCCGCGAGTTGAATCTGCAGTATGCCGCGCTGCTGCGGCACTCCGGCAGATCGATCGCTCTCCTCTCTTTATTGTGCAAGAGCCAAACAGGGCAGTTTCAGGAGGCTCGCGGGCCCAGGTCGAAACATCAGACCTGGTCTTGCGAGATGTAACCTATGGCCTCATTGAGCACCTCGCTGAACATGGCTGTGCAATCGCTGGGCGCCGATACTGCCGCTCTGCAGATGACGAACAACAACATCGCCAACGCCAACACGCCCGGCTACACCCGGGAGGTGGCCGATTTTCAGGAAGTGTCGGTAACCAGCGGCGACGGCATGAGTTCGGGCAACGGCGTCGAGTTGACGGGCTATCAGAGCATCCGCGACGAGCTGCTGCAAAGGCAGATCGAGCAAGAGACGACAGCGCAGAGTGGGGCCAACGCCCAACAGTCCACGTTGCAGCAGATACAGCCCGCGTTTGCCACCACGACGGACGACATTGGGACAGACATGTCTGCTTTGTTCTCGAGCATTTCAAGCCTCTCTACCAATCCCACGAGTACCTCCTCGCGCCAGGCAGTGCTCACCGCGGGGCAGAATCTGGCCAATGCTTTCAATACCGCTTCAAGCACTTTGACCTCGCAGCAGGCCGGGCTCAATACTCAGGTTACCCAGGATGTAAGCCAGATCAATCAGCTGACCAAACAGATTGCGGCTTTGAATCCGCAGATTGCCGAAGTGGATTCGACCGGGGAAGACGCTGGAACTCTTCAGGATCAGCAGGACCAACTTGTGTTGAGCCTGTCGAAGCTGACCAGTGTCTCCGTCACCCAGTCCAACGGCGGTGTGACGCTGACCACCGGGAACGGAACTCCGCTCGTTGTTGGTTCGCAAAGTTCGGCGCTACAGACCACAACCGGCAGCGATGGCATGACGCATGTGCTCGATCAGAACGGCAACGATATTACAAAGACGCTCACCGCCGGTGACCTGGGCGGCACCATCCAGATGCGGGACACAACAATTCCCGGCCTCTCGACTCAGTTGGATACGCTGGCCAATCAGTTTGGGAGCGCCATCAATGCGGCTCAGGCTGCTGGATACGATCAGAACGGCAATGCCGGGCAGAACTTCTTCACTATCCCCACAACGGTTTCCGGTTCGGCCGGCTCCATCGAGATGGCCATCTCCGACCCCGCGCTAGTTGCTGCCAGTTCCGACGGCACATCGGGCAGCAACGGAAATCTGACCAATCTCAGCGCAGTCCAGACGAGTGCGCTTCCTTCGGGTCAGACACCCTCGGACGCGTACGCCAGCCTGATCTACCAGGTCGGCAGTCTCACCGCCAACGCCAACGCCGAATCGAGCGCAACGGCCGCCAGCCTGCTGCAACTGAACAACCAGATGAGTTCGGTTTCAGGGGTTTCGATCGACGAGGAATCAGCCAACCTGATCACCTATCAGCAGGCCTACGAGGCCGCGGCGCGAGTGGTCACCACCATTCAAGCGCTGTTCAGCACGACCATGAGCATGGGCACCGCATCGGCGGCGTAACACAATCAACAGGCGCGGCAAGCGGCCGCGCAATGAGGTCAAGATGCGAGTTACGAACATGGTTCCCGATATGCAATACGCCATGCAGCAGAGCCAGCAGGCTCTGTCTACGGCGGAGGAGCAGGTGGCTACGGGCCTGCGGGTCAACCAGCTTTCCGATGATCCCTCGGCTTCGGCCAATCTGGTCTCGTCTCTCGCCCAATCGGCAAATGTCGACCAGTACACCAGCAATGTCACCTCGCTCCAGTCTCAGATGCAGATGGCGGATTCGTCGATCAGCTCAATCGTGACGACATTGAATTCGGCGATAACTGCCGGCACCGAGGGCGCCAATGGCAGCGTGTCCAGCGCACAAAGGCAAGAAATTGCCTCCCAGGTGCAGGGATTTCTTACCAGCGTGGTTGCTGAAGGAAACACCAGCTTCTCGGGCTCCTATCTCTTTGGCGGCTCCGAAGCTGCAACACCTCCCTTTGTGGCTGCTTCAACCACTTACACCTCGAAGAACGGATCGGTGGCCAGTCCGCTGTCTGCAACAACCGCACTCACGGCGGGCTCGGTGACCACCATCAGCGACGCAACCACTGGTGAGACGATGACCTTCAAGGCGAAAGCCGGCAACACGGTTGCCACGCTTCAGGCAGCCGTGGCCAGCGCGGTCTCAGCCGGCACTCTTTCCGCGGGCACCAGCGCAACCATCAATGCCTCAGGCCAACTTCAAATCGGCAGCAACAACAGCGCCGACGGTATCGTGGTCGGTTCCAATGACGCAGCTCTCGGCACCATGACTGCCGCTGCGAATACAGCGGTCGCGAACGCTTACGCATATGTGGGAAACAGCAGCGTAAACAGCGTGCAAATAGGCGATGCGCTTAGCGTGGCCACCAACTTGCCCGGCAACAAGCTGCTCGGGTCGGGTTCAAATGTGATCGGATCGCTGGGCAGCCTGATCACGGCCCTCCAGAGCGGGACAACAGCAGAAATAGGCAACGCGGTCAGCGCCGTTACCGCCGCATTGAGCTCTGTCAGCACGCAGCGCATGCCCCTGGACAATACTATCGGCCAATTGGAATCGCAGGACAGCTATCTCAGCCAGGAAAAGGTAACACTGACGTCGCAGCAGAACAATCTGGTTGGAGTCGATACGGCCGATGCGGCAACGACCCTATCGCAGGATGAACTGCAGAACAGCGCGGTGATGGCGGCAGCCGCCAAAGTCATGCCGCAAACCTTGCTTCAGTATTTGCAACCATAGGAGGCGCGCTGCGCAGGTGAGGGAGCGGCCTGTTTGCCAAGGCTCCGGCCCGAACTGAATGCCGGTGCCGCGATAGCTGGGTTGCTCATACTGCATATCTCGTGGCGCACGTGGCTGTCTGGTTGCTCAACGTTATTACCCAGCATTGGAGAGGGCCCGGACAATTCGGCGGGCCGAAAGCTCCAGAAGATCCAATCCATCGGGGCCCGCGGATGCGGGTCCATATATAAGGAGAAGAAATGCCCTCGAATCGAGTCGCAACGCGCAATTCCAATGCGAGGGCGTGCACGGAAAATCTGCCTTTCAGCAGCGCAAATACCCATGGATACAGCACCAACGTAACAAGGGCATTGAAATCATTTTTGGGTGTGGTCGATAGAGTGTCTGTCCAAGACGACCTCCTTCTCGACGAACCGGCGCCTCAAAGCAGGCCCCACAAAAATAGCCGAGTGCAGGCGCAAAGGGCAAAAAGGAGATACACCCCATGTCACTCACAATCCTGAATAACGTCTCCTCCCTGTCGGCGGAGAATGCACTGTCCAACACGCAGGCCAACCTGCAGAAGACCCTGAATCAACTGTCCACCGGCCTGAGGATCAATTCAGGCTCTGACGATGCAGCCGGCCTGTCGATTGCCACCGGAATGCAGGCCAACATGGCGGCTCTCACCCAGTCCCAGCAGAACGCCAGCAATGGCATCGGCATGTTGCAGACCGCCGACGGCGCCCTCTCGCAGGTCACCACGCTCCTCAATCGCGCTGTAACTCTGGCCACTGAAGGTTCCACCAGCGGCATCACCACCGGCACCAACAGCCAGGCCGCCGCTCTGGACAACGAGTTCCAGTCGATCATGTCGGAAATCAACCAGATTGGCCAGACGACCGACTTCAACGGCCAGAACGTGTTCAGCTCCAACGCGCCGACAAGCTTCAGCTCGACGCAAGCCTCCCTGGCTACCACAACGGTGTTGACACAAGGCGATTCGGTCACCATCAGCGACGCCAAGACCGGCGGTACCTTTGTCTTCACAGCGGGCGCATCCAACACCATCAACGACCTGAACAACGCTATCACGACCGCGGTCAGCAACGGCACGCTGTCGGCCAACGTCACTGGAACGATCACGAGCGGCAAGGAAGTTATCGCGGAAGGTTCTACCGATAATGGCATCACGGTCACAAGCAACGATGCCAAGCTCGGACCGATGGTTGCAGCCACCACCAACGACACCAGCACCGTGTACCTTGGTGACGGCGTGACTGCCAACGGCTCGAACACGCAGATCACCACCACCATCAACGCACTCTCGTCCACCGCGTTGAGCCTGAACAACAGCAAACTGGACAGCGCGGCCAACTCGCAAGCGGCCCTGACCGCGGTAACCGCGGCAATCAACCAGATCTCCGCACAGCGCGGCATCATCGGCGCTTCGGTCAACCGGCTGACGGCGGCCAGCAGCAACATGAGCAACGCGGTCACCAACCTGCAAAGCGCAACCGACAGCATCGAGAACGCCGACATCGGCCACACCGTTGCCAACATGACCCAGTACAACGTGCTGCAGTCCACCGGTATGGCGGCTCTGCAACAGTCCAACCAGGCTCAGCAGGCAGTGTTGAAGCTGGTCCAGTAGTTAACGCGGCAATCGACGCACTAAGGAAGGTGGCGCCGCAAGGCGCCACCTTCAATTCACTTCCATAAGCCGGTCGCGAAGCGTTACCTGGATCTGTTAGTTAGTAAGTCACTGGTTTTCGCGCAGATGTTTGCGCCGAAGGCTGGTGCGATTTCAGAGGCAGGTAGAAGCCATGAGTTCCGTCTCGTCTGTCAATTCGCTTTTGTCGGCATCGGCAAGCACTACAACATCGAACACCAATTCTGCGGTGAGTCTGAGCCAGATGCTGGCTTCGGAGTCGGGCGAAAGCACGCCGGGCATCGACGTCACATCCGCGGTCGCGGCGGCCATCTATGCGGACCGCGCCTCGGAGCGGACCTGGCAGGCCGACGTCACTACGCTGACCAGCCAGACCACAGCTTTGACTGCGATCCAGACGGCGGCTGAGTCGCTTGCCACCGACATGCAAAACCTGAACACCTTGACCGGTCCACTGGCGTCCCGCACGGTCACCTCCTCTGACAGCACGAACCTGACCGCAACCGCGGCTACCGGAACAACCGCCGGCGAGCATACCGTCGTCATCAATAACCTGGCCAGCACGGGCTCGTGGTACTCCGACGAGGCAAGCAGTCCGACTGCGACGCTGCCGACTTCGTCGATGACCATCACTACGGCTTCCGGCACGACGAAGACCATTGCCACGGGCAGCGGCAATACCGGAGACACTCTGGCCGATCTAGCTACCGCCATCAATGGAGACAGCCTGGGTGTGACTGCGACGGTAGTCAGCGACACTACCGGCTCCAGGCTGGCGATCATCGCCAATACATCTGGGGCGGCGGCCGATTTCTCGATCAGCTCTTCGAACTACACGGGCACTTCCTGGACATCTCCCGACATAGCCTCCGGTCAGACGCTTGGCGCCAACAGCGTTACCTTGACGAGCACAGCGGGGACCGCAACCATCGCCACGACTTCAGGGGAAACCTATGCGCAACTGGCGACTGCCATCAACAACGCCACAGTAGCGCCTACCAGCTACAGTTCGGCGGCTTCGTCTTTGACCAGCACCACACCTCTCACTGCCGGATCGGTCACCACCATCAAAGATCCGGCAACGGGCAATACATTCACTTTCACGGCAACGTCGACAAATACCGTTGGCGATCTGAATAACGCGATTGCCGCCGCGGTGACCGCCGGCACGCTCTCCTCAACCGTCGCCGGCACAATTACAGGCGGCCAGGAAGTGATCTCAGAGGGCGCCACCAATACAGGCATTACGGTCTCGACCAACGATGCCGCGCTGGGCGCAATGACCGCGGCCACAACGACCTCGGTGCCTCTTGGTCTTACCGCAACCGCGGGCAGCGATAGCAATGGCACACACATCGCGATTGCCAGCAGCGACGGGACCACTCCGTTCACCATCAACGAGCCGGCCTTCGGCTTCACGCAGGCCGTCGCGGCACAGAACGCCTCGCTGACCGTGGACGGCGTTCCGATTGAGAGCGCCAGCAATACAGTGACCGGCGCGATTCCGGGAGTTACATTGAGCCTGTTGGGCGCTGCCCCCGGAAGCGAGATCGATTTGACAGTGGCTGCGAACGCATCGACGATCTCAAGTACGATCAGCAAGTTTGTCACCGATTACAATTCGACACTCTCCCTGGTGAACGCGCAGTTCACCGACACCAGCACCACGGGCTCGTCCGGGACTGTTACAACCGCGCAAGGCGTGCTTGCTTCCGATCCCACGGTGGTCAGCCTGCAGAGCACGATAGAAGAGGCGCTGGGGTTCACAGCCACACCGGCCACGGGAACAACCACCACGGTCAACTCCCTGGCCGACCTGGGGATTACACCTGGGGATGCCGGCACTCTTTCGATTGACACAACCACACTGGACAACGCGCTGACCAACAATCCCACGGATGTGCAGAACTTTTTCGAGGGCACGGCACTGAACGGCTTTGCTAATAACATGTACACGGCGCTGAACACCTACACCAGTCCTGCCGATGGAGCTTTCGAGGTGGACCTGAGCGGCATCAGCGCTTCAAGTGCGGCGCTGACTTCGCAAATCAACGATTTTGAAACCGGCTACATTGCAAGCCAGAAGACACTTCTGACCGCCGACTTCAGCAAGGCCGAAGAAGCGTTGCAGGAACTCCCCGAACAGACACAGCAACTCAACGCGGAACTGGGATTCAACAACAACAGCAGCAGCAGTTGAAGAAGATGGATAACTCACATGACAACGGAAATGACATATCGGAAGTCCTCGATCGCCGGCGCCACCACAATCGGACTGATTATCGCTCTCTTCGATACTCTGGTAGGAGATTTTCGCCGCGCCTCGGCCGCTCTTCGCAACAGCGACATCGAGGCGCGCTGCAAGGAATTGAACCACGCTGCCCTTGTGCTCGGCCAGTTGGAGAGTTGGGTTGACTTGAAGAATGGCGGAGAGTCGGCACGGACGATGGCCAGGTTCTATGCCTTTCTGCGCGCAAAGATGCTGGAGGCCTCGGCCAAGAAATCCGCTCAGGTTCTGGAAACGCAAATCGACTTGATCCTGCATGTGCGGAGCGCCTGGCAGCAGCTTGACTCGGATCCGGCCAGTGCCCTCGAAGGGTCGGATGCCGATTCGATGGGCCAGATGGCCGCTTCATATGGGGCTGGGCCGGAAGCCATGCCGGAGACGGTGCGCTTTTCGCAATCTGCCTGATTCGGCGATAGGAGGCAAGGCGGAAGTGACATTCCGGTGTGCATCTTCTATCGACGCACGGCAAGAGTATGTGCGGTGCTGCGAAAGTGCTTCGCAGAGTGGGTTAGCGAGGGGACAATGAAGGCGCTGGTGGTTGAAAGTTCGAACACGATGAGGTCGGTCCTGCGCCGCATACTTTCCATGCGAGGGTTTGAGGTAGCTGAGGCTGACAACGGCCGGGATGCCCTGGACGTTCTTCACCGCCTGGGCAAGACAGACCTGGTTCTGGTGGACTGGAATCTCGACGAGATCAACAGCCTGGAATTTATCACTCGCCTGCGCCATGAAACCGCGCACGACACGATGGTGATCATGCTGGCGGCGGCCGAGCCGGGAATGCGCGAGCTCCACAGTGCGCTGGTGGCCGGCGCCAACGATTACTTATTAAAGCCATTCACATCCTTGCAGATCGACGAGAAACTTACGCAAGCGGGACTGACCTGGCAATAGGTGGTTACTGTGACAAACGAGGACTTCCTTGCCGATAGTATTCCTTCGGGTTTGTCGCGGGCAGCGGTTTGGGCACGCCAAAGCGGGAACTGCAGTTGACCGGCATGCCGGCAAGTGCAGGAGGAGTAGAGCAATGAATGCCTGCCAGGTACGCCGACTTGCCAAATATGGCGGAGCTTCCGGCGCCGTCATGACGACTTCCGGCAATCTCGTCGCCGGTGGCGGAATCGAGCTGAAGCCAATCTGCATCTTCAATCAATGCATGCCGGTGAATCATGCGAAGGGGGCTCAAAGTGAATAAGGGTACTTTGGGCGGAATCGGCATTGCCGTCGCGGGAATCGGTGTAGGCTTGTGGCTCGACGGCGGCCAGATCGGGCAGATGTTGCAGCCGACTGCGGCTCTGATTGTGTTTGGAGGCACTCTGGGCGCGGTCATGGTGCAGTTTCCATTCTCGATTGTGATGCAGGCGGCCGGGCACTTGAAAGAAGTCTTCTTTCAAACCGAGGATCCGGCTGCGCAACTGATTCAAGATCTGACCCGCTACGCCGCCAGAGCGCGCCGAAACGGCATGATGTCGCTCGATGCGGAATTGGAATTGATCGAAGATCCATTTCTGAAGAAGAGTTTGACACTTGCCGTAGATGGCACCCATGTTCCCGAACTGCGTCAGGCCATGGAATTGGAAATGGACCGGGAGGCCGACCGCGACGACCAGATACCAAGGGTCTTTGAAGCTGCCGGCGGATTTGCACCCACCATCGGCATTTTGGGCGCCGTCATCGGGCTCATCCAGGTGATGCAGCGACTGGAGAATATCAATGAAGTGGGCAAGGGAATCGCTGTAGCATTTGTAGCGACGATTTATGGTGTGGGTTCGGCAAATATCTTTTTTCTTCCATGCGCGGGAAGGATCAAGCAGATGATGCGCAGGAAGCAAGTGCTCCGCGAATTGATCCTCGACGGAGTGGCTTCGATTGTGGAAAGAACGAGCCCCAGAGTTCTTGAAGCCAAGCTCACCGTCTACCTGAATAAACAGGGTAAAGGACAGGATAAGCCCATGCCGAGACGAGAAGAACTGGTGGCGAAATGAGAAGAGACAGGAGAGGCGAGGATAGTCCCCATGCGGACCGCTGGATGGTATCGTATGCGGACTTCATGACTCTCATGTTCGCTCTTTTTGTGGTGCTTTTCGCCTCGGCTTATCACGACAAGAAGGCAATTCAAAGGGTATCTTCCGCGGTCAAAACCGGGTTTCAACAGATGGGGTATTTCCCTTCCATTCCTGCGGATGGCGCTCCCAACGGGAATGCGAAAGTGGGCAACCTCAATCAGACGGTCAGCACCACAAAGGAAGATGCGGGCATCGACACCGTCGAGTTGCAAAGGAAGCTCAACAAAGCCCTTGGCAAGGAGATTGAGCGTCAGGAAGTGGCGATGCGCATGACGCCTGAAGGGTTCGTGATCAGCCTCCACGAACTTGGCTTCTTCGACAGCGGTGAAGCTCGCCTGAAGCCTGGGGCGGAAGACAAGATCAAGCGGATTGCCGCAGTGCTGACACAGTATGGGCTCAACATGCGGGTGGAAGGCCATTCCGATAATGTGCCTATTCACAACGGGTTGTTCAATTCAAATTGGGATTTGTCCACCGCGCGCGCCATGGCGGTGGCGATGATGTTGATCGACGAGTCCGGTGTCGATCCCCGGCGGATGTCGATCGCAGGCTATGGAGAGTATCACCCTACCGCGAGCAACGATACTCCCGAAGGCCGCAGGGCGAACCGGCGCGTGGATATTGTGGTGGTCGCCGAGTCAAAGCCGCCTGAAGCAAACGCCCGATAGCGCGTTTTGGCGTTCTCACCTTGAATTACATGTGAAGAGGGTGCACCGCAGGCGGGAAACGCGCAGAATTGCCTGCGTTTCAAGATCGGCAGGCTGTTTGGCTTCCAATCGCCTGCGCGCGACCATCTAACGGGTCAGAGCTTTGGTGGGAACGAACGGGGAAAACACACTGAATCTTCCACCCTGGTAATCCTCCACAGCAACCGTGAAGTAATTCCGATGGAAGGGTTCCTTAAATACCTTGCCTGCTACGCCATCGATGAGGATCGATTCGGTCACGAACTTCGAGAATACCGCCCGGCCTTCCGCTGTGACCGATGCCGAGGCGACGTTGAAGACTTCGGAGATCGCGTCGCGCAGCAGTTCCTCGAGCGGGGAGATCTTGAGGTGCTCCTTTACCACAGCATCCGGCAGGCCGACGAGTGCTCCTGCGATGGAGCCAAGCAGCTGCAGATCGGCCTTTACGACGATCGCGCTTTCGATGGGCGAAAGGTTGTAAATGCCGTAGACCTGCCTGATCTTGCCGTCCAGCGCCTGACCCGTCTGGACAAACGTCACCTTGCGGTTGATCAACTGCGAGAAGCACTTCGAAAGATGGAACGGATTCGGTCCCGGCATGTATTAACACCCGCCAAGAATTGGAGTCAATGCCCGCTCTACGTCTTCGGGCGTGAACGGTTTGGAAATGAGAAACGTCGCTCCCGAGCTCATGGCCAGATCCTTGATGCCTTTGGATGTTTCCGAGGTGATGAAACCGAACGGAACCTGGTTGTCCGCGGCTCTTACCTGCTTGAGAAAGTCGATTCCCGACATCTCAGGCATGTTCCAGTCCGAGAGAATGAGTTTGGGCTGTTCTGAGCGGAGCTTCTCCAAGGCTTGCGCCCCATTGTCTGCCTCGCCTACCGTAAGCCCGCGATAGCCAGCCTGCCGGATGGCCCGCTGAACGATCATGCGCATCGTCCTGCTGTCATCCACCAAAAGAATATCCATAATGAACGCCTCGTGAACCTGTTTTCCGCCACAACCCCTGGCAAGAGCGTGTATCCGACCCCGCCTCGATCTCTATCGGCACGTTGGTGCGAAACGGTTAATAGAGGGTCCAAAGAAAATCAACTGAAAGCTGGTCGAGAATCTTCAATTTAGAACATCTCGCTCCCGCGTTGGGTACACCGCCTGATTTCCCGCTTCCCCGAAAGAGATCTGCAAAGCAACCCACCATGCTCCCCTCTTCCCGGAGCTGAGCCGCGCGGCAACCGCGTCACGAACAATGCGCCCTTTTGAGATTCTCTACCTTTGACAAGCCTTGTGGCAATAGGCGTGGCTTGGCCGATGAGAACCGGGAACCCAGCCCAGCACGGCTGCCCGGAAGCGGCAAAGCATGGAGCGGGCTGGGCTTATCGGCAATTCGCGCTTTACGACTCGGCTGCGCAAGAGCCGCCGAGCTGGGCGGCGAGGCATTGCACGGTCCGCGATTCATCGCCCCAGGATAAATCGGATGGCGTATTTGTCCGATAGCGTTCCAATAAGGGACGCCCTGGTGCACAATTGAGGGGAAGAATGTCCGAGACCTAGAGAGGAGCCGCATTGTGGGCCAACTTTACGACCTGAGAACAAAGATCGAAGCGAAGATTGCAGCTGATCGCCTGGATGCGACGGATGTGAAGGGCAAGATCGGCCTGAAGTCCGGCAGATTGCTGGCGTTCATCTCTCCCAGTACTCCGGATGACCCGGTAGCCTTTGAAAAGCTGAAACAGGCTGCAAAAGATGTACTGCATCTCAACATCTGAGGAGTGCTCCATGAAACTCAAGTCCATTCAAACCAAGGTCCTTGCCGCGTTGGTAGCCTGTCTGGTTGTGGGCGTCGGCGGCATTCTGGTCCTGATGCAGTTCAGCTTTAAGCGCAATGCCGAAGCTCTGGCGCAGGAATCGGTTTCCGGCTCACAGAAGTTGTTCGCCATCTTGGAGGCCAGAGAGATCAGCAAGATGACGGCGGTCAGCGAGGTTTTGATCGCCAACCCCCAGATTCGGGATGCCTTTGCCGCCAAGGATCGCAATCGCCTTCTCGGGTTGACGGCGCCGCTCTTTCCAAAGCTGAAGAGCGAAGGCATCACCAACTGGATGTTCCACACGCCCGAGCCCGATATGGCGGTTTTTCTGCGGCTGCACAATCCAACCAAGTTCGGTGACCGCCTGAACCGGTTCATGGACAAGGAGGCCGTGCGGACCCATGCCATTGTGGCCGGGAACGAACTGGCCAGGGCGGGTTTCGCGGTAAGAGTCCTGCGACCAGTTGACGCTGCAAAGGGCGGGATTGCAGGGTATGTTGAGTTTGGCGAGGAGCTCGGGCAGTTCATTCACGCAATGAAGAGCCAGACCGGAAACGAGTACGGGCTGCTGCTCAGCAAGCAGTTCGTCGACAAGCAATTCTGGGCGGATTCGAGCGCCGTCTTGAAACGGCGAAATAATTGGGACGATAATCCTGGATTCGTGGTCGCTGACAAGACCACGTCCGATGATCGAATTATGCGATTCCAGGGCAGCTTGTCCGCGGTTCCTGAACAGGGAACGGTGCTGGAGCGTTACCTCGACGGGACCTCCATCTTCGTTCGCGGCATCTTCCCCATTCGCGATGCTTCCGGCAACACGGTTGGCGCCATGTTCGTTGTGCGCGATATTTCCGCGCAGTACAAGGCAATGCGCCACACCCAGAACATCCTCGTCTCAGTGATTGTTGTGTCACTTCTGCTGGGCATTGTTCTGGTGCTGGTTCTGCTCGACCGCCTGGTCTTCAGACGTCTTCAGCACATTATCCGGGTGGCAACCCGCGTGGTTGGAGGCGATTTCGAATCGGAAATCAAAATAGACTCCGGAGACGAAGTCGGCCAGCTTGAACTGCTATTCGAGCAGTTCAGACGTGTCTTCGTCGACGTTTTGGGGCACGTGACCGAATTCAAGAAGGAGTAGCTGACGTCTCACTCCGGCTGCTCGATAGGAATGCATCCGCTTTGCTTGACCGCCCTTCTGCAACTTTGCAGCGGGCGGTTCGGCAGAGCCCGGAACTATTCGTCCGCATTGTGTCAAATGCAGGTTCTCCGCATGAACGCTTCATGTCCCTCAGTGATCCTGCTCAAGTGGACGTGCGGCACATCTAAGCGGAGCCAGGGAGCCTCTGATCGAGTGTCGATTCCCGAATCACGTTGCCTCAGGGGCTAAATCCCGTCTTCAGTTTGTGCTACATACGGCACGCGACCCAGAGGTCCCCCGGTCGCGCCCTTTCAAGACAGGCACTTATTCAGAGGCTCCGCAGAGCAGTGCGCCGCGATAAGTGCGAAGCGTCCTTCCGCCTCCGATTTCCCTCCATTTCAAACCAGGCCATTAATTAATTCAGCATCATTCTCGCAGGTTTGAATTTGTCTGAAAGACCTGCCGATAGAGGAAACTCGGACGCACTCTGCCGTCATGCCCACTGAAAAATACGGATGCAAAATGGGCTGCGCCGGGGAATGGGAAGCGGATCATGGACAACACCAGCATGGAAGATATGGAGACAATCCGAGAGTTCTTAGTGGAAAGCCACGAAAACCTCTCGCGCCTGGATCAGGATCTCGTAGAACTCGAAAAGCACCCGCGGGACACGGGCCTGCTGGGAAGCATATTCCGCACGATTCATACCATCAAAGGCGCGTGCGGCTTTCTGGCATTTACTACTTTGGAAAAGATCACGCACCAGGCAGAGACCCTGCTGAGTCAGTTGCGTGACGGCAAGCGGGAACTCACTCCGGAACTGGTATCGCTGATTCTGGAGACCGTGGACGCAACCCGCCAAGTGCTGGCCGCGATTGAGACCGACGGCAAGGAAGGCCCGGCCAGCTTCGAGGACTTGACTGGACGCTTGCGCTCCGCCGCGGAATTGCCGGTCGCCGCAGTCAAGCCGCCGGCTCCCGCGGAGCCCGCCGCAATCGTGGTTCCAACTGCCAACCCCCAGCCTCCAGTTGTCCAAGCATCGCCAGTGCCTCCGCCAGCCGCGCCGCCAGTCAAGGCCGCCGCGCCGCCTGTCGCAGTTGAAGATGACAGACGTTCCGGTGAAGACAGGCGCAAGGAAGAAGACAGAAGGCAGGAGGATGGGCGGCGGGAAGAAGACGTTGAACGGCATTCCGCCGCGGTGGATTCGAACATCCGTGTTGGAGTGGGCCTGCTCGACAAGCTGATGGATCTGGTGGGCGAGCTGGTGCTTACCCGCAACCAGATTCTGCAGTTCAACACCGAGCGTGAAGACGTTGCTCTCAACGCCACCAGCCAGAGGCTGAATCTGATTACCACCGAACTGCAAGAGGGCGTCATGAAGACGCGCATGCAGCCCATCGGAGTGGTCTGGAACAAGTTTCCCCGTGTGGTGCGCGACATGGCAGTGGCGCTCGGAAAACAGATTCAATTGGAGATGGACGGAGCCGACACGGAGCTCGACCGGACCATTATCGAGGCCATCAAGGACCCCCTGATGCATCTGGTTCGCAACTCCTGCGACCAAGGCATCGAAATGCCCGATCTGAGAGTGCGCGCGGGTAAGCCGGCGCAGGGCAGACTCACGCTTCGCGCTTTTCACGAAGGCGGACAAGTCAACATCGAGATCGGTGACGACGGAGCTGGCATCGATGTCGAACGTGTGAAGAACAAGGCGATCGAAAAGGGACTTCTGCGTCCTGAACAAGCTGACAAGCTTACCGACCGCGAAGCCCACAATCTGATTTTCCTGCCAGGTTTCTCGACGGCCCAGGCTGTAACCAATATCTCCGGCCGCGGGGTAGGCATGGATGTGGTGAAATCCCACATCGAGAAGATTGGCGGCATCGTCGATCTCTTCAGCCGGCCCGGAGAGGGCGCGACAGTCAAAATCAGGATTCCGCTCACGCTGGCCATTATTCCCGGCCTGGTGGTGACATCGGGTGGCGAACGTTTTGTGATTCCCCAGGTTAGCCTGCTTGAATTGATCCGCCTGGAGGGAGACACCGCCGGCAAGCATATCGAGTACGTGCATGGAACGCCGGTCTATCGGCGCCGCGGAAGTCTCTTGCCGATCAGCTATCTGAATAGTGTCCTGGACCTGAAGACGGGCGAGAATTCCGAGGCAGTCAGCATGGTCGTCCTTCAGGCCGAGGACCGGCAGTTCGGACTGGTGGTGGATGGCATCAACGATACCCAGGAAATTGTTGTAAAGCCGCTGGGGAAGCAGTTGAAAGGACTTACTCTCTATGCCGGCGCAACCATCATGGGCGATGGCCGCGTGGCCCTCATCCTCGACGTGCTGGGGATCGGGCAGTGTTCTGGAGTGTTTGACGAATCGCGTGAACAGACGCGTGCGGCAGAGAAACAGAAGGTGGTGGCGGAGATAGAAAAGCAGCGGTTGCTGCTCTTCCGGGCCGGTTCCTTCGATCGCATGGCGGTTCCGCTCTCGCTGGTTGCCAGGCTCGAAGAGTTCCCGCTTTCGGCTATCGAACACGCCAGCGGCGGCAAGGTGGTGCAATACCGCAACGGCATCCTGCCGCTCGTGTTGTTGCGCGACGTTCTGGAACCCGGCTCTGTCAGCCAAAGCGAAGAGGCGGATCCGGCGCAGGTCGTGGTCTTCAACGATGGCGACCGCAGCGTGGGCATGGTGGTTGACGAGATTGTGGATGTCGTCGAAGAGGCGGCCACGGTGCGCAAGAAGTCGGAACGCAAAGGCATCCTGGGCTCCGCCGTGGTGGGCAAGCGGGTCACCGATTTCCTTGACCTCAACGCGGTGATTCGTGCGGCCGAGGGAAACTGGGCATCGAGTGCGGGAAGTCAGGCAAACGGCAAGACGGTGCTCATCGCGGATGCGTCGGCGTTCTCGCGGGGAATGATCAAGGCTGGCCTGGATATGGCCGGATACACGGTGCTCGAGGCGGCGAATTCGGACGAAGCGGTCCGCAAGATGGAGCTTCACCCCGTGGACGTTATCGTGGCCGCCCTGGAATTGCCGAACAAAGGCAGTTCGGCGCTGCTGGCCGCCTTGCGCCGCCGGCCGGAGTGGGTGGGCATCCCGGTGTTGGCGCTAACCGACCACGCCGATCCGGCGCGGGTGGCCGCCGCGCAAAAGGCAGGCTTCAGGGATTGCCAAGCCAAGGGCGATCAGGAACTCGTGTTGGATGCGGTGGCGCGGTTGGTTGCCCCGCCGGATTCCATCGAGGCTGAACTGATTGGCGTGAGAGAGGAAAAGTAACCCATGGCGACTCTTGCTGCAGCTCAAAATTCTCAGATGGCGCAAAACAGCGGACAATTCTCCACCTTTTTTGTGGCGGACATGTTCTTCGGCGTCGATGTTCTTCAGGTCCAGGAAGTCTTGCGCGCCCAGCAAATGAGCCCGGTGCCGCGGGCGCCGGATGTGATCGAGGGCCTCATCAATTTGCGCGGCCAGATCGTAACCGCCATCGACATGCGGCGGCGGCTTGAATTGGAACCGCGCTCGGGGAATCAGGCTCCGATGAACATGGTGGTGCGCACCACCGACGGCGCGGTAAGCCTGCTGGTGGACGAGATTGGGGATGTGCTGGATATGGATGCCACCACCTTCGAGCGGACGCCGGAGGGCCTGGATCCCGCGGCGCGGGAGCTGATCCGCGGCGTCTACAAGCTGAAGGACCGGCTGCTGCTGGTGCTCGATACCGAAAAAGCGATTGAGATCGGCATTGGTCAGGTTGCACGGAACGAGAGACACGAACCCTCGGGTCCCGAGGGAAGATCGGCTCGAAAGCGCGCCGGTTCGTCGGTGGCGGATGCCGGCAAGGCAGAGACATTGGAATCGGCGCAGTTTGGAGCGACGCCAAAGAGGGAGTACCGGAAGCCTTCTCTCAAGAAGACCGGCGGTACGGCGCGCGGGGCGCAAGGTGAGACGGGATAGCGGTTGGGCCGCGATCGGTTGATCTATACGCAGCAGTTGCTGGATTTCGAGGCGCTCCTCCGAACTTCGGAGATAGACGGCCTCTTGGGAGCATCGAGGGAATGGTGCTTGACTGAGCTTGGCGAAGCCGGGCAATTGAATGGGCAGGAAGGCTTGCAAAGAAGCGCGACCACCCGAAGGGAGCAAGGACAATGAAATGGTTTTATGACATGAAGATCAGCAACAGACTCCTGGCGGCATTCGTCATTGTAGGCGTTATCACCGCCGTCGTCGGCTATCTGGGCATCGTGAATCTGAGCAAGATCGCCGAGGGATCCAAGACCTCGTTTGAACGAGAAACGATGGGAATCGCTTACACCAAGCAAGCTGGCCTTGACTTAATCGAGGTCGACAGGTCGGCCAAGAATCTGCTGCTGGCCAGTTCTCAGGCGGAGCGTGAAGAGTACAAGGCCCGCCTGGAAGCATTCACGGGACTCGTCAACGACGACCTGGAGAAGGCCAAGACCACGGCTCACACCGAGAAAGGGAAAGCGCTCGCGGCCCAGTTTGAGCAGGCCTGGAAGGACAGTCAAGCGGCAACCGCCCAGGTGGTTGCCCTGGCCATGAAAGAGAAGCTCGATCAAAAGCGGCCTTCAGTGGAAATGTCTTTTGGCGATGGGCGAGCGAAGTCCGATGCCGCCGAGGATGTTCTTGCCCAGTGGGCGACGCTCAAAGAGGACGTGGCAAAGGGCGTTCAGGACGACATGGCGAAGACCTACAAGAGTAGCCGCACGCTGCTCATCGCGCTGGTCCTGGCGGGCGTACTGCTCGGCATGGGGTTCGGCGTCTTCATCTCGCGCAGCATCGCGAAACCGCTTGGCCTCATGGCGGAGATCGCCAAGAAGATCTCCCAGGGCGATGTGGAGCAGAAGATCGATTATCGTTCGGGCGACGAGGTTGGCATGCTGGCCGAGTCCTTCCGAGGCCTGGTCGAGGCCGTAAAGGCGCTCGCACAGGATTCGGCCGCGCTGGCGGATGCAGGCGTGCAGGGCAATCTGGCCGTCCGAGCCGATGTGAGCAAGCATCAGGGCGACTTCCGCAAGATCGTCGAAGGCGTCAACCAGACCCTGGATTCGGTCATCGGACCGCTGAACGTGGCCGCCAAGTATGTGGACCGCATTGCCGACGGCGACATCCCGGATAAAATCGTCGACGAGTACCACGGCGATTTCAATGTACTCAAGAACAACCTGAATACCTGCATCGACGCGGTCAATGCTCTGGTGGCCGACGCCAAGCTGCTCTCCAAGGCTGCCGTCGATGGCAAGCTGGCTACCCGGGCCGATGCCAGCAAGCACCATGGTGACTTCCGCATGATCGTGCAAGGTGTCAACGACACGCTGGACGCCGTCATCGGTCCGCTCAACGTGGCTGCCGGCTACGTGGACCGCATTGCCAAGGGCGATACGCCGCCGAAGATCACCGATAGCTATAACGGCGATTTCAATGCCATCAAGAACAACCTCAATGCATGCATCGACGCCATCCATCAGCAGGCCGGCGCGGCGCAGGGAATCGCCAATGGTGACTTGTCTGTTCTCATCAACATCCGCTCCGACGGGGATGTGGTCGCCAAGAGCCTGGTCGAGATCGTCAATGTGCTGTCGAATTTGCATCAGGAGGCAGCGCGCCTGACGGAAGCTTCCAAGGAAGGCAAGCTTTCCGAGCGCGGCAGGCCAGAGCTGTTCCAGGGCGCGTATGCCGGCATCGTGAAGGGTATCAATGACATGCTGGATGCGATTCTTTTGCCCATTGGCGATGCCAACCGAATTTTGGCGCAGATCTCCAATGGCAGAATCAACGAGCTGATCGAGCAGACCTACAAGGGTGACCACGAGAAGATGAAGCAGGCCGTCAATAACGTGGCCCTTTCTCTGCAAAACCTGGTGGCGGATGCGGACATGCTGGCTACGTCGGCGGCTGCCGGCCGTGTGGGAGTGCGTGCAGACGTCAGCAAGCATCACGGCGATTATCGCAAGATCATCGAGGGTGTGAACCAGACGCTGGAGGCGATTGTTGCGCCGCTCAAGGCTACATCGGAGAGCGCCAGCACGCTGGCCTCTTCGTCCGAGGAACTGACGGCAGTCAGCCAGGTCATGGCCAGCACCGCCGAGGAGACCGCGGTTCAGGCCAACGTGGTTTCGGCGGCCAGCGAGCAAGTGTCCAGGAACGTTGCCTCGGTAGCTACGGCGGCCGAGCAGATGCAGGCTTCGATCCGCGAGATCTCGAAGAACGCCAACGACTCGGCGCGGGTCGCCAAGAACGCGGTGAGCATGGCGCAATCGACCAACGAGACCATGCGCAAGCTGGGCGACTCCAGCATGGAGATCGGCAACGTGATCAAGGTCATTACCTCGATTGCGCAGCAGACCAACCTGCTGGCTCTGAACGCAACCATCGAGGCCGCGCGCGCCGGTGAAGCAGGCAAGGGCTTTGCGGTGGTGGCTAACGAGGTAAAGGAACTGGCCAAGCAGACCGCCAAGGCAACCGAGGAGATCAGCCAGAAGATCGAGGCCACGCAAGATGTGACCAAGGGAGCTGTGACGGCGATCGAGGAGATCGGCGCGATCATCAACCAGATCAACGACATCTCCAACAGCATTGCCTCGGCCGTGGAAGAGCAGACAGTGACCACCAATGAAATCGGCCGCAGCGTAACCGAAGCAGCCAAGGGCGTCAACGACATCACCAAGAACATCGGCGGTGTGGCTACCTCGGCGCGGAACACAACGCAGGGCGCCAACGATACCAAGTCGGCATCTCTGGAACTGAGTTCCATGGCGGCCCAGCTTCAAGCCGCTGTGTCGAAGTACACCTATTGACCCGATGGACGAACAAAGAGGTAGCCTGGAGGGCGGTATGCCAGCCTCCAGACTACCTCAATGAATACGAAGGCGGATAAACGATGAGCAAAGCACTGATTGTGGACGACTCCAAGACAATTCGCATGATTATCCGCAGGATACTTGTCGAACTGGGATACGAAACCTGCGAGGCGGGCAATGGCGTAGAGGCTCTGAAGGTGCTTGAGGTCGAGAAAGACGCCATCAAGCTGGTTCTGGCCGACTGGAACATGCCCGAAATGAATGGGCTGGATTTGGTCAAGCAAATTCGTCAGTTGCCAGAGTTTGCCGAAATGAAGGTGATCATGGTGACCACCGAAACGGAATTGACCCACATGACGTCGGCCCTTGAGGCGGGGGCCAACGAGTATGTCATGAAGCCATTTACCAAAGACATCCTTTTGGAAAAGCTTGAACTTATTGGTATTTCACCGTTGACGAGGGTGTAGGCATGGCGGTACTGAACCAGCGTTTTCTACAGCCCGGCGAAAGAGTACGCGTGTTAGTGGTGGATGACTCGGTGGTCATCCGCCGGCTGGTTAGTCATGCGCTCGAGCAGGATCCAGTTCTGGAAGTGGTGGGAACTGCCTCCAACGGCTCTATCGGGATGCAGCGGATACCGCAGTTGAATCCCGATGTCATCACGCTAGACATTGAGATGCCTGATATGGACGGCCTGGAGATGCTGCGGCGCATTCGGCGCGAGTATCCACATCTTCGCGTCATCATGTTCAGCACTCTAACGGAGCGCGGGGCGGCCATCACTCTTGAGGCTCTTACCCTGGGCGCGGACGACTACGTAGCCAAGGTCTCCAACGAAGGATCGCTGGATCTCTCCATGGCCCGCTTGCGCGAAGAGATGATCCCGAAGATCATGCAGTTCTTTCGCCTTCCGGCACAAAAACGGCAGGAGGCCGCGCCCGCGCCTGCTTTTGTCTCCATGGCGAGGCCGGTCAGGCCACGATCGCTTGCCGCGCAGGGTGCCAAGGAACGGCCAAAGGTGCTCGTGATCGGTGTTTCAACCGGAGGACCGACTGCGCTGGGCACGATTCTGCCCTGCCTGCCTGCCAACTTCCCATTGCCTGTTCTGGTGGTGCAGCACATGCCGCCGCTATTTACGCGGTTGCTGGCCGAGCGGCTCAACTCCACCTGTAAACTGCGCGTCGAGGAAGCAACTCAGGACCGAGCCGTCGAGCCGGGCAGAATCCTCATCGCGCCCGGGGACTTTCACATGAAATTAACAGAAAACGGAAACGGCGTCAGGGTCTTCCTGGATCAGTCTCCCCGGCAAAACTCGTGCCGCCCCGCGGTCGACGCGCTGTTTGCTTCTGCCGGGGAGATTTATGGCGGCGCGGCCGTTGCCGTCATTCTTACCGGAATGGGCCAGGATGGCTTGCGTGGCGTCGAGATTCTCAAGGCGCAAGGTGCAAGCGTCCTGGCACAGGATGAGGCGTCCAGCGTGGTTTGGGGCATGCCCGGCGCCGTTGTAAGTGCTGGCCTGGCAGACCGTGTATTGCCGCTTGACGAAGTAGTGCCTGAGATCCTACGCGTGACAGAAAAGAACTGAGAGGAAACTGAATGGGCAGTCAAACATTAGTCACGGAGATTCTCCCTGAGAACTATAGATTCCTCCAGGCGCATATCTATTCCAATGTGGGAATCGTCCTCGAGGACAACAAACACTATCTGTTTGAGAGCCGGCTCGCGCCCATCGTCAAGCAGTTCAGCCTGGGTTCGATCAACGCGTTATGCGACCTGCTTCATTCGCGCAGCAGACCGGAGATTGGCCAGCAGGTGGTCGAGGCCATGACCACCAACGAAACCTATTTCTTCCGCGATCCTGCGCAGTACGATGCCATTCGCACGGTTCTGCTGCCGAAGCTCAGGGAAGAGCGGCTGGCGACCAAGACGCTGCGTTTCTGGTCGGCCGCGTCTTCCACCGGCCAGGAGGCGTACAGCCTGGCCATTCAACTGCTTGAAGCTGGATTGCAAGACTGGAACATTCAGATCCTCGGTACGGATTTCTCCTCGAAGGTTGTGGAGCGCGCCCGCGAGGGGATCTATCAGCAGATCGAGGTCAACCGGGGACTTCCAGCGACCTTGCTGATAAAGCACTTCCGCCGCCTGGGGATGAGCTGGCAGTTGTCCGATCAGGTTCGGAAGATGGCGAAATTTGAAACGATCGACCTGCGCAAGAGCATGCGGACGCTGGGCCCGTTCGACCTGGTGTTCTGTCGCAACGTCATGATCTATTTCGATAACGAAACGAAGCGGAACATCATGAAGGAACTCCACAGCACGATGTTTCGAGGTGGTTGGTTGCTCCTGGGCGGCGCTGAGACGGCATTTGGCCTGGATGAGTGGTTCGATCGAAAAGCAATTGGCAACGTCACCGTGTATGTGGCGAGATAAGAGGGAACAGATGCTGACTGAAGTGAATGTGGAAATGTTGGCAGAGATCGTAAAGTCGGTTTTTGCAACCATGATGGACCTTGAAGTGTCCTCTACCGACGCGCCTTGGCACCCCGGCGGAGACCGGCTGACATCCTTTGTCCAATTGACGGGCGAGTGGAGCGGCGCAGTCTTGCTGGAGTGCAGCAGGGACCAGGCTTGTCATTTTGCCGGCCGGATTCTCGCCATGGACCCGCCCGAGACGGTGGACGACGACGTGCGCGACGTGCTCGGCGAACTGGCCAACATGATCGGCGGAAATATGAAGTGCGGCATGACGGCGGGGGTGCGGCTTTCCATGCCCACCGTTCTGGATGGCAGCGACTACGACCTGCGCGTCTGCGGGTCGCAAATTCAGGAAAGACTCGCCTTCGAATGTCCTGAAGGCTCGTTCTGGGTGACGGTCCTCTCCAAGGGGATCGAGGAACTCAGTTAGAGCGATTCTCCAATTCAGCAGCACTGGTGCGTAACGTGCGGGTGGTTCTTGCTCCATGAAAGAGCCACCTCGGGGCGGTCTGCATGGCGCGGCAATTGGATGATCGTTCTAGCCTGCGCTTTCTCGCGGCTCCTTGTGCCCTCAGACGCGCTGAAATAGATTCGGTGGCACTTACCTCCGAATAGAGCCGGCGCTCTGCAGCAAGAGGTTTCGCACGGCCGCATGGATGCGATCGACGGCGGCGCGCCGGTAATCCCAGATCTGGTCCTCGGCCGGCTGCTCGACCACCATGGTTGCGTTGGCTTCAAACAGCAGAATGTTGCCTTCCGCATCCAGGCCGAAGTCGATGCCGCCATAATCGAGACCGGCAAGCGACTGCAACTGGTGCAGCGCGGCCATTGCTCTGCTACCCAGCACGCCGGGCATATTGGCCAGGAACTCAGCCTCTTCGGCGCGGTGATCTGCGCGGTCCGCCATATCGGCGCTGAAGTAGTGGATCTTCCAGTTGGGCGAGACCGCCAGATGCAGCGGATAGAGTTCCCCGCCCACCATCATCGTCCGGTACTTGCGCGCGCATCCGTCGGCGCCTCGCGCATCGAGATACTCGATCGCCAGCACATCGCCCCCGGATCTTCCGGCTCCCGGCATCTCGGCGGCTGCGGCTGCTAACTCCACTGCCGACTCTACCTGGACAAAATGCTGTCCCATATGGAAACCTGGCGCACGCAGAAGCAGCGGGAATCTGAAGCCGCGCTCGGCCAGCCTGGCGGGTCCATCGGGTCCAGCCAATTGGGCAAGTGGGAACAGCTCGGTTGCGGGAGCGATCAGCCCCGGTATCTTTCCAAGGCGGCGGGCATTTTCGCAACGTCCGGTTGCCCGCACTGCCGCGGGGCGATTCAGAACCGGCGCAGAGGTCAATTCGATCAGCGCTTCGGCAGCATCCAATGCCTCGCCGGCCAAATCGGCATCACCAATCCCATTGATCACCAGCCGGTGCGGGGGTAGCCCGTCTTTCCTGTCGTAGAAGTCGGTAGCGACGACATAAGTCTCAAAGACGCGGTCGTCAATGAGCTTCTCGATGGGCGTTCCACCACCCATCGACGCGACAAGCAACAGAGCGGGGACGGGCCGAGAGGCGCCCCGGTAGGGGTTCCGGAAGAGGTTCTTCTGGCCGAATGCTTTGCGCTGGTGTAGCTTAGCGGCATCCGGTTCACCCAGCAGCTTGAGCGCATAGTACATCCCGCCGTGCGCCTGGGGGAACTCCGGATCGAGCCGCAGAGCCGCCTCGTATTGTTCGCGGGCTCCGGCGGGGTCGTCCCGCTCCAGCATCACGCTGCCCAGGTTGACCCGGCAGACAATGTCGTTCGGATGGTGTTTCAACGCTTCTTCGTACACCATCTGCGCGCCTCTGCGCCGGCCCATCGCGGAAAGCAATTTTCCCAACCCGAAAAGATTTGCCAGGTCAGTGGGGGCCAGTTCCAGAACCTTCATGTGTTCGGTCCTGGCTTCCAGATTTCGCCCCATTGCGGCCAGCAACGTGGCCCTCTCCACGCGCAGTGCCGCTTCCGTCTCCCTGGGAAGCTGTCCCTCTTCGCCGAGTTGTGCGTCGAGCTGGCGTAACCTGGCGTCCCTTTCCACCCATGGCTGCCATTTGCCGTCGACCGGGCGCAAAGAGCGGCCACGCTCCAGAGTTGCCTCGACCAGGGTGTCGATTTCCGCGGGGCTGGTGCGGTGGTTCACGATAGCCGCGCGGATTGCCAGACGGCCAGCGATGAGCGTCGTCGAAGGCGCAACCTCGCCGGATTCTTGCAGTTCGCATACAATCTGCTGGTTGAGCCGGTCTGAAAGCTCACCGCCTTCGGAACCGGCTGGATCCTCAAAGCGATAGCGGAAGCACACGATGTTCAGCTCGACCGGCGCCATCAACTCCAGCTCGGGCGCTGCCAGGATGCGGCTCTCCAAATAGCGGGCCAATTCGCACGTGCGGGCGATGACCGAGCCGATTGCGTTCAAGCCGTATACCTTGAGTGTGGCCCAGGTTTTGAGGGCGCGAAAACCGCGCGAAAGATCCACCCCCAGGTCGCAGGGCCAGGGCGAACCGGCAGACATTCCTCGATCCTCTCTCGCGAGATAGGCGGAAGAGGAGGTAAAGGCAGCCTGGTGGAGCGCGCCATCGCGCACCAGGATGAAGCCGGCGTCGTAAGGAACCTGCGCCCATTTGTGAAAATCGAAAGCCAGCGAATCAGCCTTTTCGATGCCTTTGAGCCGTGGCGCTAACTTTGGGGTCAGCATCGCCAATGCGCCGCAAGCGCCATCTACATGAAACCAGAGCCGGTGCTCGGCGCAAAGCCCTGCAAGCGCTTCGAGGTCGTCGATTGCGCCGGTGTCGACCGTGCCCGCGGTGCCGACCACAAGAAACGGCGCAAAACCGGCGTCTCGATCCGCGATGATTGTCTTCTCCAGCGCGGCAATGTCGATGCGCTGGCGATTGTCCACCGGAATCAGGCGAAGCCACTCGCTTCCCAGCCCGGCAAAATCAAGTGCCCGCCCAATGCAGGAATGCACGGCCGTGGACGCATAAGCGGCCAATTTCCGGACGCTTCGATCCACCCCGAACCGGCGAACATCCGAGCCCAGTTTCGCATCCCGCGCCACCAGTATGGCGACCAAGTTGGCCATCGATGTGCCGGTGACAAACAGCCCGCTCGCTTCAGCGGGAAAGCTGAAGATATCCCGCATCCATGCGGTCACCTGGTTCTCGACCTCGAGGGGAATCTGGTCGCGTCCGCCCAGATTGGCGTTGAGCCCGGCGGCCAGCATCTCGGCCAACATGCCCACTGGAGTCCCGCCGCCCTGAACCCATCCCATGAAACCGGGGTGGGCATTGCGCGCCGTGAAGGGCAGAATTGAGGTGATGAACTCTTCATGAACTTTGGCCAGGCCGCTGGGTTCGAGCGGCAGAGGCTGACGAAAACGCGCGCGTGCCTGCTCCGGAATCGGTCGCCATACTGGACGCAGGCTGAGGTTTTCCATCTCGCTCAGCATGTCGTCGAGCATGAGGTGAGCCTGGCGGCGAAAGCCGGCCCAATCAGTCGGGTCCAGGGAGGCACTTTCGATCGGCGCATTCTCGCGGGCGAGCCCGTCTTCGGGTTCTCGCTTGTTCGTTTTCGCTTGCATCTCTTCTGTTTGACGCAGAAAACCTCCAGACGGAACGCGCTTGAGAAACGCATCTCCGATTCGGCTTTGCTCGCAATGGTCACGCCGACTTTTCCCGTTTCCTTCGTCACCGGAACGATCTTCGCCGGGAAGAAAGCGGTGTTGCCTGCCGATGCGTGAACCAACAATCATCTCAGGCTACAGCATCCTCACCATGGATAAAAAGCCAAGGGCGTGCTCTATGGCGGCGATTCCGCCGTGAAGGCCAGCGGCTTCTCTAAACCCTCAGCCTTGTGCCGCGGAACTGTCTTAAAGCAACAATTCAAAGGCACAGAGGAGATTCGTGTGGTATTGACGGAGGGTGCGCCGGAGATTGGCCCCTCGATATTGAAACGCGAGTTGAACTGTTCAGGCTCGGGCTGAAGCCCGTTTGATTCAGGGCACCGAAGTCCCTTGGCGGCTTCAGATATATTCACCCCGCTGCACAAATCGGAGAGCTGCACTGGTGCCCGGTCTCTGATTTGTGCATCAGAGACCAGGGCGGGAGAAACGTAGATTATTCGCTCACCACCCCGAACTGGAATGTGTTCGGGCCGCGTGCGCTTAGGGCTTTTTCGTAATTCCTGTGGAGGAGGTCCCAAGGTCTCCCACCCATTTCACAAAGGACGCGAAATGGATGGGGCACAGAGCTTCCTAACACCATCAGTGAAAATGCTCTAGTAAAGACAGCAGCAGGTTCGCGAGGGACGTTGGAGCCAGGACACCAGGATGTCTTCCGGATGAAAGCTCACACCTCCGCAGGAAGCTGGGCGGGACCCGCGCAGCACTTCCATCGGTCGGCTGAAACTGGAAATACGTTACTGATTGTTCATTTTCTACAGAGTACGCAGGTAATGAATTGGCTGAACGAGTTGGGATCGTATGCCGATTCAGGATGCAAGAGAAGATTCCCTTAGGAATCGGACAGGAGAAGCATGCAGATCAAAAGCGTTACAGAAGCAGCCATGTCCACCGCGGATTGGGCCAATTCAACACGCCAAGCCAATCCCGCATCCTCATCGTCCGCCACGGCTGCCGCACAAACAGCGCGTGCATTTTCCTCCGCCGCTATTGCTCCCGCTGGGACGTCCTCGTCTCCTTCCCAGTTTCAGAATTACCTGAGCGGTGGGACGCTATCGCAGATAGCAGCGCCCTATTCCGCAGTGGCGGGTGGAAAATCCTACCCGGGAAGCGTGGAAGAGTCGGCAGGAGTGTACGTAGCCTCGGTTCCCGATCCTCCTGGGGCCAGCGCCAGTGGCGCAACCGCGCAGATCGCGGAGAACAACCTGGAAATGAAGCTGGATGAACTTGCCTGACGGCTGTGCGTCAACGCCGTTTCCGGAGCCAATCTTGACCTGAATCGGATTGTGCGAGCCGCTGTGGCTTTGTGCTCAGTGAAAAGCATACGTGACCTATCGGCTCAACGTTCTTCTGCCATTTCTCGGAAGGCCACCCGGTTTCGCCCGGCGGCTTTGGCTGCGTACAGCTGTTTGTCTGCTTCCTCGACGATGTCGACGATCGAACTGCCGGGAAGCATCCGTGCGCTGGCAACGCCAAGGCTTGCCGTAACATGGTTGGCGGGTGAGCCCTGGTGCGGCAAGGCAAGGGCGCTAATGGATTTTCGAACTTTCTCGGCCAGCATCACAGCGCCTTGAAGGTGGGTCTCCGGCAGCAGCAGGACAAACTCCTCGCCTCCGTAGCGGGCCACGATGTCGGTGGCGCGAACCGCAACGGCGGTAATGGCGCGCGCAATCTCCCGAAGGCAATCGTCGCCGGAGACGTGGCCGTAGGTGTCGTTGTAGGCCTTGAAATGATCGATGTCCAGCATGATCAGCGACAGCTCCGACCCGGAGCGCGCATGCCGGGCGCACTCGTAGGCCAACATCGCGTCGAAGTAGGAGCGATTCGCCAAGCCGGTGAGTCCGTCGGTGGAGGCCAACTGAGTGAGCTTGTCGCGGGTCAGCTTGGCTTTGATTTGCGTATGGACGCGCGCTTTTACCGGTTCCGGGTTGATCGGTTTTGTGATGTAGTCGACCGCGCCCAAAGTCAGTCCTCTGGTCTCAGCCGCCACATCGCCCAGCCCGGTGATGAAGATGACCGGAATATCGCTGGTGCGCGGATTCTCGCGCAGGCGATTGTAGACTTCGTACCCATCGATGCCCGGCATCATCACGTCCAGGAGAATCAGGTCCGGCAGTTTGGTGACCGCAATCTCCAGTCCGGCCACGCCCTCGGTGGCGAACATCATCTCGTAGTCGGCGCCCAAAGTGTCGGCCAGCAACTCCATGTCGAGCAGTTCGTCGTCGATCACCAGGATGGTGGGCAGCGGCGCTGGGGGCAAGGTATCGGTGACTTCCGGTGTTGGCGATGTAGCCGGGGAGGACGCAACTGTCACCGACGAGCCGCCAAGGGCGATCTCGGAATCTGGCGACTTGCTGCCGTGGTCGGTCATGTGCGGCTCCTTGAAGGCTTCGATATCGAGAAGGCTATAGTCGGCTCGATCCGGGCTGGCGGGCACTGCGTTGTATTCGACCCCAAAGGCGTTCCGGTCAGCCGGCAGACATGAAAGAAGCGTATGCGCGCTGGCAAGGCGGAAGGCCTCGATCCCCGCGATGCCCGAACCCCGAATCTCGATGAAAGCCGTTTCCGATGATTCTCTCACGATCGACGCGTTGGCGCTCTGCCCATCCAGAATTGGGTCGGAAACGAAGGCCAAGGACCGCATCTGCAGTGCTGCCTCGCTGCGCGTGCCACGGTGAGTCGAACCAGCTTTCTCTTTCATAACGATTCCATATCGGCAAACGGCCGGGTCCCTTTCAGCTAACTACGGATGATACCTAAAGATTCAAAGACAAGGACTGCGGAACCGGGGCCCTTGCTTCAAGTGAACCGATGGCGGCGATGGCCGGGCCCAATTCCCGTTCGACTGTGCCGATCAGCAGGTCGAGATTCGCCGTGTCCGCATTCCGAAAAGCCAGTTCCACGGCCGATGCGGCTTCTGACAGTTCCTTGGCTTCCAATGTAGCGGCGACGCCCTTCAGCGAGTGTGCCAGCCTTTCGGCTTCTTCGGCTCTTCCCTCCGCGATCAGATCTCTCAGCATGGATCCGGCGTTGGCATATTTATCGCGGAAACCGAACATGATTTTGCGCAGGAGCCGGGGTTTTCCGTTGGTTCGCACCAACGCGGCCTGCATGTCGAAGGGAGGAAGCTGCTGCGGAAGCGCATCCTGGTTGGACGCGGGCTTGCCCGGCGCTCCCGCGGTCCATGGCCTATCCTCGGGCTTCGCCGGCATCCACTGCATCAGAGTCTCCATCAGCCTATTAGGACTTATCGGCTTTGTGAGGTGGTCGTTCATCCCTGCGGAGAGACTTTTGTCCCGATCGCTGCTCATGGCGTGAGCTGTCATGGCCAAAATGGGTAATCTGCGGAAGCGCCCGTCGGCGCGAATCAGCCCAGTTGCCGTCAATCCGTCCATGACGGGCATCTGAATGTCCATCAAAACCAAATCGAACGGTTCTGAAAACACCCGCTCGACGCCTTCGCGGCCGTTTTCAGCGATTGTCACATGGATGCCAAGGTCGCTCAGCAATTCGGTCGCCAGGTCACGGTTAATCTCGTTGTCCTCTACCAGCAGGACGCGGCGTCCGGCCAGTGCGGCGGGAGGCTGCCCTGGCATTTCGCGCAGCTCGGAGATTGGCCCGGCCACCTTCGCACCGAGGATCGCGGTAATCTTCTCGATCAGGACTGGCTCTTGAACAGGTTTCACGAGAAACGCGTCCGAGGAGGGGTCTACCGGATCGCATATTGCTTCCCCATGTTCCCGTGCCGAGACCAAGAGGATGGCTGGTACCCGCGAGTGGGTTAGATAATCCTTGACCCGGCGGGAGTTCTCTACCCCGTCGATCCCTGGCAAACGCCAATCCATTACTACTAGATCGAATGGTTTTCCGGCCTGCGCTGCAGAGGCCAGCGCTAACAAGGTCTCCCAGCCCGAGGACGCCGACCGGGCCACGAATCCGTTCCGGTAAAGCATGTTGATCAACTCGACCCTCGCATCCTCGTCGTTATCCACCACCAGGACTGACTTTCTGCGGTCGCCGATTTGTGCGCGCGCAAGCACCGGCAGGTCTCCTGCGACGATGCTGAATGGCGCTGTGAAGAGAAACGTGCTCCCCTTGCCGAGTTCGCTCTCGACAGTCAGGGTCCCGCCCATCAACTCGCAGAGCTGTCTGCTGATGGCCAGACCCAAGCCTGTTCCGCCATACCTGCGGGTAAAGGAGGTGTCGGCCTGGCTGAAAGATTGAAAGAGCTTTGCCACCTGTTCCGCGCTCATCCCGATTCCCGTATCGGAGACGGAGAATCTGAACAGTCCACTATTAAGGACCACGTCCCCGGCGACAACTTTCACGACGATTTCGCCTTTGTCAGTGAACTTGATGGCGTTATTGAGCAGGTTGATGAGAATCTGCCCCAAGCGCAAGGGATCGCCCATGAGGTAACGCGGTACTCCGCGCGCCACTGAGAAAACGATCCCGATTCCCTTCTGCTCGGCTTTCTGGCTGACGATGTCGTTCAGGTTATTCAACACGTCGTCCAGCATGAACGGGATATGCTCCAGTTCCAGTTTGCCGGCCTCGATTTTTGAAAAATCGAGGATGTCGTTGGTGATGCCCAGCAGGGACTCGGCCGCGTTGCTGATCTTGGTCAGATAGCGCTCCTGCGGCGGGCTGGGGCTGGCGCGCAGGGCCAGGTAGGTCATACCGATGATGGCGTTCAACGGCGTGCGGATTTCGTGGCTCATATTGGCCAGAAAATCCGACTTGATGCGATTCGAGTCTTCCGCTTTTTGCGTTGCCTCGCGCAATGACTCCTCGTGCTGCTTGCGCTCGGTTATATCCATCACCACGCCGCGCAATTGAAGCGGCTTGCCGTCCTCGTGAAAGGAGAACTCCGCCCGGATCATCAGCCAATGCACGCTGCCATTGGGCCACGCCACACGGAACTCGCTTACGAACGGTGCGCGGGTCGCGATGCATCGCGTAAGCTCGGCGGCAATGGCTGGCCGGTCCTCGGGGTGCACGCGCTCCAGGAAGGCGTCGTCCTCGCCGGTGAACTCGCCTGGCTTGAATCCCCATAGCTCCTCGTACCAGCGCGAGGAAATCAGACGGTTCGACACCACGTCCCAGTCGAAGGTGCCGATATGGGCCGCTTCCAGCGCCAGCCTCAGACGCTCTTCGGTGGCGCGCAGCGTCTCCTCGGCCCGCTTGCGGTCAGTAATGTCCCAGTTGGAGCCCAGAATGCGAGCCCCCTGCCCAGCTTCGTCGCGAGTCAACTGTCCGCCCGCCCGAATGAAGTGCACGCTCCCGTCGTCCCACACAATCCGGAACTCGGCATCGAATGGCGCAATTCCCCTCGCGCAATCCCGCAGCGCCTGCTCGGCTGCCGCAAGATCGCTGGGATGCACGTGCCGCCTCCATAACTCATAGCTTTCTTCCACGCCTTCCCGGGCATCCATGCCGTAAAGCCGGTACATTCGGGAATCCCAGGTGAGCTTGCTTCGCATCATATCGCACTCCCAGATACCGATACCACCGCTTTCGGTAGCCAGGATGGCGCGTGTATTGGCCTTCTGCAAGGCCAGTTGCTCGACGCGAAGAGCCTCTTCGGCCCGCTTTCGCTCGCCGATGTCGCGGATCAGACCGACAAACATCTGTTTTCCATCGAAGGAGACTTCGCTCACCGACATCTCAATCGGGAACGTTCTTCCGTCTTTTGCCAGGCCTTCTAACTCGCGCGTAACACCGATGGATTCGCCCAGTCCGCGGTGCTGTTTGTCATTTGGGTGGCCGTAGAGCCTCCTGCGCTCCTTCTCTGGCAGCAGCTTTCTCGCGCTTTGTCCAATCAGTTCAGGCGCCCGATACCCGAACATCCTTTCCATTGCCGGATTCACTGAGAGGATGCTCCCGGTTCCATCGATGGTGAGGATGCCGTCGAGCACATTGTCAAGGATCGATCTCATCCAGGCTTCCGCGCCCGCTAATGCGCTCTGCGCCCTGACCCTGTCGGTTACGTCGGTGGCGAACTTGACCACCTTGAAGGGCACTCCGTCCGCATCGAAGATCGGGTTATAGCTGGCAATAATCCAAACCTCCCTGCCGTCCTTCCCGATGCGGGCGAATTCTCCCGACTGGGACTTGCCTCTTCTCAGCTCTTCCCAGAACCTCTTGTATTCTTCGCTGTTGCTGGTTTCCTCGGTGACAAAGACGCCGTGGTCTTTCCCCTTCAGGCCTGCGCCGGTGTACCCGAAGGTGCGCAGATAATTCTCATTTGCCTTGATGATGGTCCCATCCATATGGAACTCGATCATCATCTGGGAGCGGTTGATGGCTTCAATCTGTCCGCGGTAATTGGCCTCGGCGTCCTGCTTCTCCCGGTCGCTAGCTTCCAGCAGAGCCAGAAGGCGGCGCAAGTGCGCGGTGAGCCGGGGATTGGCGCGGATGAGGAGAATCGCGGTGGCGATCAACGTCACAACCGAGACAGCGCCGATTGCGCTGGAAAGCACCGTCACCGGATGCCCAGCGTTTGCAGCCTGCACTAAATCGTTGGTTCCGCGGGCAAGCAGGAACAGTCCGGAGGAGACGAAGATCCATACATATCCACGGAGGGGCCGGACCCCGCGCAGCTTGACCATCCACCAAAAGAGACAGCTGAAGATCAGCGCGTAGGAGATCGCAATCGAACTTTGAATGATAGCCGGCAGGAGCAATTTCAACGTTAGCTCCTCAGCTCAGCTCGGTACGCTGCGCAAAGCGCTTGACGACGTTACCGATCAACTCGTCCACCAGGTCTTCCAACTGCCTGCGCGCGTTTTTGCTTAGTTGAGGAAACTCGAAGCCGATCCTCGTCTCCGACCGCGCGGATTTCACCTGGCCCTGCACATGAAAGGGCAGGTTGTTGATATGGAAGGTCAGTTCGACCAGGGCGTCTTGTGGAAGCGGTTGCGGTTTTTGCAGCACCATCAAGCATCCGCCCGCGCTTAGATTCACGATCTTGGCAGGGTAGAACTCCTCGCCTGCTGCCAATTTGATGCCCGCGGTGCCCGTGCATCCAATACGGGGATAGCGCCGTTGCTCCTTGGCGCCTTTGATGGGATTTCGGGTTAGGAAGTCCTCGATCAGTTGTTCGATGAGATCCTCAAGGCGCTTGCGCACCCGCTCGCTTAACAATGGGAATTCGAAACCGATCGCAGTATCCGACCGAACCGCTCTCACCTTTCCCCATACGCGGAACAACAGGTCGTTGACCTTGAACGTCAACTCCACCATTGTGTCTTGCGAGACGCTTTGGGGCCGCTGCAACACGATCAGGCAGCCGCCCGCGCTCACATTGACGATCTTGCCGGGGCAGGGCGGATCCTCCGCCACGATTTGGACACTGGCAGTGCCCGAGCATTCAAACCGAGGGTTGCGCCGTTGTTCCTTGGTCATCTTCAGCCATTCCTTGAAGTGCATGTCTGGAGCGGGTTCCGCGAAGGCAACTCGACTCGGTTGCCATTCAGGAGTCCCATTCTGCCCCGAAGTCAGCGGTTGCCGTTTCGCTGGAAAGCCGGCCTGAAAATGCCCATTACTCTCCGGCGTGATCCTGGCATTGGGTACTATCGGCATCTGAGCCTCATGCGTTGCATCCAATTCTCCCCAAGTCGATCCAAGCCGATCTCTTTCCGGAATCCGGCAGAAATCGCCTCCCATTCGCGGCAGCCGCGACAATTTGTTCAGCGTCCTCGCAGGCGAACGGAAGAGGAAGGTGTCATCCCCATCGCTGGCGTCTCGACTCGTGCTCAACCGTGCCGGTCGTCACTGAAAACCGTTACGCAGAGCGGTAAGCGTTGATTGAGGCCGTGAAGGCCACGTCGCGGAACCTGGAAAATCCTAGGTAAGGGTTTTGTATTGAAATATTTGGACGCTGTTCTTCGAAACCGCAATTTCCCCGGATTTGGCTTTGCGGCGGGTGACAGGCCCCAAAACGCGTGTCTCTTATGAATAAAATGCACACCACCGGCCGGCGGGACTTTCTGAAGAGCGCGGTTAGCGGAGCCGCTTTTCTGGGCGTCGTCTCCGGGAGGGAGCTTGCGGTGCAGGCGCAACAAGCCGCGGGGCCGGACAAATCTCGGGTGGTGGTGGCCCGGGATGCGCAGTTGCGCGGCGCTGGTTCCACAGTTGAGGCGGGACGTATGTTGGCCCTGCTGGACCGTGCGATGCAGGCTCTCTGCGGCCGCGACCATGCCTTGGAAGCTTGGAAAATGCTGGTCAGGCCCGGCGAATCGGTTGGACTGAAAGTGAACGCCCTGGGTGGAAGAGGAATTTCCACCAATCTGCAGTTGGTTGAAGCGATCTGCGAGCGATTGCAGCAGGCGGGAATCAAGGCGGGCGACATTGTGGTGTGGGATCGCGATACCGCCGAACTGGAGCACGCTGGCTTCCATCCAGCGGAGGGCGGAAACCGCGTGCAGTGCTTCGGCACCGACCGGGTCGATTACGAAGATGAACTAGCTGCGTGGGGTAGCGTGGGCAGCCGGTTGTCGAAGATTCTGACCCAACGCACCAATGTACTCATCAATCTCCCGGTGCTCAAGGACCACGACGGAGCCGGCGTCACCATTGGCCTGAAAAACATGTACGGCGTGATTCACAACCCCAATAAGTATCACCCCAATGGCTGCGATCCCTACGTCGCCGATTTGAACATGCTGCCGGAGATTCGCACCAGGTTGCGCCTGACCATATGCGATGCGACCACGGCGATGTATGAAGGCGGACCGGCATTCAAGCCGGAACACAGTTGGCGCTATAACGGCTTGATCGTTTCGCAGGACCCCGTGGCCCTGGATTTCACAGGATGGCAGACAATCGAACGCAAACGGGCAGAGAATGGACTGAAGACGCTGGATGCGGAGCAGCGAGCGCCGCGCTACATCGCCACGGCGGCCGATAGAGAACATCGGCTGGGCACGTGCGATCCCCATAGAATCTTGACAGTCGAGGCATAGCCCGGGCCGCTGGGAGGTTCAAAATGTTCCGAGAGTTGAATATGCGCCAAGACGAGAGTCTCGAAGGCGGAAGGTGTTCGCTCGACCGGCGATCGTTTCTCAAGTGCGCCGTGGCGTCGGGTGCGGCCCTGGGAATGGGCGAGATAGCCCATCCCGCAACCGGTGTTTCCGCGGCGAGCGCACAGCCGGCCCAGGACGATACACGCTTTGTCGTCGAAGCCAGGTTTTATCAGAAGCTCGATAACCGCAAGATCAAGTGCAAGCTCTGCCCGCGCGAATGCACCGTGGGCGACAAAGAGCGCGGCTACTGCGGAGTGCGCGAGAATCGCGGTGGAGTCTACTACTCGCTGGTCCACTCGCGGGTCTGCGCGGCGCACGTCGATCCCATCGAGAAGAAGCCGCTCTTTCACTATCTCCCCGGCACGGTGGCCTTCTCAATGGCCACGGCGGGCTGCAACGTCAACTGCAAATTCTGCCAGAACTGGGACATCTCCCAGTCGCGTCCCGAGCAGATTCCCGCCGAGTATGCTCCTCCGCAGCGCATCGCCGCCCTGGCCAAACAGTACAACTGCCCGACCATCGCCTACACCTATAGCGAGCCGGTGGTCTTCATCGAGTTTCTGATGGACACCGCCGACGCTGGGCACGAAGCTGGGGTGCGCAGCATCGTGGTTTCAAACGGTTACATCCAGGAAGAAGCGCTGCGGGCGGCTTACGGCAAGATGGACGCGGTCAAGATCGACCTGAAGTCATTCTCCGAGTCCTATTACAAACAGGTGGTCACCGGCCAGTTGAAGCCGGTGCTGGATACGCTGGTGAATCTCCGGAAGATGGGCAAGTGGACCGAGATTGTCTATCTCGTTGTTCCCACGCTCAATGACAGCGATGAGGAGTTCCGCGGTCTGGCGCAGTGGGTCAAAGCGAACTTGGGCGTGGATACACCGTTGCATTTCACGCAGTTTCATCCGCAGTATCTGATGAAGAATCTGCCCATCACCCCGGTGCCCACGCTGGAACGCGCCAAGGCCATTGCCGACGCCGAGGGACTGCACTATGTCTACATCGGCAACGTCCCAGGGCATCCGGCGCAGAATACCTACTGTCCAAAATGCAAGAAGCTCCTGGTCGAGCGCGTCGGATTCACTGCAAGCAACATGCTGATCAAGAAGAGCGCCTGCCCGTTTTGCCAGCACCCCATCCCAGGCGTTTGGCACGTGTGAAGGTGCGGAGGAGGTTTGGCCGATGAACATCAAAAGGAGATACGCCATGACTTGGCTGGCAGCACAACTTATCGCATTGGCGGCTACTGTGCCTCTGGAGCACGTTCGCGCGGCCGATCCGCAAAAAGTCAGACCGGCGGGAGTGGCTGGCAGTTTCTATCCCGCCGACCCGAAAGAACTATCGGCCATGATCGACGAGATGCTGGCCAAGGCGTCGCCGCCCGCGATCAAGGACCCGATCCTTGCCGTAGTCGCGCCGCACGCGGGCTATCAGTACTCAGGACAGGTGGCGGCCTATACCTACGCGGAGCTGAAAGGGCGCAAATTCTCGCGCGTGGTGGTCATTGCACCCTCGCACTACGAGTCGTTCGACTTTACCTCGGTCTACGAGGGCGATGCTTACGCGACCCCGCTGGGAAACGTGCAGGTTGACAAGGCCTTTGCCAGCCAATTGGCCAAGATGAGTTCCACCATCAAGCTGTCGAGCCGCGGACACGACGCCACTTCGGCAGGTTCGGAACATGCACTCGAAGTGCAACTGCCTTGGTTGCAGAAGGTGCTGGGCGAGTTCGCGCTGGTGCCCGTGGTCATGGGCGACCAGAGCTATGAAAGCAGCCGCCCGCTGGGCGTGGCGCTGGCCAAGATGATCAAGGCCGAGGGCAAGGAAGGTGAGACGCTGATCGTGGCCAGCTCCGACCTTTCCCACTACCATCCCTACGACGAAGCTGTGAGGATCGACCACAAGACTCTGAACGCGCTCGCCGCATGGGACTACTACAGCATGTCGCGCAACTTCCAGACACGCACATGGGAGGCCTGCGGAGGCGCGCCCATCGTGGCCGCCATGATTGCCGCCGAGCGCATGGGCGCAAGACAGGCCACGGTGCTCAAGTACGCGAATTCAGGCGATGTGACGGGCGACCACTCGCGTGTCGTCGGCTACAGCGCGGATGTCTTCGCGAAAGCGCAAAGCCACGCGGAAGAGATGCCCTTCTCGCTGACCGAACAGGACAAGAACGAATTGCTCGCTCTGGCCCGCAAGTCGGTGGAGCACGCAATCGAAAACCAGAAGGCCTACGAGCCGCCTGCCAATGCAAGCGAGGCGCTGAATCAGGAGCGTGGCGCATTCGTCACGCTGAAAGAAGATGGCCAACTGCGCGGCTGCATCGGTTACACATCGCCCATTAAGCCGCTCTATATGACGGTGCGCGATACGGCTACGCTGGCCGCCGTGCGCGACCCACGCTTTCAGCCAGTCGCCGCTTCGGAGTTGCCGAAGCTGCACTACGAAGTCTCCGTGCTGTCGCCCTTGCGCCGCGTGACGGATATCGAACAGATCAAGGTCGGCCAGCACGGTTTGATCATGAAGAACGGCGACAGCGAAGGCCTGCTGCTTCCGCAGGTGCCTGTTGAGCAGCGCTGGGACCGGCATACCTTCCTCGAACAGACCTGCATCAAAGCCGGCATGAAACCGGATTGCTGGAAGGACGAGGGCACCGACATCTTCAGTTTCACCGCGGTTGTCTTCGATGAGCACAAGCTGTGACGCGAAAGCACAAACTGTTAGGCGATTGTGCGTTCGTGATCCAGCGCAAGAAGGTCGTGCCGCCACGAGGCTGTCATCGCCACCATGAGGCTGTCATCCTGAGCGAGCGCAGCGAGTCGAAGGACCCGCGTTTGTTCTTCATCATCCAATCACTGCACCGTGCCCCATCCACTCCGCGGCTTCATGGCGGAATGGGTGGGAGAGCATGAACCTCAACTCTCGACCCGTCGTTGACAAACTCGCGCGGCCAGCAGCGCCGGAGCCAGGTTGATCGCCGCGCAGAGCCACCCGGTTCTCCAGAATCCGAAGACAGGAATGAGATAGGTGCATAGCAGCAGTGCGCCCGCGCATCCGCCCAGCAGATCGATGGCATAGAGCGAGCCAACCTTCTGAGCGTTGCTCCCGTCGCGCAAGAAGATGTCCGCTGCGACGGGGAATTGAAATCCGCCCAGCATTCCCGCAAGCGCGGCCAGCGCGGGGAAGGCGCATTGCGCCGCTACCCATGTTGTTCCAGCGCTGGTGATCTTCGCCATGAGGCTGATGGCAACGATCAATGCGGGCACAGACAGCGTTAGCAGAAACTGCGTTGCGGCCATCGCGCGGTGTGCCGAACCGTTGTTCAAACGAGTGCGCCTCATCCCCAGCCAGCTTCCCAAGGTAATGCCCGCCATGTTCAACCCGATGAGAATGGCGAGCTGATGATAGACATAGCCAAAGATGGACTGGAAGCCGAGCAGAAGAAAGACCTGAAGCGCCATCAGCGTGAAGCCGGTTGCCGCCGTGCAATAGGCCGCGGCAAGGCGAGCGCGTCTTTGCGGCGTGCGAACCATTGCGAGCACAATCGTCGCAAGAAGCAGTGCCGCAAGCGTTGCGGTGAGGACATTGGCGAAAGGAATCCGCGCCGCGCTCTGGAACCAGCGCGTAGAACCGCCTCTGAACTGCGCGCCCCACAGCACGATGTCGAAGGAATAGGCAATAGGCGCAAGATCGCGGTTCACTGGCGTCGACACGAGCGGGCTGAGTTGCTCGCGCACCTGCGCCATGCGCTCCGGCATCATGCGATAAGGAATGAAGTATTCGCTGACATACTGCGTATGCAGATTCCGTTTGTGCAGGCGCGCGATCAAGACTTGCGGATCGTCCGTCAGCACATTGGGCTGCGGCGCGGCAAAGAAGTGGATGGTGTCGCCGGGGATGGCGACGACGTATGGGAAAGCCTCTTGCAGAGTGCGTTGAATGCAGCGCAAGAACTCCGCGAGCGCGGGGCTGATGGTTTCCTCCGACGAGCGCAGCTCGATAGCCAGCATCCCGCCCGGCGCAAGATGCTGCCGTGCGGACTGAAAGAACTCGGCGGTGTAGAAGCGGTTCAACTGCGCGGTCTGCGGATCGGGCACGTTGAGCACGATCACGTCGAACGATTCGCTGGCAGAGCGCAAGTAGCTGCGCCCATCGGCATAGTGAACCCGCACCCGCGGGTCTGAGAAAAGCGGCGCGGATTGCTCGGGAAAATACTGCCGCGCCATGCCGATCAGTGCTGGATCCAGTTCCACATAGTCAATGCTCTCGACCGCAGGATGCTTCAGTGCCACCGCAATGCTGCCGTTTACTCCGCCGCCGATCATCAGAATATGTTTCGGCGCTTGGTGCTCTAGCAGTGCGTAGTGGACGGACTCCTCGGCGGCGGCTTCGTCCGGCGCATTGGCCAGGATCGCGCCGTTGTCGTAGATGCTGCGCATGTTGTCCGTTTCGGTCACGGTCAAATTGCCGTAGATAGAGTCGCGCGAATCGGCGACATGAAAGCCTTGCCACAGCCGCACCTCCGCGGATCGATTCATTCGCGGCGCTACAAAAGAAACCAGAAGAAACGCGCAGAGCGTAGCCACTACAGCGAAAAGAGGTCTCTGCTTGCGGCTCATTCTGAAGAGCAGAACCGCTGCCATCGACAGGTTCAGGGCGAAAACCACAAACGCAATCTGGAAGGCATCGAGTAAGCGCAGCAAGACAATGCTGGCCAGAATTCCGCCGACTGCGGAACCTGCCGCCTCAAGCATGTAGGCCGAACTGGCCGCCATGCGCGCGGAGAGGTTGCTCTCCTGTCCGCACATCTTTGCCGCCGTCACGAAGAGCGCGCCGGAGACCGCGCAGAATAGGCTCAAACCAACCAGCGCAGTGAGCAGCATCGGTATCGGACCAACCAGCTCGCCCGGCACGGTTTGAAAGAAGGCTCTCGATGCGCGCAAGGCCCAGATCGTTGGAGGCAAGCTCATCGCGAGGAGGCATTCGAGTGCGGCGACGGCTCTGCGCGCGCTTTGCTTGCCCAGCACAAAGCGGCTGCTCAGGCTGCTGCCCGCGGCGGTCCAGAAGAGCCAGGTGGCCAGCATGATTCCCAGCGACATCTCGTTGCCGCAGAAGACAACGATCAGCTCCCGCATCAGAACGATCTGGCCAACGACCGCACTGAACCCGATCAGCGCGAGAGCCGTCCGCGCGGCTGCCGGGGATTGCCCCTCACATTGCGTGGAGGAGGATTGCATAGACGCCGCCACCAAGACGGAATTATAACGTTCCGGAATCAACTCCGGTCATACATCGCCCGGTCTCAGCGCGCGAAACGAATCCAATCGTAGTCGGCGTAACCGAACTCGCCTTGCGTCGATTTCCCGATGGCAAAGATCCCGACTTTCGCTCCGATCCATCCACCCGGCGTTGCATGAAAGTGCGTCCCAATCGGATGAAACTCAGTCCCGTCCAGACTGAAGCTGAAGGCAACCATGGCGTCTTTCTCGACCTGAGCGCGGAGGTAGAATGTGTCACTCTGCACGGCGACTGCGGCAGACTCGACGTTCTGTCCGTCTTGGTCCGCGTGTTCGCGCGTAACCTGCTTGACTACGAGTCCTTCGCCGCCATTCTCAATTACCAGTGCGGAATAGCTTCTGCCGAGAATCGCAAGCCCGGTCTGCTCGCCTTTGAAGCGCGAGGTGAAGCGCAGTTTCGCAGTGACAGTGAATTCCGGCCCGGGAAACTTCTGCGCAAGAACATTGGGCACGTTCCACAGATTCACATCCGTGCCGCCTACCGGCACATTGATCAAGCGCAGCACTCCCAGCGCGGGCACGGGGAAGGCCCAACTCGCCTCGGGATTGGCCTGCCATTGCCATTGCAGGCCAATCGCGGGAGCGCCGAATTCATCCGACTCCGCGGGCGTATAAGCGGGAGCAACGGCGCGTGTCTTCGGCTTCTTGAACGAAGTCACGGGTTCGCCTATGCCAGCGGAAGAAATATGCACGCCAATTGCTGGCCAGTCGTCGCTTCCCCAGTGCATTGGCTCCAGGCGCACCACGCGCCCGTACGGCCCCAGGTCCTGGAAATGAAGGAACCAGTCCTCGCCTTCCGCGGTATCCACCCATGCGCCCTGGTGCGGTCCGTTGATCGCCGTCGTTCCCTGCGCTAGAACCACGCGCCTCTCATACGGTCCATAGATCGCCTTGGAGCGGTAGACAACTTGCCATCCATTGGGCACTCCACCGGCGGGTGCGAAGACATAGTAGTAGCCATGGCGCTTGTAGATCTTCGGACCCTCCAGCGTGGGGTCCTGATTGTGCCCATCGATGACGATGGCGCCGCCGTCCAGCAGCTTGGTTCCGTCTGCCGACATGCGGCTCAGCACCAGAGAGGCTTTCACGCCGGCGCGGCTGGCGGCGAGACCATTGATCAAGTAGGCTTTTCCATCGTCGTCCCACAGTGGGCAGGGGTCGATCCAGCCCTTGGCTGCTTTGATCAACAAGGGATCGGACCAGGGACCGCGCATGGAATGCGACTTGATCATGTAGATCCCGTAGTTGGGGTCCGGATAGAAGATGAAGAACTCGCCCGCATGGTAGCGGAGGCTTGGCGCCCATGCCCCGTTGCCGTGCTGCGGCGTGCGATAGACCTCGATGGGCGGCTGGCGCTCAAAGCCGTGGCCGATTAGCTCCCAATTCACCAAATCTCTGGAGTGGAGAATGGGCAAGCCCGGAACCTCGCCGAAGCTGGACGAGACCATGTAGAAGTCATCTCCAACGCGAATAACATCTGGGTCGGAGTAGTCGGCATAGAGCACGGGATTGCGATAGGTTCCGTCCCCATTGTCCGGGTTCCACACGCTGGAAACCCGATGTGCGTCGCTGGCCGGCTTGGCTTGCCCGAAAAGCAGAGGGCTGGCAGCGAAAACGATGGCGAAAAGGATCGTACCGTACAGCCTCGCGGGCTGCATTCCACGGATGGAGCGCTTCCCGATCATTCGAATTCTCCAACGATCATTATCGGTGAGCCTTTCAGATTGACAGTGCCGGTATGCGCGCAACGCCCTCAAACCAAACGCCGAGACGGCATATTCCTTAACGGAATTGTATTTCCTATCGGAACGAGTTTACTATTCTCCTCAGTTTTAACGCGCGCCTTCCGCCCCATGGAGCAATCGATGAAAACACGCTCGGCCCTCATTCTGGCACTGTTTGCTCTCAGTTTGCAGCCCTGTTTTGCCGGGGGGCAGGCTCCCGCTGCACGCACGAAGTACAACTTCAACTCCAATTGGAGGGTGCTTGCCGGCGATCCGCAAGGGGCCTCTGAGCCGGGCTTCGACGACGCCCAGTGGAAGCGGGTCACCACGCCCTACGCGTGGAACGAAGATTCTGCTTTTCGCGTCAGCATCCACGACTTGCCAGTGGGCGTGGCATGGTATCGCAAACACTTTCGCCTGCCGGCTTCGGCTGTGGGGCAGAAGGTATTCATTGAGTTCGAGGGGATCCGCCAGGCCGGCGAGGTGTACTTGAACGGCCAGTTCATCGGGCGGCACGAAGACGGTGTGATGGCTTTCGGCTTTGACATCTCCACTGCGGTGAAGCCCGCTCCGGCCGAAAACGTGTTGGCGGTGCGGACCGACAACCGCTGGGACTACAAAGAGAAGGCCACCAACACCCCATATCACTGGAACAACGGCAACTTCTATGCCAATTACGGCGGCATTAGCAAGAGCGTATGGCTGCATGTTACCGGCAAGCTCTACCAGACCCTGCCGCTCTACTCGCAGCTTGGGACGACGGGCGTCTATGTTTGGGCCAGCGAGTTCGACATTCCCGGCCATAGCGCTCGCGTGACCGCCGAGTCGCAAGTGCGCAATGAAGACAGCGCGCCCCATGCCGTGGATTATCAGGTCGAGATCAAAGACATGAATGGCCTGATCGTGAGCCGTTTCAGCGGTGGAACCACCACCCTCGCGGGCGGTGAGACGCGCACGCAGACGGCATCTGCCGTGGTGCATAACCTGCACTTCTGGAGCTGGGGCTACGGCTATCTCTACACCGTGACGACCAAGCTGTCGGTTGACCATCGCACCGTGGACCTGGTCACCACGCGCACCGGCTTTCGCAAGACGGAATTTGCCAATGGAATGGTCAAGCTGAATGGTCGGGTCATCGATCTCCACGGCTATGCCCAGCGCACGACCAACGAGTGGCCGGCTGTCGGCCTCTCCGTTCCGCCGTGGATGAGCGATCTGAGCAACAAGCTGATGGTCGATGGCAACGCCAATTTGGTGCGCTGGATGCACGTGACGCCGTGGAAGCAGGATGTGGAGTCCTCCGACCGCGTCGGTCTGATCCAGTCCATGCCGGCGGGCGATGCGGAAGGCGATTCCAAGGGCCGCCAGTGGGAGCAGCGCGTCGAATTGATGCGCGACGCCATCGTTTATAACCGCAATAATCCCAGCATCCTCTTCTACGAGTGCGGCAACAAGGGCATCGGCGAAGACCACATGATCGAAATGAAGAAGGTGCGTGACCTGTACGATCCCCACGGCGGGCGGGCCATCGGCGCGCGCGAGATGCTGTCGAGCAAGGTGGCCGAGTACGGCGGCGAGATGCTTTACGTGGACAAGAGCGCAACCAAGCCGGTGTGGATGCACGAGTACTCCCGCGACGAAGGCTCGCGCAAGTTCTGGGACGAGTTCTCGCCGCCCTTCCACATGGATTCTCCCGACTACAACCGCAACCAGGATTCCTATGCAGTGGAGAATGTGCGCCGCTGGAACGACTACTATGCGGCACGCCCCGGCACCGGCTTGCGGGTGAACTCGGGCGGGGCCAAGATCATCTTTTCCGATTCGAACACCCACTATCGCGGCGACAACAACTACCGCCGCAGCGGCGCGCTCGACGCGATGCGCCTGCCCAAGGACGCCTACTTTGCCAACCAGGCCATGTGGAACGGATGGGTCGACATCGAGCATCCGGGCATGCACATCGCCGGTCATTGGAACTATGCGCCGGGAACGGTGAAGCCGGTGTATGTGATCTCGACAGCGGCCCGCGTGGAACTGAAGCTGAATGGCCGCTCGCTGGGCGATGGGGTTCAGTCGAGCGGGTTTCTGTTCACCTTCGACAAGGTCGCCTTTGAGCCGGGTACGCTGCAAGCCATCGGCTACGATGCGACAGGCAAGCAAATCGCTTCTGCCCAGTTGCGCACCGCCGGGCCACCCACGGCTCTGCGTCTGACGCCGCACACCGGCCCGGGAGGCCTACGCGCCGACGGCGCCGACATGGCGCTGGTGGATGTGGAAGTGGTGGACGCCCAAGGCAATCGCTGCCCTACGGCGCTCAATCCGGTTCGCTTCACGCTGAGCGGGGCAGCGGAGTGGCGCGGCGGGATTGCGCAGGGCTCGTCGACTCCCGTGCCCGTGAATACTGCTCCAAACGACAACAAGGGCCTCTCGACCACGCCACCCACTCCGCTGCTCCACGAAGACAACTACATCCTCGCGAAGACGCTCCCTGTCGAAGGCGGCGTGAATCGGGCCATTCTCCGCTCAATGCCTAGCGCGGGAAAGATTACGCTGCATGCCGACGCAGATGGCTTGAAGCCGGCGGAGATTCAACTCGTATCGCTGCCAGTTGCGGTGCACGATGGCCTCTCAACCGACATGCCTGCTGCCAGATTGCCTTCCAACTTGAAACGTGGCCCCACGCCGCCTGGGCCATCCTTCCATCAGACGCGGATTCCCATCGCCATCGCATCGATCTCCGCCGGTTCCAATGCGGACAAAGCCGGGCTGAGCCAGGACGACGACGATTCCACTGCCTGGGCCAGCGAGGGACCGATCGAGAACGCCTGGATCGAATTTGTCTTTGCCAAGCCGGAGACGCCAGTCGAGATGGATCTCAAACTCGCGGACTTCCGCGTATTGCGCTATCCGCTGCGCATCACGCTGGACGGAATCACGGTTTGGGAAGGGCAGACGCCCATCAATTTCGGGTATTTCACGGCCAAGCTGAAGCCACTGTCTGGGTCCCATCTGCGCATCGCTCTTACCGGGTCACCGGTGCGCGAAAATGACCGGATCAAGGAACTCAATCCCTCTGCTCCGTCCAGCCGATCGCTGCCCGCCGTCAAGAATGTGCTGACGATCTCAGAAGTGGAGATTTACAGTCCTGTGTCTGAAGTTCGCACCAGAAATCCGGCGGAAGAAAAGCAGATTCTTCGCTCACCACTTCCGAACTGAGACACGTTCGGGACCTCGTTCGCTCAGAGTTTGTGACTTTATTGAATTTGGACGGCTTTTCTGACTGTAACCCAGTTGTTTTCAGCGTCAAATTCTGCTGGAAATCGAAAAAGTCACAAACTCTCAGAATGACAGCCGCAGTTTGGTTAGGGGTTTTGGACTCAGGACACTATAAAGCGGCTTAATGAATCACCGAGCAAGGCCGTCGCCAGGGCCTTGCCGTACCGGAGTTTGTTGAATGATGCGTCTCAAGTTTCCTCTTCTGTTTGCCTTCCTCGCGCTTGCTACGCTGGCTGTATCCGCGCAGACGCCCGTTCGCACCGTCGTGGATTTCAATGCCGACTGGAAGTTCCTTGAAGGCGATCCGGCTAACGCGGAGCAGATTGCCCTGAACGATGAGCAGTGGCGGACGGTGACCGTGCCGCACGACTGGAGCATCGCCGGCACTGTGGATCAGAAGAACCCCAGCGGTCCCGGCGGAGGGTTCTTTCCCACCGGCGTCGCCTGGTATCGAAAGACGTTTGCGCTGTCTGCCAAAGACGGACAGCGCCATGTTTATATCGCCTTCGATGGCGTGATGGCGCACAGCGATGTGTGGATCAACGGCTTCCATCTGGGGCATCGTCCCAACGGTTATGTCAGCTTCTTTTATGAACTGACCGGCCACGTGCACTTCGGCACGGGCGCGCGCAACCTGATTGCGGTGCGTTGCGACACCTCCAAGCAGCCTGCTTCGCGCTGGTACGAGGGGGGCGGCATCTATCGCCCTGTCCGGCTGGTACTGATGCAGGACGTGCATCTGGAGCCTTGGAGCACCTTTGTGTCAACGCCGGCCGCCAGTTCCGAGCGAGCGACGGTGCACATCCAGAGCACGGTGATGAATGAGTCTGGCGCCCCGCGAAAAGCCGCCCTGGAAATAACCCTGACCGCTCCGGATGGGCGCTTGGCAGGCGCTTTTGTGGCTCAGGAACAGACCGTTGCTCCCGGGGGGCAGGCGCATTTCTTCGCCGATATTCCTGTGTCCAAGCCGGAACTCTGGGATCTCGATCACCCTGCTCTCTATCGCGCCATGGTGCGAGTGAAGACCGGCGCTGGGTCTGAAAAGCACGCCGCAACCGCGGACGACGAACAGGTGCAGTTCGGCATCCGCGAGTTTCATTTCAACCCCGAGACCGGCTTTTGGCTCAATGGGCGCAACTTCAAGATCAAAGGCGCTGCCATCCATGCCGACGGGGGAGCGTTGGGAATCGCCGTGCCCACCGCGATCTGGGAGAGCCGCCTGACCGCACTGCGCGCCCTGGGCGTGAATGCCATTCGCACAGCTCACAATCCGCCATCGCCGGAGTTTCTCGATCTGTGCGACCGCATGGGGTTTCTGGTGATGGACGAACTCTTCGATTGCTGGACGGTGGGCAAGAATCCTTACGACTACCATCTGGACTTCGATCAATGGTCGTCGATCGATGCGCGCGACACTGTTCGCCGTGACCGCAATCACCCCAGCATTATCCTGTGGAGCGCCGGGAACGAGATTCACGACACGCCCCATGCCGAGCTGGCGCACGCCATTCTGGCCCGGCTGCTCGATGTCATCCACAAAAAAGATCCGACCCGCCCGGTGACCCAGGCGCTCTTCCGCCCCAACGTGAGCCACGACTACGACAACGGTCTGGCCGACATGCTCGATGTGGTTGGGCAAAACTACCGGGAGAACGAGATCCTGGCCGCGCACGCGCAAAAATCATCGCGCGCCATCCTGGGAACAGAAAACACTCATGATCGCAATGCATGGCTGGCGCTGCGCGACC
>Ga0181520_10000877_pt1 | contig 64813 bp, 54 predicted proteins | sample PEATcosm2014_Bin_29_FD_132451 | JGI IMG/M metagenome (GOLD analysis project Ga0181520, IMG submission 132451) | Peatland microbial communities from MTU Mesocosm Facility, Houghton, MI, USA - PEATcosm2014_Bin02_30_metaG | ecosystem: Environmental > Terrestrial > Soil > Wetlands > Peat | place...
ATCTGCACTGGGATCGCAACAACCTGCCGGTGAGCGGCGAGGGCGGCTCCAACAATGCCTTCTGCACCTTCCGCGGCGAGGCCGTGGCTTGCGGTCCGCGCGGCCTGAAGGGCGAGCCCGATCACCTGTTCCACAACAACGGCGACGGCACCTTCACCGACGTCAGCGACAAAGCAGGAGTGGCCGACAAAGCTGGCTACTACGGCCTGGGCGCATTGTTTGTGGACATCAACAACGACGGCAAGATCGATCTGCTGGTAGGCAACGACTCGACGCCCAACTACATGTATCTGAACAAGGGCGACGGCACCTTCGAGGATGTAAGCTATGCCTCCGGCTTCGCTCTCAACGAAGCCGGGCGCGAGACCGCATCCATGGGTATCGCGGTAGGCGACTACCAGAACAACGGTCAGTTGGCGGTCTTCGACACCACCTTCAGCGACGACTACAAGCCCTTCTACCGCAACGAAGGCGACGGCAACCTGACCGACATCAGCTACCAGTTAGGCATTGCCGAGATCTCCGTTCCCTTCCTCAGTTGGGGCGACGCCTTCATCGATTACGACAACGACGGCTGGCGCGATCTGCTCATGTCCGACGGCCACGTCTATCCGGAGGCCGACAAATACAACTGGGGCACCAGTTGGGCGCAGCGGCCCATGCTCTGGCGCAATATCGAAGGCAAGCGATTCGAGGCTGTTCCGGCGGTCGAGGGCACCGGCCTGGCGGTGGTGGTTCCCGGACGCGGCATGGCCGTGGGCGACTTGTTCAACGACGGCAAACTCGACGCGGTCATCAATGTCGAAGACGGCCACCCGGTCTTGCTCCGCAACGTGAATCCCGACAAGAACCACTGGCTCGAGTTAAAGCTTGTGGGCGGCCCCAAGAGCCCGCGCGACGCCGTGGGCGCAACTGTGTACGTCACGGCCAACGGCATCAAGCAACGCGGCGATGTGTTGAGCGGAGGCAGTTATCTCTCCACCAACGATCCCCGCCCCCACTTCGGCCTCGGACAGGCAACAACGGTGGATGCGATCGAGGTCCATTGGCCCAGCGGCAAGGTGGAGAAGTTCACCGTCCCCGGCGTCGACCGCATCGTGACCATCACGGAAGGCACGGGGAAATAGGAGCCAGAGAGATAAGGAACGCTGGGTGCCCCAGGTCCTGATTTTGGGACCTGGGATAGCACAGCCCTCGATCTGCCCTGTCGGGCTTCAGCAGATCTTCATGCGGCCCCTCAACGGGACACTGGTGCTCTGGTTTCGCCCTGGTCGAGTAAGTACGGATATCTTATTGAAGGCCGTCACGCCGAATAGTTACCGCTAACTTCCTTTCCGATTTCTAGCATGATCCCTGGCTTTTCGGTGCTTTCCCATAAATACAAGCTTCCCGCCTCGGGAAGCAATCCAGCCCATTCCGACTTATCTCAAGATTTTCTAAATAGACATCTATAAAGCCCTCCGCCTGCGGGCCGAAATGCCAACTTGGCTTCTTTATCGAGTTAGGAACTTGGCTCGATCGAAGCGTCATTCCATCCCGGCGGCGGACTGGAGCGCCCACAGGGATGGCGCGCGTGTGCCCATTCCAGCAAGAGTGGACTTAATCGAAACCGCCTCGCATCGTAGAGATGCCAGTCGTAACACCCGGGGATGCGCGTTGCTCGAGGGGCGCGCATCTCTCCAGACTGCAAGCTCGCGCCGAACCGGCCACATTTTTCTCCGGAGCGCCCAGTGACTCCAAGGAAAGGCAGTTTCATGTTTGGTCAGATGAAGATCAAGACGAGAATCCTGAGCACGCTGGCGGTGCTCGCGGGCGGCTATCTGCTGTTGCTGGCGATGGTGCAACTCACGGCCAACGCCACACACAGCCGGATGTCGCAGATTTCTTCTTCGCTGTTTCCGGCGGCTTTGCGGATGCAGGAAGCCGAAGCCGCCTTCGAGCGTATGAAGAAGCATTATGGCGACGCCGTGGTGCTGCAGGACACCGCCGCGCTGGCCGGGGCGGAAAAGGATGCCCAAGCCACGACCGAGGCTCTCTCGGCCGTGAAGTCGGCGCTGGGGGATTCGCCGGGACTGCGCGCCCCGGCCGACGACCTGCTGGCGCAGTTCGCCTCCATTCGCACCCGGGACCACGACACCTACACCGCCATCCTCAACGCCAAGGACGGGCCAACTGAGGACTTGATGGCCAAGGTCGGGGAACTGGGCAAGGACAACAAGACCCTGACCGACGCCATGGAAGCCTTGGACAAGACCATCTCTGCCAGCTTCCAGACCCAATTGGACATGGTGGATGCGTGGTCGGTGCGCAGCCGCGTGACCGGCCTCGTGATGCTGCTGTTCGCCATCGTCAATTGCGCGGTGGCCTGGTGGGTGGTGCAGTCCAAAGTGGTGCGGCCTCTCCACTTGCTGGCGTTGCGCCTGCAGGACATTGCCGAAGGCGAAGGCGACCTGACCCGGCGCATCGATGTGCACGGCCAGGATGAAATCGCCGAGGTCGGCATCTGGTTCAACGTCTTCATCGGCCGCATCGAGGAGATTGTGCGGCAGGTAGCCGACCACGCTCACACCCTGCGCAACGCCGCGGCCGAACTGGCCGAGAGCGCACACCAGACCGCTCAGAAGGCCAACCAGCAGCACGATCAGGCCGAGCGCATCTCCACCACCATGAATCAGATCTCTTCGTCCGTGCAGGAGATCAGCCAGACCACCCAACACGCCGCCGAAGACGCTCGCAAGGCCGAAGAAACCGCGCACTCCGGTGGCGACACTGTTGAAACGACGGCCAAGGCTATCGGTGAGTTGCTGAAGACCAACCAGGAAACATCGGCGCGGATCGAAGAACTCGGCCGGTCCAGCGACGCCATCGGCAAGATTCTCAACGTGATTGAAGAGATCGCGGGCCAGACCAACCTGCTGGCCCTGAACGCATCGATCGAAGCGGCGCGGGCCGGAGAACACGGCCGCGGATTCGCGGTGGTCGCCGGGGAAGTGCGCCGCCTGGCGGAACGCACCGGCGCGGCCACCAAAGAGATCGATCAGACTGTGCGGGCCATCCAGCAGGGCACCGGAGAAGCAGTCGACGCCATGCGCGCCAGCATGACGCATGTAAAGAGCGGCGAGGCGGCCGCGCGTTCGGCGGGCGGCGCCTTGAAAAGCATCATCCACGGCTCGGAATCGATGCAGCAAATGGTAACCCAGATCGCCGCGGCGGCAACCGAGCAGTCTTATTCAACCCAGTTGGTCTCCGGCAGCATGACCGAAATCGCCAACATCATCCAGCAGACCGCCAACAGCTCGGCGCAGTCGGTGCAGGCTTGCCAGCAGCTAGCCAGCCTGGCAAACGAACTCACCGGGCTGGTGGGCGCGTTCAAGGTGGGTCAAGTGGGCGCCCCTCACCATGTCGGCGCCTCATCCAATGGTCGGGTATCGCGATAGGATTTCGGACCTTGCAGTTTTGCTCAGCAAAAAGGGGAGGCCGCGGCCTCCCCTTTTTGCTGCACTTTGAATCGGGCACTCAGGCCAGAAACCCCAGGTTCGAGCTTGAGAAGTTGCCGATGTTCGGGAAGATGGTGGGCATGTTCGCGGAGCCGACTCCAAACCAACTCGCCAGCGTCGCGCCGTATTGGTCCACGGCTGTCGTGGGAATGAGCGACCCGCGGCCGGTTGCGTCGTAACTCCCGCCCAGCGACAGCAAGGGGAAGTTGCCGAAGAACTTGCCGCCCTGCACGCCGGATCCAATCACAAAGTGGTGATTGCCCCAGGCATGGTCGGTGCCGCCGCTTCCATTCGGAGTGAGCGTGCGCCCGAATTCCGAAGCCGTGAAGGTGGTCACGTTTTGATCTACGCCCAGCTCCTGCGTGGCCTGGTAGAAGGCCAGCACTGCCTGGCTGAGTTGCTGCAACAACGATGCCTGGATGGCCAATTGCCCGCCATGGGTGTCGAAGCCATCGATGTTGCAATAGAAGATCTGGCGCGACAGGCCCAGCGTGCTGCGCACCTTGATGATGCGCGCCACGGTTTGCAACTGCATGGCGAGGTTATTGGGCGAGCCATCTGAGCCGGTGAGCGGAAACTGTGTGCTGAGGGTAGAGCTGGCCAGCGCGGCGCTGAGCGCATTGGCGTAGTTCACCCCGCGCGTCAGAGTGTCGTTGGCCTGTTGCACCAGTTGCAGACCGTTATCGAAGGTCAACAACTGCTGCATTCCCCCGGCCCGCGCCGCATTCACAGTATCGAGCAAGGTCGCCGAACCGCCAGGGACATTGGCGGCAAAGGTATCCTGCCCGGTCAGAAACAGCGTCGCTCCGCTCATCGAGGTCGTTGAGGGGAAGGTTGCGCCGGCATTCTGCGATTGCATCAGGTCGGCCATGCGCCCGCCCCACCCGGTGCTGCCCAGGCCGGTGGGAATGGAAGACTGCCACTGGCTCTGCTGGTCGGAGTGCGAGAACAGCGCGTTGGGAATGATGGAGCTGTTGTTGGTGTTGTAGATCGCGGCATCGATGGGCTTCACCAGCATGCCCACGTTGGCCAGCACCGCCGCGTGCCCGGCGTTGTAGAGGCCCTGAATCTCGGGCAGGGACGGGTGCAGCCCGTAGACGTCGCTCCCGTTGTGGATGGGCAATAGCGAACTCTGGGAGAGGCCCATGCCGGCGCGGCCTGCCTGATAGAGGTTGAAGTTCTGCTGCGCGGTGCTGATGGGGATCACGGTGTTGTGGCCGTCGTTGCCGCCGGTCATGAAGATGCACACCAGCGCCTGGTAGCCGGAGCCTGGATTGGCCGCGAAGGCATTCATCTGGCCGAACTTCGACATCATGCCCAGCGCGCCGACCGCGGAAACGGTCTTGATGGCGTCCCGCAAGAAATCGCGTCTTGAACGAATAATCATCTCGAATCTCCTCGTTTTTGAAAGAGCACGGCTTGAGCCGTGCCGGAACCGAATGTAGCGCCGGCCTCCCGGCCGGCTGTCGTGCGGGCGTCCTCGCCGGCACCTCTCCAAGAATCGCTACCGAACCACACCGTCTTCTTCCTAGTGCCACACGTTGTAGTAGCTGGAAGACACAATGAGCCACGTTCCAGTCAACACGCGCGACAGGTTGCCGTTGGTGTCGTTGGTTACCGCGGCCACAATGTCCGACTTCATTTGCGCGGGCATCACGCCGTGGGTCAGGGTCAGATCGAGTGCGGCCACCAGGTTCGCCGGATTCGAAGCCAGCGCAAGGTATGGCGTCATGTCGATGTTGGTCCCCGGGCCATAGTTCATGACGGGGTTGCTCCAGGAGCTGAACAGGTTGGCCGTCATGTTGGCGCGATACACAGCGCTATCCGGCGTGTCGATCTGGAACTCCGGCCCCAGCACCGTGCTGCCAGGCGGCGTGAACGACGGCGAATAGTAGTTGAATACGCTGGGCGCGTTATACAGATCCTGATCCATATTCACCAGGTCCCAGCCAAAGTAGTTCTGGTTGGTCATGGTGCCGCCAAAGGCGCGAACCAGCCCGGCAATATACAGAATGGGCTCCTGCAAGTGGCCGTCGTTGGGCTGGTCGTTGCCGCCGTTATCGTTGGCGCGGGCTTCCGGATCGAGCAGAATGGCCGTGATGACCGCCTTCATGTCACCACGGACACCGTTGCCGTTGTTGGCAAAGGCCGCCGCAACACGGCCCACATAGGCCGGGCTGGGATTGCTCTTCACCAGGTGCTGGATGAGCAACTTGCCCACGAACGGGCCCACGTTGGGGTGGTTGAAGATGTTATCCAGCGCGCCATCCAGGTCCGCCTGCGGGCTCAGTCCCGCGGGCGCTACATGTCCGTTCAGCAGAGTCTTCGACCCGAAGTCGTGCTCGGCTGGGTACGCCATCATGGGACCGGCCGGATTGATGTAGTCGTTCCACTCCAGCGGGCCGGAGCTGGGCTGATAGGTCCAACCCGTAAACACGCGCGCTGTCTCGCCGATCGCAGCCTGCGTATAAGTGGGCACCGGCAGGTTATTGCTATCCAACTGCGGCGTCCCATCCTCGTTCAGCATGGTGGTGCCGATGGTGAATAGCTGCATCACTTCGCGAGCGTAGTTCTCGTTTGCCACTGTCCCGGTTGCCGGATCGGCCATGGCATTGTTGGCCATGTTCAGATACTGGCCCATGGTCGGGCTCAGCGTGACGTCTTCCAGAATCTGGCGGTAGTTGGTGAAAGCGTCAGCCTGCAGCATCTGTTCGTAGGGAACCATCGAGTCGTTCCAGATGATCGTGTTGATGGACGTCACGAAGATCTGGCTCAGCGCGAAGGCAACCTTCTGCCGCAATTGATCGGGATTCTCAACGGCATTCACCAGGAACTGTTGCGCCAACCCTCCCTGACTGCTGCCGGCCAGTGCGTTGTAGTTGGAGATCTGGCCCATGCTGTATTGATTGTTGAGCCATGCCTGGAATCCGACCTGCTGCACGGTTGCCGCGTCGTTGGGGGTAGGGCCAAAGGCTGCCTGCTCCAGGAACCGGCGAGCCGCCGCGGCGCTGACCTGCGCATTGGGCACGCCCACCTGCACCATGAAGGCTGCCGAAGCGATTGCGCCGTTATCCACCGTGACCGCGGCGGCTCCAGACTGGCTGCCAATCCCGACAGCCGTCAACGAGCCGGCGGAGTTATAGGTTGTCGACAGCGCCGCGCCGTTTAGATAGGCAATCGAGCCTGCGTTGAAGCCGCTGCCGGTGATCGACGTAGAGAAGATGCCCAGAGGGATCTGCCCATTGTTGCCCACCGCCGTGATGACCGGCGTGGGAGGAACCAGCGTGATGGAAGCCGTTGCCGAGCCACCGGGACCGGTCACCGTGACGGTGTCGGAGGAGCCCGCGGGCATGGCTGCGGGCGCGGTGTAGAGTCCTGTCGCCGTGACGGAACCGTACTTGGCCGCCCAGGTTGTGCCACCCGTGGTGGTGAACTGCTGCGTCGCGCTCAGAAGCAGGTTCACTGTCGCCGGCAGAATCGTGGTGGGCTTGCTGTTGACCACCGTAACCGTTGCCGAAGCCGAGCCGCCGGGGCCGGTCGCGGTTACCGTGGCGATTCCCGATGCCGGCCAGGCCGCGGGCGCGGTGTAAAGACCAGTGGCGCTCACGGTACCGACGCTGGCTATCCAGTTGGTAGCCCCGGCCGAGGTGAACTGCTGCGTCGCGCCCAGGTCGAGAGTCGCAGCGGCGGGCAAAATGGTCTGCGGAGGCAGCGGCGCCAGGGTCACAGCCGCGCTGGCCGCGCCGCCGGGCCCGTTCGCTGTAACAGTGACCGCGGTAGAGGCCGGCATGGCCGCCGGAGCGGTGTAAAGCCCGGTCGACGAGATGCTGCCGGCGCTCGCTGTCCAACTAGTGGCCCCGGCCGAGGTGAACTGCTGCGTCTGGCCCAGCTTTACCTGCGCGGAGGTGGGCGCGATGGCCTGTGGCACCAATGCGGAGAGGGTCACTTTGGCGCTGGCCGAGCCACCGGGGCCTGTCGCGGTCACCGTCACGGTGCTGGAAGCAGGCATGGTGGACGGAGCGGTGTACAAGCCGGCAGCGGAGACGGTGCCGGCCGTCGTAGTCCAGCTGGTAGCGCCGGCGGAGGTAAACTGCTGGGTCTTGCTCAGCTTGACCGAGGCCGAAGTGGGCGAAATCGCCTGCGGGGCCACGAAGGTGACAGTGAACGCCGGTCCCCAGAGTGTGCCGGGGTTGGTGACCTGCACCGTGCCGGTTCCCGCGGTGTACTGATAGATGCCCGCGGCCAGCGTGGTGGGGTTCACATAGGTCGTGCTCATGTTGTTGCCGTTCACCTGGATGGTGGCCCCCGGCTTGAATCCCGAGCCGGTGACGGTGAGCGTCGGATTGCCCAGAGGAATGGGACTTGGGCTGATGGAGAGGATGGTGGGCCCGTTGGGCTCGATGTTCACATACTCCACGCCCATGGTCTTGCCGTCGGAGGCAAGCGCCTCGACCAGGGTGCTGACCGTGGGAATCGCGGCCGGAGAATGATAAAGGCCGGTTTGGGAGATGGTGCCGATGGTGGCGTTGCCGCCCACGACTCCATTCACTTCCCACTTCACGGCGGTGTTGGTCAGCCCGGTCACCACGGCGGTGTACTGCAAGGTGGAATTCACGCCCAGGTTGGTGTAGCCGGGGCTGACGGTAACGGTTGGCGCAGCCGCATGAGCGGCCGGCACAGGCAACAGCAAGGCAAACAGAACCAGAAAACCTGGTAGACGAACTCGCTTCATTTTTCACTGCTCCCAAGAGGATGGAGGTTGGTTGTGGGCCGCGACGCGGGGCGGCTGTTGCTTCATTGCCAGAAAAGCCGGGTCAAACCGGAGTCGCTTTTCTCGAAGTCGGGGTCGATGTCCTGGAGATCCCATAGCCTCCGCTGGGGTGGAAAGGCTGGGTCACTGGAGAGAAGTGGCTGGCAAGGTGAAATTGTGACGGAGATCACGTTTTTACTCTTCAAGGAACGGGAAAGGTCCAACTCGGCTAGCGCAGCGGGTCCCAAGCGATGAGTGAATCCACGCAAATGGGTATCTAACGCCCCGGGCTGTGCGTGAATCCGCAAAGTGGACATCGAAGGAGCTGTATAGAAACTCCTCCTGGTGTGAAAGGGCACGACTTCAGTTGTGCCGCAAGTGGCTGAAAACAGGAAGGGCTTTAGCCCCTGACGGACGCGCTCTTGGGGCTTATCGCCCGCTGCTGAACAGTTTTTTATACAGGTTCTAAGGCCCTGAGCTATGCGTGAATCCGCGCAAAGTGGGTGCCCCAGGTCCCTCGCTTTTGGGGACCTGGGAAAGCACGGCCCCCAGACCGGACGCAGCAGGGGCAACAGCTCAATGGTTGTTGACCCATGATCTCGATGGTTCAGTCCGCTAGGTCTGCCAGCGCCGAGTCAAGGTGAGAGAAACCCAACTGCAGCCTTCCATACCAAGTCAATATGAAACACCAAGAATGACTTCGCTTCCGGATTGGAGGCGATACACCAACAACCTTTTCATCGCCCTAAGGTTCCTGAGATAATGGCCTCTCCAAATGGACAGCAAAGCGATAAACAAGCTAATTCGCTCTGAGGTGTGGCCGATTCTGCGCGACCAGGGGTTCAGTGTCTTCGACTCTCGGAGCGCCTATGCCTACAAGGCCCCCTTCATCAACGTAGTCAGCTTCCAGTCCTTCAACTCGTACCTGGCAGGGGGGCTCGGATGCACGACCTACTCGTTCACGCCAAGGCTTGGGGTCTATGTGATGGGGTCCCCTGGAGAATATCGCGTAAGGCACGACAGGATGGGTCGCCTTCAGCCATTTGAATACGAATGTTCCTTTCGCAGTGAGTTGAGGAAGCGTACGCAGGTGGACGGGTTTGAACGCGAGGACATTTTCTACATCGATCCCGAGGGCAGGACCACCGCGCCAGTCCTCAACGAGCTCAAGTATTTGTGCAGCGAAGTTGCCCCACTTTGGTTCAAGGCCAACAATGATCTGGACAGCGCACTCAGCAGAATGCGGCGCGCCGAGGAGTCCAGTTCCACGCCATTTCTAGATGCTCCTGGCCGCCCCGGTTCCTACAATTGGAACCTGCTGAATAGTGTCTTGCTTCTGCTGCAGCATCAGAGTTCGCAGACTCAACACTCCGCCAAGAACGCTCTCGACTCTTTGAACCGAACCGCCGGAACCATACTGGATTTCTCAACCATCCAGAGTGGCCGACTGGGAGAAGAGAGATACGCCGCCGAAATGGGCGAGTTGTGGAAACGGTTGGGCACGTTTCGGCCAACCCCAGTTTGTGCCGAGAACTCGATGACGGGCCGCACCTGCCTCAACGGTCCAATTTGGGTGCCTAGAGAGTCGCAGCCCGCGGATCCAATTCGCACGCAAGATGAACCAATTCTTGTTTCACCCCGAAAGCAACTCTGGCCGATGTTGAAAAGCGCCGGGTTCTCCGAGTTCACCGACCGCCTTGCGCACAGAATTTCCAGGGACGTTGTCGCGGTAGTGGAAGTTTTGCCAATGGATCAATGCGAATGCAAAACCTTGGATCTGCCAGTTGATCTCTTCCGGGTTGGAGTCGGCGTTTTCTGGCCATTGTTGCGTGAGGATGGGCTTGTGAGGAAGAACCGAATGGGAGAGCCGAGACCTATCGTCAATGAATGCCACATATCGAATTGGCTCGCGCCTGAAACACGGACCTGCAGGAAGGCAAGGACCGCGTTTGACGCGCTCGAGGATGCTTCTACGGCCTTGGTCGGCTCCGGTCTTGGCTGGCTCGACATTTTCACTAACCCGGAGTCGGCGCTTTCGCAGCTTCAGCGGAAAGACTGGGAGTTGTTCTGGTGCTATCCAATGATGCGCGGGTATGGTGCCAATTCATCTGGACGTCGTCTCATTTACACAGCACTGCACAAACTCCTCCTCGGCAGTAGGACTGATTCCGAAGAATATGTTCGTCTAGCAGAAGCGGCAGTCGTTACTAGGTATCCTGAGCACCTTCGTTTGCGATATGCGGCCTGGGTGGATGAAGTCAAACACCGGTTTCGCGACCTTGTGACGGTCTAGTCGCCCCAGCCAAAAGCTAAGTCGGGCAGCTCATGTATCACCGGCCACTCATCAGCTTCCAGTTGAATAATCTCCCGACTGGCATGTGGCCCTGGGCTCACCCTCTGTTTTTTTATCAACTTTAGAGACAGGGCACTTGCCTTATCACGGCCATCCCCTTACTTGCTCGATCGCTCTGCGCTCGTCAGCAACACCTCGCTGGCTCGCTCCAGTACCGGGTCGCGACCCTGCAGGTAATCCTGAATGCCGGTCTCGACAACAATATCTGGAACGTTGCCGTTGAATTCGATGGAGCGGTCTTTGGTGTCGCTGAGATAGCCGTTCGAGATGCGCACCACCAAGCCGCAAGGAAGCACAGCATAAACAAGCACTCCGGAAAGGTTGCCGTGCGTGGTGGTTCCGATCACCGTGACCCGCGGCGCGGCCCGCATCCCGCGCGTGAACAGGTCGGCGGCGCTGCCGGTGGAGTCGTTCACAAGCAAGGCGACAGGCTGCGTATATTCCCACTTTCTGGGCTCGATCGAATCTCTCCGTCTCTCTAACTGATCGTGCTTTGTCCCATTCTTGATATAGCTGTAGCCCACGAATGTGTCTTTGTGCAGAAAGCGCCCGACAATCTCGCTGTGGCCGTTGCCTCCCCGGTTGTCGCGGATGTCGAGGAGCAGACCGGCGGTGTCGCGCAGCGAGTCCAGAGCGCTATCGAATTCCCTGGTGATGTCTTCGTGCCCGTCGAACGAGCGGATGCGAATGTAGCCGAGCCCCGAAGGATATCGCCCGAAATCGACGAATTTCTGCTTGGTCAGGACGATCGAGACTTGTGGCGACGGCGCGGGAACAAACCGGCCTCCGCGAGGCAGCGTGAGCGTTTCGGTTTCTCCCTGCGGCGAGCGCAGTTTGACGCTGACGGTATCTGTGGCCTTCCCTGCCAGCAGCGCTTGAGCTGCCTCGCGGCGAAATGCCCGGTCCGACGAGCGGGCAGAAAGGAAGGGTCGCAGCGACTCGATCCTTTCGGGAATGGTCATGCCATCGACGGCCAGCACTTCCCAACCCGCCTTGTCGCCCGCAACCACAAACGGGCGATCTCCGAAGAGATCTGTCGGCATCCCACGCACCGTGGATAAAGGCGGCGGATGGTAGTTATTCAGCCAGGAATGCGTGTCTTTCAGCTCGTTCACGAGTTGAAACATCATGAAATAGAAGTCTTCGTCGCTGTTGATGGAGTCGAGCCGGGCCAGGTAGCGCCGCCCCACCTGCTGCCAGTCGATGGACTTCAACTGGAAATCGGCGTAATAGGCGTCGATCGTGCTCCAGAGGGCTTCGAAGTTTTCCCGCCGCTCTTTGGCTGAAAGATTGGTGGCGAGGGCCAGGTCCGGCGGATCCTTGGCGATATACGCCTTGCCGCCGCGATCGGGTTGCGCCGGTGGCTTCCGCGTTTCGGCTGCTTTTTTCTCGGCGCGCGCACTGTCGGAGTCCAGATGGCGGATCCACACCAGCGGCTGTTTCATGCCGAAGGCCGCCATGTACGCGACAGCCGGGTCGGCGCCGCTCACCGCGGCGGCCTTCTGGTACCAGCCAATGGCCGTGTCGCGGTTCTTGGCGCGATCTTCAATGTAGCCAAGATAGATGCAGGCCCAGAACAGGGAATCCGGGTCTCGCGCTGCGTCGGAAGCCTGCACCACGTCGAGCAGCAGCTTCTTCGCCGCGTCCGTGTCTTTGTGATCGCCGGTAAGCAATTGCCGGGCTTGCTGCAACTTGGCGGTCGCATCCGCGGCATTTACGGCCTGCACGCAGAAAATCGCCAGGACGGCAAAGAACAGAATCCCAAATATTGAGTTCCGCATGATAGCAGCAGTCTAGTCCATGGGCTTACCGCTGAAACCCGCACAATAGGAAAAGGAAAGCGGTTAGAGGGCTTTCAAGAAGGCTGTTACCCTCCTGGGTTGTCATCCTATCGAATAGACAACAAATAAGTTATAGCGGTATTAGCCCTGAATGTCCGTCAAGAACAATAGACCTGCACGAGAGAAATCAATGCTTTGGATGGTAGTTTCTTTGGAGTGGCCAGCCTGGCCACTCCAAAGAAAGTGCCGAATTAGCCGCGCTTCTTGCCGCCCGGCGCGCCGCCGGGGCGCTTGCCCGAGGGACGCGAGCCAAAGCCTGACGATTTACCCTTGAAGCCCGACTTGGAGAATCCTCCCGGCTTGGAGCGACCGCCGGACGAAGGCCGCGTGGGACCGCCGAAGCTGGGCTTCGGCTTCCAGCTGCCTCCGCTCGTGGGACGTGAGCTGGAGCCGCCTTCGGGCCGGGGCGGGCGGGGCGAGAACGAGCCTTCCCTGCTCGGGAACGACCGCTTGGGCCCGTCGGAGTCGCCGCCGGCAGGGCGGTTGTAGCCGGTGGAAGGACGGTCAAACGAACGTCCCCCGCTGGAAGGCGGCCTGGAGCTTGAGCCCGTGCGCGGGCCGGCGCCGTACGAACCGGAGCCGGAACGCGCTCCGGAGCCATAGGGGCGGCTGGAAGACGAACCCGGCTTGCTGCTGGGTCGTGCGCCACCGGCGCGCGGCATGCCGCTGCTGGTGGTGAAGGGCCGAGCCATGCCGCCTTCGGGCCGTGGAGGCCGCGAATACGAGCTGGAGCGGTCCCCGCCAGCGTTGGGACGGTTATACGCGGGTCGGTCACCGCCTGAACTAGGACGGTCGTACGAGGGGCGGCTGCCGGAATTGTTGGGCCGGTCGCCACCTGTGCGGGGACGGGCCGAATAAGGACGGGCCCCGCTGGGACGGCTGCTGCGTTGTTCCCTCTGCTCCGACTGGGGCACTTCCTCGATATGAAGGTTCGGCGGTTTCACCGGACCCAGATCGTCGTCGAAACTCGGAACATCCCGACGCGGCGCGGCGGGCCGCTTGGAGCCGAACCGGTCGTCCGACCCCGGCTTCTTCCAGGCCGGCTTATCCGATGAAGGCCGGTCGCTGAAAGGACGCCCGGCTCCAGCAGGCCTGTCGCCAAAAGGCTTTGCGGCTGGTCGGTCGCCGTAAGGCTTACCCGCTGCCTTGTCGCCAAAGGAGCGAGGAGCCGAAGGCCGGTCACCGTAAGGGCGGCCCGCCGGCTTGGCACCGAAAGTGCGGCCAGTGGAGGGACGCTCGGTATAAGGCCTCGGCGCCGAGGGACGCTCTTCGCCGGGAGTTGCTGCATCGAAGCGCGCGGGAGGACGGCCGGGACGGTCATCTTTCTTCCACGGCTCCCGGGGCGCGAAGCCGCCGGGAGCAGGCCTGGAGGTGCCGAAGGAGCGGCCAGCGGGACGGTCCGTCCGCGGCCGATCGGAACCGGGCCTATCTGAATTCGGCCGAGCAAAGGGACGGGCCGACGAACCGGCCGGGCCGCGCGCCGCGGTACGGCTGTCGGCAGGACGGCCTGCTGCGGGGCGATAGCCTTCCCCACCGGCCGGACGGGCCGGACGCTCAGATGAGCCGGTCTCGAAAGACCGCTTGGAGCGGTAGTCGGTGGCCGGTGCGGTACGGAAGGGCTTCACCGGCCGTGAGCTGGTAGCGGAGCGCGGGTTGACCGTCGGCAGAGCGTCGGTGATATTGCGGCGGCGAATTTCCTTCGACTTGGGAGTGCGGAGTTTGCCGTCGGCCGCCTTGCGCAGCAAGTCGAGCTCATTGGCATCCAGTTCGCGCAGGTTGCCGGGCTCCTGGTCAAGAACCAGCGGGCCGTAGCCGACGCGCCGAATCTTCTCGACAAAGTGACCGATCTCTTCAAACATCTTGCGCAGTTCACGGTTACGGCCCTCGATCAGCACCACTTCATACCAGGGATTGTCTCCCTGGCGGACTTGGCGGATGCGGGCCGGCGAAGTGCGGACCCTGGGGGTTCCGGGCTTGCCGCGTTCAATGCTGACACCGCCGCGCAGCAGGTCGAGTTCGTCTTCAGTGGGTTGACCCGCCACCTTCACCAGATAAGTCTTTTCAACGCCCGCAGCGGCACGGGTCAGGCGGTTGGCCAGTTCGCCGTCGTTGGTCACCAGCAGCAAGCCTTCGCTCATGTAATCGAGGCGGCCGACTGGGTAGAGACGCTCGCGCATCTTCTCAAAGAACTGCATGACCGTGGGCCGGCCCTCGGGGTCCTTGACCGTGGTCACAAAGCCTTTGGGCTTGTTGAGGACGAAATAGCGGAGACGCTCGGCCCCCTGCAGCAGCTTGCCATCCACGCGGATGTGGTCTCTGCCGGCATCGGCCTTGGTGCCCAGTTCGGTAACAATCTTGCCGTTCACCTGCACGCGACCCTGCTCAATCATCTCCTCGGCCTTGCGGCGGCTGGCGATGCCGGCCTGGGCCAGGATCTTCTGCAGACGCTCTAGCTTGGCGGGAGGACGCGGTTTGGGGCTGAATTCGGGGTCGGCCTCTTCTTCGCCTTCCGATTCGTCGTCTTCCGCTACGCCCTCTTCTACCTCTTCGTCTTCTGAGTCTTCCTCGTCGGAATCCTCATCCTCGTCGAAGTCTTCTTCCTCTTCGCCCTCTTCGTCTAATTCTTCATCTTCTTCCTCGTCGTCTTCCTCGTCGTCTTCGTCGTCCTCATCTTCCTCTTCGTCTTCCTCTTCGTCGTAGTCCTCGGACTCCTCTTCTTCAGAGTCGTCATCTTCGGCGTTAGGACCGTCTTCAACCTCCGCTTCGGCAAGTGCTTCGTCTTCTGCCGGTTCGATCTCGGCCGGGGTTTCCGGGCCGGCCTCGGCGGCAAGCGTGGTGGCTGCTTCGCCGTCGGTCTCGTCCCCAATGGGGTCGGCAATCACGGGTTCCGGAACTGCGACCGGTGTGGTGGCAGATTCAGGTTGAATGGTTTCGGGCTCTAGTTCGGTTGCTTTAGTCTTGGCGGATTTCTTGGCCATGGGGCGAATTCTCAGTTTCTGCCTGCTCAATGGAGGGAGGCGCAGCAGGCGCAGCCTCAGCGGGGGTTGGGGGTTCGTGACTGGCCGACGTCGCGTCGGTCTCGGTGGATTGTGAAGTCTCAGCGGCAAGATTCAGGAGCTCGTCGTCCGGCTGTTCGCCTTCGGCTTCTTCCAGTTCCTCGCTCAGGCTGAGAGTGGGTGCGGAGGCTGAATTGCCTCCGGATGTCGGTTCTGGCTCATCCAGTTCGATGGCCGCCATCTTCTCGAATTCCTCCATAGAAGGCAGCTCGGCAACGTCCTTCAGACCGAAGCGGAGCAGGAATTCGCGGGTGGTTTTGTACAAAATCGGGCGGCCGATCACCTGCTTGCGGCCGGCGGTGGCAATGAGCTTGCGGGCTAGCAGCGACCCGAAGACGCCCGAAGAATCCACGCCGCGAATCTCATTGACTTCAGGAGCGGTGACGGGCTGCTTGTAGGCGATCACGGCCAGGGTCTCCAAGGCGGGCAGGGAGAGCTTGAGAACCGGTTTGAGGCTTTTCACGAAAGCGCGGACGGCGTCGTGGCATTCCGGCTTCGTGGCCATGCGAAACCCGCCTGCAATTTCCCGGATTTCGATGCCGCGCTCGTCGGAAGCGTAGTCGGCGATCAGCTCGTCGAGCAGCTTGCGAATCACGCCTCTTACTTCGCGGTCGCGAACGCGCGCAAGCCGGCGGCCTTCCGGTTCGGTATCGGTTCCGGCTGCTGGAAGTGCATCTTCAGCCGGAAGCTCTGCCGCCGTCTCAGGCTCCTGCAGGGATTCTTGCTCAGCGGCGGTTGGTTCAGCGGGGCTTGCCTCGGCTGCGGGCGGCGTAACCCATTCCGCGGGCGATTCGGAAACTTCAGGATCGGCGGTACCGCGCTGATTGGTTTCGCTATCTACCGGGGCCGTGTTCTCCAGTTCCAGGTAGTCGAATTCACGGGTGAGCAGATGCGCGTGGTCGGCGGCGCCGGAAGACTGGTTGGCGTCGGCATCCATTTCCGCAGACACCGCCGCCTGCTCCGCCTTCCACTCCAGGGCGTCGGCAGTAAAGAGGGCGGCGAGTTGGGCCAGGGTTACTGGCTCCTCGGCGGCGTAGATGACAGCTTCAAGCTTGGCTTTGAGACTCATTCTGCAATAGGTACCTCAAGTATCGTACCGGAAATGCAGATTGCCTGCGCCGTTTTGGGCCTGAGCGACCCCAGTCGGAGCAGAAAAACGGCGCCCCAAAGTACCGGGCGCCCAAAAACTAGGAGGAATTCTGTTTAATTGTTGCATTCCTGGACGGTTGCTTCACTCGTCCCTCCGGAGCGCAAGAGAAAACCTCGCGCTCCGGCGGTGCGAAGGCACTCTAGTGAGTGAATTGCCGGAAAGCCCAGAAAAGGCAGCCGGAGAGCAGCGCTGCGGAAGGAAGAGTCAAGACCCAGGCTGCCGCGATGTTGCGAATGGTGGACATCTGCAGGCCGCTCCCGTTGGCAGCCATGGTGCCGGCCACGCCCGAACTGAGGACGTGCGTGGTCGACACTGGTAGACCGAAATTGTCGGCAGCCGAGATCGTGCACATGGCCACAAGCTCGGCGCAGGCGCCCTGGGCGTAGGTCAGATGCTCCTTGCCGATCTTTTCGCCCACGGTCACCACAATGCGTTTCCAGCCGACCATGGTTCCCATGCCCAGTGCCAAAGCTACTGCTACCTTCACCCAGGCAGGAATGAACTTGGTTGCCTTGTCCACTGTGGCTTTGTATGCCGCCAAGCCCTTGGTCTCCTCAGCCGTGAAGGCCGGGTTGTGGTTCTTCTGCATCAGGCGAATGGCTTCGCTGGCTACGTACATGTCGTTGCGGACGTTGGCCTGCTGATTAGCCGGAACCGACTTGTACTGCTTGTAGACGACTACGTCGCCTTCCAGGTCCTTGACCAGCTCGCGAAGTGCCAGAATCGTGTCGGGCTTGATCTCCTTGGTGCGGATATAGTCGGTGACCTCCGACCGGGCGTCGTTGCCCAGAATGCCCTGCTTGTCCACATGGCTGTCCAGAATGTGCCCGGCCTGCTCCGAGGCAGCGATGAAGACCTGGATGTCGTGCCCGGTGACTGCGTGGTTGAGCGCGTAAGCGGTGGGGACGGTTCCGATCAGGATCAGCATGATCAGGCCCATGCCCTTCTGCCCATCGTTTGAACCGTGAGCAAAGCTGACGCCGGAGCAGGTAAACACCAGCAGAGCGCGAATCGGCCACGGTGGAGGCGTATTGCCCTTTGGCGCCGTAAACAGAACATCGGCATTGTCGATGATGATCCGGGCAAACAGGGCCAGGGTATAGAGCCCAGCCACGCCTACCAGCAGCGTCAGGACGCCCAGTCCAAGCGGGTTCGATCCGAATTGCTTGATCGGCGCCCAGATGGCCAGCAGCGGTCCGAACATACCCAGAATCAGAGGTGCGACGAAGCTCAGCACATAGGCGCCGACGACGCCGGTCACCACAACAACCGGAACTGCCCACGAGAGCTTCTTGTGGTTGGCATCGAACTTGACCGCCAGGCCCTTGGCCCATTTGGTCAGGATGAACACCTTGGAAAGCAGCAGAAGAAGCGCGGCCGCGCCGAAGCCGATCAGCGGCGAAATCAGCAGTACCTTGAAGACTTTAGTGGCCTGTTCCCAATCCACGCCCGAGGTCCCGGTGTGGATGCTCATCAGCTGGTTGGCAATGCCCACGCCAATAATGGAGCCGACCATGGTGTGCGAAGAGGAAGCCGGAAGGCCGAACCACCAGGTGCTGAGGTTCCAGATAATGGCTGCGATCAACAGCGCAAACACCATGGCGAAACCGGCGCCGGCGCTCACCTGAAGAATCAACTCCACAGGCAGCAGCGTGATGATCGAGAAGGCCACTGCTCCGGACGAAACCAGCACACCGCACAGGTTGCACAGCCCCGACCAGACCACGGCAATATTGGGGTCCAGCGAGTGCGTGTAGATCACCGTCGCCACCGCATTGGCCGTATCGTGAAAACCATTCACGAACTCGAAGCCAAGCGCGATCAGCAATGCAAAGACCAGCAGCAGATAGGGCCAGATGCTGGGAATCACCACACCGTTGAAGTCCTGGAAAATGTTGAAGCCGATGAACCCCAAGCCGATCACCAGAGCGATCAACACCACGCCTCCGCTGATCATCGCGTGAGACTTCTTCATTTTCTTGTCTAAGATTGCTGCTGAAGGGGATCGAGTTTCAATTACGGCTGCGAGATCGGACATCGGTGTAGCTCCAAACTTGAGATAGATTTTTGGTACAGGACTTCGCCGGACATGGATGCCCAGTCCCTGCAATGGATATACGAGAAAAGTTAAAGGGCGATAAATTGCAGCGGGAAGGAGAGAGATTATTCAGCCATAAACGGCCTCAAGAGCCGAAAAAGGCGCCCGGCAAAAACCGGACGCCCTCTCGAAACCTACCCCGATGCTCTACGCGATGGAGCGAAACAGCCAGTAAAGCAAGCCAGAGAGCACCGCCGCGGCAGGAAGGGTGCAAACCCAGCCCGCGGCGATATTACGCACAGTGGAGATGCGTAGCCCGCTGCCGTTCGCCACCATGGTGCCGGCTACGCCTGAACTGAGCACATGCGTGGTGCTGACCGGCAGCCCGAAGGTGTTGGCGGCAAAGATGGTGCCCATGGCCACCAAACCGGCCGTAGCGCCCTGCGCGTAGGTCAGATGGTCTTTGCCGATCTTCTCGCCCACCGTGATCACCACCCGCTTCCAGCCCACCATGGTTCCCAGCCCCAAAGCCAATGCCACGGCAACCTTCACCCAGTCGGGGATGAACTTGGTGGCCTTGTCGAGCTTGCTCTTGAAGTTGGCCAGAGATGCGCTTTCCTGGGTCGTGAACGCCGGGTTGTTGCCCTTCTGCAGCAGCCGGATAGCCTCGCTGGCCACATACATGTCGTTGCGCACGTTGGTCTGATCCTGCGCGGGAACGGACTTGAACGCCTTGTACTGAACCACTTCCCGGTCCAGGTTCCCAACCAGTTCTCGCAGGGCCAGAACGGTATCCGGCTGCAGTTGCTTGGTACGAATGTAGTTGGTGACCTCGGTACGAGGGTCGGCGCTCAGCGTCACGCTCTTGCTCACATACCGGTCGAGGATGTGCACCGCCTGCTCCGATGAGGCGATGAAAGTCTGCATGTCGTTGGCCGTCACAGCATGGTTGAGCGCGTAAGCGGTAGGTACGGTGCCGATCAGGATGAGCATGATGAGGCCCATGCCTTTTTGCCCGTCGTTGGAACCGTGGAAGAAGCTGACCCCGGTGCAGGTGATCACCATCAGCGCGCGAATGGCGAAGGGTGGCGGCTCATTGTCCTTGGGCGCTTCAAACAGCACACGGCCGTGCTTCAACACGAACCGGCTGCACATGGCAAGAACGAAATGGGCTGCCACGCTCAACGCGAGCACAACCGAAATCAACCCAAGCGGGGCCTTCCAGGCTTCGATTCCGCGCAAAAACGACCATAGCGGGCTATAAACGGGGTCAAGGAGCCAACAGATCAGGTTCAAAAACGCGGTGGCTACAATGCCTGCCGGAACAGCAAAGGCCAATGCCCAGACGGGTTCATTGCAATGATCCAGATAGTTGTTTGCCTGGCTTCTGGCCCACCGGGTGTTGGTGATCGCTTTAGAAAGCAGCAGCAAGGCTGCGGCACAGGCGAACCCGACCAAAGGGGAAACCAGCAGGACCTTGAGGACCTTCAGGGCCTGTTCCCAGTCCAACCCCGAAGTGCCGGTGTGGGGGTTCAGCAACTGGTTGGTCAAGCCGACGCCCATGATGGAGCCGACCATAGTGTGGGAGCTGGAGGCGGGCAGACCGAACCACCACGTGCCCAGATTCCACAGAATGGCGGCGATCAGCAGCGCGAAGACCATGGCGAAGCCGGCGCCGGAGCTGACCTGCAGGATGAGTTCGACCGGCAGCAGCGTAATCACGGCGAATGCCACCGTTCCGCTGGAAGCAAGCACCCCGGCCAGGTTGCAAATTCCCGACCAGACCACGGCAATGTTGGGTTCGAGCGAATGGGTGTAAATGACCGTGGCCACCGCGTTGGCGGTGTCGTGAAAGCCGTTGACAAACTCGAAACCGAGCGCAATCAGCAGGGCCAGCGCCAACAGAAAATACGGCCAGACCCCATTGATGGTCACCGCGTCAAGGTCTTTGGCCACGTGGAAGCAGATGTAGCTGACCGCGCCCAGCAGGGCCACTAGAAACAAGGCGAAGCCACGCTTGCTTTGTTTACTGTTGGGCCGCCGGTCGAGAACCGAGGCCTCTGCAGGCATGACTTCAATGATCGTCGCCAAATCGGCCATCAGAAGTTTCCAAGGCGGCCGGAAACATTCCGGTGGCGCCTGGACCTCCTGAAGTGACGATCGGAAACAGTGCCTGAGAGCGAATACAAAGGGGATGGCCGGTGCCAGGAGAGACAAAAGCCGGATAAGTAGGCGTCCATAAAACCCCAGCAACTACAATCTTGCGCAGTTGCTTGATCGGCGAGCCATCTGGGGCCAGCTCTGCCTTCTTGATTCTACACCGGTTGGGTGAATTGGACGATAACGCAGGGTTAAGCTTGGAACAATTCGGGGCCGGTCAGCGGGAAGCTGTGTTGTTTTGGAACCAATGGGCCAGCGCCTCTTCGGTGATTTCGCCGGCAGCGAGACCAAGAAAGGTCAGATAGGCGTCTTCCGGGCTGGCGGTGACAACGCGCCCGTTGAACTCCAGGAACACCAAGGCGACATGCATGGCAGTCCTCTTGTTCCCATCGATAAAGGGATGGTTGCGGCAGATTCCTGCCGCATAGGATGCAGCCAGATCCGCAAGTGTCAGCTCTCTTTCGGCATACACGAACAGGTTTTTGGGCCGAGACAAGGCCGAATCCAAGAGTCCCCTGTCGCGCAGCCCGTCCGACCCGCCAAAGAGGGAAATCTGTTGGGCATGGAATGCGAGCGCTTCGATCTCACGAATCCAAACGGGCTCCTTCATCTATTCCGCCAACCTTTTGAAGGCATCTCGGTAGCGATGCACGATGCTATCGGCAACCGCCATCTTGGCGGCGAATTCCCCGTCCACCGGGCTTATCTGAAAACCAGCTGGAGTCTCGTTGAGGTAAAGCGTGTCGCCTTCTTCAACATTCAACTTTGCCAGGACTTCCTCGGGCAAGACGATGCCTGCGGAAGTGCCAATTGAGATGACCTTTGCGGTGGTAGCCATGGTGAGGCCTCCAGAAGGAATCATAGCTCTCGTTTGAACAATGTTTGAATCGCCCTACCGCCAGTCATCCTTGGCGTTGGCCAGGCCTTCGTTCATCACGGCGTCAAAGCCGGTGTGCTTCTTGATGAAGATCTCGCTGAAAGACCGATCCTGCCGCAGCAGCACAGCCTGCAGCCGGACCAGTTCCAACAGCGCCAGGAACATGGAGATCAGCGCGCGCTCGGAGCGAGTATGGCTCAGCAGCCGGCGCAGCGCAATGGGCTTGTCTTCCATGGTGAGGCGGCGCGCCAGGAAACGGATCATCTGCCCCACGGTCACGCTTTCTTCCTCAATGTTGATGACCGGGCGCTTGCGGGCCCGCTCCAGAATGTCCCGGAAGATGCGCACCAGGTCGACCGTGTCGGCTGCGATCTCCGGCTCGACGGCGGCATCGTTCTTGAACTCGCTGATCCCCGGATTGGACCAGGTGGCAGCCTCAAGCATCTGTTTCTGCTGCAGCATCTGAGCGGCGTTCTTGAAGCGCTCGTGCTCCAGCAGTCGCTCCACTAACTCGCGGCGCGGATCTTCGGCGGCATCTTCGGGGCCGGCGGCCGCCCGCGGCAGCAGCATCTTGCTCTTGATGTGGATGAGCAGCGAGGCAATGTAGATGAACTCGCCCGCCACGTCCACGTCCCCGGCCTTGAGCTGGTTCACATAGGCCAGGAACTGCGAGGTGATCTTGGCAATGGGGATATCGTAAATATCGATATCCTGCTTGCGGATCAGGTCCAGCAGCAGATCGAGCGGCCCGTCGTACACATGGTCCACGATGATCGAGAACGGCGACAAGTCCGCCTGGTCATCGTGCGACTTCAGCACCACCTGCGCCACCTGCGGTGGGGCTAACTCCTTCGGGGTGACTTCTCCAGGTGCGGCCACCTGCGGTGGGGCTGTCTCTTGGGGTGCTGCGAGGATTGGCTCGTCGGCTCCCATCGGCGCAGAAACTTGCGCGTTCTGCTCTTCTTCAAGAGGGATCGAATCGGGCACAGAATCGCCCAGAGTATCCACCGCAATTTCATGTTCTGGAAGGCCACCCGTCTCAATCGCTGCCGTGGCATCTTCGCCAACCGCCTCCGGTTCCGGATTTGCACTTGGGGCAGGATCGAGAACCTCAGGCTCCGGGCTTTCGCAGCGCCCAACCACTTCGGCCGCTGGATTCGAATTTGGCTCGGAATCCGCCGAATCGGATTCCAGTTCCGCAGGCATCCCGGCAGCGGCCGACTCCCCCGCAACGGTGGCCGCGGCCTCAGCTTCCGAATCGGCCTGGGAAGGCTCATCCGGGATCTCTTGCGGCGCGGACTCCTCTGTAGCTTGGGAAGCGGCCTCGACTTCGTCAACAGGTTCAAGCGCCGCGATCGGCGAAGAACCCGATTCCACTACCTCGGCAGGCTCCATAACTTCCGGAGCTTCAACGACGGTTTCCGAGAGCGGCTCGGCTAGTTCTGCGCCTGAATCGGCCGCCCCTCCGGAGCTCGTTGGGCAATCTGGGCTATCCTCGATCCGCCCCTCCGGGATGCTCGATGGCGGCTCTTCCATGGACCCGGTCGGCGCAAGCGGCTCCGGCGCATCAGCAGCGGAGACCGGATCGGGAGGATGCAAAATCGGGGTGGGCTCCGCCTCCGAGACCGTTGCGGGTTCGATATCGGGGACGGCGGGAAAAACATGCGGATTAGCGGCAGTATCGGTCAATGCTGTTTCTTCTTTTTCCAGGCTCTCATCGAGCGGGTCAATCAACGTGGGTCGCGAGTCTTCGGGCATGGGCAGGGGTCGTGCGGACCGGGAAAACAGGCCAAAGCCCGAGCGGATTCCGCCCAGAGCGTAGTTGAGAGCTTTTCGCCACCACGGGAGCGTCTTTTCGAGCATGGGCATCTCCCGCGGTTCAAGCCGCCCCCGGTCTGCCGGGTCACTCTTCCCCGATCAGCGGCCGCCTTTGGGCGCCGGTCCCATGTGCATGGCCGCCCGCACCTCTTGCATCGTCTGCTCGGCACGGGCACGGGCCCTGCTAGACCCAGTTTCCAGGATTTCCTCTACTTGTGCATCGGAAAAGCCGGCACGGCGATCTTGAATAGGCTGCAGAACCTGCACCAGAGCGCTGGCCGCCCAGCCCTTGCATTCGATACAACCGATACCTGCCGACCGGCAGCCATCATAGACCTTGAGCAGTGTCTCCGCTGTGGAAAACACCTTGTGCAGATCGCCTACCGGGCACTTGTCCGGGTCGCCCGGATCGGTACGGCGGATGCGGGCCGGGTCGGTGACCATCGTCTTGAGCTTCTGGCGCACCACCGGCTCGGGATCGGTCATCAGGATGGTGTTGCCGTAGCTCTTCGACATCTTGCGGCCGTCGGTCCCGGGTAGTTTGGGCGAGGGGGTCAGCAGCACCTTGGGCTCGGGCAGTACTTCCACGCCATCCAGCTTGTAAAACTGGTTGAAGCGCCGCGCCACCTCGCGGGTCAGCTCCACGTGAGCGGTCTGGTCGTTGCCCACCGGAACGAACTGCGGCTGGTACATCAGAATGTCGGACGCCATCAGCAGCGGGTAGCCCAGGAAGCCGATATTCGACAGGTCCTTGCTCGACAGGTTCTCCTGCTGCTCCTTGTAGGTGGGCACGCGCTCCAGCCAGCTCAGCGGGGTGATCATGCCCAGCAGCAGGTAGAGTTCCGAGTGCTGCAGCACCTTGCTTTGCAGAAACAGGACGCTCTTCTCCGGATCCAGGCCCGCGGCCAGATAATCGAGCAGCACGTCCTTGGTGTTGGCTTCAATCTGCGAGGGATCGGCGTAGTCCGAGGTCAGCGCGTGCCAGTCGGCGATGAAGAAATAGCAATCGTACTGGTCCTGCAGCTTGACCCAGTTGGCCAGGGCGCCCATGTAGTTGCCGAGGTGGAGCTTGCCGGTGGGGCGCATGCCGCTGAGGACGCGCGGCCGGGACGAGGAGAGTGCGGGTTCGGGCATTTTCTTGTCGATTCCGGGATGACGCCATGAGAATGCGGCCCTGTCCCCGCAAAACCGGGAAAAAGAGCACATTTCATTGTAGCGGGAGGAGAAGGCCGCAGTGGGTTGGGGTAGCCGGGACCGTCGCGCCGAGATCCCCAACCTGAAGTTTTCCATCCATCTTCGCCAGGGCCTTCTTCCCCGAGCACGCCGGCACGACAGCCGATCCGGTATTCGGAGATACCCCAGGACATTGCCACCATGACCCGTTCTGGGGACTAAAGGTGGTTCAGCCCGAAATAGACCATCTCGAGCGCCGGGTTGAGCAGCATCCTCAGAATGAATCCCCCGACGAAGATCATGAACAGGTAGCTCGCCCACATCGGAATCCGGTCGTAGATCTGGACACCGTTGTAAGGCAGCGCGTTGCGCAGGATGTGGCTGCCGTCGAGCGGAGGAATCGGCAGCAGGTTAAAGAAGCACAGCGAGAAGTTGATCAGGATGGCCAGTGTGCAGAGCAGCACCAGCGGATGCGGCGAATACGGGTCGCCCGGGCTGAGGGCGGCAATGAAGGAGTCGATCACGACCTCGCGGCCGTTGGGCAGAACATGAGCCAGCACCACCATGCCGATAAAGGCGACCAGCACAATCAGCAGGTTCGAGACTGGCCCGGCCATTGTCGTCAGGTTGTCGTCGCGGACAATCTTGCGGAAGTTGCGCAAGGTGACCGTGGTGGGTTTGGCCCAGCCCACCAACATCCCGCCAAACATGCTGAACCCGATCAGCGGCCCGAAAATCATGATTGCCGGGAAGAGCAGCGTGCCGATGGGATCGATGTGATACATGGGGTTGAGGGTGATGCGGCCCTGCATGCGGGCGGTCTGGTCGCCCAGGCGCGAGGCCATCCAGGCATGGGCGCACTCATGCACGCTGAGAGAGAAGATCAGCAAAACGAATTCGAAGACAGCAATGACAAACGCGCTTGATTGCAAACGAAATCTCCACGAACCGGAAAGCTCAGGGTAGCATGGAGGGTCCTGGAAAATCAGACCAGCGCCGGGAACAAAGCGCCAAGCCACTGTGTCTAACTGTTTAAGCAGCGCTTGCAACCGAATCGAGAAAGAGGAACGAGATGCAGAGATGGATGGTGGGATTTTGCCTGTGTCTGGCGGTTACAGCTGGGACGGGGCAAGACAATACAGCGGCACAGGCGAATGAACTTTATACGGCCGGCAAGCGCCTGCAAGCGTTGCCGCTCTACGAGGAGCTCGCAAAAGCCAACCCGAAAGAGTGGATCTACTTCGAGCGCTTGGCAGACTGTCTCGCGGTAAAGTCCCACGACAGCGACCCCGCCCAGGCAAAGGTGTTGAGAACCCGCATGCGCGACGCCGCCAGGCAGGCGGTGGGGTTAGGTGATCCCAACGCCATCATGAAGGTGCTGGCAAGCGTCGATCCGGACCTGATTCCAGGCCCAATTGCGCCCTCAAGCCCCGCCAGTTCGATTCTCGAAGACGCTGAAAAGGCCTTCCGCGCTGGAGATTATCCTGCTGCGATGGCCAAGTATGTCGAAGCCGCGGACGCTGATCCCCGACTCTATGAAGCTCCGCTTTATGCAGGAGACATCGCCTTTCGGCAACAAGATGCAGCAACTGCCGGAAAGTGGTTTGCCCGTGCCATTGCCGCCGATCCAAACCGTGAAACCGCATATCGCTATTGGGGCGACACGCTGCTTCGGGTCCAGAACGACCCGGCGGCCGCAGAATCGAAGTTCATCGACGCCGTCGTGGCCGAGCCTTACAACAAGATGTCTTGGCAAGGGCTGCAGAATTGGGCGGCAAGGGAGAAAGGCGTCATTCGAGCGCCCAAGATCGACCGGCCGGCCGGTCCGGTCGTGGACGCCAAGAACCCGAAGAACATCGCCATCGACATCGACCCGGTTGCGACCGATGACAAACAGCATCCAGGGTCATCGGCTTGGATGATGTATTCGCTGATGCGGGGCGGCTATCACGGGGACCTGTTCAAGAAGAACTTTCCTAACGAGAAGGTATACCGCCATTCGCTCAAGGAAGAGGACTTGGCCCTGAGCATGGTCGCCACCACGGTCAAAGAGAGGAAGATCAAGCCCGAAAACCTGGACGAGAACCTGCGCAACCTGGTGGAGCTGAACGACGCAGGCATGTTGGACTGCTGGATCCTGATCAACGGCGCGGACCAGGGAATTGCCCAGGACTACGACGCTTACCGCAAAGATCACCGCCAGCTCCTGCACGACTACCTAGCACGGTTTGTGGTCCATGGAGCCGCGTCTCCTGCGCCCTGAGGCGGAGCCGGTCGGCAAGTCGGCGAGAGCCCTCGGTTCAAGGACGATCGGACGGGAAGCTGCCGACGGCCGCGCCAGGAGCCACGTTCTGGCCGGCCAGCACAATCGCGTGGCTGGCGATGCGTGCCCCCGCGCCGATCTCGGTGGGCTGCAGCGTGACCTCATCGAAGTTCTGTGGGCTATAACTGTGCGAGTAGATGCGGGCGAACGACCCGATGACCGCGCTCTTCCCAATGGTGATTCCGCCGCGATCGTTCAGCAAGGCGCGCTGGCGAATGGTGACGCCGTCTTCGATGGAGAGGTTGTAGCCGTAGGTCAGGTCGATGCCGTGGTAAAGCTTCACTCCCGAGCCCATGTGGGCAAAGATGTGGTGGCCCAGCATGCAGCGGAAACGGATACCCAGCCAGTGGTTGAGGCCGACCGGCGAGCGGTCGAACATCTGCCAGAACCAGAGCAGCGGTTTGCGCTCATTGAACCTTTCGCGGTCCACGTCGGCAAAATGGCCGGCTTCGAGGGTTACATTTTCGGGATCGAGCGACAGGCTGAGCACATTGCCGGGCAGTTCGGAAGTCAGCGTGAGGTTGAGCTTTCCGCCGTGCGGGCGGCCCAGGTAGAGCTGGTAAAGCTGGTCGCGGACAATCTCGGCGCGGCGCTCCGCAGAGCGGTGACGGGTGAACTCGTCGTCAAGAAACTGCAGCCAGCGGCGGTAGACCTCTTCCGCCTCGGCTGCGGGATGGGGAGGATTGCTCGAAGCAGGTGTCATACGCATAGGACGATACACCAGGCGGCCGGGACCCAGCCAGCGGAAGCGGGGACGCACAAACGTTCAGAGCAGCCCGCGAAAGCTGCAACGCCCAGGATCGCGATCGGAATCGGGTGCCCGGTGGAGAGTAATCCTGTGAGTGTTCGCGCCTCGCCCGGCCACATTACTTGCCGCTCCACCGCAATCGCACCATGCGGCTCTGGAAGGGCACGGCTTCAACCGCGCGGCAGGCATGGTCCCGGAAGTTTCGGCTGGAACCCTGGATTTTCTGGCCTCTTTGCCTTGATTTCCCATCTTCATGCGATTGCCTACAACCGCTTGCCGCTCCATTCGAGGTAGGTCATAAAGTCCGCCTGGCCAGGCATCCGGAGCTCGAACTTGCCGTTCATCGTTCCCTCAACCAGTTCGTAGCTGAGCCGGTATTGCGGACCGGGCTGGGCGGCTTGCGAGAGGAACACGACCGACCCCGCCTTGGGAGTCGTCACGTCGTAATGAATGACGTGGCCCTCGTTGTCGAAGTAGATGGCCTGCAGCGTGGGGCCGTTGCCCGCTCCATAGAGGTAGAGCAGGTCGCTGTGCCGGCAGTCGAAGTCGTCCGGGCTATTGCAGGAGCCGATGCTGGAATGGCGCGCAAGAACGTGATCCCGCAACTCCAGCCGGAAAGCATAGCTGGCCGAGGCCTGGGCCTGGGCCACGCCGCCGGTCGTCTTGGCCTCCCACGAGCCGAGCAGAAAACGGAAGCTGACCCAGGGGTCGGTCTTGGCCGCGGCAGGCGCGGGCGGCTTGGCCTGCGTTTGCGCGGACACGCCACAGGTCGTCAACAAGGCCAAAGCTGCCAGCAGGAAAAGACGGCTTTTCATGAATACCTCGGTTTCCAAAAGTCTACTCGGTTGCCCCGGCCGCCGGGTTAGGCTGCCGGAACGTTCGCTTCGCCTCTTACAATCGAAGAACACATGCTTCTCGTTCCCGGCATTCCTCATTTCATTGACTGGCGCTGGCTTTGGCTCTCCGTTGCGGCGTTTTTGGCCGGGGTGCTGAACGCCGTGGCTGGGGGCGGCTCATTTCTGTCGTTTCCTGCCATGTTGAGCATGGGAATGTTGCCGGTGCAGGCCAACGCCACCAATACAGTCGCCGTTTGGCCCGGACAACTCACCTCGGTGGCAGCCTACCGCCAGGAAATTCGCAAGAACCTGCGACTGGCCGCTGTGATGGCTTTGGCGGGGCTGGTAGGCGGCTCGGCAGGCGCATTTGTGCTGCTGAACACGCCCCAGATGACATTTCTTCATCTGGTTCCCTGGCTGCTGCTGGTGGCGGCCCTTATCTTTGCCGCCAGCGGCCCCGTATCGCGCTGGCTTACCCGCCGCAGAAGCTCCATCGTCGGCGCTACCCATGCACCGCGACCTCTGCCGGTCTTTCTCTCCACGATTGTGGTTTGCTTTTACATCGGCTACTTCGGCGCCGGCGCCGGCTTTCTGCTCATCACACTGCTTTCGCTCTTCGGCTGCCAGGATCTGCACGAGATCAACGCCCTCAAGGTTGCCGCGACCACACCGGCAAATGGCATTGCCGTCGTCATTTTCGCCGTCAGCGGCAAAGTGGAGTGGCCCTATTGCCTGCTGGCTATGGTTGCCTGCGCTGTTGGAGGCTATGCTTCGGCGCGCTTTGCCCGCTTGGTGCCGCAAGCGGCGCTGCGCGGACTGGTGGTGTTCATCGGCCTTTCCATGGCCGCCTGGTTCTTCTGGAGCAATCCTTAATGCCTTTCTTTCATCTTCTTCCCGTCTGGGCCTGGAACGCCATCGGCTCGGTCGCCGCCTTTTGCACCACCATCTCGTTCATTCCCCAACTGCTGCGCGTATGGCGGCGCAAGAGCGCCAGCGACATCTCGTTGACCATGTTTCTGCTGTTCAGCTTTGGCGTGGCCTGCTGGCTGCTGTACGGCCTGGGCATCGGTTCCGGCCCAATCGTAGTTGCCAACACTGTCACACTTAGCCTGGCTCTCGCCATCCTGGCCCTGAAGCTGCGCTACGACAGCAAATCGGTGAACAGTGGGCAGTGAACGGTGGGCAGCAGCCGAGGCACGCTCTACTGCGCTCCGTTCCCTGTAAACTGTACCTATGAGCCACGAAGGCATCCGTTTCGTCCCCAAGGATCAGGAAGCGCGCGAGAACGAAGAAAAGCTGCCGCTGCCCCGCATCGCCATCACCCCGGAAAAGGTTCGTGTCCTGCTGACCGAGGGCAAGGGCATGGAGATCGACTGGACCGACGGCCACCGCAGCGCCTGGACGTTTGCCTGGCTGCGCGATGCCTGTCCCTGCGCCACCTGCAACGAGGAACGCAAGCAGGAAGGCCGCAAGGCCGGCCAACCGAAGGCCAAGCCCGTGGCCGTGCTCCCCATGTACACCCCGCCCGCCAAGCCTGCCAGCGCCCACGCCGTTGGCCGCTACGCCATTCAGTTCAACTGGCAGGACGGCCATTCCGGCGGCATCTACTCCTGGGACTACCTGCGCCGCGTCTGCCAATGCCGGGAATGCACATTCGCCGCCGAGGAAACCTCCGGCGCGCCGAACTAAAGCCGCGGCACCGGGAGGAGGAAAGGTTCAAGTTGGGACCCGTTCCACTCAACCTGGATGATTCGTCAGCTCCGGGCTTCCCAATTGTTTCAAAGCAGTTTGCCTGCCCTTGACCCAGGGGTCTATCCAAGCTCTTACCCGGTCGGTGTGTTTCTCAAACACCTCATACACCAATTGGGCGTAAACCACGATCGCCAGCAACAGTGCCAGGCTGTTTAGGCATCCATGCCAACTTGGAAAGGCGCGGGGCAAGTGGAATGCGGCTTTGAGAAAAACCAACAGCGGCAGGTGGACCAGATAGAGGGTGTAAGAACTTCGTGCCGACCGTTGCGCGAGTTTTTGGTAGTTGGAGCCTACCGGCCGAGTTGCACAGTGCAGCGTGACCCAGATTGAAAAGGCTACTGCCAGGCTTAGCACATAATCGGCTCCCAGCTGAGGCCAGATGGCATCGGGCCGATTCGCTAACCTACTGAGGACGAGACCTCCGCCGAGCAACAGCAATGCGGAAGCAACTCCCAATACGCGGCCGGATGTTTGCTTTGACGGAAACGGCGGGAGGAAGAAGATCGCCACGCCAGCAAGCCAGGGAATCCAATAGAGAGTTATCATCAGGCCAACGAACCAGGCCCAGGCCACAAGTGCGATTCCACAGGTCACGCGAGCCCGAAGCGATTGCGCGCTGGCCAGCAGCAACGCCAACAGGGGAAAGGCCAGGTAATACCAGAATTCGTTGCACAAACTCCACAAAGGTCCGTTCGACCCAAATGCCGAAACATGCTTTCCTCCCATGCCAGGCAATACCATGGTTTGAGTGAAGAAGCAGTTCGCAACAAACGTGGGGACCGTCAAGCTGGAGTGGACGCTGACGCGGAGCGCGTCCATTCCCGAATGACCGCTGTACACGGATTCTGTGCCCGGCAGGCGCATACCGGTCCAGTCCAGGATTCCTCCCAGCAGCAATGCCGGTAGCAGAACGACATAAAGCCGGGTAAGGCGTGTAAACAGGTAGCTTTTCCAAATCCACTGGCCTGAGTTCACCGAGCGCACAACGCTACCTCCAACGAGGTAGCCGCTCAACACAAAGAAAACAATGACACACTGATGCCCAAGAGTCGTCACAAAGTACACGGCTGAAGCTGCTGGGTTATGCAGACCGAGTTCGCTGGAATCCAGGAAAAACGCGTCGCGCCAGTGCATCAGGAGAACTCCGAAAGCAGCCATCCCGCGCACTGCGTCAAGATGCACCGAGGCGTTCCTGTTCGGGAGTTGTGGACCTCCATGAGCGGCTTGAGAAACCTGCAGCATGCTGACCGACCGATCACCTTGGGGATGTGCGCAGTCTAGCACTGTCAAGCGATCATTGACCGCAGGTGGATGCAACCGCCTAAACTCCTTGGTTCGCCGAGGAACAATTCCTTCTTCCAAGAGTCAGAAACACCTGGCGAATCGCGTCCTCACTCCCCGCCGCCACCAGCATCAGGGCGCGGTTTTTCTCTTTGAGGAAGCCGGCTGCCACGGCGGTGTCGAGGAACGTCAGAAAGCCGTCCCAGTAGCCTGCGGTGTTGATCAGAATGCAAGGCTTGTCGTGCAGGCGCAACTGCGCCCAGGTGACGGCTTCCAGCAGTTCTTCCAGCGTTCCGTAGCCGCCCGGGAGCACCAGAAACGCGTCGGCCAGCTCCGCCATGCGCGCCTTGCGGATATGCATGGTGGCTACCAGTTCCAGCGAAGTCAGGCCGTTGTGGGCGATCTCTTTGCCGGCCAGCACATCGGGCAGAACGCCAGTCACATGAGCGCCCCCGGCCAAAGCAGCATCGGCCACCGCGCCCATCAGGCCCACGCTGGCACCACCATACACCAAGCTCAAACCGGCGGCGGCGATCGCCGCGCCCAGCGCCTGCGCTTCGGCCAGAAAGGCAGGATTGGTTCCGTTGGCCGATCCGCAATAAACGGCCACGCGTCGCGTCGGGGTCTGATTCAAGGTCATGATGCATTCAGGATAACCGGGAGAGGAGCCTAGCTCCGTTCGAGGTACTCGGCCGGCGTCACAATCGCAATTCCCCGAAACGGATTGAGATCGAGCAGATCGCGGTCCCCTGTGAGGATCGGCCCGGCCGTGCACGGCAACTTCAAGGAATTTGTCGTCGCGCGGGTCCCGGCAGGCGCGAATGGACGACCCAATCTCAACAACGCCGGCTACGGCCTGGACCTTTTCAAGGAATGGCTCGATGGCCCCGGCCGGAATATAGCGCGCGAATTTGGGGCGTCTCAGAACAATTTGCAATTCCGCCCAGGTGGCTGCCGAAATTAAGGTTTTTGCCTGAAGCCAAGCCTTTTCCACAGCTCTCGCCGGGACCGATTCGGGTCGTAAAGCGCGACTGACATAAACATTGGTGTCGGTCACGGTGCGCAGGTTCATCCCTCGTCAGCCAAGAGTTGTTCGAGCAACTCATCGGTCATCCCTTGGGACTCGGCAAATTGGCCTATCTCGTCGGCTAGCCGAATCAGCTCTTTGACCCGCATCTGGTGAATCTTCTCGTACTCTTCGGCCGACACGAGCACGGCGACATCCCGGTCGTCGCTCTGGATTCGCACAGGCTCACGCTGCGCCGCATCGAGCACGGCGGCGAAGTTCTGTGCGGCGTAGGTGGCGGACACCGTCGACATGCGCTCATGATAGCCATTTTCCACATTTTGGACAAAAGGGACGTTTCGGGCAGTTCACCGCAGGAAAAGCGCCAGCAACGCTGCCAGCAATGAGGTAAAGATGCCGGCTGCGGCCATGGCCCACGCGGAAACCGAGGCCTGCATCTCCGAGTGGCGCACCAGGCTGGCGGTGCCGATGCCGTGGGCGGCCGTACCCATGGCTGCGCCGATGGCCCGGTCGTCGCGCACCCCGGCCAGGCGCAGCAGCGGCGGCCCAAAGCTGGCCCCCAGGACCCCGGCCAAGATGACCATCGCAATGGTGATTTGCGGTATCCCGTGCAGTTCGCGGCACACCTCGATGGCGATGGGGGTGGTGACCGACTTGGGTACTGTGGAGACTACGACCGCCAAAGGCGCTCCCAGCAGCCAGGCAGTGAGCCCAGCCGTGACCATGCCGATGATCGACCCTGCCAAAACCACCAGCGCCAGCCGGGGCAAGGAGCGGCGCAGCGCCATGCCATGACGGTGCATCGGAACGCCCAGGGCCACCGTGGCCGGACCCAGCATCCAGGTCAGGTAGCTGCCTCCGCGGTTGTACTCCGCATAGGGTTCGTGCAGCCACAGCAGCGCTGCCACAATCGGCACACAGGCCACCAAAATGGGTGGAACGATGCGCCAGCGCCGATGAAGCGCGATGGCCAGCGAATAGGCGAGCACGGTAAACGCAATGCTGACAGCCGGGTTTTGAGTCACCCACTGAAACCTGTTCATTGGCTGACCTCGACGCTTTCACTCGGCGGCGCGGCCGCCAGGAGGGGCTCCGCCGGAAGCAGCCAGCGGCCCAAAAGTCCTGTGGTCAACAACACCGCCGCCAGGCTCACCAGCAGGCTGGCCGCGATGGCCAGGGCCTGGCGCGAAAGCACCGCGCCCATCTCCATCAGGCCTACCGTCAGGGGCACAAACAACAGAACCATGTGACGCAGCAGCAGACCGGCCGCGCGCTCGACCCATTTGAGCTTGATGAGTCCCGCGGTCATGGCCAGGTAAAAGGCCATCAGCCCTAAAACACCGCCGGGAATGGGAACCCCGAGCCGGTGCAGCAGCATTCCAAGCAGATGGAAGCCGACCAGAATCCCGAAGCCGCGCGCGTAATCGAGCATAGTGTCCTTCTCAAGCTTACCGAACCGCGCTTCACGGTCCCGGCCCCCGAATCGATAGTCCGTTCTGTTTTGCAGTGCGGCAAACGGTACACTAGACAAGGAATCTTCCCGTCTGGACAAGCCCCGTGCAGCAGATCATTGCCAAATTGAATCCCGAACAGCGCTCCGCCGTTGAGGCCACCGAGGGCCCCCTGCTGATTCTGGCCGGCGCCGGCTCGGGAAAGACCCGAGTCATCACCAGCCGCATCGCGTGGCTCATCCGCGAAAAAGGCGTCGCCCCCGACTCCATTCTGGCCATGACCTTTACCAACAAGGCCGCCAAGGAGATGGGCGAGCGTGTTGAGAAGCTGCTCGACCACGGCTCGCTGGCCAAGCCCCTGATCGCCACCTTCCACTCGCTCTGCGTGCGCATGTTGCGGCGCGACATTGAGGCTCTTCGCGTAGGCGGTGTGGGCCTCACCCGCTCCTTTGCCATCTACGACGAGAACGACCAGCAGGCCATTGTGAAGGCCATCATGAAGCGCATGGGCCTGGACATCAAGCAGTTGACCCCGCGCAACGTGCTCGGCCGCATCTCCTGGGCCAAGAGCCACATGGTCGATCCCCAGGAGTATTACCTGGCCTCGAAAGACCCCAACAGCGAGCGCATCGCCCACATTTACCAGGGCTACAAGGCCGAACTACTCAAGAACAATGCGCTGGATTTCGACGACCTGCTGCTTGAGGCAGTTCGGCTGCTGAAGGTCTCCGGCGAGACGCGTGAGCGCTATCAGCGCCGCTACCGCTATCTGCTGGTAGACGAGTACCAGGACACCAACCGGCCCCAGTACGAGTTGATGAAGCTGCTGGCCGGCGAGACCAAGAACGTGTGCGCGGTGGGCGATGAGGACCAGAGCATTTACTCCTGGCGCGGCGCCGACATCCGCAACATTCTGGAGTTCGAGAAGGACTTTCCCAACGCCAAGATCGTGCGCCTTGAGCAGAACTACCGGTCGACGCAGATTATCTTGGAAGGCGCGGGCGCGGTGGTGGCCAATAACCTGCGGCGCAAGGGCAAGAAGCTATGGACCGATCGCCAGGGCGGGTCGCTCATCGGCTACTACGAGGCGCCGGACGGCGAAAACGAAGCCCTGTTCATCGCCGACCGCATCCAGAAGTATCTGCGCGAGGCGAGTTCCAACGAAAACCCCGCCGAGGCCCATTGCGCGGTTCTGTATCGCACCAACTCGCAATCGCGGTTGGTAGAAGAGTCTTTGCGCCGCTACAACATCCGCTACACCATGGTGGGCGGATTCAGTTTCTATGACCGCGCCGAGATCAAGGATCTGCTGAGCTACTTGCGGCTGGTGCGCAATCCGCACGACTCCATGGCGCTGCAGCGGGTCATCAACACGCCGGTGCGCGGCATTGGCAAGACCACATTGGAAACGCTGGAGCGGCTGGCGCTGGAGACCGGCCAATCGACCTGGGATGCGCTGGCGGCGGCGCTCAAGAACCGGCTGATTCCCACCCGCGCCCTGATGGCCCTGGAGTCGTTCCGGCAGTTGGTTCTGGACGCACAGGCCATGATGGATCCGGATTTTGCCGGAAAGCTCTCGGCCGATGTAGCGGCAGGCGCCGATCGGGAAGAATCCGACACCGGCTTTGATTTCGGCGAAGCATCTGAAACCAGTCCCGATGCGGCCAGCGCCGAATCCGCAACCAGCTTCGACTTCGGCGAAGGCGACGCGCAGATGTCCCTTTTGGATACCGCCAGCTTCTCTCCCTTCGCCGAAGCGCAGAAGCGTCCGATCCTGCTGAAACCGAAAAATAAGGACAGGGTGCCCCAGGTCTCGTCTTTGAAACCTGGGCTCCCCACGCCCGACCCCGATTTCGAATCGGATGCGGAAGAAGTTGCAGCGGACGAGAAGGGCGCAAAACCATTCCGCGCTCCGGGCGATGCCGCCACCTTGCCCGAGCTGATTCGCTTTCTGATTGACCGCACCGGCTACATCAAGGTGCTTGAGACCGAGGGCTCTCCAGAGGCCTTCAGCCGCATTGAAAACCTGAAGGAACTGGCCAACGCCGCGCACGATGCCGAAGCACGGGGCGAAACGCTGGCCGAATTCCTCGACCACGCGGCCCTGGCCTCGGACACCGACCAGTTCGATCCCGAGGCCAAGGTCACCCTCATGACGCTGCACGCTGCCAAGGGCCTGGAGTTTCCGCTGGTGTTCCTGGCCGGTCTCGAGGAGGGGTTGTTCCCCCACTCCCGCACCCTCAACAACCCTGAGGAACTCGAGGAGGAACGCCGCCTTTGCTACGTGGGCATGACGCGCGCCATGAACACCCTCGTCCTGACCCGCGCCATCTACCGCCGCCGCTACGGCAACGACGCACCGGAGGTCAGTATCGCGTCGCGCTTCATTGAAGAGGTGCCAACGCAGTTGGTGGAAAACTTGGGTGGTCGGGTGCAGAGCTCAGCCTGGGCGACTCCCGGCTATCCCAACACCTATGGCCGCAGACCCGGCGCCGGCGGCGACTTTGCCGAGAAGCACTACAACTACGAGGACGAAAGCCAGGAATTCTCGGTCGGCGACAAGCGACCCGCGGCAGGCGGAAGCAGAAGCTTTGGCGCGTCGACTCGGAGCGATCCATCCAAGCCGTTTGTCGCTTCGTGGATGACGGCTACCGCCAAGACGCCCAACGTCGGGCGAGCTGCGGAACCCGCTTCCACCGGCCTCAACTCGCAGGCAAAGAGTGAAAGCCAGAAGGACACCAAGGGCCCCGAAGAGCCGCAATCGATCGACAACATCGCCCGTTTCTTTGGAGGCAAAGCCGGCGCTCTGAAGCCCGGAGCCCTCCCTCGGCCGGCCGTGGAAATCGCCCCGCCCTCGGGTGCTCTAAACCTGGCCAAGGGCCAGCGGGTACGCCATGCCAAGTATGGCGAAGGCACCATCCTGATGCGCGAGGGCGACGGCGAAGACGCCAAGCTCACAGTCATGTTCACGCGCCACGGGATGAAGAAGCTGATCGAGAAATTCGCCAACCTGCAGAAGGCGTAGGCCCGGTCCAAGCGGAAACCGGGCCCTGGAATCCGCAATTTCAGAGGAGTTTCTTGGCTTGGCGGCGATTTCTGCGTATACTGAAGATTCGGCGTGCTGCCGGGGTGGTGTGTCTCATATGCGCCCCGATTGCTGCCGCGGCGGACAGGCCCGATCAGAGTGCGGTTGGCACGGCGCTCACCAGCGGCTCACCCCGGCGACAACACAAGAATTTGGAGCGAAGTCATGGCACAGGTATGCGATATTTGCGGCAAAGGCCCGCAATTCGGCAATAACATCTCACATGCGCACAACATTACCCGCCGCCGCTGGAACGTGAACCTGCAGGCAGTCAAGGCATTGGTCAACGGCGCCGCAAAGCGCATTCGCGTGTGCACCGGCTGCATCAAGAACGGCAAGATCACCAAGGCCGCCTAACCAAGGCAGACGCCTTGCCGGCCAAGAGCGTCTCTGAGACGCCCAGGCCCACATTCAAGATCGGCACGAACCCCGCCCTGTCCGGACGGGGTTTTTGTTGTGTCTGCGGAACAACCAAAAAAGATTGGCTCAGATCTCTGCCTGTTGCGTAGAATTACGGCCCATTGGCGCATGATAGAGGGATCGAAGGCTTCTTTGAGAGCGATCTCGGGGCCGAAAACGGGAAGAAACCCGAGGCACCCCTATCCTCCCCCTCCCCCCTTTTCAGCCTATCTAACAGAAACCAAACAGGTTACACAGAAAATCCTCTATTTGCGCGTTGAAAACAAAGGACTTGCAAGCAGAGAGCAGGTCGTTTTTGGCCTCGGATCTGCAGTTTTGGGCCTGCTTTCCCCCATTCCTGTGGGCCTGAAGAGGGTTTCCTTCTTCTACCGCTCTTCCCGGGCAAAGGTGAGGCTGGCCGAGTTGATGCAGTAGCGCAAACCGGTGGGTGCCGGGCCGTCGGGGAAGACATGGCCCAGGTGGCTGCCGCAGCGGGCGCAGGTGACTTCCACACGGCTCATGCCGTAGCTGCGATCTTCATGCTCAACCACGGCTTTGGAATCGGCGGCCAGCGTGAAGCTGGGCCAGCCGCAGCCGGAGTCGAACTTGGCATCGCTCAAAAACAATAGCGCCCCGCAGCCGGCGCAATGGTAGTCGCCGGTGTCGTGGTTCTGAGTCAATGCCCCGGTAAAAGCGCGCTCGGTGGCTTTCTCCCGTAGAATCTGGTACTGCTCGGGGGTGAGCATCGCGCGCCACTCTGCCTCGGTGCGCACCACTTTCTCCTGGCGTTCGCTCAAGGTGACCTCCTTGGGTTCCTTCTCTATCTCGGATCTGTCAGAATCGCGCGGGGAACGAGCGATTCTCAGACCTCTGCAACAAGCTCGATTTCGACGAGAACGTCCTTGGGCAAACGAGAGACCTCGACGGTGGTCCGCGCCGGCGGGGTCACTTCGTTCCCGGCAAGATACGTGGCATAAACCGAGTTCATGGCCACAAAGTCGTTGAAGTCCTTCAGGAACACGGTGGCCTTGACGACCTGGGCCATGCTGGAGTTCGCCTCCTCCAGGATAGCTTTGAGATTCTCCAGCACGCGGGTGGTCTGCTCCTTGATGCCCCCTGCGACTACTTGCTGGGTTGCCGGGTCCAGGGCAATCTGGCCCGCGGTGAAGACAAGATTCCCCACGCGAATGCCCTGAGAATAGGGCCCGATGGCGGCGGGTGCTTTTTCCGTAACGACGACGGTTCTGCTCATGCGTAGATTGTAAGGCGCAATCGCCCTTTGCCGCATCTCCGGAACTTGTTCCGGGTCAACGCCAGGAGGCGAGCAAACCTCCGGAGATGAGAAGCGAGACCAGCCAATAGCCCGCGTTGATGGCCAGCAGCTTGTAGGATCGCTGCTCGTACATGGTTTCAGACAGAAGGGGCATGGCGACGAAGCCCAGCCAGCAAATGAAGCCGATGAACACACCCCATCCGAAAGACGTGCCGCCGGACCAGTACACCACATGCGCCAGCATGAATACCATGATCAGTCCGCCGAAGAAACTGGTAATCATGGAGGCGATGGCGCCCTTGGGCCGCGAGCCTTTGACGTGGCCGGTCAAGGCCATCCAGGGTTTGGCGAAGAAGAGGGAATACCACAGCGCCCCCAGGATCCATTGAATGAGGGTCGCAACCAGAATGACCAGGTGATGGAAGTGAAGATGGTGCATGGGCGTTCCTCCGTACAGGTTTTGAATTCCAGTGCCGCGGCGCCATGGCTCGATGTTTTGGGGTAGACAGCCGCGCGGCCAGAAAGAAGTCGTGCAAATGACTGTGCGGGAAGCGGTTGGGGCGTGTCAAGTGGAATCGCGGATCGCCCGCCTGAGGCCGTCAGCGGTGTTTCAGAGCTTCCAGCTCGTCGAGGGTGCGCGGCCAGTCTGCGCCCAGCAGCCGGGAAAGGCTGCGATCGGCCAGAACCTTGCCACCGGTCTGGCAGGGGGCGCAGTAGTTGGTTTCGTTGTCGGCGTAACGGATACGCTGGATTTTCTCTCCGCAGCGCGGGCAAGGCTGCTCAAATCGCCCATGAACCGCCATCTCCGGCCGGAACGCGGTGACTTTTTCGGGGAAAGCCCGGTTCGCCTCGTTGCGCAAACGGTCCATCCACAAAGTCAACGTGGAACGCGTTGCGGCAAAAAGACGTTCCCATTCTTCCGGCCTCAGTTTATGCGTCAGAGCGATGGGAGAAAGCTGGGCGCCGTGCAAAATCTCGTCGGAGTAGGCGTTGCCGACGCCGCTGATGAGGCGCGGATCGGTGAGGGCGCGCTTGAGAGTCCGGTTTTCCTGGGTCAGGGCGGCGCGGAATCCATCCAGATCGGTCGAGAAGATTTCGACCCCGCCGGGATCGACGGAACGCAGGCCTTCTTCTCCGCGCAGGACGTAGAGCGAAGCACGCCGCTTGCTGCCGGCTTCCGTCAAAACCAGCGATCCCGTTGGAAAGTCGAAGGCCGCCAGCGCGTTGCGGCCGGCCAACTTGGCTTGCGCCGGTTTCCAGTGGAGCCGCCCGGCAATCATCAGATGCAGCACCAGCCACAAGTCCCCATCGACACCGATGGCAATGCGCTTGCCAATGCGGCGAAGGTCGCGCACCATGCGGCCTTCAACAGCCGCGAGCGGCGGATCGACGGTGCGCAGCAGGAACACGCTGGCCAGGCGAACTTGCAACAGCGGTTGCGCAAGGATGCGCATCTCCAGCGCCGCGATATAGGCGGCAATGTCGGGCAACTCCGGCATGGTCTAAAGCTTGCAGCACACCAGGCCGTCGGCGCAACGGACATTTTGGATTGCCGGTCCCTTCGATTGGGGAAGACAAAACCCGCGAGTCAGGAGCCCGGTAAATCTTCTACCGCCAAACCGGGTTCTCCCAATCGATTAGAACAGGGGCCCGATGCCGCACATCGAACTGATCCGAGCGTCGAAAGACCAACAGCCGATCATTGCGCACTTCAGTCTTCGAAAAGAATGGCCAGCCGTGGCGGCTGTTTGCCTTTGTGTCGCCCGACCTGGCCAACGAGCCGAAGCGATGACGCCGAAAACATGAATTGCATTCACCCTGTACTCCCCGCTCGGCTACCATACAGGGAACCGGCGCTCCCCAAAGACTCCCCGCCGGTAGACACGAGGATCGATGCGGATATTCACCATGGTCGCCGGCATTGCCTGCTTGTTTGTGGTGCTGCTCGATGCCTTCCAGACCATTATTCTGCCCCGCCGCGCCTCGGGTCGCTTTCGGCTCACGCGCATCTTCTACTCGGTCACTTGGCGCCCTTGGGCGTTCTTTGCCAAACGTCTCCGCTATGCGCCCCGGCGGGAATCGGCCTTCAGCTACTACGGACCGATGTCACTGATCTTTCTGCTGGTGGTTTGGGCGGCGGCCATGGTTCTGGGCTTTGCCCTCATCTTTTACGCCCTGGGCAGCCCCTTCAGCGACACAGCGCAGGGCCCGGGTTTTCTATCCGACCTCTACGTGAGCGGCACCACCGTATTTACCCTGGGCCTGGGCGACGTGATTCCGCACAGCGGATGGGTGCGCGGCGTGGTGATTCTTGAGGCGGGCACCGGGCTCGGCTTTCTGGCCGTGGTCATGGGCTATTTCCCCGTCCTCTACAGCGCCTTCTCGCGGCGCGAGGTCAGCATTTCGCTCCTCGACGCCCGCGCCGGTTCGCCACCCACCGCCGCGGAACTGCTACGACGCCACGCCTTCGACGGCGGAGAGAATGCCCTTGCGCTGCTGCTGTTGGAGTGGGAGCGCTGGTCGGCGGAACTGCTGGAGAGCCACATCTCCTATCCGCTGCTCTGCTACTTTCGCTCCCAGCACAACAACCAGAGCTGGATCAGCGCCCTGACGGCCGTCCTGGACACTTCGGCGCTGCTGATTGCCGGCGTGCAAGGACACGAGGCGCGTCAGGCGCAGTTGACCTTTGCCATGGCCCGTCACGCCCTGGTGGACCTGGCCCAGATTTTCGGGCTCACCCCGGTCACACCCGCCCCTGACCGTCTGCCCCTGGAGCGCTATGAAAAGCTCTACACTCTGCTCTGCCAGAGCGGAGTGAGCGTATGCCGTGACGGCCACTCCATCGAGCGTCTGCGCGATATGCGTGTGCTTTACGAGGGCTATGCGCAGGCGCTGAGCGACTATCTGCACATGCCGCTGCCGCCGTGGATTGCCGACCAGCCGCACAAGGACAACTGGCTGGCCGTGGCCAAGCTCCGCGCCCAGACCGAAGCGGCCAATCCAGTCTCAGGCCCGGCAGCATCTGCCGTCGAGCCGCACACCATCGCCACCCTGGTGGACGACCACCACGATTTCTGAGGAGGCGTCAGTTGTCGGTAGAAACCGATCTGGCGTACGATTTTCGTACGGAGCTAAGTTATGGTAGCCACCGCTAAGAAAGAGCGTCGGGTCCACACGCGCGAATCGGAGCGCTCACCGGCCGACCAGCGGTGCTTTGTGCTCTCCGAGGAGCAGTGACTGCCCTTTACCAAGGCGCTGGACCGGCCAGCCCGGCAACTTCCCGAGTTGGAGAAGCTATTGCGGGAGCCTTCTATCCTGGATCGAGCTTGAGCCTCAGGAGCCACACCAAACCCTATTGTGGCGCTGGACGCAACTCCAAAGGCGATCCGCTGGATTCTGGGTGAATGCGCTGGTTAAGAGGCGGGGGGGTGTTCAGTTTCCCAGCTCGATGGTGAATAAAGCAGCGTGAGTTTCGCCGGCGCGAACAGGAAACTGTGGAAACCGCTTCGATATTGCCTCTGTTACGCCTTGGGCCTTCTTCTTTGAGACTCCAGGAAGGACGCAGGTGCACTTCGAACCCTCCTGCCCATGCCAGACGTAGATTCCGGTCGGGCCGTCGTCGGGACCGGAACCCCAACTGATGGATTTGACATCGGATGCCGGAATACTGACGTCTGCGTCAGACAACTTGCTCAGGTTTCCTGTTGCAAAAAGACGACGGTTCGAAACGCAAAAAGTAGTGGTTGGACCCTGAGCCCAATTGAAAGCCACAAATCCTATTCCGACAAGACAGAAACCAAGCGACAGGACGCTTGACCGGAGGAGCCCGTAGGTCCCAACGGCCGTAATAACACTCGACGTGACCACGATTTCGATCCAGCCGCTCTCACGCGAAATTGTGAATTGCAGCTCGTCGCCAAAACTCTCGATCTTGAGTTCAGTGTTTGAAAGGGCTTTCATCGCTGCTCTTCCCGAATCATATCTTTTTCGGAATCAGGATACGCCGCTCAAGCCTACTCCCGCCGGAAGCGATTGGCCTGCTCGAACTCGTCGCGGAGCTCAGGCGTGCGGAGGTTTTCCCTGAGATGAGCCAACCGCTGCTCGAGCGCTTGCAACGCGGCTTGGACCGCCTCGGTGTTCGTCAGGGCGATGTCGCGCCACATGGAGTAGGGGCTGGAGCCCAGACGGGTCATCTCACGCAGGGCGCGGCCGCCGACGTCTTTCAGCTCGGGCGCGTCGCCGACTTCTTTTTCTAGCAATGCGCTCAGGGCGGTGGCCAGAAACTGGGGCAGGTGGCTGACCCAGGCCACCAGCTCGTCATGGCGCATGGGGTCCAGATCGATGGTTTTGGAGCCCATGCCTACCACCCACTCGCGCCAGCCCTTGACCAGGGCCGCCGAGTGCGGGGAGCGTTGGGCCGTGGGATCGTCGGTAAACAGCCAGACCGCGCCTCGAAACAAATCCGCATCGCCCAGGGCCGCGCCGCCGCGCTCCTTGCCCGCCATGGGGTGCCCGGGCAGAAACGCCGCGCGATCGGGACGGTTGAAGAGGCGCGTGCCGGCCTCGGCGATCTGGCGCTTGGTGCTGCCCACATCGGTCACCAGGTGCTCGGAGCCGAGAATGCCAGACAGTTTCTCCATGTAATCGAGGGTGGCGTAGATGGGGACGCAGAGCACGGTGATCTGACTGTCGCGCGCGGCCTGCAAGGGGTCGGCGGCGATGGAGTCGATGGCGCCGGCGGCCAGGGCCGTCTGCGCGCCCTCGGCGCCGCGGTTCCAGCCGATAATGGAGCCTTTGAACCCGGAGGCGCGCAACGCCAGGCCCACCGACGCGCCCAGCAAACCCGTTCCTAGTATGGCGATGCGTTCGATCATGATTTCCTGCCTTGGTTCGAACAGCTTTGAAGGGTATGGGATTCAGCCCGTACATCAATCCCGCAAAATGATTGTGGGCTTTAGCCCCTGAGGAATGCTCTCCATAACAATTCGATTCCTATAACGGCCGAATGATTTGTTCAAACTTAAGACCCAGCCATTTCAAAATGCCCAGAACGATTTGCAATTGTCGCAACGCGCTTGAGTAACGGTTTCTTTCCTCGACAATCCTGTTGCGATTATTGAGAGACCTGCCGTAAGAGCGGCTGCGGTCGCCTTCTTCCCCGAAATGCCCGCTTCCTTCTGGACCACCTTCCTTCTCACGCTGCCCTTCATCTTGCAATGAGGACAGACCATCTCCAGACTAAGAGGGCCAAAAGCTCGGATCTTTGGGTCCGTCTCCGTTGGTTCAGAGGGGAGCCAGAGCGCCGTAATAATTGCGGCAAGGAACAGGGCAATGAAATCCCAGAGCAAAGAACTCCAAAATCCAAGGGAATTGACCAAGAACATCACAACAATCAAAGCACCGATTGAGGGCAATAGGAACAGACATCCCCACTGGTTGCCGGTATTTGCAGTTTCAAGGCAGGGGGGACAAATGCCGGAGGGAAGATCTGCCGGAGTCTCGGCTCCGCATTTCAAGCATTTCATCGTTCAACCCTTTCGCTAAAGACTTCGATTCCCTTTACCCCAACTCTTGCCTGTGCCGCCGCACATGATGGTTATGCCATAAGCGTCTTTCAAGACCGCTCCGGTTATACGGTCTCGCTTCGGTAACTGTTCCAGATGGCAGCGAAATCCCCTATCTAGCTTGTCTTCAGCAAAAGCGCTACCGCAATCAGGGCACAGTTCATCCGAAAGTTTATCGATTTCCTGATTGGATGCCATAGCTTCTTCCTCCTTGATGGATCAAAGCAAGAAACAACCGCAGGATCTTCGAGTGCGCTGGGCGCAAAGGACGCGCCCAACTACACTAAGAATGACAACTCGAGTTGAAACGGACTTCGCACTCAACACCCGATCTTACAGCGTTCTCCCCACCGCCGAGGCGATCACCCGCAGATCCCTCACCAGCGCTTCGTACTGGTCAAAGAAGAGCGTTTGGGCGGCGTCGGAGGCGGCTTTGTCGGCCTGGGGGTGAATCTCCACCAGGATCGCGTCGGCGCCGGCGGCTACCGCGGCCTTGGCCATGGCGGGGACCATGTCGCGGCGGCCGGTGCCGTGCGAGGGGTCGCCCACAATGGGCAGGTGCGAGAGCTTGTGGATGACGGGAATCGCCGCAATGTCCATGGTGTTGCGCGTCGATGTCTCGTAGGTACGAATGCCGCGCTCGCACAGGATCACGTCGTAGTTGCCGCCGGCCATGATGTACTCGGCGGAGAGCAGCAGTTCTTCGAGCGTTGCGGAGATGCCGCGCTTCAACAGCACCGGCTTGCGGTTCTGGCCCAGTTCGCGCAGCAGGTTGAAGTTCTGCATATTGCGCGCGCCCACCTGGAACAAATCGGTATAGGGCAACATGCCCTCGATCTGCGAGATCTCCATGACCTCGGTGACGGTGAGCAGGCCGTTTTCCTGGGCTGCTTCATGCATCAACTGCAGCCCCGGAATCCCCAGGCCCTGAAAGGCGTAGGGCGAACTGCGGGGCTTGTAGGCGCCGCCGCGCAGAAAGCCCGCGCCTGAATCCTTGACGCACTTGGCGATGGTGAAGATCTGATCGCGGTTCTCAATGGCGCACGGCCCGGCGATGATGGCAACCTGGTTGCCGCCGATCTTGGCGCCGTTGGCGAACTCCACCACGGTGCCTTCGGGTCTGAACGCGCGACCGGCCAATTTGTAGGGCGCGGTGATGCGGTGGACGTAGAGCACCCCGGCCAGCAGTTCGAACTGCCGCAGGTCGATCCCGGCGGTCGGGCCCACACCGGCCAGAATGGTTTGGGTTGCGCCCGTGGTTCGGTGTACGTTGACTCCGGCTTCCACCATCAGGTCAATGACGATATCGATCTGTTCTTCGGTGGCCTTTTCCTGCATCGCTACGATCATTGCTTGATCCCTGTCTGGGGCGCGTCGATGGGTGTTTCCGCGCCTGCGGCATGGCCAGGCGCCTTCGCCTGGGCGGTTCTCTCCGAAGCCAACTCGTCCCTCTGCAGGGCTCGCATCACGTCGATGATGCGCTCGTAGATGTGGGTCAATTCGATGTCGGGCAGCGGGCCCTTGTTGGCCGCGCGCACATTGGCGTAGATCACCTTTTCGCGAGCCGGCTCGTACACCGGCAGCGAAGTGGCCGCCTTCAGGTGCCCGATCCGCTGCGCAGCGCGCGCCCGCTCACTCAGCAACTCCACCAACTGCCGGTCCAGAGCATCGATCTGATTCCGCAATTCTTCCAGCGTCATTCCATCCTCACGTAAAAAACTGGCTCTTGGCTTTTAGCTATTAGCTTTTAGCTTCGAGTGCTGCTGCAAGCCGTGCCGACTGATATGGGCGGCGGGCAGGCCAGCAGCTAATGGCTAAAAGCTAAAGGCTGCAGTGGGGTTTTTAACGGGCCAGCGCTGCCAGAGGCAGATGCAGGCCCTTGATAAATCGGGCCACCGCGCCGGGCGCTGTCTCCGCGGTCGATCTTTCGATCAACTCCACGATCGCGCTGCCGATCACCGCGGCATCCGCGAACTGTCCCACCTGGGCCACGTGCTCGCTATTGCTGATGCCGAACCCCACGGCTACCGGCAGCGAAGACCATCGCCGGATGCGTCCAACCAGGGACGCCGCATCGGAGGTCATGGTCTGCTGCTTGCCGGTGATGCCGACCCGGGAGATGGCATAAATAAAACCCTTGGAATGGGTGGCAATCGCTTCGAGCCGCTCGTCGGGACTGGTGGGCGCCGCAAGGAAGATCGGCGCGAGTCCGACCCGCTCCATCTCGGCCAGGTACTCGCCCGCCTCTTCCACGATCAAATCCGTCACCAGAACGCCGTCGACGCCTGCCGCAGCCGCATCCGTGGCGAACCGGTTCATGCCGTAACACAAAATCGGATTCAGGTAGCTGAAGATCACCAAGCCGGCTTGTGGCCGAGCCGCGCGAATCTCCGCAGCCAGACCCAGCACGTCGCGGAGGCTGATTCCCAGGGCCAGCGCCCGTTCCATCGCTCGCTGAATGACGGGGCCGTCGGCCAGCGGATCGCTGAACGGCACCCCCAGCTCAATCACCTGCGCCCCCGCGTCGATGGCCGCAATCGCAATGGACCGCGTGGCTTCCAGATCGGGATCGCCGGCGGTCAAATAGACCACCAGTCCGGGTTTGTGCTCAAAAAGGATCGGCATCGGCGTCTACGCTCCCTGGATGTTCAACTCGTGGGCCAGAATGCCCATATCCTTGTCGCCACGCCCGGAGAGGTTCACCACCAGTATGTCACGGGGCGCCATCGTGGGAGCAATGCGCAACGCCTCGGCCACGGCGTGAGCACTCTCCAGCGCCGGCAAAATGCCCTCGGTTCGCGCCAATCGCACCACCGCATCGAGAGCCGCCGCGTCGTCGGCCGAAACATACTCCGCACGGCCGCAATCGTGCAACGCGGCGTGCTCCGGCCCAATGGAGGCATAATCCAGACCGGCCGACACAGAATGAGTCAACGCGATCTGTCCGTTCTTGTCCTGCAGCACGTAGCTGAAAGTACCCTGCAACACGCCGGGCGAGCCGCCGCGGAACCGCACCGCGTGCTCGCCCAGTTCGGTGCCGCGCCCGCCGGCCTCGACGCCGATCAGCCGGACCTGCTGATCGGGAATGAACTCGTAGAAGGCGCCGATAGCGTTCGATCCGCCGCCAACGCAGGCGATCACCGCGGTCGGCAACCGGCCTTCCTTCTCCAGAATCTGTTCTTTCATCTCGATACTGATGCAGCGGTGGAAGTCGCGCACCATGGTGGGATAGGGATGCGCTCCCAGGGCGCTGCCCAGCAGGTAATACGTGGTCCGGACATTGGTGACCCAGCCCCTCATGGCCTCGCTGATGGCGTCTTTCAAGGTCTTGGAGCCAGACGAAACCCCCCGCACTTCTGCGCCCAGCAGGCGCATGCGCAACACGTTCAGTTCCTGACGCGCCATATCCACGTCGCCCATGTAGACACAGCACTCCAGGCCCAGCAGAGCGCAGACGGTGGCAGTGGCCACGCCGTGCTGGCCCGCGCCGGTCTCGGCAATGATGCGCTTCTTGCCCATCCGCTTGGCCAACAGGCCCTGTCCCAGGGCATTGTTGATCTTGTGTGCGCCGGTATGCAGCAGGTCTTCGCGCTTCAGGTAAATTTTGGCGCCGCCGAGTTGCTCGGTCAGACGCTTGCAAAAATAGAGCGGCGTGGGGCGGCCAGCGTAGTCGTTCAACAGCCCGGTCAACTCGGCCTGAAACGCAGGGTCTGCCTTGGCCACATCGTACTCGTGCTCCAACTCGACGAGCGCCGCCATCAGCGTCTCCGGCACGTAGCGCCCGCCGTAGACGCCGAAGCGTCCGGGGCGTGACTCGGAAGGGAGAGCGGGAATTATGATCGATGCCATGGGGCCTCCTGCGGGTTCACCCGTAAAATAGGGGACCTTTCAGTGTACTAGGGCCATGGGAGTTGTTTGGTCTGCACGTTCTGCCTGGGGTGGTCGCGCCTTTGGAGGCTGTTCTTAACGATGGGTCCCGCCCGATTCCAGGGAAGTACGCAGCCAGACGCGCAAGTCCTGCTCGACCGGCCAGGCTTGGATCCTCGGCTGGGCGGCCATCAGCACCTGCAGCCCGGCGGCATGGATGTGTGTGCAAGCCGAGAGATCCACCATGCGACGAGGCTTCTTTTCAAGGGCGTCGCGCAGCGGTTCGGCTTCTTCCATGTCAACCAATGCGCTCAAAATCAACCGGTTTGGCTTGCATTCGATGGGCATCAGGGCTCCTCCTTGATCCTCCGCCACTGGTCCATGGTCGAGCGGCGGCCAGGCATATTCGAAATGTCGTTAGCTGGTGGCTCGATAGCGGTTTGCTCCTGAGGCGCGGGGGTTGGGAGGTCTGACGTTGCGCAGGCTGCCGGCGGGAGCAGGGGGAGCTCAGGCGGATCTGCAAAGCTGCCCAGCCAGGAGGGCTGGACAGGAATCACGATCGACTGGCCGGCCATGGAGCAGAAGTGGTTGGCGAGTACCTCGGCTGAAGCCGATGCCAGCAAATGGAACGCGAGCACACAGCGGCAAATGTCCAATTCCGCCAGCGGGGCCGGCGCTTCGGTGGAACGCGCGTTGCCCCAAAGCAAACCGGGTGTCTGACGCACGGCATAGAACGGGTCGTCGCCGTGAATGAAACACTGGCTGAGCGGTTGGAAATCGATCCAGTGGATAGGCTCTCCATCGCGGCTAAGAAGCCAAGCTTCCCGGCGAGTGGCTTCCGGAACGGCAAGGAGAGCGGCAAGATCGGGTTGTGCCGGCGCACAGCCGGGAGAAGCTTGCGGCGTTTCGAGACCGCAACACTCAGGGAACGCCAAGGCCTGTTTTGCTTGTCTTCGTACCACTACCGGCATCATGGCTCGTAACATCCCGGCCATATGCAGGGCTTCCTCGTTTCGGGAGGTTTCTATCTCCTCCGTCGTCTCGATGTCGCTGCACAGGGCGAGAACGCACTCGATCGCGCCGAGAAGTCTTGTGGCCAGTTCACTCGAATAGGCCAGATCGCCTTTGCGTACCAGGCTGAGCAGGTCTTCGCCTGCGCGCAGAATCCGGGTCATGCGCGGGAAGTGGACCAGCCTGCTCATGCCATGAAGGGTATGCATGTGCTGAAACAACTCTTCGATGCCCTCCCGATCGTCGGGCGCCTTCTCGACTCGCAAAAGCCTGAGCGCAATGCCCTGTGCGAGTTCGCGGGAATCGGCCAGGAACTGCTGAAGCACGGGATTCATTGGCATCGTTCTCCAATGGGCTGCCAGACCGACAGCGGCGGTTGAGAAGATGCGGGGACCCTGGACCGCCGGAGCCGGCGAATGGTTGCGGTTGGGAGTCCCGGCACGAATTCGGACGGTGGCAAGGATGCGTTCATCGCAGCGTCAGGTCTCCAGAATCCGTTTGAGCGCCAGGTCTGCTGCAAATTGAATGAACAGGTTGCGGGGGAACCGGGCCTTCACATGCAGCAAGGGGTCGATGGAGGCCTCGGTGCCCACCTCGCAGAGCAGCTCCACCGCCGTGGCGCAAACGTTGGCCTGGAGGTCGCGCTCGAGCACCTCCACAAGCCATCGCTCCGCGTCCGGGTGGCGCGAGGCATCGAGAATGTCGACGGCGAAGATACGCACTTCAGGATCGCGATTGCCCAGCAGGGCATCGAGAACCCTGGCCCCTTCGGCATCCAGAAGCCGCATTGTGTCGATTGCCTGGCTGCGTAGCACAGGGTCTTCGCAGAAAAGCCATCCGGCGAATTCGCGGACACCTGCTGGATCGTCGAGACCGGCTAGCGTGTTGAGAATGGCCTGGCCCCTGGAGGGGTTCTGTCGCTCGGTTTCCGAAAATGTGTCGTCGGCCGTCTCATCTGTGTTCGGTTTTTCCAACCGCATTGCTTCGTCCTCACCGGCGTGTGGCCCACTTGCAACGCCGGTTGCGCCGCAGGATTCTTGGCGTCTCTAGAGCAGTTTCGACTGAAGGATGGGGAAGATGCGCGCAAATATGCGCTCGGCGAGAGCCATTTCCCAAGATCCGAACATGAGCCCCAAATTGAAATCCGGTCACACAATGGAGTGACGCAGTGCCATTCGGGAAGGCGCAGCTCTTGAAGTTCCACGCCGGCACACAGGCCGGATGCAGATGAGCCTTCGGCTTGGAGCCCTCGATTTTGTTGGTCGTTTTGATGCAGGTTGGTGCAGGACTTGTTGGTGCGGGACCTCGCGCACGGCAGCGCGCCGGGATCGATTGGACACAAAACGAAACAAGTTAGCTTTCGCTGCGCGGAGATAGCGAGTCGGCAAGTTAGCTTGTTCGATAAGAAAGTTACTCTCCGGCGCGGTTGCCGTGGGGCATGAGGCCACGCGCAATCAATCCTAGACCGCCGACAAACAGAACCAGCATGACAACAGTGTTAAAGAGGCTCGTGGGCCGGAAATAGACATGCAGGTTGGCAAGAATGCCGGCAAAGATAAACAATGCGCCGGCAATAACAAGGAACCAGCCAAGAATGCTGCGCCCTTTCCAAAACAGCAGGCCGATGCCGAATAACATGGGCAGCAAAGTAATCCCGAAAGCATTCTCGCCGTAGAAGGTCCAGTAAGAACTGGCGACGGTGACCTGGTTGACGAGCAGAAATCCGCCCAGGCATGCCATGACAAAGCCCAAGGCAAAATGACCAAGGCCGCCGGGCGTTCCGCCCGCGTCGGTGAGAGTTCGGTTATCCATGGCCCGCAGTATATCAAAGGACATCGGCGACTGGCCTTCTTGAAATTCGCGGCCAGCAATAGAGTCATTGCAATGGGCAATGACCTGCAATCTGCGATAACAACAGACCTTTGCATGGCTAATTGAGATAGGGCCGATTGGTGCGTTCTGCGCGCCGATGCGAAGGTATTTACGACGACACTGAAAATATGTTGAACTAAGCGCAGAGGAATGCGTATTGCATTTCACATGTCGTACTGGATGGACTCGATCCAATTTGTGGCGTCAAGGCCAAACGGCTGTGCAGCCGCGCAGAAACCCTACGAACTGCGTGGTGAGACGCCGATTTCTCCCGAGCCGTTGGTTATGAAGAATCAGCAGGTTACGGGAATGTTAATCGGCCTGGCAGCGAGGCAGACCTGCGCAAGCCGGCTGAGGGCGAGGCGTAGTTTGTGCGTCCGCTTATTCCCTTGCCGCACAACCCATATCGAGGATATCCTTACCGCAACATTTACACGGCTCCAAACGGTTGTCTAACCATTGAATTCGCTGGGGAGGGTTATGACTGGCAAACATGGATTTCTTGACGCGCTGAAGCAAGTGGCATTCGAAGACGAGCCGGCGCCGCCGGAAAAGCACACGCCGACGCCGTCCGCGCCGAGTTTTGCGGCTCCCAGCTTCGTGGCGCCTGCTTATGTGGCTCCAACGACGCCCCCGCCGATGGGAGGGCCGACGCAGCCAGGCACGTATCCGTTGCCGATTGACGCCGGCGTAGTGCCGGACAACGACTCGGTTTACCAGATGCTGCTGACCAAGACCGACTTTGAGGGCACGCCGACGGCCGCGACCATCCACAAGTTCCTGGATCCGCTGAAGGCCATTCCGGACTCGGTGATGCCCACCAACGTGAAGTTCAGGACGGCGGTCCTGCAAGCTTCCGCACAGGCAGGGATCACCGAAGACGCGATCCTGGGCACCTTCGACACGCTCGCTTCGCGGCTTCAACAGGAGCGGGATGCCTTCGGCGGCAAATCGCAACAGTTTGCTGCGCGCGAGGTTGCCGGGCGGCAAGACCAGATTCAGAAGATCAGCGCCGAAATCACAGAGCTTCAGCAGGAATTGGCACGGTTATCGAACGAATTGGTCGAGGCGCAGGGCAAAGCCGCCCATGCGCAGAGCCAGTTTGAAGCCGCTGTGCAACGCCGTGGAAGCGAACTCGAACAGCAGAAGGCGCTCTACGCCGCACTGCTGAAAGGATAAGAATCGTCATGGGCTTAACGCCGGGTGTTCCGAATTTCACGCAGAACCTGCAGGGTTACTCACCGAAGTCTTTCTGGAAAAAGCCCGAGGGGCCCTTCGGCATGGTCGCGTTGGGGGCCCTGGTCCTCGGCGGCGCTTATGGCCTGTACGTCATGCTGCCCTACATCATCACGTTGCTGCAAGACACGATCAAGGCAACCGTGTTGGGGGTTGTGTTGATCGCCATCCTGTGGCTGGCCTTCAATCCGACCTTCCAGACCGCCGTTCGGAATCTCTTCCAGAACTTCGTCCGCTTCTTCGCTTCGTGGGTGGTTGAGACCGATCCCATCGGGATTCTGCGCAACAATCTGGACGACATGAAGAAGGCCAAGTACAGCCTCGACCAGACCTTGCAGCGTTTTGCCGGCAGCGACGAGCGGTTGCAGCGCAGCATTGCCGCCAAGGGCGACGAGATCAACAATCTGGGCCGCAAGGCAGCCAAGGCCAAGCAGATGGCGGCCGCGGCCACCGATCCTATGGAAAAGGAACGGCTCGGGCTCGAGAGCCAGACCTTCCTGGAGCAGGCCGGCATGCTGATGCAGGGCGTGAAGCAACTGCAGGCGCTGGAAGATCAGACCTCGAAGATGCTGAAGACCTTCCAGCACTGGTCGCAGATTGCCGACAGCAAGATTACGCGCACCGAGAACAAGGTCAATTTCCTGGCCGAGCAGCGCAAGATGATTCTGGACGCCAAGGCCACCCTGGGCGTGGGCCAGCAGTTGCTGCGTGGCAATCCCGAGCAGTTGAAGATGGTCGACATGGCTCTGGAATACCTGGAAGACGACACCTCCCGCACCTTGGGCGAGATCAAGGAATTCTCCCGCTATACCGACAAACTGCTGACCGACGACCAGATCGAGTCCGGCGCGGCGGCCGACGAAGCAGCCGCCAAGTTTGCGGAGTTCAACCAGAAGCTGCTGACTTCCGGCAACGCGAGCTCGGGCGCGGACATGATTCACATTCCGGGAATGGAAGCACCCGCGCCCTTGAAGATGCCCACCACGCTGGCCAGCGTTACGGCTGCCAGCGCCAAGCCGGACAGCGATTACGACAACATGTTCAAGTAGACAGTTTCCAGTGAATCGACGAAGGGAAAGAAAGAAATGCCGCGTTTAAAGCCACAAGCAAAGTTGTTTCTGATCGTAGTTCTGGGTGGGGGCGCGGTCTTCGGACTGCGCGCCGCCATGCAACATGGGCTGATTCCGACCCCTGGCATCATGAAGTCGATCGTCGCCACGCGGGTGAGCCTGCCGCCGCAAGAAGAGGCGCAGGTGGCCAACGTGACGGCGCTGCCCTATCCCGCCGCGGCGCCGGCCAATGTGGGCACGACCCATGTGGTATTCGACGTGTGGGAGTGGAACGCGATGTATTCGCTGATCTATGCCAACGGCGGCGCCGATACCACCAAGGGCTCGCTGATGGAAAAGAACAACGTCAACCTGACGCTGCATCGGGAAGACTCGAACTCGCAGATGAAGGCCGACCTGCTGGCCTGCGCCAAGCAACTGCACGACGGCGAGAAGAACTGCTCCACGGGCGCCGAGGCCATCGTGGTGATGGGCGACAGCGGCGGTCAATGGCTGGCCGATCTGAATCCGCAGTTGAAGAAGCTGGGGCCTGAATATCAGGCGGTGATCATCGGCGCGGTTGGCCGTTCCAACGGCGAAGACGCGCTGCTGGGCCCGGCCGAGTGGAAGTCCAATCCCCAGAGCATGAAGGGCAAGACCGTGGTCGGCGTGATTCGCGACGGCGACTGGAATATCGCGCTCAATTTCCTCGGTTCGAACGGGCTGAAGAACAACCCCGACCTGAAGACCTGGGATCCGGACGCGGTGAACTGGATCGCCGCGCCGGACGAGGACTACATCAAAGCCGTGACCGACGTGTTTGTCCCCAACCGCTGCGAAGACCGCAAGGTGGTGAAGGACGGGCGTCCTACAGGGGAAACCAAGAACATTTGCCCCGACGGCGTGGTGACCTGGACCCCCGGCGACGAGCAGGCCGTTCATGGCCGCCCCGGCACCGTGAAGGTCGTTTCCTCGCATGAGTACGCTTCGCAGATGCCTGCTGTGATTCTGGGCATCAAGAAGTTCTTCAACGACAACCGCGACGAGATCTCCGGCTTGCTGGCTGCCAGTTTCCAGGCCGCCGACCAGGTCAAAGCCTTCGACGCCGTTCGCCGCAAGGCGGGTGACATGTCGGCCGCGCTCTACAAAGACCAGACCGGCGACTACTGGTACAAGTACTATCCGGGCTTCCGCGACCCCAAGTCGGGCCAGATGCTGGGCGGCTCGGCGGTCTTCGGCCTGGAAGACAACGTCAACTACTTCGGCCTCGACGGCAAGCACAACAACAACATGCGCGCCACCTACGAGACCTTCGGCAAAATCGCCACCATGAACTACCCGCTGCTGTTCAAGGACAATCCGATTCCGCCCTACAAGGAAGCGGTGGATACCTCGTTCATCTTCAGCGCACAGGCTTCGCTGAACACCAGCGGCGTGCAGGGCGCCAGCGCGGAGACGGTGGATTATGCCAAGGAAGCCGAGAGCGGTTCGGTGATCGGCCACAAGGCGGTTTACATCAACTTCGCTTCCGGTTCCGATCAGCCTTTACCCGACAGCATTCCAGTGCTCAACGAACTGAAGGACTCGCTGGCCATCAACTCGCAGCTGGCGCTTCAGATCGACGGCTACACCGACAACGCCGGCAGCGACGCGGTCAACATCCCGTTGAGCGAGAAGCGCGCGCAGGCCGTCAAGCACTACTTCCAGCAGGTTGCTCCGTTGAGCTTCCCGAATTCACGCTTCAAACTGGTCGCAGGCCACGGCTCCCAGAACCCCTTGGGATCGAACACGACCCCCAGCGGCAAAGCCCTGAATCGCCGGGTTGAGATCAGCCAGATCGGCCAGTAAACCTGCTTCAAAATCGGGGAGGCGCAAGCCTCCCCGTATCCCTTCCTTCATAGGCAAGCAATGAATCACGCCCTTGCAGTCTTTTCACCCAATGCGGTCTTGAACAGGAGCGCCGTGCGCGCTCTGATCGCCGTTCAGATCCTCATTGTGATCCTGTTATGGTTCTTTAGTCCCTTCGTCCTGCTGCCCAAACCCGGCGAGGTCCTCAGCGCCTTCAGCGAGCTTTGGGAGCAGGGCCTCGGCGCCGAATTGATCACCAGCTTTTATCTCAACATCCAGGCCATCGCCCTCTCCACCATCGTGACGCTGCTGCTGGCCTATGCCACGGTGATGCCGTTCTTTCGCCCCATCGTCGCACTGCTGAGCAAACTGCGCTTTCTCTCGCTGGTGGGGTTGACCTTTTTCTTCACGTTGATGGCCAAGAGCGGTCATGAACTCAAGCTGTCGCTGCTGGTGTTTTCGGTCTCGGTCTTTTTCGTCACCGGAATGGCCGATGTCATCAACGGCATCCCCAAAGAGATGTTCGACCTGGCCCGCACCCTGCGCATGGGCGAGTGGCGCGTGGTTTGGGAAGTCATCGTCCTGGGCCAGATCGACAAGGTCTTCGACGTGCTCCGCCAGAACGCGGCGATGGGCTGGATGATGCTCACCATGGTGGAAGGCATCGTGCGCTCCGAAGGCGGCGTGGGCACCGTGCTGCTTGACCAGAATCACCACTTCCGGCTGGCCGCTGTCTTTGCCATCCAGCTCACCATCCTGTTGCTGGGCTTGTTCCAGGACTACGCCATCGGTTTGTCCAAGAACATGCTTTGCCCCTATGCGGCATTGACGCTGGAGCGTAAATAATGGCGAGCGAAAACTACAGCTTCGGCAACACTCTGTTGAAGATCGACAACGTATCCGTGGATTACGACGGGCGCCCGGTGTTGAGCGGGGTCACCGCCGAGGTAAAGGACATCATTGTGCCCGGCCGTATTCAAGGGCAGGTGGTGGGCATTCTCGGCCCCTCGGGTTGCGGCAAGACCACGCTGTTTCGCGTGATTGCGGGACTGCACGCACCCACCTCGGGCCGCGTCTCGGTGGACGGCTTCGATCGCCCGGTGCGCGCCGGCGAGGTGGGCGTCGTGGCCCAGAGCTACCCGCTGTTCGAACATCGCACCGTGCTGGGAAACCTGATGCTGGGCGCAACCAGGAAGGAAAAGGACTCCCGGGCCGCCCGCGAAAAGGTGATGGCTTATCTCAAGGAGTTCGAGCTTGAAGACAAGTACAACCTCTATCCGGCCCAACTCTCGGGCGGTCAGCGCCAGCGCTGCGCCATCATTCAGCAGATTCTATGCAGCGAGCATTTTCTGCTCATGGACGAGCCGTTTTCCGGTCTCGACCTGATCATGCTGGAGAGGACCTGCGAGCTGATCTCCAAAGTCTCCAACATGGACGACCTGAACACCATCATTGTGGTCACGCACGATGTGACCGCGGCCTGCTCGGTGGCCGACCATTTGTGGCTCATGGGGCACGAACCCGGTCCCGATGGCGTCACCCCTCCTGGCTCTCGCATCGTGAAACAGTACAATTTGATTGACCGGGATCTGTGCTGGAAACCGGGCATCATCACCACTGCGCCCTTCAACAATTTCGTACGCGAAGTGAAAGAAGAATTCAGGAGGCTTTAAATGAGCGATAAGAAAGAAGTCGAGCTTCTGGTTTGCAAGTGCAAGTCCTGCACACATTGGGAGATCGGCAAGGATTTCATCCTCTGCAAGACCTGCGGATTGGAACTCCCCGCCACGATCACCGTCGACGACCACCACATGCTGCATTGGGCAAAGCACGAGCGGTAGGCTTGCTGCACAACATGTTCCTATCTTTGCGCAGAGCCCCCTGACGATCTCAAGGGGCTCTGCGCAACTGCGGGCTACAATAATCTCAACATGCTGATCCTGGCTTCCGCTTCACCCCGCCGCCGCGAACTCCTGACCCAGATCGGCTACACCTTCCAGGTCCACCCCGCTGACATTCCCGAGGAGCCTCGTCCCGGCGAAGACCCCATTGCCTACGTCACCCGCCTTGCGCGCGAAAAAGCCGAAGCTGTGTTTGCCGAGATCGCCTCCAAAGGGCCGGGTGACACAACCTTTCGCCTTCGTTCTGGCGAAAGGAAGGGAAGCCAGGAATCTGCAGGCGCGCAAGCGCCGTCCGCCCCACCGCAGGTGGCGCCAGTGGTCGTGGCCGCCGACACCACGGTTACCCTCGACGACCACATTCTGGGCAAGCCTGAAGACGCCGCCGACGCCGCGCGCATGTTGCGACTGCTCTCCGGCCGCACCCACCGCGTGATCACCGGCGTGGCCGTTGTCACTGCCGAACGAACCGAGGTCGCCGCCGAAGTCACCGCCGTGCAGTTCCTGACTTTGTCGGAAGAAGAGATCGCCGCCTACATCGCCACGGGCGAACCCATGGACAAGGCCGGCGCCTATGCCATCCAGGGCCGTGCCGCCCGCTGGATTCCGCGCATCGAAGGCTGCTATTTCAACGTGGTCGGCTTGCCCCTGGCCCTGGTTTCGAACCTGCTTGAATCGCGCTGAGCACTGACAGCCCGCTCGGCCGCTGACTCAGCACGTCATTGACCCGGCCTTCAAATCGCTCTATCGCCTCCTATTCAGCAAAAAAACGCTGAATGGATGGGGCAGCCTGGTGTCGGTAACTGTGGGCAGGATCAAGAGCCTGGCTGTACGGAAAAGTAATCGGCCACCTGCTGCCAGTTATCCACGCGGACAAAGCCGGTTGCGGCAAGGTTATGCGGGGCGCTGTAGAGGATTCCCTGCCCTTCGAAACGGAGCAGATTGCGGGGCAGGTCGTCGATCAGAAAATCGGCGCGCAGGATGGATTTGTTTCCGCAAAAGACGTAATGCGTGGGCGGAATGAAGGGAAAGTGGCGCTGCAGCCAGCGATACTTGGGCCCCAGAGAGTTGGGGACGGTCATGGCCTGCGTGGCAATAAAAATCTCAAAGCGGGCAGAAAGATCCTTGAGCACATCCTGAGCGCCCGGGATCAGCGCCAGATCTTCAAAAAAGTCTTCTGCGTCCAGAAAGGCGCGCAGTTGCTGCTGGCGGTCGATCGGGGTGATCTCCCAAAGCGATTTGCCGGCCAGATCGGTGGGCGCGACGACCTCGTCGAAGGTCTGGTTATAGCGGCGCAGGTGCTCGGCGAGCGTATCTGCCATCACCTCATCCATGTCCACACAGATGCGTTGCATCGGATCAGGCTCCCGGTTTGTGCTTGGGTGCGCGGGGCGCTCCAGCAGCGGGAGCAGGGGCCATGGCAGGATCCCAATAAAGCAGGCGGCCGCAACTGTCGCAGGTAAGCAATTCACCCTCGCGCAGCTGGTTCCACACCTGCGGACGTACCCCCATGCGGCAGCCGGTGCACTGTTGATTGTCTGCGCGAGCCAGGCCGGTGCCGCGCGAGCCGGAAAGCCGGTCGTAGCGGACGATGTACTCGGCTGCGATCAACGGACGCAGCCCAGCCCGCTCGTGGTTTAACTCGGCCAGTTCGGCAGAAAACTCCTTGTGCCGGTGAGCAGCGCGCTCACGAACTCGCTCCAGAGCGATAGAGAGCGACTCGACTTGAGCGCGGGCTGCGGCTAAGGCGGCCTCCTGGGTCTCGGTTCGCTCCATGCTGGCTAACTCTTCGTTTTCGAGGCGCTCGGCTTCACTGGAAGTGAAACGGATCTCGTGTTCAATGGCATCGGCTTGTTCCGGGGTCTTGACGGAGTCCAGTTGGACGCGAAAGCGGGAAGCCTTCTGGCGGTGCGCGGCAATCTCGCGCTCCAGCTTGGTGCGCAACGATTCTTCCCGGGCCAGCGAATCGGAAGCCTCTGCGGATTGGCGCTCTGCAGCGGCAAGTTCGGCCTCGGCATGGGCAGTTTCCGCCGGAAGCTCTCGAATGGCCAGAGTGAGCCGAGCTCGTTCCAGGTCGATGCTTTGCAGCTTTACGAGGTTTTCAATGTGGTCTTGCATCCGTGCTATGGAGTTTACGGCATCCGGCTTGTATTAAGGAACCGTGACCGGGCCTGGGGACCCGGGGAAGGGCTCGATTTGGCGCGTCCGGAGGTTTCAGCGGCACGCTTGACCCCAATCCACCCTTCGCTCGTCAATCATGCAAGAAGACTGCGTTGCGGCCAAAAGTCCAATGAGTGCAGCAGGCTGGCTAGACGCATCGGATAAAGGTAGAGTGCTGAGAGAATTGTGTTGCGAGGAAAGATGACCTTGGTGGAAGAGCAAAAGGGCCTTTGGAGCAGGATCCGGTTGCTGCGCTGGGTCGCTGGCGGTTTGCTGGCGGTTCTGGCGGTGCTGGCGACGGTCGTATCGATTCTGGCCCACCGCGCCGAGCCGTTCTTCCGGGCTCGAATCGTGGAGGCCCTCGAAACCCGGTTCCATGCGCGCGTGGAGCTTGACCGCTTTCACCTCTCCTTTGGCAATAGCTTGCGCGGCGAATGGGGGGTGTGGGCCTCGGGGCAGGGGTTGCGCGTCTGGCCGTTGTCCGGACCTGGTGCGCCCGGCGACTCGGCATCCGTCCCGGACCAAACCGGGGCAAATCCAATGATCCGACTGGAGGAGTTTCGTTTCCACGTACCGTTGCATTGGAAGGCCGAACGCCCTCTGCACATCTCGCTGGTGCGGATGACAGGCCTCCAGATTCATATTCCTCCCCGCATGCACACGGCAAAACCCTCGCCCGATGGAGGCGTTTTGCAACAGAGCCCAAAGTCCGAACCAGCAATTACCGGTCCTTCGCCCAGCTCGACTCCAGAGGCCGGGAAGGCAAAAAGCCCCAGTCTGTTTTCGAGCATGGTGGTCGAGCGCATCCTGTGCGAAAAAGCCTCTCTGGTGATGGAAACCAGCAAGCCGGGCAAGTTGCCGCTGAGCTTTGCAATCTCCCGCCTGGTGCTCACGCATGTCACTGCCGGTGGCTCCATGGGCTTTGAAGCCGATTTGACCAACCCGCGGCCGGTGGGGCAGATTCACTCGACGGGCACCTTTGGCCCATGGCGGACGCAGGATCCGGGTGAAAGCTCCATTGAGGGAGATTACCGCTTTGTTCATGCCGACCTGAGCGGATTCAAGGGCATCGCCGGTTTTCTGGACTCGACCGGGCACTATCGAGGCACATTGCGCGACCTTGTGGTGGACGGGGAGACGGACACACCCGATTTCCGGCTGTCGGATATCGGCAGGCCCATGCATCTGCACACCCGCTTCCACGCCCGGGTAGACGGCACCAATGGCGACACCTGGCTGGAGCCGGTGGATGCCGTACTCGGCCGCTCCCACTTCACGGCGCAAGGTTCCATCGTACGGGTCCGAATGCAGGCCAATGGCGATGGAGCCGGAGAAACAGGGCGATCCCCCCTGAATCGGGCCCCTCTTCAGTGGGGCCATGAGATCGCGCTGACCGTGAATGTCGACAGAGCGCGGATTGAGGATTTTCTCCAACTGACCACTCATGCGCCCACGCCCTTGCTCACAGGACCGGTGACGGTGAAAACCAGCCTCCGGATTTCGCCCGGAGCGGCGAAAGTGCATAACCGGCTGCGCCTCGATGGATCTTTCCTGCTGAGCGACGTTGCCTTCACCAGCCCCAAGATTCAGGAGCGCATCAGCCAACTGAGCCTGCGCGGACAGGGTAAGCCCCAAGAGCTCAAAACGGTGGGGTCGGGCACGATCGGTTCCACCATGTTCGGCAATTTCCAGATGGCCGACGGCACCCTCGCCTTCCCCGGACTCACCTACAAGGTTCCCGGAGCAACCATCCAGCTAACGGGCTCCTATGGGATCGAGCGGGAAACGCTCAATTTCACTGGCTCCGCGAAGATGGACGCCACGGTCTCCCAGATGGTGGGCGGCTGGAAGGGGCTGTTGCTGCGCCCGGCCGACCGGTTCTTCGAAAAAGGCGGCGCCGGCACTAGTGTCCCGATTCACATCTTTGGAACGCGCCAGACGCCCGACTTTGGTGTCGATTTTGGCGCCCTGAAAGCGCAGTGGACCGGACACGGCAAGAAGCAACAGTAATCGGAAGTCACATTCCCCTTTTGCCGGTTTCTCTCCGCCCGTTCAGGGCCCCGCAAATTCATGTCTCCAAGCCACATGCGGATGTGATAGCTTGACTTGCGTCAGACCGTCGCCGGATTCATGAGCTGCGGGATCAGACTAGGAGACCACTGTGTATTGGACGACTCGGAACGCGATCGCACTATCGACTTGTACCCTGGGATTGATCCTGGGGTGCGGAGGCCTGGCGGCAAGAGGACAAGCATCCGACGCCAAGCCCATTTCTCACCCCTCTCATGAAGCCGCCAACGCCGCCGAATTGCAGAATTGGTGGAAGAACGCCGTCATCTACGAGATTTACCCACGCAGTTTTCAGGACTCGAACGGAGACGGGATCGGCGACTTGAACGGCATTGCTTCCCGCCTGGACTACCTGAAAGACCTTGGCGTCGATGCCATCTGGCTGACCCCGGTCTACCCTTCGCCGCAGGTGGACTTCGGGTACGACATCTCGGACTACAAGAACATCGACCCGCAGTATGGAACGCTGAAAGACTTCGACCACCTGGTGCAAGAGGCCGACAAGCGCCACATTCGCATCCTGATGGATATGGTGATGAACCACACATCGGACCAGCATGAGTGGTTTCTGAAATCCCGGGCGTCCCGGGACAATCCTTATCGCAACTGGTATATGTGGCACGACGGCAAGGGCGAAACGGCGACCGACCGAGGCCAGGTCCCCAATAACTGGCAGTCGGACTTCGGCCACTCAGCCTGGGAATGGGATGAGAAGACACGCCAGTACTACTATCACAAGTTCTATATCCAGCAGCCGGACGTGAATTGGGACAACCCCAAGATCCACCAGGCGTTCAAGGATATTATCGGTTTCTGGCTCAAGCGCGGTGTGGGCGGATTCCGGTTCGATGCCATCACCACACTCTACGAAGACCCGACCCTGGCCGACGAAGACGTGCTGCTGGACAAGGACGGCAAGTCGTATCTCAATGCCTACGGCGACATCGCGCTGAACGACACCCGTACCAACAATCTGCCCGGCACCCATCCGGTGATGCAGGAGATGCGGGCATGGACAGATACCTTCGCGTCCACCAAGTTTCCCGGATCGCGGGTGCTGATCGGCGAAACCTACCTGCCCAACATCGGCGAGCTTGCCAAGCAATATGGAACGCCCTACAAGCCGGAGTTTCAGTTGCCCATGGATACCCAGGTGGGCTTCATCAACAAGCTCGATGTGGCGCAGTTCCGCTCCAAGCTGAACGACGTGGAGACGCAGATTGACGGCAACACGCCGCTGCTGGTGTTCGACAACCACGACAACCCGCGTCTCGACGCGCGCTATGGCGACGGGGTTCACGACACCGACATCCAACGCGTCATCTCCACCATGCTGTTTGCAAGCCGGGGAGCGGCGCTGTTCTATTACGGCGACGAAATCGGCATGAAGACCACGCCTCCCGCGCGCAAGGAAGACGTGAAAGACCCCATCGGCTTGACCGGGTGGCCCAAGGAAAAGGGCCGTGACGGCGAGCGTACGCCCATGCAGTGGGACAGCACCGCGAACGCCGGTTTCACCAAGGCCGGCGCCACACCGTGGTTGCCGGTGCCGCCGAACGCAAGCGCCATCAACGTCGAAAGCGAGAAGGCCGATCCGAATTCGCTGCTGGCGTGGTACCGCAGCCTCATTCAGTTGAAAAAGGCCAACGCCGCGTTTTCTCAAGGCACCAACATCATGCTCGACATCGAGAACACCAAGGTGCTGAGCTGGATGCGCAAGGTGGAGGATGGTCCCAAGGTGGTGGTGGCGGTGAATTTCACGGCTGAACCGCAGACGGTCAACCTGCTTTCGGCGTCCCATGCCAAGACGCTGCTGAAGTCCCCAGGCGGCGTCGATCCCGTTTCACTGGACCAGGTAGCGCTGGGTCCGTTTGGGGTTTACATCGGAGAAGTGCAGTAGCTGGGCCGCTCGGAGTGGTTCGAAGAATAAAAAAGGGAGACCCTTCCTCCAGGGAATGATCTCCCTTTTTCTTTTGCTTTCTCCTGGCGATGCGTGAGTGCGGTGGCAAACGCAGCAGAAGCGGAGGATGCTGTTTTCATGGCAACGCAGCCCGCCTTCGACCCAACCGTCTCCGTTGAGGAGCACCTAGCGTCTGCGTGCATAAGTCCTTTGTTTTCAATGGTACCGGAGAGCGCCTTCAGACCTAACCTGTTTGTTTGCTATCAGTTATGCTGAAAGCCGGGGTGGGGTGGGGTGTTCACGGTGGTTTTGGCTCGTTTTCTCCTCAAGATCTCTCTTGGCCCTGGATTTCTCTATCATGCGCCAATCGGGGCTAATTACCTGCAATTCCGATCGGGATCTGGGTGCAGAGCGAAGAATGGCATTGTCGGCTTGGAAAAGACTCATCTGAGGCGGACTCCAGGTCACCAATGGCAAGGGACTCCACGGTAGGTTTACCTGCAAAATGGGCTTCACGCTTTTCGATACCCAGTTGCGAAAGACCGGGTCTCCGGCGCTTCTTCCTGTTATCTAATCGAACGATGAGATTCATTCTTCTCGCAAGCGCAATGCTGACCATTGCTTCGTTGGCCCAAGGGCAAGCACCTGCCCCGAAACTCCCTTGTGAATTCTCGGGAGAAGTGCTGCGAAGCGAACAGGGTGCGCTTATGCTCTACAAATCCGACGAGATGAAGAAACTAGCCACTCACAAGGTGGATCTGGATAGTCCCGTGCTCAAGCAGTTGGACTTCAGAAGTTCGGTCATTGTTGCGGTTCTCGTCGGCGCTTCTGGAGATGTCGTTTGCGTCAAGACCATATCTGGAATCGACTTCGCCCGACAGCCGGTTGAGAAGGCCCTGCGCGGTTGGACCTTCGTGCCGAAGAACCAGAACGGTAAGCCTGTCGCGTACCTCGGCCAACTGGACTTTCTGCTTTGTAATTTGGGCTGTGGCGACGAAGCTTTCGGCGTGACGCTATTGAAGTGAGGCCCCACCGCGGGCGGCCACATTCCCTTCTTGGCCGACTTCTGACGTTGATAAAAGGCAATAAAGTACAGGGGTTATTGGAATTGCGAAGATGTAAACATCCCACAATGGGCGCGATAAAACTGCGCCGAATGTGAGGCACCCGGCGCCTCAATCCAGTCCCGCTTCCCGCCGGCACCAATCTCACCCCCGCGCCTTTTTACTGGCGCGGGCCGGCCGAAGGCAGCCGGCCCCACCGCAGGTGGTGGCTAGCCATTCAATTGGTCTTGCAGCTTGTTCAACGTCCGGTGCAGGTCCTTGTCTTCGCGGCGCAGGTCGTCAATCTTGGCGATGGAGTGCATCACCGTGGTGTGGTGCTTGTTGCCGAACTGGCGGCCGATCTCCGGCAAACTGGCTTCAGTCATCTGCTTGGCCAGGTACATGGC
>Ga0181520_10000878_pt1 | contig 64764 bp, 59 predicted proteins | sample PEATcosm2014_Bin_29_FD_132451 | JGI IMG/M metagenome (GOLD analysis project Ga0181520, IMG submission 132451) | Peatland microbial communities from MTU Mesocosm Facility, Houghton, MI, USA - PEATcosm2014_Bin02_30_metaG | ecosystem: Environmental > Terrestrial > Soil > Wetlands > Peat | place...
AAAAAAACAGGGCTTATGTGAGCGCGGGTGGGCTCGAACCACCGACCCTCTGCTTAAAAGGCAGATGCTCTACCCCTGAGCTACGCGCCCTTTTTTTAAGACTACAAATATAAAAATTAGGTAATATTATTCCAAATAATTACGATAATTAATAAGATAAGATTATATTGAAATAATGCAAAAAAACTCCAAAATACTAGTTTGTGATGATGATGAAACTCTCTGTTATCTTTTGAAAGAGCAACTTCTTGAGGAAGGCTTCGCTGTGGATACCGTTTATGACGGTAGATTTGCTATCGAGGCGATTAAACGGAAGAATTATGAAATACTGCTTCTTGACCTGAATATGAGAGAAGTACAGGGTGATGAGGTATTAAAATTTGTTGTCGACTATAATTCTTCTATTCAGGTTATTATCTTAACAGCACAGACCGAAATTAGAAGCGCTATTGAATGCATTAAAATGGGTGCTTACGATTTTATATCAAAACCATATTCTTTTGATGAGCTTCTTATTACGATTAATAGAGCCCTTGAACATAAAGATCTTCTAGTTAAGACAGCAATTCTTGCTGAACAAGTAAACAAAAAATTATCTACTAGAATTATAGGTAATAGTAAGGAATTACAACGGGTTATTACTCTGGCTAATAAATCCGCAATGTCTGATTCGAATATACTGATTGAGGGTGAAACCGGTACCGGCAAAGAATTGATGGCTGAATACATTCATAAGCATTCCGGAAGAAACGAGATGCCGTTTGTAGTAATTAACTGTGCGTCACTACCCGATCAATTAATCGAGAGTGAATTATTTGGGCATGAAAAAGGAGCCTTTACCGACGCCAAATCGACCAAACAGGGATTAGTGGAAATAGCACACGGTGGTACCTTGTTTTTAGATGAAATTGGGGAATTAAGCCTCGCACTTCAACCCAAACTTTTAAGATTCCTTGAAAATGGAGAATATAGAAGAATAGGAGGTATCACAAATCTCACCTCAAATGTTAGAGTAATTGGAGCTTCAAACAGGAATTTACTTGAAGAAACAAGTAATAAAAATTTTAGAAGAGATTTATTATTCAGATTAAATGTTATTACTTTAACAATTCCTCCTTTGAGAGAAAGAAAAGAAGATATTCTTTTGCTTGCTAATCATTTTCTTGAAATAAAATCTCCAATCCGGTCTCCCAAAAACCTTTCTACTGAAGCTGAAAAAGCTTTATTAAAATATGACTTCCCCGGGAATATCAGGGAACTGGAACATGTTATAGAGCGGGCCATTATTTTTGCGGAAAATGATCATATTGAACCGGAAGATTTAAATTTGCCTTCAGATATAATGAAAGGAATTACTAAAAAAATGCATGTCCGCGAGGAAGAAGGTGAAGAAGTGTTGAGCCTTGCCGAAATTGAGAAAAGACAAATAGAGCATGCTCTAAGAGTTAATAAATGGGATAGAGCCCAGACTGCATTTCAGCTTGGTATAAGTCCCAAAACATTATATTCTAAAATAAAAAAATATGAATTGAGAGAAGACTAACTAATGCGAGGTCAAATAAATTATTTAAAGACCTATACTGAATTATTGAAATTTGATAACCGTGCGTTAGCTATTACGGATAATATTAAAAAAATTGTTTGGTATAATAAAAAATTTAAAAATGATTGCGGTTTAAAAAGAATAAAAGGAATTGTCCTATCAGATCTGGTTAAATCAAATTCTGCTCATAATAAATTAAAAATCAAAAACAGAACTATTTCGAATTTAGTATTTCCCGGCTACTGCCTTGTTGTTACTGCAATAACTTTAAGGAATAAGACAGACGGATATCTGCTTCATTTGAAACCCTTACTTAAAACGGAAAAGACAGACAATAAATATCTTCTAATTCCTAAAACTCTTCAACAGATTCTAACGCTTTTGATAAAAGAAAAATCTTTACCGGTTCTTGCTGACAAAATTCTTCAAGAAAATGTTCATGCAATTAATGGAACTATGGGAATTATAGTATTTTATAATGAAAATCAAAAGAAATCCGAATTCCAATTCTTTGATCCATCAGAACAAATACTCAATCGGGAAGAAATTAAAAAAGAAATTCTTGCAAGTTCATCTTATATCTCTAAATGGTTATTGGTCAATAAACACTCATTAATGCTTGCAAACATCGAAGGTAGTATAGGTTATCAGTTAATGAATGCATTGCAGAGCAGTTCATTACTGATTTCACCATGTTTTTTTGATGAAAAACTTCTTGCTTCAATAATCGTTGGCAAAAATGAGAATTCTTTTTCCGAGCTCGATGCTAATAATGCTGAGCAATTTGCCGCTCTTCTTTCTTTTACTATAAGTAATAATAAGACGAGAGAATTAAATACAACATTGGAGAGCAGGCTTCTGCAATCTCAAAAGTTGGAAACTATCGGAAAATTAAGTAGCGGGATGGCGCATGATTTTAGCAATCTTCTTTCCAGTATTTTTGGCAGTATCAACTTGCTAAAAAAAAGGCTGTCAGATAAAGATGATACATTCAGGCTGCTGGATAACATTGAAAGCTGTTCTATTAGAGCACGAGACCTTACAAGAGGCCTTCTCTCGTTCGGGAAACCAACTCCCAAAAGAAGAGAATTAATAAAACTTATTCCATTGTTTATGGAAATTTCAAAAGTTATTAATCAAACTTTCCCTGCAAAAGTTACATTTGATGACCATATAGGATCGGATCTTTATGATATTCTTGGAAATGGAACAGAAGTATATCAGGTGTTGTTGAATTTATGTATTAATGCAAAAGAGGCAATTATAGATAGGGGAAAAATTACATTAACCGCTGAAAATATTTCGGTTAATGATTCGAATTTAGAAAATCATCCCTTGCTTGAGAAAGGGAATTATGTATGGATTTCTGTAAAAGATACCGGCTCAGGGATAAAAGAAGAAGATATAAATAAAATATTTGACCCTTATTTTTCTACAAAGGACAAACAAAGCGGATCCGGTTCGGGCCTGGGACTCTACGTAACTTATGGAATAATTAAGGCGCATAAAGGCCATATAGAAGTCTCCAGCATTATTAACGAAGGTACCACGTTTGACGTGTTTATACCTGCCTTTGAACCAATGACGGAAGATAAAAAAGTTATCGCAGATAAAATTGTATTGCTTGCTGATGACGAAACAATGTTGAGAGACCTGCTTGCTGAATTGTTGGAATCTTATGGTTATAATGTAATTAAAGTTTCTTCAGGGGTTGAAGCTTTAAAGGTTTTAACGGAGGAAATAAAAGTTAATTTAGCTATAATTGATTATAATATGCCTGAAATGGACGGGTTAATCTGCATTGGAAAAATAAGAGAATTAAAATTTGAAATGCCTATAATTCTTTCTTCCGGCAGTTATTATTTTGAGAATAATTTCGATTACAAAAAGTTAGGAATTACAGCAGTACTTTCCAAACCGTATGAGTTTGAGACAATGCTCTCAACTATTCAAAAATTAATCTGATTTTTCTTCCTTCTTATCATCAAACTCAACCATCTTAATATTTTTTATATAATCTGCAAAAATTGGTTTTTTAATAGAATTCAGATGATTTAGCACATCCGAAATCTCTTTTATGGCCGTTTCGATATAAGCTAGCCGTTTTAATATTGACTCCCTGGAGACTTCTTCTTTTTTTAATTCTCTTTTAATGGCGGCCGATGAAAGACTTATTAAAGTAAGAGGCTGTTTAATTTTATGATTTGCCGTAACAACAGTTGCGGTAAAAGTATTTTTTTGTTCGGATTCTAATAAAAGTTTATGAGCTTCTGATAATTTAAGAGCAGAATTTACTCTTGCTATTAATTCAACTCTGTTGAATGGCTTTTTTATATAATCAAAGGCTCCGGCTTCAAGACCTGCTTTGGTATCCTCAGCACTCGATTTAGCGGTTACAAGGATAATAGGAATGTTGGAAGTGACAGGATCGGCTGATAGTGTTTGACAAACGTCTATTCCCGAAATTTCAGGCATCATGACATCAAGTAATATTAAATCAGGTAATTCACTTAAAGCTTTCTCAATTGCAGTTTTCCCATCATAGGCGGAAATAACTTCATGGCCTTCTTTTTCAAGCCGATCCTTAAGCATAAAAACATTTTCCTGTAAATCATCTACAACTAATATTTTTTTCATTTTACTCTAAATTTTGTTTAGTGAATAATCGTTCAATTTTGAAAGCAAGAACACCTGAATTTACTGGTTTTGCAACATAATCGTCAAACCCATGCCTTAATATTACCTGTTTATCTTCAAGCATAGCTTTGGCGGTAATAGCATAAACCGGAATATTTGCCCATTTTGCATTTTGCCTAATCAGGCTTATTGTTTGGAACCCATCCAGTTCGGGCATCATTATATCAAGTAAAATTAAATCAGGAAGAGTCTGTTCCAAAATTTTTATGCATTCGATTCCGTTCTTTGCAAGAATGGTTTTGCAATCACAAACCTCTAAAATTTCGCTTATTGTAAAAAGAGAATCCGGGTCATCGTCTACAATCAGCACAACACCCTGGTAAATTTCTTTTTGTTGATCTTTTTTTTGCTCATCAGGATAATTAGAGGTATCAGTAATTAATTTTGTTTCGGAAAAGGACGGATTTTTCTGCCACTGGATTCTTTCTTTTACTGCTTGTAAAACATCAAGAGGATGGTCGTTTGTTTTTGTAATGATATCTTCAACAATATCGTTAAGAGAATTTCGTTCTTCAGTTGTTAAATCTTTTGTAGTACTTAAAATTATAGGAATATGTTTGGTATCCTCGCAAGTTTTCAGTTTGTGTGATAATGTAATACCATCAATACGAGGCATGATAAGACCGAGGATAATTAAATCTGGTTGTGTTTCTAGTATTTTACTAAAAGCTAATTCGCTGTCTTTAATATACTCTATTCTAATTTCATCTTTCTTAAATGCTTGTTTAAATCTTTCAAATTCCGATTCGTCATCGTCGACTATAATTATTTTTTCAATCTTCTTTTTTGCAAGTTTTTCGAGTTTTTTAAATGTTGCAATCAACTTGTCGGAAGCAACGGGTTTCACAAAATATTCAAATGCACCAAGACCATATCCTAAGTTTTTGTCACCAAGTATAGAAATCAGAATTACAGGGATATCCTTCGTTTCTTCCAATTCCTTTAATTCTTTCAGAACTGTCCATCCGTCCTTACCAGGCATCATTACATCTAAAGTAATAGCAAAAGGCTGGAGCATCTTCGCTTTTTCAATTCCTTCGTTGCCATTATTTGCATAAACAACGTCATAACCATTGGCAGTTAGATATTGCCCTATTGTGTACCTTACTTCCTGTTCATCATCAATTACTAAAATAGGATTATGACGATTTTTTATTAAAGTGGTAATGTTAAGCCTGTTTGGGCTTGAAGACTCTCTTATTTTAATTGCATTGAGCGGAATAACAAATGTAAAAATTGAACCTTTACCAAGCTCACTTTTAACATGCAAACTTCCGTTCATTAACTCGGCTATTTTTTTACTAATTGCCAATCCAAGACCCGTACCCTGATACTTACGGGTAGTTGTTTCATCTATTTGCCGGAATTCTTCGAAAATGAATTTTTGATCTTTTTCTGAAATACCTATTCCCGAATCAATCACATCAAATTTTAAATTCCTGTCTTTATATTTTGAAACATGAAGCTCAATAAAGCCGTTCTCTGTAAATTTGACCGCATTGCCAATCAGGTTAATTAAAACCTGTGCAACCTTACCTCTGTCTGTGCTGATTAAAATGTTTGTATTAAATTTTTTTATAATTTTAAAACTCAGATCTTTTTGGCCTACTAAAGTAATAATTGAACTCTCTACATCTTGAATTAAATTTTCAAGCAATATATCTTCATTATGGATAATCATTTTCCCTGCTTCAATCTTGGAAAGATCCAGAATATCATTGATTAAATTCATTAATCTTTTACCGCTTTTAAATACAACACCTATTCTTTCTTTATTTTTAAGCGATAGCGACTTATCCTCAATCATCAGTTCGGTAAGTCCCAAAATTGAATTCATTGGTGTACGGAGTTCATGTGACATGCTTGCCAAAAAGTGAGATTTCAACTTTGTTGCTTCTTCAGCTTTTTGTTTTTGAACTTCCAATTCTGCTGCTTTTTCTTTTATATTATTATGAAGTTCAATTAATGTCTCATTTTGTTTTCTGATCTGTAGATTCTGTTTTTGGTAATCCTCATTTAATATTTTTAACTCCGTAACTAGGTTTGCAAGTTGAACATATGCTAATGCATTTGTCAATCCGATAGCTAGTTGATCTTTTATTTTAGATAAATATTCGTTTGTATCTGCGGATGGATTGTTAACAGAACCAAGTTCTAAAATTGCCACAACTTTATTATTATAAACTATAGGTAGAATGAGTAAGTATCTTAGTTCCAATGAGAATACACCAGCAGAAACTACCGGCAAGTCCTCTGCAGATTCTGAAGATATTTCAATTACTTCTTTGTTTTTTATTACCGCATCAAACAGATCTTTTTTATTTAGAAACGTAACTTCCTTCCCTATTCCGTAGGAACTGGTAAGCTGTATCTCATCATTCACAAAAGTATAAAGAGCCCCTATTGTAAATCCGCAGGTTGAAATAATTTTATGTAGTGCTGCATCGGAAATTTCAGCAAGTGAAGGGTTCTGATTAAGTAGAGTAATAAACTCTGAATATTCACTCTTAGTCCTTTCATTCTTTCTTAATTCATCAAGCATTATATTAAAAGCACTGGCAAGATGTCCTAATTCATCTTTGCTTTGTACTTCAATTTTATTTTGAAAATTACCTTCTGTTGTAATTCTGGTTGCGTTACTTAATTGTACAATCTGCTTTCGTATCTTATCTGTGAATACTAGAGTTAATATAAGTGAAAGAAAAATTCCGGCAGAACCAATAATTAGTAATATATATTTTAAACTTGTTCTTAAGTTGGAAGTTTCTTGCAAAGTTGAAAATATAATAAATTGAAGATTGTTCGCCTGAAAATAATCTGCTGAAGGCTTATAAATTGTAGCAATTATGTCAAATGATTCCGTGCTTTTTGTAATAAGGTCAAAATTGTTTTTGGGTGCAAGTGATTTATAAATTTCATTAAGAAGAAATACATTATTCCTATTTTGAGTTTCATTAGAAAGTTCTACTATCGAGCCATTGCGAACTACCGCAATATCAGCATTTATTTTGCTTGAAAGATCCGCTAAAAAAGCATTTGAGATTATACTACCATAATAACAAAAATAACCGTTAGGGAGTTGGGCTGATTGAATAATTGTATAAGGATTGTTTGCTCTAAATTCCTTCAAACTTTTTATGGATGAGGGGAAAAAAATATTTTGTTTATAAAATTTTTTTATAAAAACTTCGGAATTTTTATCCTTAGTTTCAAGAATAAAATCAATATTTTTTGTATTTAAATAAGGAGAATTAATTGCATTTTCAATATTATTATTAACAATATACTGGAATTCGTCATCAGCATCCTGCAGCATATTCCTCATATTATAAATAAAATTGTTAGAAGCATTTAGAAGGTATTTAGATTGTTGTGAAGAGAGGACATTATACATAATTGAATAAAATGCTATAGCAGAACTCCCTAAAATAACCACAACAATAGCAAAATTGATAATTAATATCCTATAACTTATTTTCATTTTTTAACTATCTCTTTGCAAGACTTTTCTAATCGTAATCAATAACTCATCAAAATCATAAGGTTTACTAATAAAATCTGTAGCCCCAAGTTTAGCTGAGTCAATAGCGCTCTTAACATCAGCATATGCAGTAAGAACAATTACCTTAACTTGAATTTTTTTTTCTTTTAGTTCACGAAGTACATCAAAACCATTCTTACCCGGCATTTTTAGATCGAGCAGAATTAAATCTGCGGGAGACTTAGCAAGAAAATTGAATGCAGAATCTCCATTATTAACATATTCTGCATCATAGCCTACTTCAGTAAGTTCTTCTTTTAGAACTTTACAAAGGCTAATGTCGTCGTCAACAATTAAAATTGATTCCATTTCTTTCCTACCGCTCGTTACTTTGCTGTTGAATTTGATAAAATTTAATTTTTTCTCTTTCCTTTTGAAGCTCGTCCTTAAGAGGAGTATCAGCTTGCCGGCCGGAAAGCCTTTCTTTAATTGTCGGTACAAGTGATGTTTTAATTAGAATTACTAATTCTTTTTTTACAACTAAATTATCATTATAACCAAATAAATATCTTAAGCCGAAAAACCACCATGGCAAGTCCTTTAAAAACGGAATACCTTCTCTGGTTGAAGTGATCTGGTCAATGTACATACCCCCAATAACGGTTTCCTCACCGTCTATCATTAGAATTTTTGTATCAGCTGATGTTTTATCAATAATTGTTGTGGTAGAATTGGGGACAAATGAACTTCTTTCAACATGAACCGTTAAAAATATGTAATTCAAGTTGTCTTCTTTAATAATATGCGGGGTAACTAGTACTATCGAGCCGGTCGCATAAAAATTATCAATAATATTTCCGGAAAAATCTTTTTGTTTAATATCAATATCCTGGCCGTCCTGAAGCCTGGCTTGAGTACCATCTAGTACAGTAACATTCGGACTTGATATAATATCGCCCACTACATCGTTATCAAAAGCTTGTAATACAGCTGATACCTGTCCGGAAAATCCTCCGATGCTGTAACTTGATGTAGCGTTTACATTAAAGCCCGGAGTAATTGTGGGAGAAGTTGAAGACCCGGTTGTACTGTTAGCGGGTGTAAAACCGTTAAGAGTACCAATTATTCCCGACGTACCATTGTTAAATATATTTTGCCAATTTATACCCAACTGACGTTCTTTATTAACATCGGCTTCAAAAAATATTGCTGATATTTTAATTTCCCTTGAGTCCGGCGGAACATAATTATCCTTTGTTCTGATTACCTCAGTTGCAGCCGGTCTTTTAATTACAATTAAATCAGGTTTTTCTTCATATATAAGCCCGGCCATTTTAGTTAGAACCGTTAGAGCTTTAAAATAATTCATATTTTTTAGTTCTACACCGATAGCGCTGTCAATTTGGACAGTTGAAACTATTTTTTGTCCGGTCGTTTTTTCACTCACTTTACTCAAAAGATTAATTGCCTGATTAAAAGTAACTGAAGCCGAAAGAGTTACCAGTACGTCCGGACTTTGAGGGCTGGTCAAAGTTTTTTCCAGGTACTCTTGCGAATAAATTTGAGATATTATGGCAAGAGAAAATATGGTTATAAAAATTAAATTTTTCATATAAACTTTCACTATGGTTTTTTCTTATTTGCTCCTTCTTTTTCCAGGCTTAAATCGACTTTTTCAATTATTCCTCCTTTATTCAAAATAAAACTAACTATATTATGGTCGTAATCAATTTTAGTAAGATATCCAAGATAAACCTGCTGGCCTTCCCATAATAAATAAGTGTTTCCTTTGCTGTCGGCGATAAAAGCGCCTTCAGGAATAAGAGCAAGCAATTTAGAACCCTGTACATCTAATAAATTATCAAGGTTTGGAGGAATTTGTGTTCTAATTAATGGATAGAAGATATCAAAAACCGGTTCCGGAGATAAATTATTTTCAATAAATTGAGTGGTTGAAAATCGATTGTTATCTGCAAAATAAACATCGGCTAAAAAAGTAAAGCTGACAAGAAAGTTTGATGTACCGTCTTTTTGCGGGGAAACATAATTGCTTAAAGCAACTGCTTTAATTTTTTTTAATTCTTTGCCTTGTTCAATTGCATATATAAGTTTAAATATTTCGTTAAATTCACCACTCCCGGTTAGTTTATATTCATAATAATGAAATTCTTTATCTTTCTTTTGATCAATGAAGTCAACATTTATTTGTGTATTAGGTGAAAAATTTGTGCTGACTTTGTTTATAAAATTAAAGAAACTTATTGAAGAAAGATTTTGCGGGATATTAAATTTCCGTTGTGCTAAAATAGAATCGAGCGTTGCTGCATTTTTCTTCAGATCATAATATTGCATGTTCAACTGATAAGTATTGTAGTGATTTGATTTTAAAGTTTCCAGTTTATGTCTGTTATCTACCAATACACTTCTTTGAAATATAAATATGTATAAACCTCCAAGCAGAAGCAGAAGAATAAGTAAGCCAAATAAAGCAAGGGTATTTTTAGTTTTTCTATTCATTAATATTTTTATTAGCTGTTGTAATACCCGATGAATTAAAGATTATGTCAAATTTAAAAGCATTTTTTTCACGGAGCGCTTCATAAGTAACACTTTTAAGCTCTGCTGTTTCAATTGAATAAGCAAATTCGGTAAGAATATTCCTGTTCAATGCATAACCTTCCAGTGCTATGTCTCCATTGTCGCTTGTTGATAATTTTGTAAGCCAAATATTTTTTCTTAATCCAATAAAATGAGAAATGCTTTCAAGCGTATTGAACCATATTCCGGTACCAACCGAAGCCGAATCGAGAATAATTTGGGTTTGAGAAAAATTACTAATTTTTCCCTGCAATTCTGAGATTTCGTTTAAGATTGCCTGGTTTTGTCTTAACCTGACTGTTTGTTCTGAAATTTGTGTATCAAGTTTGTTGATTTCCTTTTGATTAATCAGGATTCTCAAGGTAATAAAAAAGGCTGCAAAGAAAAGTATAGGCAACAAAGCAAATCCATGCCATGCAAATTGAAATGCCTTTTGCTCCTCTTTTACATACCTTGGTAAAAGATTTATTCCCTGGTAAGTTTCGGCAAGTTCATCAAAATATTCTTGCGCAACCGCTGTGGGAACACTGAAAGAGGAAAATTTCTCTTTTATATCTTCGTTAATGGAAGAAAGATCAAGATCATCAAACTGCAATCTGGACACATTTGCTTCAGGAAAAGTACCGTAAAACGAAAGTATAAGATTTTCAGAATCGTCTTCGCCGCAGACAATTATATTATCAAGCGCGGATATTCCCCCATTTTCCATTTCCAGTAATATTTTAGAAAAATAAACATCGTAGGTATGAAGATTAACGGTACCTATGTCCAATGTTGATCCTATATGCTTTAATTTTCTGCCATGTAGAAATATTAATTTACTGGTTTCCTTTCCTATATAGACAATTAGTGACTGATCGTCCGGGAAAAATTTTTTCTTTTTTGCAACATAATATGCTAATGAAATCTCTGCACTTTTGACGGTCGGAATTCTATAATATCTTCTTCCATTATAATGCGCCAACGAACTAATTAATTTGATGCAGCTTACTTCACCGCTTAAGAAAACTGCCAGAAGGGATTTATCCGCTAGTTCTATATATGCAAGGTCTTCTTTATTGATCGTGATATTTTTTGAGGCTTGAATATCATCTATTATATCTTGAGTTATTTTGGAGGACTTTCCAACTTTAGAGCCTTCAAATAAATGATAGTATATTGAAGGTTCAGTAATCGCAGGAACAAATAAACTTTTTTTTAGATTATACCCTTTTAATGCTTCATTGATCAGGCTAATACTTGATAAAGCGATAGTCCTTTCATTGGAAGTTTTAGCCCCGGAAGTTCCTTCGAACGAAAGTTCATCTCCATCAATTTTTAACCCGGTAATTGAATCTTCAAGTTCAAGTGCGGATTGTACCACATCAAAAGTTGCCGCAGAATGAATTTTTATATGATTCTTGTCTTTACTGGCAACTATAATTTTGGTGTCGTTTCCTTCGCAATATGTAAAAATTATTTTACTCATTTATATTGAAGACAATATTTGTTGAATCCTTGTTTTATTGTTTGCATAAGCTATTGCATTTTCCAATGAAATTTTCTTTTCAAGATACAGCCGCTTCAGATCCTGTTCCATAGTGATCATTCCTTGCGGGCCCCCTTGATTAATCATCATATAAATTTCACTTGTATTGTTATTTTTTATTGCCGCCCGGACACTTGGAGTAACAATTAAAACTTCTTTCGCAAGCACCCGTTCGCCGTCCAGGCTAGGAACTAATTTCTGTGAAACTATGGCAATTAAAACATCAGCAAGTCTGTTTCTAACCCGTTCCTGCTCTGTAGGATGAATTTCAGCAACAATTCGATCAATAGATTCCACAGCCGATGATGTATGAAGTGTAGAAAATACTTTATGCCCGGTGTCAGTAACCTCAAGAGCTGCCAGAATTGTTTCCGGGTCTCTCATTTCACCGATAATAATTATATCCGGGTCCTGTCTTAATGATTGAATAACGCCGTCTTTGAATGTTAAAACATCACGTCCAACTTCGCGATGCTTAATAATTGAAACATTAGAACTGTGAACATATTCAATTGGAGAAGCGATAATTACAATATGGGCAGGATCGATTTTGTTATGAGCGTCAATTATAGCATCTAAAGTAGTAGATTTACCGGAACCCGTTATACCTGTGATTAAAGTCAGGCCAAATTTGATGTAGGAATGGCTTAATGTTTTTATTACATTCGGATGAAAGCTGTAACTATCAAGAGATCGTATTTCAGAATTAATTGCCCGCATATTTAAGGTAAGAGTATCAAGATCGAAATAAGCGTCCGCTCTGAAACGTAAATTAATATTTTTCCTTTCATAAAGGAATGTATAGCTAAAGTCTAAATTTTTATCTGTTCCAAGCAAATTTCTTTGATGTGAATTAAGTAAATTAATAATAACCAGTGATGCTTCGTCGCTTGAAAAAGATTGAAACTCTTTAACCCGTTCTTTTCTACCAAAAATTCTCATCCATACATACCCGCCGCTGCCGTGCCCCCCGATTTCAATATCCGAGGCATTGCGTTCGATCATGCTTGTAAGCATTTTGTTAACAAAACTTTTAAGAGCAAGCCGGTTATCCGGAGAAAGTCTTTCCAGATGATCAAGAATGTATAATATACGGTCCGGACCCATTAAGTGAGTGGGTATAGCATTTACGAATTCGATCAAAATATTTTTTACATCTTTAGGAGGCAATTATATTCTTTCTAATATTAGACAAGTTAATTTATTGTGTTCGCTTAATAAAGACAACAACAAATTATTTATTAAGATATTAATTTTCCCATCAAATATATATAATTCTATTCTTCGGAAGTTGATGACAGAACTTCTTCAATAGAGCTTAGGCCAAGCCTTACTTTTTCTAATCCTGCTTCACGAAGGCTTAGTGTACCATCCTTTCTTGCTTGCACTCTGATTTTTTCTTCGTCCACTTCAATTCCGGAAGTAATGATTGTCTGCCTGATTTGTTTTGTAAAATAAAGCGCCTCATGAATAGCAATACGGCCCTTATATCCCGTTCCGCCGCATTTGTCACAGCCTTTCGGTTCATATATTTTATAATTTCTCCATTCGGCAATATTTAATTTTGCTGCATCCATAATTGCTTCATCAAAATTAACAACTCTCTTTTTACAATCCGGACATAATCTTTTTATCAGTCTTTGAGCAACAATAATGTTTATTGCATATGCAATTAAAAAAGGTTCTATTCCCATTTTATATAGTCTTGCAACTGCGCTTGGAGCGTCGTTTGTATGCAATGTTGAAAAAGTTAGATGACCGGTATTTGCTAGTTTTATTGCAATTTCCGCAGTTTCTTTATCTCTCATTTCACCCACTAATACTATATCAGGATCGTGTCGCAGTATAGACCGGATAGCTTGTTCAAAATTCATCTTGTAGCCGATCTTTAGCTGTCTGGCCCCATCAATAACATATTCGACTGGATCTTCAACTGTAAGAACATTTACGGTTGGATCAATTACCTGATAAAGAGCTGCAACAAGAGTAGTACTTTTGCCGCTTCCCGTAGGGCCGGTTAATATTACCATCCCTTGAGGTTGAGTTATTGCTTTTTGGAAAGCTTCTCTTGCATACCCGGCCAATCCAAGTTTACCAAGGTCTTTTATTACTTTTCTGTCATCAAGAATTCTTATTACGACGCTTTCAAATTTATTTTTTAGTTCGGTTCCAACCATAGGAAGTACAGAAACACGAAACCGGATTATTTGTCCGTCAATTTCTCTTTGAATGAAACCATCCTGTGCTTTTTCCCTTTCAAATCTATCCATACCTTTTGAACGGTCCTTTACAACTGCAATTACAGCTTCAGGCAATGTACCTTCCTGTATGTGCCATGTTTGTAGATTACCGTCTATACGAATCAAAATTTCTGTTTTGTTTCCTGATCTTGGAATAAAATGAATATCGCTGGCACCCCGTCTGACACCTTCAACTAATGCTCCTTCAACCAAATTAATTAATGCGCTTTTATTAATTTCTGCATCTAAAGCGTCTTCATCTAAGGCGCTTTCCTCTTTTTCTATTTGAATTTCCGGTGCAACATCCTCCATCATTTTTAAGTAAACATTTTCAGGGGGAAGAACTGTGAGTATTAACTTTTCGTAATCTTTTTTCCTGATATAAAGTACTTCATACTTTTTTGCATTTAATCCAAAAGCAATTTTAGGGATATTCCGGTCGGTCGGATCGATTGCAGCTAGTATCAGTTTATCTTTAACTCTTTCATCATACATAAACGGAATTATTTTATGTTCAAGCATCTGGTTCTTCATCTGTTCCCCGGCCCCGTTAATCATCTGCTTTATTGCATTCAGTTTTTCCGGTGGAACTTCTTCGGGATGGACTTCTAATTCACGAAATGCATAGAGTATCGCAACCTCCCTGAAGATTGTGTCATGGTCGTAACTAAAGTCCTGAACAAGTATTTGAGCAAGATTTCGCTTTATTTTGCTTTTATCATTTGCTTTTGCATTTAAAGCCTTTTCAAGCATTGCTGCATCAATTATTCCCTTTTTAAAGAGAAGATAGCCTATTTTATCAGTCATTTCTAAATTTGTATCAATCATGCAATCGTTCTTTCAATATAATTATTACCAGCCATACCCGGTGCTTTGGGGTGGATGGTTGCGGTCTCAGCGGAGACTAAAGTGAGCAGAATCATTACAATCATAATGATCATTGAAATGAATACCTGGACCAGTTCAATAAAATTTTTAAGTTTGTAAACAGTTTCACTTTCATAATAATTAGCAATTTGCAAAGCAGTAGTTTTTATAGTACCTGTTTCTTCGCCGGAATGAAATCTTGAAAGACATGTTTCTGTAAACACACCGCTTGCGGTGAATGCTTCAGTTATTCCTATGCCTTTTTTTATCATTAATGGAATTGCTATGTTTTTAATCCTTTCTTCAAAGTATTGATTGCCAGCAGCCTCAGCAGCAATTCTTATTGGTTCAATACTTTCTGCAGAACCGCTATATAGAGTGAAAAAGACCCTGCAAAATACTTCAATAAGTGTTTTATGAATTAAAGTACCCACCATTGGAATTTTTAATATATATTTATCGATAAAATACCCTCCCTTTTTTGTTTTAGCCAGGCGCCAAAATATAACCGGCGGGATTACAAATACTAAAATTACCAGGAGAGTATGCTCTGTAAGAAAATCACTTATTTTCAGAGTAAATTTTGTCATCGGAGGAAGGGGGATATTAAACTTTACAAAAAGTTTTGCCGTTTCGGGAAAAATATAGCCAACATAAAACAATACAGCTCCAAAAAGCACAAAGAGAGTTATGGCTGGGCTTATAAGTGCGCTTCGTAAATTTTTTTTAAATTCCTGCTGCCGCTCTAAGAATTTCGCAGTTGCCCTGTATATTTCAGTCATATTACCGCTTTTTGATGCAAGCCCAAGCATATAAGCCGTAAACTTACCGAAAACAGTTTGATATTTTAAAAATGTTGTTTCGCTGTCTGCACCTTTCTTCAATTCGTTGTTTATTTCACGCAGCGTTTCCTTTAAAGTCTTATTTTGAGTATCATTTATTAATAAAGTTAATATTTCGCTGTAAGGCAACTTTTGTTCAAGCAGTTCCGCGCTTATCTTAACAAACGTAACAATTTCTTGTGTCGGCGGTTTAAAGTTGAGTTCAAATAATCTTTTGTTTACTGAAAGGACTTCAAATCCCAGCCTGCTAAGAGCCTCTTCTACTTCCTTTTTTGAAAAAGCTTTTTGTTCACCGCTAATCGGTCTTTCTCGTCCTCGTCTGACTCTATAATGATACGAAGACTTTTTTTCAATGCTTTTAACTTTAAGCTGATTTTTTTCAGCAAGGCGGTAAATTCTATTTTTGCCTTCAGTGACTGATTTTGCAGATAGTGTACCGCTGATAAGCTGACCATTTAATTTTTCAGCTGTAAATTTGAACTCAATCATTATTAATTTTCCTGAACATGCGGTTATTATTCAAAATACAAGCTAATAAAAATTGTAAAATAAGCTGCAAGAACATCAATATATTATTATAAAATAAATCATTATAAGATAACTTATTTAGCAAAAAATAAAAAGGCTAGCAAAAAGAATTTTACTAGCCTTTAAATGTACTTTTATAATTAATTTTTAATATACAACAGCTACAGAGTCCGCTAAAGGGGGAACTTTAACGAATATTTTAGCAGTAACATAATTACTACCACTGGCTATTTGAATGCCTACACCCTGAAATGTAATTCCTGTTGCAGATCCTGCAGTTGCAATAGTATAAGCTCCATTTGCATCAGATGCTAGTGTAGATGGTATAGTATAATTAGCAAATGAACTGCCGCCACCGGCCATAGCGGTAGGTTTACTATAATATTCATGTGCCAGGGCCGCTAAATTATTTAGGTCGCTGATTACTGCATCTCTATTGCTGGAAATTGAATTTGCGTTAAATAGGTTTATACCTACTACAATAGCGATACCCACTATTATAACGCCTAGAACGATTAAAAGAAGTTGTTGTTGACCCATTTTTTGATCTCCTCAATTTTTAGTTAATTATTGTCATGATTTAAGCAAACTTTTTTAGCATGACTTTGATCATTTAATTGATCACTGTTATATAGCATATTTATAGTAAAAAATATGCCAATATTTTTTTATGCTAAGTTATTGTAAATTAAGGTGATTAAATTAAGCAGTTAATAAAAATGTAATTATTACCGGTAAATATTACCTATTTGGTAATATTTACCGGTAATTATGAAAAGACTTGATGTATGTCTTGTTAAGTATTTATATAGTATAAAAATAACTATTTATGTATAAAGTTTATTTTTAAACTATTGGAAAATACTCTATCTAATTTTAATATGTAATTCTTTCAATTGATCATCACTAACAGTTGAAGGTGCATCATCCATCAATGAAATGGCACTTGCGGTTTTAGGAAACGCGATTACTTCGCGGATAGAACTTTCACCAGCAAATATCATAGCCATTCTATCAAATCCAAATGCAAATCCTCCATGAGGAGGAGCTCCATATTTAAAAGCGTTCATTAAAAATCCAAATCTATTTTCAGCCTCCTCATCGGAAATTCCGAGTGATTTAAACATCTTAGATTGTAAATCTGCACTATGAATTCTTATACTTCCGCCGCCTATTTCAGTTCCATTAAGCACAAGGTCATATGCCCGTGCCCTGACCTTTGCTGGATCCGATCCCATTAGATCAATATCATCAAGATTAGGTGAAGTAAATGGATGGTGCATTGCATAATATCGTTTTGAAGTTTCATCCCATTCAAAAAGCGGAAAATCTGTTATCCAAAGTAATTTTGGTTCTGAATCCTGAGAAATTAAATTTAAGCGCCTGGCCATTTCCAACCTTAATGAACCCATTATTGATAATATCTTGATCCTGGGGCCGGTAAGAATAAATATCAAATCTCCGGGTTTGGCTTTAAGGGATTGGATAAGATTATTTTTTTCATCGTCCGTTAAAAATTTGGCGATAGGAGCTTCTAATTCATCATTTTTAACACGCATCCATATTAATCCGCCGGCGCCAAGTTTTTTAACAAAGTCAGTAAGTAAATCAAGCTGATTTCTTGTATATTCACCACATCCGGGAGCTAGCATCCCGGTAATGATTCCTTTATTTTTTATATGATCCTGAAATACTTTGAAAGAAGTGTTAAAAAATACATGATTAAGATTTAGCATTTCCAGACCAAATCTTAAATCAGGTTTATCGCTACCGAATCTTTCAAGTGCTTCATCAAATGTTAACCTGGGGAGTGGTAGTCGAAGGTCACGATTTGTAATATCTTTATATAATATTTTCATTAATCCTTCAACCATCTCAAATATATTTTCTTGGTCGATGAATGACATCTCAATATCAATTTGAGTAAACTCAGGTTGTCTGTCTGCCCTTAAATCTTCATCTCTGAAACATTTTACAATTTGAAAATACCTGTCAAGTCCCGATACCATTAAAAGTTGCTTATATTGCTGCGGGGATTGAGGCAAGGCATAGAATTTACCTTTATGTAATCTGCTCGGTACAAGATAATCTCTGGCACCTTCCGGAGTACTTTTCATAAGGACCGGTGTTTCAACTTCAATAAAATTATTTGCATCAAAGTATTTCCTGATAAGCTGGTACATTTTATGACGCATAAAAAGATTTCGTTGTAAAGTTGGCCTTCTTAAATCAATATAGCGGTATTTTAATCTAACATCCTCACTTGTATCAATTTCGTCTTTAATCGGGAATGGAGGAGTTTTTGATTCGTTCAATAATATCAATTTATTAACCATTACGTCAATTTGTCCTGTTTTTAGGGCTGGATTTTCTGTCCCTTCAGGCCTTTTTCTAACTTTACCTTCGATTGAAATTACATATTCACTTCGTAATAAAGAAGCATTTTCGTGTGCTTCCTTATTAAATCCGGGTTCAAAAACAACTTGAGTTATGCCATAACGATCTCTAAGATCAATAAAAATCAAACCTCCTAAATCACGTCTTGTATCAACCCAACCGTTTAAAATTACATTTTCTCCAATTTTACTTTCACTCAATTCTCCGCATGTATGCGTCCTTGTTTTAAAAAACATTTGCGTTATCCAACTCCTTAATAAAGATTTAGCTGCAAAAATAAGCAAATCATTAAGGGGATACAAATAAACAATTTAGGATGCAACAAGATATATTTAAAAGATTTTAATAGAATTAAACAGATAAAATAGGGTAACATCAAATAATTTTATAATGAATGAGTAGTTACTGTGAAATAATTCACATAACAGTAGATTATTGACCAACAAGTCATAATCCTATTGTTTAATAATTAATATATTTTTAGTTTTGTACTTCTAAGTCAGTTAAAGGTTTGTTATGAAAATTGTTATAGATATCTCAAATTTTATAATACCTGTCTTATACATAATCTCATTTGGGTTTTATTTTTATGATTTTATTAAGGCAGAAAAAAAATTTATAAACTTAAAAAGATTCTCTTTCTGTCTAACATTATTATATCATTTGATTTATTTGTTGTTAAGAACTTTTGAATTTGATCACCCTCCGATTACAAATGTTTATGAAATTTTTACAATTTTGGCTTTCTGTATCAGTTTCTCATATTTTATTTTGGAATTAGTTACTGACATTCGCGGGACAGGCCCATTTATAATTATTATTTCAATTATCTTTCAGATTATTTCTTCAGCTTTAATATCGGATGTATATCAGGTAAAAGAAGTATTGCGAAATCACTTACTTGGGATTCATGTTTTCAGTGCTCTGGCCGGATATTCAGCGATAACAATATCTGCAGTTTACGGATTTTTATACCTGATACTTTTTAACGATATAAAGTTAAATAAATTTGGGTTAGTCTTTAACCGGCTACCAAGTTTAGAAATACTTGAAAGACTTAGTTATATATCAGCAATAATAGGTTTTTCACTTCTATCTGTGGCTATAATAATTGGAGTAATCTGGCTGCCAAAAGCATTTCCTCATTTCTCATATTTAGACCCGAAATTAATTGGTACATCATTAGTCTGGCTATTGTATGGATTTGGGATATCAAGCAAATTTTTCGGCAGATGGCAAGGTAAGAAAGTAATTCTATTTTCAATAATAGGGTTTGTCATAGCAATATCTTCAACAATTGTTACAAACTTTATTGCAAGAAGTTTTCACTCTTTTTATTGAGTATATATGAATTTATTAGCGACTTCAATAAATCATAAAACGGCTTCGGTTGAATTACGGGAAGCTCTTTATTTAAATAGCGACGAAATAAAAGAGTATTTTAAAAATACTAAGGGGAGTTTATTTAGCGAGGGCTTAATTATTTCAACATGCAACAGAACTGAAATTTATGGAATTCCTCTAAATAAAAGTACAGGGCCAATAGAAATACAAACAGCGCTATTAAAATTAAAATCCGTCTCAGGATTGAAAGACGATAATTTTCAATATTTTTTATCTGCGAATGCTGTCAGGCATTTATTCAGTGTTGCCGCGGGTATAGATTCTTTACTGATTGGTGACAACCAAATATTTAAACAAGTTAAAGATTCATTCCAAATGGCAGAAGAAAATAATTTTGCCGGTTTTTTAATGAAGCGCATCTTTGATGCTGCAATAAAGGCTGGTAAAAGGGCAATTTCCGAAACTAGAATAAGTGAAGGTGCGGTGACAGTAAGTTATGCAGCCGTTCAATTAATCGAGAAAATATTTTCTAGTTTGAATAGAAAATCAGCTTTAATAATTGGTGCTGGAGAGAGCGGTGAATTGGCCGCCAAACATTTGAGTGAAAGGGGCATCAGGAATCTGACAATAACAAATAGAACTCTTCAACGCGCCGAAAAATTAGCAAAATCTTTAAATGCAAGAGTTATCCCTTTTTCTGAATTTAAGGAGTCGTTACACGAATTTGATGTTATTCTAAGTGCAACCAGTTCTGATAATCTGATTATAACTAAAGAGGATATTCTACTTTCGGTTAAAAAACGTGGTTATAATCCTTGTGTACTGATGGATATTGCAATACCCCGGGATATCGATCCTGAAGTCAGAAATATTGATTATGTCTTTTATAATGATATAGATTCATTAAATATAATTGTACAACAAAATTTATTAAGGCGGAAAGAAGAAATTCCGAAAGTGGAAAAAATTTTAGACGAAGAACTTTTTACTTTTATGAATTGGTACAATACACTTGAAGCTGCCCCGGCAATAAAAGATTTAAGAGATTATTTTGAGTTTATTAGAGCAGAAGAAGTTGATAAGAATAAAAACAGATTTTCCACCGAAGATCAGGAAAAATTAGAAATTGTTACCAAAAGGATTATTAATAAAATACTCCATCATCCAACTGTGGAATTAAAAAAATTTGCGGAATCGGGAATGAATGGTGATGAGGCTGCTATTAAAATTAGCATTATTCGTGAATTGTTTGGTATGAATAAGACAATTAGTGACGTGACTTCTAATAAATAAAAGGAAAACTAAATTGCCAAGTAGGAATAAATCACCAAAAATTAAAATTATTCTTGGTTCCCGGGGCAGTGAACTGGCCTTATGGCAGTCATATTTTGTAAAAAAAGAGTTGGAGAGAAAAAACCCCGGTTTAAGAATAGAAATAAAAATTATTAAAACTACCGGTGATAAAATTCTTGACATAGCCCTTTCTAAAATAGGCGACAAAAGTTTATTTACTAAAGAACTCGAAAATGCTTTATTAAATAAAGAAATTGATTTTGCTGTACACAGCCTGAAAGATTTGCAGACAGAGATCCCCGTAGGATTAAAACTTGCGGCAGTTTCAAAACGCCACCCGGTTGAAGATGTTTTAATTGCCCGTAAAAAAGGCATGACTCTGGATTCTCTTAAAGAAAATGCTGTTATAGCAACAGGTTCTTTAAGAAGAAAAAGCCAATTGCTTCATATCCGGCCCGATATCAAAATAAATGAGTTACGGGGAAATGTCCCGAGCAGAATACAAAAGTTTCTCAAATCAGATTGGGATGGAATAATATTGGCCAGGGCAGGTGTAGAAAGATTAAAACTTCAGAAATATATTTCTTCTATAATCAGCGTTAAAGAACTGTTGCCTGCTGTAGGACAAGGGGCCTTGGGAATAGAAATAAAGGAAGAAAATGAATTAATTTGTGAAATTCTTCAAGATATTCATGATGAACCTACTTATAAAGCCGTATTGGCAGAAAGAGCATTGCTTAAAACGCTCGAAGGAGGATGCCAGGTACCTATAGGAGCTTATGCAGAAGTAAAAGCCAATGGAATATATTTAGAAGCTGTGGTTGGTTCAGTTGATGGCGTAATCTCCTTTCGTAAAAAAGGCCGCGGTAGTAAAAACAATCCTGTTAAATTAGGCAGGGATTTGGCAAATGATTTATTGAAAGCAGGTGCTGGTGAAATACTTGAAGAAATATATAGCTCGGTAAGAATCAAATGAAGATTAATGATATTATTGAGATAATAAGATGATATCTGAAGAACTAAGAACACTGAATAAAAAAGATCAGAAAAGAAAAACTATAATTGAATCAGCCGCCGTATTGTTTTCGCAGAAAAGCTACCATGAAGTGATGATGGAGGATATTGCAAAACTTTCTTCTATAGCAAAAGGCACCGTTTATAATTATTTTAATTCAAAAGAAGAATTATATTTCTCCATTATGAAACTCAGGATGGAAAAGCTAATTATTTCACTTAAAGAGAAAATTAAAGAAGAAACAAGTTGTATAGATTCATTACACTCTTTTATCATTCATCTTTACATGTTTATGATGAAATATAAAAGTTTCTTTTTGATGTACCAAAAAGAAGCTCTCAAAACTGAACATGAACTTTGTTCGGAATTAGTAATTCTCGAAAAAGAATTTAGGACAATTCTGGAGGAAATAATTTTAACCGGTAAGAACGAAAGTTTATTCGGGATAATTGAAGAAGAATTTGCTGTTGATTGGATACTCGGCGGAATTTATGGAGCGATTCGAAGGGGAATTGAAAAATGCTATCCTGAAGAAAAAATGATAGATGAACGCGAAAAAATCTTTGATTTTATTCTTCACGGCTTATTTTCAGGATTTAAGGAAGAAAGTATGAGCCCGTTAAAGGGGAAAACCATAGTTATGACACGGACATTAGAACAGTCGAAAAACTCTGCCGAAATATTCAGACAACTCGGTGCCGATGTTATAATTTTTCCTACATTAGATATTGTCCCTCCTGATAGTTGGAAAGAATTTGATTTAATTGTAACAGGTAAATCAAAAATTAACTTCTTGATATTTACTTCCGTACACTCTGTAAAAATGTTTCAGAAAAGATGTGAAGAGTTAAAAATAAAATTTGATTTTGAAAACACAAAAATAGTTGCGGTTGGTAACAAAACAGCATTAGTCTGTGAAAAGAACCATATTCCATTAAATATAATACCACAAAAATTCAGCAGTTCAGGAGTAATTGAAGAACTTATTAATTACGATTTAAAGAATAAATTAGTATTTATTCCTCGCTCGGCAATAGGGAAAGAAGAACTTCCGGCGGGCCTGGCAGCTTTAGGGGCTGAAATTAAAACGGCTCCTGTATATAATATATCCTTACCTTCTGAAGACAAGATCAAAAGCAACATTGAAATTTTGAATAAAAAAAACCCCGACTTATTTATCTTTACAAGTCCGTCAACTTTTGAAAATTTTCTCCTGATTTTGAAAATCAATGATCCTGTTCTTTACTTTAAAGGTTATGATATTGCTGCAATCGGGCCTACAACAAAAGCTGCAATTGAAAATAAAAAAGTTCATGTAAATATTATGCCCGGGGAATATACTATTGACGGTTTAGCCAGAGCGATAATTGAATATTATGGAAAATTGTAGAATGCAGAAAAAAAATTGATGAACAGCATTTAATTGATTGGAGACAACTTTGAACGATAATCGGGCATCTTTTGTTAAGCTTGAGAATGATTTATTTCTAAGGGCATGTAAAAAGTTACCTGTTGAGCGGACACCCGTCTGGATAATGCGTCAGGCCGGGCGTTACCTCCCGGAATATAGAGCTGTTAGGGAAAAAGCTGACTTTATTACAATGTGCCATACTCCCGAACTCGCAGCGTTAGTTACTATCCAGCCAGTTGATATAATAAATGTTGATGCGGCTATTCTCTTTTCTGATATTCTGGTTATACCCGAAGCCATGGGAATGCATTTTGAAATGCTGGAGAGTAGGGGCCCGGTATTTCATAGACCGTTAAGGAATGAAGAAGATGCGTCTGCTTTGAAAGAAATTGATCCGGGCAAAGATTTAAAATTCGTACTGGATGCAGTAACATTGACAAAAAAAGCATTGAAAGGGAGAGTGCCGCTTATAGGTTTTAGCGGATCACCATGGACCCTTTTAACTTATATGGTAGAAGGAAAGGGATCGAAGAATTTTTCTAATATTAAACGGTTGATTTACAATAATCCCTCTCTCGCCCATAGAGTATTGGATAAACTTGCGAAAGCAACTTCTGAATATTTGTCGGCAAAAATCGAAGCCGGTGTTGATGCGGTTCAAATATTTGATACCTGGGGAGGGATATTAGCTCAAAATGATTATGAAGAATTCTCCCTATATTATATTTCAAAAGTTATTTCTCAAATTGAACGTAAAGATGAGCCGGTAATAGTTTTTTCGAAAGGTGTTCATTATAAATTAGACTCACTTGCAAACACCGGGGCTGATGTGATAGGGCTGGATTGGACAATGGAACTTGGTGAAGTAAAAAAAATTATTGGAAACAAAGTTGCACTTCAGGGAAATCTGGACCCGGCAATACTCTATGCCGGCAAAGATAAAATAAGGGAAGAAGCTAAAAGAATCCTAGCTTCATTTGGTGAAGGAAACGGACATATTTTTAATTTGGGTCATGGTATATTACCCGATGTCTCTCCGGAAAATGCAAAAGCGCTGGTCCAAATTGTAAAAGAAGAAAGCAAAATCTTTCATTACAAAGTTGATAAGATGTAATTTCTATGGATTATAAAAAGAATTTGATGTTAAAATGTAAACGATGATCTTCTGATGAAATTTAAATATTTAAGGTAAAAATATATGTTTGAGATTGATTTAATAAAATATAAAAAATATGATACGCCCGGGCCAAGATATACAAGCTACCCGACTGCTCCGCATTTTACTGAGAAATTTACGCGCGAAAATTATTTGGATGAAATAATTAAAACAAATTACGGGGAAGACTTACCTGACCTATCACTATATTTTCACCTGCCTTTCTGTGACACTCTTTGCTATTTTTGCGGATGCAATATGATTATTACACGGAATCGCGACCGTGTAAAAGAATACATCAGGTATCTTAAAAAAGAAATCGATATGGTTAGAACCTACCTGCTTGCACACCGGAAAGTAACGCAATTGCATTGGGGTGGTGGTACACCCACTCATCTTAAACCGGCAGAGATAGATGATCTTGCATCGTACATTAAAGAATCTTTTCAAATTAATGATTTTTCGGAGAATGGTTGCGAGATAGACCCACGGGAATTAAGCAGAGAACACCTGGAAATGCTTAGAAAAAACGGATTTAATCGAATCAGCATGGGAGTTCAGGATTTCAACGAAAAAGTTCAGAAAGCAACAAACAGGATTCAGCCTGAAGAAATAACCAGACAGGCAATTCAATGGGTAAGGGAACTTGGATTTAACAGCGTAAACCTGGATTTAATGTATGGGTTACCGTTTCAAACTTTGGAATCATTTTCTGAAACACTTGATAAAACAATCGATATTTCACCAGACAGGATAGCTGTTTTTAATTATGCACATGTCCCATGGGTCAAAAAACATATGGCGCTTATACATCCGGAGGATCTCCCTTTGCCGGAAATTAAACTTAATATATTAAAATTAACAATTGAAAAACTTACAGAAGCCGGATATGTTTTTATAGGTATGGATCATTTTGCAAAACCGGGAGATGAGCTTGCAATTGCTTTGGAAGAGAAAAAGCTATACCGGAATTTTCAGGGTTATAGCACTAATGCCGGCACAGATCTTTATGCAATGGGTATAACTGCTATAAGCCAGTTACAAAATGTTTATGCACAGAATTACAAAACGGAAAAAGAATATTTTGATTCAATTAATAATGAAACTTTACCTGTTTCGCGCGGCTACCATCTAAGTGAAGACGATATTCTCCGCCGTGAGGTTATAACAAACTTAATGTGTAATTACCAGCTTTATTTCGGGGAGATAGAACAGAAGTATAAAATCAATTTCAAAGATTATTTTGCATGGGGATTGAACAACTTAAGAGAGATGGAAAACGATGAATTGGTTTTAGTGAGCGATAATAAAATAGAAGTAACTCAAATGGGCAAGCTGCTTATACGAAATATAGTTATGAATTTTGACGGCTACATTGAGCGCAAGGAAGACACTGCAAAATACTCGAGAACAGTATAACTCATATTAATTTGAAAATAATCTGCTGCTTATAAAAATTTGAATATAATATAATATTATGAAAAAAGTAGTTATCCTTGGTGCAGGCATTTCGGGCTTAACAACAGCATATTTTCTAAATAAAGGAGAATATGATGTTACTATTCTTGAAAGAAAAAATGAAGCCGGTGGATCAATGGAGAGCGTATTTGATAACGGTTACTTGTTTGACCGCGGCCCGAACAGCGGACTTGATACGACACCAATTATAATGCAGTTGGTTAATGAACTAGGGCTTCAGAATGAAATTGTTTTTGCAAGTAAAATAGGAAATAATAGATATATCCTGCGTGATAATCAACTTCATCCATTGCCGATGAACCCGCCGGCATTATTAAAAACAAAACTGTTTTCATCAAGGGCTAAACTTCGATTGCTTATGGAACCGTTTATTGGCAGGTCAAATGATGGATTTTATGAAAGTATTGCGGAATTTGTAAAACGTAGACTCGGTACTGAATTCCTTGATTATGCAATAAATCCATTTGTCGCCGGCGTTTATGCTGGCAACCCGGAAGAACTTAGTGTAAAATCGGCATTCCCAAAACTATATGCTCTTGAGGAAAAATACGGCGGTTTAATTGTAGGTACAATTAAAAGTATCAGGGAAAGAAGAAACAGGGCTGAAAAATCAAAACAAAGCGCTAAAATGTTTTCTTTTATAAACGGTATGCAGGTTTTACCTAAAGCATTAGCTGGAAATCTGGGCGATCATGTTAAAATTAATGCCGAAGTAATTTCAGTTTCAAAAGAAAATTCGGGATATATAGTTACTTATAATTATTCGGGAAAAACTGAAAATATATATTGTGATGTAATATTATCTACAGTTCCGGCTTACATTGCCAAACAATTATTTTGTTCCATGGATGTAAATCTGGTTAAACATTTTGATGAGATATATTATCCGCCTGTGGCTGTTTTGTTCCTGGTATATAAAAAATCGGCAGTTGGGCAGGCGCTGGATGGTTTTGGATTTTTAATACCTGCGAAAGAAAGAAAATCCTTTTTAGGAGCAATCTGGAGTTCGGTTTTATTTCCCAACCGTGCAGCTGATGATGAAGCGGCATTTACTTTATTTATCGGCGGTGCAAGGAACCCGGAGATCGGTAATATTGAAAAAGAAATACTATTTAAGAAAGTCAGGACAGAGTTTGAGCTATTAATGCAGATTTCGGGAGAACCGGTTTTTGAAACTTACCGGTATTGGCCTAAATCAATACCTCAGTATAATATAGGTTATATTCAGCATGAGAGATACTTCGATAAATTTGAGAAAAATAATCCCGGAATATTTTTGGGCGGCAATTATCGTGGCGGAATATCTGTAGGTGACTGTATTAAAAATTCGGAAATGCTGGTAAATAAAATAAAATCATTATAATTACTGATTTTGTGATAATAATTAATTATCTCAGAAATTCTAATAATTAGTTAGAAGGAGAACAATATGGCAAATTATCCAACCAAAAGATTAAGAAGACTTCGTTATAATCCTCTGGTACGTGACCTGGTTAGAGAAACAGAGCTTTCTAAAAATGATTTTATTTATCCCTTGTTTGTTGTACCGGGTAGTAATATCAGGAAACCTATTAAATCAATGCCCGGTGTCTTTCAATTATCAATTGATGAATTGATTAAAGAATGTAAAGAGGTAGTGTCCCTGGGAATTCCTGCGGTAATTTTATTCGGGATACCGGAACATAAAGATGAGGTCGGCTCCGAAGCTTATGCCGTTGATGGTATTGTCCAAAAAGCAATAAGAGCAATTAAAAAGGAGATTAAAAGTCTTCTTATAATTACGGATGTTTGTTTGTGCGAATATACTTCACATGGTCACTGCGGAGTTTTGAATGGTGAAGAAGTTTTAAATGATGAAACAGTTGATTTACTTGTCAAAGAATCACTTTCGCACGCCGAGGCAGGTGCTGATATCATTGCGCCCTCCGATATGATGGATGGCAGAATCGCTGCGATAAGAAAAGCACTGGATGAAAAGGGTTTTACGAAAATTCCAATTTTAAGTTATGCCGCCAAATTTTCTTCCGGTTATTATGGACCATTTAGAGATGCAGCAGAGTCTGCCCCTGCTTTTGGCGACAGGCGCTCTCATCAAATGGATATTGCAAATGGCGATGAAGCAATAAGAGAAGTGGAAACAGATATTGAAGAAGGTGCTGATATTGTAATGGTTAAACCTGCCGGACCATATCTTGACATAATCAGAAGGGTAAAAGATAAATTCGGTATGCCAACATGCGCTTATCAGGTAAGCGGTGAGTATGCCATGATTAAAGCCGCAGGGCAAAATGGTTGGATTGATGAAGAAAGAGTTATGATTGAATCTTTAATTGCAATCAAACGCGCCGGTGCCGATATGTTTCTTACATACTTTGCTAAAGATGCCGCACGTTGGATTGATAAAAATAAAAAATAATCCATCCTGTATAATTACGGATCTGTTTTATTAACTCAAGTTACGCAAACGATATTTAAAGTAACCCTGGCATTTATGCCGGGGACTTGAAATTACAAATTGGTGTCGGCTTTAGCCAAAATGATATGAAAATTGTATCTTGAACTATAGGATCATCCGCTTCCGGCGGAAAAGCCAATAAAGTCTGTGCTTCATTAGTACACGAGTTAATACTTGGGACTATAAATAAAATTTTTAATATCTGCGTAACTTGAGTGTTTAAAATAAGCATTTTAGAATTTCCTAAAGATTGATGAATATAGAATTTATCAGAAAATATTGCCTGAAGAAAAAAGCAGTGTCCGAAAGTTTTCCTTTTGGTGAAAATACCCCTGTTTACAAAGTTGCAGGAAAAATATTTCTCATTGCCAACATAACTATCCCTGCCAGTATAAATTTAAAGTGCGATCCTGAAATAGCGGCCGTAATAAGAGAAGAATTTGACGCCGTTACTCCCGGTTATCATATGAATAAGCTTCATTGGAATACTATTTTACTACAAAATTCAATTCCTGATACAATAATTCTTAATTGGATAGATGATTCATATAATCTTGTAATTGAAGGTTTATCTAAAAAAGATAAAAAAATCTTTCTAGACAAATAAAAATTCACACCGACCGCTTCTAATTTTTCTAAAATCGTTATTATTTTCTTTGTAATGTGATATTCAACATTTCAAAAGATGTCAATACAATTAATGTTGCAACATTATATGTTATAACATATATTTGGATCGTAAATAATTTAATCTAAATATAAGGAGATTCATAATGACAGCACAATTAAATGATTCTGAAAAAACTACTAAAAAGGAAATATGGTCTTTAGACCCGGCGCATACAAAAGTTCAATTTTCAGTAAGGCATATGATTATTTCTGAAGTTGCGGGCCATTTTAATAATTTTGATATACAGGTATTTGCTGGCCCTGATTTTTCGGATAGCGAAATAAAAGCAACAATTGATGTTAAAAGCATTGATACAGGAATTGCCGACAGGGATAATCATTTAAAAAGCCCTGATTTTTTTGATGTGGAAAAGTTTGAGCAAATACTTTTTAAGAGTAATAAAATTGAAAAAATAGATGATGAAGAGTTCAAATTATTAGGCGATTTAACAATTAGAGATATAACCAAACCGATTGAATTAAAAGTAATTTATGGTGGGACTGTTAAAGATCCCTGGGGCAAAACCAGAGCCGGTTTTAAAGTTTTAGGCAGTTTGAACAGATTTGATTATGATCTTAAATGGAATGCATTAATGGAAGCTGGCGGCGCTATTGTTGGAAAAACAATTAATCTTATTTGTGATGTTGAAGTGGTTAAATAATGCCGGATTTATTTTATTTTTAATTTAATAGAGGGAAAAATTATGATACATGAATTGTTGAAAAAAAGATATAGCACAAGAGCATTTGCAGATAAAAAAGTTGAACCTGAAAAAATAATCAATTTGCTGGAGGCGGCCAGATGGTCTCCATCTTCGATGAACGGGCAGCCGTGGAGATTTATTATCGCTTCAAAACAGGACATCGTGAATTTTAATAATCTTGTAAGTGTATTAAATGAACCCAATCAAATATGGGCAAAAAATGCAGCAGTCTTAATTCTAACCATAGCAAAACTTGATTATGATGCGGCCGGGCAGTTAAATAAACATGCTTTATATGATTTGGGCAATGCCGTTGCGAACCTGACATTTCAAGCAACAGCTATGGATTTATTTGTAAGACAAATGGGAGGATTTAATACAGACAAAGCCAGGAATCTTTTCTCCATTCCCGCAGGTTATGAACCTGTTAGTGTGCTGGCTTTAGGTTATAAGGGCAATCCGGAAGCATTGCCGGAGCCATTGAAAGTAAGAGAAAAAGCAGCCAGGACAAGAAAAGGTCTATATGAAATCGCATTCATGGAAAAATTTGGAAAACCATACAATAATATCGGACCAGATGTAAATTTTAGAAAGACGGGTTAAGGTAATGAAATATATAATACATAAGGCAAAAGACAGGGGAGTGGCTGAATTCGGGTGGTTGCACAGCCGTCATAGTTTTAGTTTTGGTGAATATTTTAACAAGGACAAAATGGGTTTCGGATTGCTGCGTGTTTTAAATGATGATATCATTGAACCCGGTGAAGGATTTGGAACTCATCCACATAACAATATGGAAATAATTTCCATTCCACTTGAAGGATCATTGGAACATAAGGATAGTATGGGAACCGGTTCGGTTATAACCCCCGGCGAAGTCCAGGTTATGTCTGCGGGTACCGGGATCACTCATTCCGAGTTTAATCCATCTAAAATCGAAGATGGAAAATTTTTACAGTTGTGGATTATTCCCAAAGAAAGAAGTATTAAGCCCAGGTACGATCAAAAAAGATTCGATTTTGATAAATTGAAAAATGAAATAATAACATTAGTAACAGGAAATAACTCAGATTCATCTTTATATATTCACCAAAATGCCGCCGTTTCCTTCGGCAAACTTGATAAAGGTAATAAACTGATCTACAAAAATTTATATAAAGGCAACGGCGCATATTTGTTTGTATTGGAAGGAAGCATTAATTTTGAAAATGATGAATTAGGCCGGCGTGATGCAGCGGGAATATTTGAAACCGATGAGTTTAAGTTAGTTGCTTTATCAGATGCAAATTTTTTGATTGTCGAAATTCCGATGAACATAAATTGATATTTTTAGAAATCTGATACCAAATGAATAATCAAATGAAGCTTGAAGACGAAATTTTGCAGAAGCATTTTAGAAATGAATATCATAAAGCTACAGTCAATGTAATTTTTTCTTACAATTGGCTAGTCGATTACCAGGCAAAGTTGTTCAAACCTTATGGAATAACAATGCAGCAGTATAATATTTTAAGAATATTAAGGGGGCAGCATCCTAATCCTGCAACAATTAAGCTTATTAAAGAGCGAATGCTTGACAAGATGTCCGATGCTTCACGTATAGTTGAAAAACTCCGGTTAAAAGGTTTAGTCGATAGAAATATATGTCCGAATGACAGGAGAAATGTAGACGTATGCATAACTGAAAAAGGACTTGAACTGCTAGCTCAGCTTGATAAGCATGACGATGAAACGGATGCTAAACTGGCTACATTGAATAAAGAAGAAATTACTCAATTAAACAGGCTGTTGGATAAACTTCGGGGATAAAATAAGATTGAAATCATTTATAAATATGTTCTCCACAATATATAAAATTTGATGAGTAATCTTGCAAAACAGATTACTCATCTTCATCATAATTAAGAATTGGGCGCAGCCATCTCGTAACCTCTTCATAACTCATTCCCTTACGTTTGTGGTAATCAATTACCTGGTCTTTTCCAATTTTGCCTACATTAAAGTATTTCGATTCGGGATGTGCAAAATATAATCCGCTAACTGAGGCAGCGGGATACATAGCAAGGTTTTCTGTTAACATGATAGATGTATTTTTCTCTGCATCAAGTAGGTTAAAGATAGTCCATTTTTCAGTATGGTCAGGTTGAGCCGGGTAACCGGGTGCAGGGCGAATACCTGTAAAGTTTTCTTTTAATAGATCATCCGTAGTCAATATTTCATTATTGGAATAGCCCCAGTATTTTTTCCTAACAACTTCATGCAGATACTCGGCAAATGCTTCAGCAAATCTGTCTGCAATTGCCTTTACCATTATACTGTTATAATCATCATTATCACGTTCAAATTTCTCTATTAATTTTTCAATTCCAATTCCACCTGTAACGGCAAATGCTCCAATATAATCTTCCTTTGTACTTTCTTTTGGTGCAATGAAATCTGAAAGAGCAAGATTCGGCAAGCCGTCTGTTTTCTGAGTTTGTGATCTTAACGTATGAAAAACCCTCAGTACACCTTTCCGGGTTTCATCAGAATAAATTTCTATATCATCACCAGTAGCATTTGCCGGGAATAATCCCACCACACCATTAGCCGTAAGCTGTTTTTTGTCGATTATTTCATTTAATAATTTATTAGCATCGTCATAAAGTTTTCTTGCTTCATTGCCGAACTTTGCATTTTCAAAGATTGAAGGGAACTTTCCTTTTAATTCCCACGTTTGAAAAAATGGAGTCCAATCAATATATTTCCGAAGATTTACAAGAGGAAAATCATTTAAAACAGTAACACCCGGTTTTTCCGGTTTCTTAATTGTAATTTTTTCCCAGTTGCATTTAAATTTATTTTTTCTTGCTTCTTCAATAGTTAGATAATTTTTAGCATCTTTCTTTTTAAAATGGTCTTCTCGGACTTTTTTGTATTCCTTTCTAATAGAATCTTCAAACTTACTTTTTAATTTAATATCATCACTTAACAGGCTGCTTGCAACCGGAACGCTTCTGGAGGCATCAAGAACATGAACGGTTGTTCCGGAATAACATGGTGCAATTTTTACTGCGGTATGTACCCTTGAAGTGGTTGCCCCGCCGATTAAAAGAGGTAATTTCATTCCCCTTCTTTCCATCTCTTTTGCAATATGAACCATTTCATCAAGAGATGGGGTTATCAACCCGCTTACTCCTATTATATCAACTTTCTCGTCAATTGCGGTTTGTAGAATTTTTTCTGCGTTAACCATTACTCCCAGGTCAATAACATTATAGTTATTACAGCCAAGCACAACACCTACTATATTTTTCCCGATGTCGTGAACATCTCCTTTTACGGTAGCAAGTAAAATTTTACCGGCTTCCCGGTAATCCTTGGTTGCTGCTTTCTCCAACTCAATAAATGGTATAAGATAAGCAACGGCTTTTTTCATAACCCTTGCACTCTTCACAACCTGGGGTAAAAACATCTTTCCAGCACCAAATAAGTCACCCACAATTCTTAATCCATCCATCAATGGGCCTTCAATCACATCGAGGGGCTTTTGAAAAATCTTTCTTGCCTCTTCCGTATCCGCGTCAATGTAGTCTACAATTCCCTTTATCAATGCATGCTTTAATCTCTCCTGAACTGTCCCATTACGCCATTCATCTTTGATCTCCTCGACTTTTTCTTTTTGCTTAACGGTTTCTGCAAATTCAACAAGTCGTTCTGTAGCATCGTTTCTTCTATTCAGGATAACATCCTCAATTAGTGTTAATAAGTCCTTTGGGATTTCTTCATAGACTTCCAACTGGCCGGCGTTAACTATTCCCATATCCATCCCTGCCTGTATAGCATGAAAAAGAAATACAGAATGCATAGCTTCACGTACAAGGTTATTGCCTCTAAAGGAAAAAGAAAGGTTACTTACTCCACCGCTTACTTTTGCATGCGGAAGATTTTGTTTAATCCATCTTACAGCTTCTATATAATCAACAGCATAATTATTATGTTCTTCAATCCCGGTAGCTACGGTTAAAATATTAGGATCGAAAATTATATCTTCGGGCGGAAAGCCTACATCTTCGGTTAATATTTTATAAGCACGCTTACATATATCTATTCTTCTCTGCATTGAATCGCCCTGGCCTTTTTCATCAAAAGCCATTACTATTATTGCAGAACCGTATAAAAGAATTTTATGTGCTCTTTCTTTAAATGCTTCTTCACCTTCTTTCAAACTAATTGAATTGACTATGCTTTTTCCCTGCAGACATTTTAACCCTGCCTCTATAACCGACCATTTTGAGGAGTCAACCATAATAGGAAGTTTTGCAATATCAGGTTCTGCCGAAAGTAAGTTTATAAATTTAGTCATGGCAGCTTCGGAATCAAGCAAGCCTTCGTCCATATTTATATCAAGGATTTGCGCACCGCCTTCCACCTGGCTGCGAGCAACGGAGAGAGCCTCCTCGTAATTGCCGGAAAGAATAAGCTTCTCAAATTTTTTGGAACCTGTAATATTTGTACGTTCTCCTATATTAACAAAATTAGTTTCCGGCCTAACAGTTAAAGCCTCAAGCCCGCTTAAACGCAAGTAAGTTTTCACAGAAGGAATTTTTCTGGGAGGGTATTTTTTTGCAATTTCAGCAAAATGTTGGATATGTTCCGGAGTAGTGCCGCAGCATCCTCCGATAATATTTAGAAATCCTTCTTTAGCATAATCATCAAGAATTTTAGACATATCATCCGGTGTTTCATCATATCCGCCAAATTCATTTGGCAAACCGGCATTTGGATATAAACTTGTATATACGTTAGCTATCCCTGATAATTCCTGAATATACGGCCGCATTTGTTCCGCACCCAGAGCACAGTTTAGCCCTACGCTTAATAAATTTTTAGTGTGGGCAACTGAAATCCAAAAAGCTTCCGTTGTCTGGCCTGAAAGGGTTCTTCCGCTTAAGTCAACTACTGTCCCGGAAATCATAATAGGGATTTGCTGTTTTATTTCGCTGCATAATTCCATAATTGCAAACAAAGCAGCTTTTGCATTAAGAGTATCAAAGACAGTTTCAACAAGTAAAATATCTGCGCCGCCGTCAATTAATCCACGTGCCTGTTCTCTATAAGCTGCATGCATTTGGTCGAAGGTAGCGGCCCTAAATCCTGGGTCGGTAACCACGGGTGATAAAGATAAAGATTTATTAGTAGGCCCCATAGCCCCGGCAACAAATCTTTGAATTGAAGAATTGCTATTATATTCGTCAACGCATTCTCTTGCTAATGCTGCAGCTTTATAATTTATTTCATAAACAAGATGTTCTGTTTGATAATCAGACTGCGAAAATGAATTACCGTTAAAAGTATTTGTTCCAATAATCTCTGCGCCTGAATTAAGGTAAGCACGGTGAATATTTTTTATTATTTCAGGCTGTGTAAGGCAAAGAATATCATAGTTTCCTCTTAAATCATGAGGGTGATTTTTTAAAAGATGACTTCGAAAATCCTCTTCATTTAATTTCAGCTTCTGTATCATTGTCCCGCGCGGGCCGTCAAGAAGCATTATCTTTGTTGATAATATTCGTTTTAAAGTATCAATTGTAACTGTCATTATTCAAAAATTAAATATTTATAAAAATTATTGCTTTTTACAAAAATATAGAAAATGGTTAATCCTGTTTTATTTTAAGGCATGTTAAAATAATTACCGCATTTTTGTAAAGCTTTACAAATATAATTAAATTGGGTTCTATTAAAAAGATTACTTATCATTCTTTAAGGTGTTAGTATGATCGTAGTTACAGGAGGTGCGGGTTTTATTGGAAGTGCAATAACCTGGCAAATCAATAAACAAGGACGGAGTGATATTATTATAGTGGATGAGCTTGGACATGATGAAAAATGGAAAAATCTTGTTGCGTTGAATTATGAGGATTTTATTAATAAAGATGAATTTATTAAAAAAGTGGAATCCGGAATTAAGCTTAGTATTGACGCTATAATTCATATGGGTGCTAACTCTTCTACCACTGAAAAAAACGCCGATCAACTGATTTCCAATAACTTTGAGTATACAAAAAAACTTGCTAAATACTGTTTAAATAATGATATAAGATTCATATATGCCTCATCAGCCGCAACCTATGGTGACGGTTCACAAGGATTTAATGATGAGGAAAAACTTTGCCAATCACTAACACCTCTAAATATGTACGGCTACTCAAAAAATTTATTTGACATTTGGGCAATTAAACATAGTATAATAGATAAAATTGTCGGCTTAAAATACTTTAATGTATTTGGACCAAATGAAGCTCATAAAGGAGATATGCGAAGTGTTGTTAACAAGGCATTTGAACAAATCAATAATACAGGCAGGGTAAAACTTTTCAAATCAAGAAATCCAAATTATAAAGATGGTGAACAAAAACGGGATTTTGTTTACATTAAAGATGCTGTTGAAATGACGTTATTCTTCTTAGATAAAAAAGATAAAAACGGTATTTATAATATTGGTTCAGGCAAGGCAAGAACCTGGAATGATCTGGTAACTGCAATATTTAAGGCATTGAGTAAAACACCAAATATTGAATATATTGAATTGCCGGAACATTTAGCTGAAAAATATCAATATTTTACAGAAGCGGTTATAGAAAAAATAAAAAAAGCCGGTTACACGCTTCCTATAACATCATTGGAAGATGGTGTAACCGATTATGTAAAAAACTTTTTGTCAACCGGGAAGCATTTAGGTGCATGATTATATATAGATTAATTGTATATCAGAACTCTAATTAAAAGGAATATCACTATCATCATCTGAGTCCTCATCGTCTTCTTCTTCAAAATCAAAATCTTCCTCGTAAAAATCTTCATCTTCGGGTGGTTGTTCTTCTAAAAAATCTTCGTCTTCTTCAAAGTCATCTTCCTCTTCCTCTTCTTCCTCGTCAAAATTATCATCATCAAAATCATCTTCGTCTTTATCAAGATCCTCTTCTTCGTTCTTGCTTTTTCGTTTGCCCAAATTAATTCTATTAATTTTTGCTATTCCCTCATCATCAGCAGGGCTCTCCACGCTAAACCGTTCGTCATTTAAATTTCCATAAATTTTAAATGATTCACTTTCGGGAACATACATATCGTTTTCCATTGCAATCATTCTCCTATTAATTTTCTAAATTAAAATTTTTCATAAAAAATTAAAATTTATACAGCAATATTTACATAATTATTTAAAGTACAAAATTAATTTATGGTTGTATTTAAAATAAAAATAAATTAACATCACTAAATAAAACTTAATTTAGTAAAATTATAGTGTCAATACATTTGTTTATCATTAAGGAAAATTAATCATGAAATTAGCCACATTATGTTACGTTATAAATAGGGAAAATAATACAACTTTAATGATTCACCGCATAAAAAAGGGAAATGACATACATCATGGTAAATGGAACGGATTGGGTGGAAAATTTGAACTAAATGAAAGTCCGGAGGAATGTGTTATCAGAGAAATTAAAGAAGAATCCGGTTTAGATATTAAATCTCCAAAGCTTCATGGGTTCATCACATTTCCTCTATTTGATGGTGAAGATGACTGGTATGTTTTTGTCTTTACGGCTGATGACTTTACTGGTAAACTAAAAAGTTCCGATGAAGGTAAACTAGAATGGATTTTAAATGATAATATTTTAAAATTAAATCTCTGGGAGGGTGATGCCATATTTATGAATTGGCTGAAGCAAAATAAATTTTTTAGTGCAAAATTTGTTTATCTTAACGGAAAACTAAGTAACTATTCTGTGAATTTCTATTAATACGTAAAAACAAAATTATTTTGACAAACAATAAAATTAAATTATTTTCATCCTCGAAGTTTTAATGTATTTAAACTTGCTGTTTTCTTAACATATAAATAGTTTATAGGAATTAGTGGTTATGCCTGAAGAAAAGGCAAGATATTTATTTGTGGACCTTCTTAGGGGTTGGGCACTGCTTGTTATGATTGAAGTACATGTATTTAATGTGCTTTTGCTGCCGGAGTTAAAAGCTGCTTCCTGGTTTAATGTGTTAAATTTTATTAATGGGTTGGTTGCTCCTTCATTTCTTTTTATATCTGGGTTTGCGTTTGCTATTTCTTCAAGAGGCAAAACTGTTGAACTCAGAAAATTTAACTATTCATTTTGGAAAAAGTTAGGCAGAATACTTCTAATAATCCTGGCCGGTTACTCTCTGCATTTGCCTATACTTTCCCTGAGAAGATTAATGCATTTTTACAGCAGGGAAACTTTAATCAGCTTTTACAGTGTTGATATACTTCAATGTATTGGCGTTGGACTTCTTTTCCTGTTTCTTTTAAAGCTTGTTATCCGATCTGAAAAAATTTATAATGTAATTATTGTTGTTGTACTCTTTAGTTCTGTCATCCTTTCCCCATTAATATGGCAAACAGATTTTACAGCATTTATGAACATCCCTCTGGCAAACTATTTTAATACGATGAATGGTTCGCTCTTTCCTATCTTTCCCTGGATTGGGTTTATTCTTGCGGGTTTCATTTGCTGCAGATTCTATCTTGCTGCAAAAGAAAGTTATAAAGAGAAGAATAGTATTATCCTTTTAATTGCTGCAGGCCTGGTTCTGTCTATTTTGGGGCATATTTTCATTTCGCCGGCATTAAATATTTTTACATGCAACCATAAAGCAAATCCTTTCTTTTTTATACAAAGATTGGGATATGTTCTTTTGCTATTGGGAGCCTGCTGGTTTTATATTGAACAAAGAAAAACAAAGACTTCCTTTGTCCTGGAAGTCGGAAGGGAATCTCTTATTGTCTACTGGCTGCATCTGCAGCTTTTATACAGGAGATTCTACCATGATACAAGTTTTGCTTCCATATACGGAGACAAATTTGATATTTGGGGCTGTATTATTATAACTATTATTTTAGCTATCCTTATGATATTGGTAGCAAAAGCCTGGGGAACATTTAAAAGAAATTATAGGCTTATCGCTTCCGATATATCCATTGGTGTTGTAAGCCTGACAATACTAATATTTTTAATAGGATTTTAACAAACTAGTTCTTGAATATATTATTCATTCGCATAACCCAATCCGGCTAACAGATGCCAGGTTCCTTCAAATGAATTTATTAATTATTTCGTCTGAACCAAATTAATAGCTTCGGCTTTCAAAATTCTTTCTTTATAGTCAATAATCTCTCTTGAATATTCGGTTGACATTAAGGGAGATGATATTATAAAATCAGCAGTTGATCTGTCATTTGCAATCGGTATATTATAGACAACCGCAATTCGTAAAAGCGCTTTTACATCGGGATCATGCGGCATTGGTTCCAACGGATCCCAGAAAAATATTAGAAAATCAATCTCACCCTCAGCTATTTTAGCGCCAACCTGCTGATCCCCGCCTAAAGGGCCGCTTTTAAATTTATGAACTTTAATATTTAGTTCATTCTCAATTAATTGCCCTGTAGTTCCCGTCCCGAACAATTCATGCTTATCAAGAAGATCACGGTTATATTTTGCCCATTCGAGCAAATCAATTTTTCTATTATCGTGAGCAATTAATGCAATCCTCTTTTTATTTTTCATTTTAATTATGGTTTTTCCCATTGAATTTTTCCTTTAATCAGGAGTTAATGAATACAATTGACTGTTTATTGGGTTAAAAAATAAGAAATTAAATCAATTTATTCCTTAATTAGGGCATCAATAATTCAATATATATTTGATTATACCTAATTTATGATTATCAAAAACCATTTTAATACAAATCAACAAATTGTCTTATGAAAAGAATCACCGCATTCGGCGAAATATTGTTTGACGTTTATCCCGGCATGAAAACTCTTGGAGGTGCCCCGTTTAATTTTATTTATCATATAAAGAAACTAACGGGAGGGGGGAAATTTATAAGCAGTGTTGGAGATGATGATCTTGGGAAAGAGGTTCTCAATTTTATAAGATTAAATTCTATTTCAACTGATTATGTCCTTATTGATAACATACATACAACCGGGGTAGCAAATGCAAACCTGGATGAAAATAAGGTACCTCATTGGGAAATAAAAACTAATTGCGCTTATGATTTTATTGAGGCAAATGATAATATAATAGACCTTGTCGAGAAAGAAACGGATTGTCTTTACTTCGGATCTCTGGCCCAAAGAAATAACGTTTCAAGAAATACATTAAATGTATTATTTTCTAAGAAAATAAAATATTTCTGTGATCTTAACCTTCGCCAGGATTTCTACAATTCAGATATAATTAAATCGTCTCTTCATAATGCAAACATATTAAAGCTTAATAATGATGAGTTAAAAGTTATTAATAATTTATTTTTTAGACAAAATTATGATGAAGTAAAACTCGTTGAGTTGATTTCAAGCGAGTATAATATAGAATTGGTCTGTGTTACGCTTGGCGATAGAGGCGCAATATTATATAAAAATGGAATTACTGATTATTCTAAAAATCATGTTGAAAATGTAATTGATACGGTCGGTGCGGGTGATGCATACTCTTCTATACTTTGCCTTGGATATTTATACGAATGGGATATTTTAAAAATTAATAAAATTGCCTCTGAATTTGCCGGCGAAATTATTCAGATTCAAGGTGCACTGCCAAAAGATGAACGTATTTATGAAATATTTAAAGATAAAATAAAAAACAAGTAGTAATAATAGTTCATAAAAGATTTTAACTACATAGTATAATATTTAATAAATAAATACGATTTAAAGTCCTGCTAAACACCGCTATCCTTTTTGGGTAAAGTTCGTTTGAGTATCGAAAGCAAATGGTATCCCTTTTTTATTAAATTCGTCAAATATTTTAAGGTTGATAGCCTGCTGTATATTCATATACTTAAGGTAATCTGAGTTGTTTACGAAATACACAATTTCAAAGTTCAAACCTGATACATCCAAAGAAGAAAAATGTCCTCTGTCAAAAGTAACATCTTGCTGCTCATCTATTATTTCCTTTATTATGGAAGGAATTTCATTAAGCTGTTCAGTTGATGTTTGATATGTAACGCTTATTTTAAATACAATCCTTCTTTTTTGCATTCGTTTAAAATTATGAATCCTTGAATCGGTAAGATCAGAGTTAGCAAATACTAATTGTTCACCGCTCAAGGCTTTTAATTTAGTGGTTTTGATCCCTATTTGCTCAACTGTACCGCTTTTATCTCCAACAGAAATGTAATCGCCTATTTCAAAAGGCCTGTCAAAAAATATCACAAAGTAGCTGAAAAAATCTTTTAATACAGCCTGTGCAGCAAGTGCTACTGCAACGCCTCCAATGCCAAGGCCTGTAACTACAGCAGAAATCTTAAAACCTAAGTTATCTAAAAGGAATACTATACCTAATCCCCAAATTAAAATTGAGATTATGGTATTTAATCCTTTTGTCTGCTTCTGTTTTTCAATTCCATTCTTCTGCCGGCGAAAATGTAAATTAAGAAAGTAATTAATAGTTGAAATTAATAACCTGATTACAATAAATGTAATAATTATGGCGGAGACTAAGTCAAATATCCGGTCAACTTTTGGTAATAATGTTAGAGATTTAACAGAGTAATAAAATGCACCGTAATAAAGAAAAGGGATTATTAATCTCTCCATTAATTTTACAAGGATGCTGTCTACCTGTTTACCGGTTTTCTTAGTATGGTTTAGCAGTATCTTTGTTATAACACCCTTTAAAATGGAAATAATTAGAATAATCGCCAGAAATATCAGGAGTGCATAGATGTAGTCCGATAAAGTGTTTCCTAAATAAATTTTCTTTAAGTATTCTTGCATATTAAAAAAATTTTAATTGATAATAATTAAATGTAGTAATTCTAAATTTTATTATGAATAGTAAATAGAAATTACGGATAAGAAAAATACTATGCCCGGCAGTCTAGTGCAGGTAATTTAATCAAAAGACAGAATTAATTTATTCATACCAGGAAATAACTTCATAAGAGCCTGTACTTGGAAAGTTCGGAGGCACATTAACAAGAAGCCGTGTATCATAAGTATAACTTTTTGAAAAACCACTCTTTAAAGAGCCATTACTATTAAGAGTTCCAACTGCTAATCTTCCATTTTGAGTTACGCCGCCTAATAAATAAATGTATCCGGAATTGGCAGTAGGTCTGGTGTCATAATTCTGTGCACCGAACCCCCCGGATTGTGCATAAATAGCCGCATCAATTTGTATATTTTGAGTTGCTTGATAATCGGAGGAATTATAAGTTACATAAACATTGTTCTGGGCAACAATGCCAAGTAAATCCGTAGAACTCGGCTGAGTTATTGGATTATGTGTATATGTAATGCTGCTGTCGATATAAACAGTTCCGGCACTGCTTCCTGAAGCGCCAATAGTTAATTTTCCGGTTAAGGTTCCTCGAACTCTTAGAATAGCATTAAGAGCTACAATGGTTCTGTTTGGAGCAAAAGTTGAATCTAGCTTTGTAGTCCAGGAACTATTATAAGTATATCTATATCTTACGCTGTCGCCTGCTAAAGTCAGGTAGACAGTATCATGCCCTGAAAAAGCATAACCGCCTGCTGAGGCCAGCGAATCTAACGTTGCGACTCCCGTTGAAGGTATAGTTAGATTATCTCCTACGCGTAATGTTCCGTTAATAATTGGGCTGGAACTGCCGTTAGCATCATTTACGCCTTTATAAGTACCCACATAATTTGAACCGGGATTAAAAACTGGATGGCCGTTTACATTAAGATAATCCTGTGTATGAAAAGGGCCGTTAACTGTATCACCGGTTGCCCAATAAACACCTTCTTCATTATTTGAGCAATACGCAAATTTTGAGAAATAACTTAATTGAAGATTAACTACTACGGATTTTGTAATTCCACTATACGTTCCTGTTGCTGTTACCTGGAGTGCATTTGTAACCGGGTTTGTCAGAACAACGGTAGCATTCATTGTTCCGCCTGCCATACTTACATTACTGTAACCGGTAGTCCAGGTGGTGTTTAAAAATATTTGATTAACTGCAAGATTGGCCCCGCTAACAGCAATATTATGGGCCACACTATTAGAATAATGTGTGGAATAATTTGATACGGAATTAGTTGAAATGCTTTCAAAATTTTTCCCGAATACAAGAAAGAGTACACTAAAACCAGTAACTAACAGTAAAACCGTTCTTCCGCCCATCTTTAACTCCTATCTATTCATTATATTAACAGCAACTCGCTTCGTACCATTCCAATTTGTAGTTACATAAGCACCGCTATAGGGCTGGGCAGTTTGCATTTGTAATGAGATGTTAATTTTCGCAATTTTTACAGTGGATGATACGGGGCAGCTTAATTTGTTGCCTGATGAATCATAATACGCAAAATAAAAGATTGAAACACCTGGAAATAGTACTGTGACCGCTGTTGATACGGTATCATGAGTCATTCTGTATAATACTTGATTCGATTTTCCATTAGTTGTCCCCAAATAGTAGTAAACAGTATCGATTGTTCCGTTGTTATTTACATCCGATAAAAATTTAATTGTTGAAGTATCTGCTGAAATAATTACTTTAGTTGGGTTTAAGACGGTTGTTAATATGGAAGAATAACCTATCTTTCTAAAATCAGAATCAATTGTATCTACTAAAGCAGCCATATTTTGCTGTACTATTACATCTCCGCCATAACTATAGGTATTTTGGATTGCATTGGTATTTGTATTAAGTAGTGATACTAATACTATCCCGCCCATGATTACAGAACCTATAATATCCAATATTGTAGAATAACCCATAGTATTATTACCTAAATACAAAATAACTGAAAACAGTAGAAACCTTAATTGTATCGGTCATTTGCGGAATAGTAATTTTAACAGTTATCTTTTTATTCCAGGTTTGACTACTTGATGTTACATCGGGAGAAGTTGAAGAAACATATACAACGGAGTCGACTTCTTTAAAATAATAACAGTTTGTCGCACTTTTTGCAAGATCCGGATTTATCTGAACTGTATCTGTATATGTAAAACCATTAAAATCGTCAACATCATTAAAGTTGGGGTAAACTTCACCTGTCTCGGGGCCTAGTTGGGAAGCAGAAGTAAGACCGGTAGTAGCACTAACTTTAGCGGAAACAGTATTTTGATCGAAAGCTTTACTTTTAATTTCCTCTAATCTTGATTGTGCTAGAGCTATAGCAGTAAGGCCAAGTTTTGAATTTGTTACAACATTTCCGCTGTTTAAAAGAGTGCTGTTTACTCTCAACATTAAAGTTGAAAGTAAGAGCATAGCAAAAACTGTCAAAATGCTTTGTCCGGTACCCATAATTAACTGACGATTAAAAAAATTTCAAATATCTAAAGACGCAAATTTTATACCAAAATTAATCATGTAAAAAGTAAGAAAATAGTCATAATAGTATACTAAATAAGTTGCATTCGTACAATTAAAAGACAATTTATCATTTTCGTACAAAGAGGCTCATTTAGCGATAACAATTACCTAATTTGTAGTAATAGTTACCTGTAAAAATTACTATAAAAAACTTTATTTTACTCTTTTTTTAAGGTTGTCTACTACCTCACCAAACTCAATTTCCTGTTCCGCAAGCATCACTAACAAATGGTAAATAAGGTCGGATACTTCATTAATAATTTCTGTTTTATCCCGGTTTTTTGCTGCAATTACTGTTTCAACAGCTTCTTCACCCACTTTTTGAATTATTCTGTCAGCACCGGATTTGAATAACTCTGCTGTATAGGATTTATCCGGAAGTTCGGTTTTCCTGCTTTTAATTACATTAAAGAGGTCAAGTATAAAGCTGAAAGATCCGGTTTGTGGTATATCAAAGCAAGAATATTTTCCCGTATGACATGTATTGCCTTCAGGTTCTGCATAAATAAGCAAGGCATCATTATCGCAATCGGTTTTAATACTAATGAGTTTAAGATAATTACCGGATGTTACACCTTTTGTCCATAATGTTTTTCTTGTTCGGCTGAAGAATGTTACAAGATTAGTTTCCAGTGTTTTAATAAGTGCGGCCTTATTCATAAAGCCCAGCATTAATACCTGGCTGTTGGAATTATCTACTATAATTGCGGGTACCAATCCGTTAAGTTTTTCAAAATTTATTTTTTCAACAAAATTATTTTCCAATGGAAATCCCTTTCAAATATTTAAGTTCTTATAGAAATACCATTTTCTTTTAAATATGATTTAAGTTCCTTGATTTTAAGAATATCAAAATGGAATAAACTTGCTGCCAGGCAGGCATCTACGTTTGCATCTCTAAATGCTTCAAGAAAATCTTCTTTCTTGCCTGCACCACCCGATGCAATAACCGGAATAGTTACTGAAGAAGTCAGCTTATTTAAAAAATCAACATCATATCCTTCTTTGGTTCCATCTTTGTCCATTGAAGTAAGTAATATTTCCCCTGCCCCTAATTCGGCCGTAAGTCTGCACCAATTCATCCCGATTAGATCTGTTTCATCACGCCCGCCTTTAATATACACTTTATATTCGGAGCCATTAAATTTAATATCAATTGCTGCTACAACAGCCTGACTTCCAAACTGGCGTGCGGCTTGTGTAATAAGGTTGTGGTTTTTTACAATTGAAGAATTTAACGACACTTTGTCTGCGCCTGCTTTCAGCAAAGCTTCAATATCTGCTAACTCGGATATTCCTCCTCCTACAGTAAAAGGAATTCTTATGGCTTTTGCAACATCACTAACAAGTGAAATTAAAGTTTTTCTTTTTTCGGCAGATGCAGTAATATCAAGGAACACAAGTTCATCAGCGCCTTCTCTTGAATATCTATCTGCAAGTTCAACCGGTGAACCTGCGTCAATAAGGTTTATAAAATTTGTCCCTTTAACAACCCGGCCGTTTTTAATATCAAGACAGGGTATTATTCTTTTACAAAGCAAATTTTGCCAGCTCCTTTAAATTTATTTTTTCTTCATAAATAGCTTTGCCGACCACAACAGCATAAGGATTAATTTTTTTCAGCGATTTTAAATCTTCGATATCTTTAACCCCTCCGGATGCAATTAATTGAACATCTTTATATTTTTCAATTATCTTTTTATATAGTTCAATATTAGTACCGGTAAGCATTCCGTCTTTTGAAATATCTGTGCATAGAAATTTTTTTACGCCTAGCTTAGAGCAGTATTCTATATGGGAATAAATTGAAATTGAAGTATCTTCAATCCACCCCGTAATTTTCACCTTCTCATTTTTTGCATCAATAGCTGCAATAATTTTTTCTACCGGATGATTGCGTAGAATAAGCTCAAATTCCGATCTGTTTTTTATTGAAAGTGAACCGATAATAACAAAATCAACTCCGGCGGTAAATAATTCCGAAACAGTTTTCTCATCACGTATCCCGCCTCCGAATTCTATTTTTAAATTTGTTGCAGCTTTTATCTTTTCAATAGAATCCAATGAAGTCAGTTTACCGGTTTTGGAACCAATAAGGTCAACTATATGCACAGATTGAAAGCCGAGAGAGTCGTATAGTTTAGCCTGCTGCAGCGGAGTATTTTTATAATAAGTAATGCTTCCAAAGTCGCCTTTTTTCAGGCGCACAATTGAATTTTCATAAATATCTATGGCGGGAATTACTAACATAGCTCAACAAAATTCCTTAAAAGTTTAAGCCCGGCATCACCGGATTTTTCCGGGTGAAATTGAACTCCGTAAAAATTTCCTTTTTCTACTGCTGAAGAAAATTTTATGTTATTATCAGTTACCGCTGTAGTATACTGATTTACAGGGACATAAAAAGAATTAGCAAAATAGAAATGTTCCCCGCTTTGAATATTGTTAAATAATTTGCTCTCAGTTGTAATTTCAATATCGTTCCAGCCCATATGAGGGACTTTAGTTTTTGCGGGATCAAATTTTTCCGTTACACATGGAAATATTCCCAGGCAGGTTACATCACCTTCAGTGGAATGATCCGCCATTAATTGCATTCCCAGGCAAATCCCAAGTAATGGTTTTTTTACAATCCTTAGTAAAGAAAATAAATTGAGCATATGGAGCTGCCTGATTGCAAAAGAAGCTTCCCCAACACCGGGAAAAATTATTTTATTTGCACGGCATATTTCCGTTTCATTCTTTGTTATTCTAAATTCTTCATTAAGTTCCGTTAATGCATTTGCAACTGAAGCAACATTACCCGCGCCGTAATCAATTAATGCTATCATAATATTCCTTTAGTAGTTGGTAGCATGCCTTCGTTTCTTTCGTCTAATCTGCATGCTTCGTTTAATGCTTTGGCAAAAGCCTTAAAAATTGCTTCTATTTTGTGGTGGTCGTTCTTTCCCTTTGCCTTAATAAAGATATTTGCTTTTAGTCCCGAAGCCAGGCCTCTGAAAAACTCTTCAGTCAGCTCTGTAGGAAATTCACCTACGGTTTCTCTGTTAAATTTACAATTAAAATTTAGATGTGATCTTCCTCCAAGGTCTACTGCACAATTTGCTATTGAATCATCCATCGGCAGAAAATAACCAAAACGTTTAATACCTAATTTATTTCCTAAAGCTTCGCTTAATGCATTACCGAGCGCAATTCCCACATCTTCAATGGTATGGTGCTCATCAACATGAAGATCACCTTTTACAGTAATATGTAAATTAATATTTGCATGCCTTGCAATCTGCTCCAGCATATGATCGAAAAAACCAATCCCGGTGTTTATACTCGATTCATTTTTACCGTCAAGAGAGAGTTCAATTTTAATGTCGGTTTCTTTAGTCTTCCTGTGCTGTTTAGATGAGCGAAGATTTAAAAATATCAGGTTTACTGCTTTTTCAAAAGTATCGGTTTTTGTTCCTCTTATTACAGCGATAGATGTCTCATCTTTTGTCTTATAGGGAGTTATAGAGAAAACCTTTTCAGCAGTATCAATATTGTTCTCATTAATTCTGATACTTTCAAGGTTAAGTATCCGGATCAAAGATTCCTGCTGCAATTGATCAAAATCTGTTACAGAAATGACGACATTCCTTTGTGATAGTTTCTTAAGCCCGCTAATCAAACCCGTAGACAAAGGGAATTCAAGATTAAAAAATGACTTATCAATTATTGCTTTATACATTTTTTATCTGCTTTCTAATGATTTTGAAACTTTAAATTTCAATTTAAATTATCTTCCTTATTGTATCCCAAAGCAGATCGTTTTCCTCCTCATTACCAATTGATATTCTTAAACAATTCTCCAGCTTAAGCTGACTGCTTCGGTCTCTAACTATAATTCCTCGTTCTGCAAGTTTTTTTAATATTACTTTTGCCTCTTTATTAAGGTTAGATGAATCCTTAAACCTTACCAGAAGAAAATTTGCGTCGGAATTGTATACTTCTGTTATGCCTGGCAAACTTTCAAGCTGGTTTTTTAATCTTTCCCGTTCTCTAATAATTGCCCTGACATACTTTTCTTTCAATTCCGGATTTTTGAAGGAAGTTTCCAGCACATAGCGTGTTAGAGAGTTTATATTGTACGGCGCTTTTACCTTGAATAATAATTCAATAATTTCTGTACTAGCTGCGCAATAACCCAATCTTATCCCTGCCAGTCCCCATGCTTTTGAAAATGTTCTTAAAACTATCAGGTTAGAGTAGTTTTTAATTTCCTCTATCAATGAACCGGAAGCTGCAAAATCTATATAAGCTTCATCAATGACAATTATGCAATTAAATTCTTTACAAAGCCGTAAGACATCATATTTATTTAGCAAATTCCCGGTGGGATTATTGGGAGAACATAAAAAAATCATTTTAGTATTAGTAGTATAATTCTCTTTAATTGAATCAAAGTCAATTTGAAAATTATCGTCAAGTAAGACTTCTATAGTATCAACCTCATTAATATCACAGGCAACTTTATACATTCCGTAAGTAGGTTCCGGTATTAATACGTTATCTGTACGTGGACTGCAAAAAATTCGGATCAACAAGTCGATAATTTCGTCGGATCCAACACCAAAGAATAGATTTTCATAAGGTATGGACAAAGCATTGTATACTAGTTGCCTTAAATCTTTTTGGTGAGGATCTGGATACCGGTTAAGTTTAAGGTTTTCAATAAGCGTAAATGTTGAACCAAAGCTGTTTTCATTTGCATCAAGCAAAATACCATTATTGCTTTCAAATATATCTCTTGCGGATGTGTATGGTTTTAAATTCAAGATATTTTTTCTAACTAAGTCTTTTATTTCCATAAGTACCTTGCAGTGAAATTCCGGCAAAAGCAGGGATCAAAATTATAAGAAATTGAAATATTTTCCTACTTCATGTGGAACAAGTTCTAAAAATTATTATATTATTTTATTAATCTTATATGTACGGCATTTTTATGAGCCAGAAGTCCTTCAACTTCCGCCAGGGTTTCTACGGTTCCGGAAATATTTGTAAGCCCTTCCCTGGTTAAATTTTGAAAAGTAATCGATTTCATAAAAGATTCAACCGAAACGCCGCTGTATGTTTTGGTATAACCATATGTTGGCAGCGAATGATTGGTTCCGGAGGCATAATCACCTGCACTCTCTGGTGAATATTGTCCGAGAAAAACCGACCCGGCATTCAATATATTCCGGACATAATTCTCAGGTTCCTTAACATTTATTATCAGATGTTCCGGGGCATATTTATTACTAAATTCAATTGCCTTAATGATATCTTCCGTAATTAAGACGAATGAATTTTCCAATGCCTTTGATGCAATACTTTTTCGTGGGAGTTGTTCAAGCTGGTTAACTAATTCAAGCTCGATATCGTTTGCCATTCCTAATGTTGTTGTTATTAATACAACCTGGGAATCAGCGCCGTGTTCTGCCTGTGAAAGTAAATCTGCCGCAACAAAAGACGGATTCGCTGTTGAATCTGCTATTACTAAAACTTCGCTCGGGCCTGCCGGCATGTCAATTGAACAGCCTTCAGGGTCAATACTGACTAATAATTTTGCAGCCGTTACATATTGATTCCCCGGTCCGAATATTTTATTTACTTTAAGGACATTATTATCCCCGTACGCCATTAGACCGACTGCCTGGGCACCGCCTAATTTACAAAATTCTTCAATCCCGCAAAGTTTTGCCGCAAATAGTAATGGTAAATTTATTTTATTATTCTTTGAAGGAGAACAAGCTATTACCCTGGGATTGCCTGCTATTTTTGAGGGTATTCCAAGCATCAGCATTGTAGAGGGAAGAACCGCGCTGCCTCCGGGAATATACAAACCAACATTTTCTATGGCTCTAAATTCCCTACAGCAGTTAATACCGGCCATTGTTTCAGTTTCATATTTTTCGGGAAATTGTTTTAGATGAAATTTTTCGATGTTATTAAATGCGGTTATTAATGCAGACTTTATTCTTCCATCCAGCTTTATTTCGGCTTCGTCAAATTCCTTTTTTGTAACCAGAACTTCTTCACTGTCAAAACCATCAAACTGTTTTGCGTAATCGAGTGCAGCTTTTAAACCTTTTACTTTTATGTTGTTTAAAATAGGTTTAACAATGTCTAATGTTTTTTCAAGATCAATAGCCGGCCGTTTTATTAGTAATGCTGTTTCGTCCTGCGACAATTTATTTAAATAGTAATATCTCATTGAATTAAATTTTCAATTGGTAATAATAATATTCCGGATGCCCCGGCCGCCTTCAAATCATCAATAATTTGCCAGAAGCTGTCTGACGGAATTACTGCATGAACCGCCAGCATTTTATCCTCGGCAAGATGTAAAACTGTTGGGCTTTTAAGAGAAGGAATAATATCAATAATTTTAACGAGTGAGTCTTTTGGTATATTCATCATTAAATATTTAGATGAGCGTGCAGTCATTACGGATCGTATTCTCCGGCGTATATCCGTAAGGTACTCATTTTTCTTCTCATCTTTAAGCCAAGAATTGGCAGATATAAGTACGGCCTCTGAGTCGAAAACCTTAAAAGATTTTTTCAACTTATTCATCATTAATGTATTGCCTGTAGAAACTATATCACAGATTAAATCAGCAACACCTAATGAAGGGGCAATTTCTACCGAACCGCTTAACTCAATTATTTTTGCATTAAGTTTTTTTGACTTTAAAAAGTCTTTGAATATTTTAGGATAAGTGGTGGCAATAGTTTTTCCTTCTATATCTTCAAGTTTTTTAAGCTCATTATGCTCCGGGTATGCAAGCATTAAACTGCATCTGCCGAAACCTAATTTTTCAATAACTACCGAGGGTATTTGTTTTTCATATATAACATCTTCCCCGACAATACCCACATCGGCAACACCATCCTGTACATATTCAGGGATGTCATCATCTCTCAGGAAAAGCAGGTCTAATGGAAAATTTCTTGCGGTAACAACAAGCCTCTCCGAATAATTTTCTATATCCATACCGCATAACCGGAGTAATTCAAGAGATTTATCGGTAAGACGACCTTTTTTCTGTAATGCTAACCTTAAATTTCCATTCATTTATTAAGTCCTTTAAAAGCAAAAACCCGGCAACTGCCGGGGTGATACTTCAAGTTTTATTTGACATTTCAACATAGTCCGGCGTAAAGATTTTTTTTGTGGTGATGATGCAGAACTGTATGTGTATTTATATTCATTTTAAAATTTTATTTATATAATACTATTTAAAGATAAGAAAAAAAAAGAGAAATCAAAAGCTTAATAATTGTATGAATGTGCATAACTGTTTATAATTTATTCAAAACTTTATTCCAAATCGGGTTATTAATACGGGCTATTACATTTTAATTATAATATAAAGCTTAAAATGGGTTTTTATAAAAATTTGTGTATTTTTATAAATTGCGACTGGTAATTTTCGAACTGATAATTTGTAATTATCCAAACAATTAAAACTTACTAATGGAAATAGCTCAAATTATTTTACGGACAATGAGTTACAAATAATGTAATGAACGGATAATCTTATTCATAAAAATAAAAGGAGGGTCAAATGGTGCAGATGGAAACTGTTAAAAATTTCCTTTCTTGTTCTAAAATTGCAGTTGTTGGAGTCTCGCGTACCGGGAAGAAATATGGGAATAAAGCATTTAATGAACTAAGAAAAAAAGGTTATAATGTTTTCCCTGTAAATCCTAACGTGAATGAAATTGAAGGAGTAAAATGTTTCGGGAGCTTAAAACAATTGCCTGTGCAGGTGGATGGAGCAGTTTTGGCTATACCTCCCGCTGAATCTATGAAAGTACTTAGGGATGCAGTATCCGCAGGAATAAAAAACATATGGCTGCAGCAGGGTTCCGAATCTATGGAAGCTATCAACTACTGTAATAATAACGGCTTAAAGGTTATATATGGCCAATGTATTTTAATGTTTGCCGAACCTGCAGAATTCATTCATCGTGCGCATAGATGGATAAATGGATTTACGGGCAAACTGCCTGAATAATTATTCTTTTAGCTCGGATTTTATTTCTTCTATTGCTTTGTCAAGCTGAGGGTCTTTCCACTCTACACGATCTTTAATTGTCGTATTCACATAAATGTCAGGGCTAACACCGTTTTTTTCAATATCTTTTCCATCAAGTGTAAAACATCCCCAGGATGGCAGCCTGTAAAATGAACCGTCAACTAGCGACTTGCCCGATGTAAAAATAATCCAGCGGTAAGTTTCCGTTCCTATAATCTTGCCCAGTTTCAGAGCCTTAAATCCGGTTGAAGTCATTTCTGCATCGCTTAATGTTTGTTCATTTACAAGCAGCACCATAGGATTTGCCGAAGGTGTAAAGTTCGGTTGTATTGCAAATTTGCCGTCTCTGTATTTCCATTTTAAGTATGGGCGCTGGCTGAGGAATTGAAGCACCTGGTTATGTACGTTACCGCCTGTATTATATCTCAGATCGAGGATTAATCCTTTCTTGTCCTGATTTCCTGATGTCATATCAATAAGAAATTTTTTCAGGCTTTCCGGCACCATATCTTTCATATAAACGTAAGCAATTTTATCATCGCTTTTTTTTGTCACATAATTTTTATTATTATCTATCCATTCATCATAAAGTTGTGAAGTTAAAGAACGAACGCGTTCCGGGTGTATTTTAGTAAGAATCTCTTTACCTTCTCTTAAAAATGTAAGGGTTATTTCATCGGAAAGTGTCGGGTTTTGAAAATAATATTCTCTGTCAACGTTAGTATCTATTTTTTTACCATTGACTGCTGATAAAATATCTCCTTTTTTAATATCAATGTCCTCTTTATCTGCAGGCGAGTTTTTTAGTATTCTGTCTACTAATAAGGGGTTTTCGTTATCAAACATTATCCCGGTAGACTGGGTTTTTTCATTATAAAATGTTTTTTCTTCACTGCCTGAAGAGTAAAATCCCTGGTGTGAAGAGTTAAGCTCACCTTCAAGATCAGTTAATAAAACGCGAAGATTATTTCGTGAGCTTAAATAAGGCAGAAAAGAAGCATAATGATCCTTCATATTTTCCCAATTTGTACCGTGAAACTGATCGTCATAATAGTTTTCATCAAGATTTGCCCAGGTCTCGAAAAACATTTCATTAAATTCACTTTTGAGATTTCTGCTAAAGTCAAAATCTATATCAATTTTTTTAAGTTTACTGCCTTCAATATCAATTTCATTTATATCACCCCCGGCAAGCATATAATACTTGGAAGTTCCCTTGGCAATTTGAAGTCCGTCAATTTTAGGACTCTCAATTTTCTTTGTCTCAGGTTTTTCAAATGGCTTTAGGACTGTTTTCCAAAAAGTATATTCGTCTCCATCCTGGTTTGAAATAAATAGAATTGTAGTTTCATCGGGTTTTTTAATAATATAAGGGTTTAACTGGTTGCCTTTAGCAGATGTAATCTGTTCCCATCTGTCTTCGATATTATTAAAATCAATTTTTATATCATTTTTTGAAGAATCGTTTTTTTTGGCTTTGTCAAATAATGATTCAAACTTTGTTGATTTGAACTCATTATCAAATTTGTTCAATGCTATTCTGTAGATATTCGCATTTTCAAAGCCATATGGGTACGAAGGCTGATATCTGTCGGTTTCAAAGTATATATATTTACCATCCGGCGACCAATATGGGTCAGCTTCAGTTACTCCGGTATTAGTTATATTCACGCTTTTTTTTGAATCAATATTATATAGAAAAATATCCTGTTCAAAGTTTTTATAGGCCGTGTAAAGTACATATTTATTATCAGGTGAAAAGTAAGGTGTGGAATTATCAAACCCCCAGAATTCATCCTTTACTATTGTTTCACTATTTAAAGATTTTAAATCAAGTAATCGCAACTCATCCCTTCCGCTTAAATAAAGCCCCTCTGTTTTTTCTTTATTTAACGAAATATTTCGGTTGTTTCGCTGATCAAAAGTAAACTGTTTTTCATCCGAAGAGCCGTCGGCTTTTATCGAAAATAAATTCAACCAGCCGTTTACCGTCTGGTTGAAGATTATATTAAGGCTGTCGATCCAAAGTACTTCCATAACACGCCCTTCGGGAAGTGTACTAAGTTGTTTTATAAATTTTCCTTCAATATCCGACACAAATAATTCTCCCCTTGAAACAAAAGCTAATTTTTTCTGATCGGGCGAAACATCGAAACTGGTAATCTTTCCTTTCACGTTAAAGTTTTGTTCCAGTCCCAGGATATTATTTGTGGGGAGAAGAATTTGAACCCTTCTTGAGTTTTTATTCGAACTGTCGTATAAATAAATTTGATAATCTTTTTCAAAAACAACATACCCGCCGTCTGAATTAACCCTTGGATTTTTTATTGATGAGTTAAATGATGTAAGCTGCACTCTTTGTCCGTTGTTATCAAACGAATAAAGATTGTATTCTTCATTTGCCGAATCGGAAGCAAAATAAATATTACCATTTCTATCAACAGTAGGCCATAAATCTTTTCCTGAATATGCCGTTAATAATTTGTATTCACCGGTTTTAGGATTAAAAGATTTTATGTCCGGGTTAAAAGCCCCTTTATATCTTTTACGCATAGCAAAGATTGAACTTTCCCATGAATCTGTAAAAATATAATCACCGGTCTTGGGGTTAACCGACAGGTTATGCGGCCGGTTGAAGTAATTATCAAATAATCTTACTGGTGTTCCGCCATTAATAGAAACTTTAAAAGTAGTCATGCTGTTGTAACGGTCGGAAGTAAAAAAAACATCTTTTGAATCCCATGACCATGAAGAAACTGTGTTATTGCATTCATAGAATGTAAGCTGTTTTACAATTCCGCCGTCAAGCGGCATAACGTAAATATTTGCATTGCCATCCTGCCTGCCTGTAAACGCCAGCCATTTACCGTCTGGTGAAACTACCGGGTTTGATTCCCGCCCCGCCATTCCCGTTAACCGAAAAGCAGGCCCGCCTTCTGCAGGTACAGTCCAGATATCATCTTCATAACAAAAAATTATCGATTTTCCATCAGGAGTAAGGCAGGGTTCGGAAGTAAAATAAATTTCATTACCTGCTCTTAAGATTGAAGTTAAAATGATGAATAGTAATACTAATTTTTTCATTTTCGCTCCACAATAATTTAAAAAAGTATGATTATATTTCTATAAAAATAACTCTTTAATTATTTAAAATTAAATTATTTATGATGAACGGATTGAAAAAATATTCTTTTAATTGAATGTTTTACTATATATATTTTACAAGTATAAAGGAAAATTATAGTTTATGAATTCATTTGAATGGACTTTTGAACTTCGTTTTATCGTAGCCCTGGCGCTCGGATTTTTAATTGGACTTGAAAGAGAAAGCGCCGGAACAGACAGGAAGGGGAGATTTTTTGCAGGCGTTCGTACGTTTACGCTTATCAGTTTATTCGGTTTTGGCTGCGGATGGCTGCAGCATTTAAATGTATCATTTGCTCTGCCTGCAGGCCTGATTGTTATTGGTGCCCTTGTATTGACTGAATATATAGGCAAGTTGAAAGATGGCCGTTTCGGCGGTACAAGTGAAATAGCTACACTGCTTACATTTATTATAGGCGCACTTGCACTTCTAACCGATGTTTGGGTTTCTATGGCGCTTGGAATTATCTCTACTTTGCTTCTTTCTGAAAAATCTGAATTCGAACAGTTTGTTGATAAACTAAATAAATTAGAATTTTTGGCAGTATTAAAATTTCTCCTTATCACAATAATTATTTTTCCTGCTTTGCCGAATAAGGATTATACTCAATTTAACCTTAATCCCGCACACATCTGGCAGATTGTAATTATGGTTTCAACTATCGGTTTTGTAGGGTATTTCTTAATGAAAAGATTGGGAGATAAGTTAGGGCTTTGGCTTTCAGGGCTTCTGGGAGGATTAGTTTCGAGTACTGCAGTATGTATTGCAGTTGGAAGAATAGCAGAAAAAGACCCCGCACAGGGTAAAAATGCTTTACAGGCATCCATTCTTGCATGCAGCGTAATGTACCTTAGAATTCTTGTAATTGTATGGATCGTTAATAATTCCATTATTTATCTATTATGGTGGAAATTAGTTTTTCTTTCATTAATCGGGTTTATCCTGGCTTTTACAATTAAATTTAAAAACCCTCAACCCGTTGAGCATTCGGATTCAACAATTCAAAACCCGTTCGAAATTAAACCGGCTATAATTTTTGCTGCACTATTTGTCCTCTTAACAATCGTAACAGCCTGGGTGAAGAATTTTTTAGGAAGTATAGGGTTACTCTTTCTTTCGGCAATTGTTGGTGTTACAGATATTGATCCCTTTATACTTTCTTTGATCAACGGTGTTGCTCATATTGAGCCTGTAATTGTTTCCGCAATAATTATTGCTATGATGAGCAATACCATAATTAAAGTTGTTTACTTTACTGTTCAAACAAAACAGCAGAAGAAAACAGCTTATATTCATTATGGAATCTGGGCTCTGCTTCATATTCCGCTTGTGTTTTTATAATATTTTTAATTTGTTAAATATGATTACTTAACTTGCTATTATCTAATTTGTATTATTATTAGGGAGATTTTATGAATTCACTTTCTTTTCTCTTTATCGTGGAGGAAAAAACCGGATAATGGCCAAACCGGCATCAATCTAAATGGTTGGACTATCTGAGAATTTTACATGGTTTTGTATTCCTAATTAAATGAATTAATTATATATCAAATAAAAAACAAGTTGTACAATTGTTATCAATCTACGAATGTTTTATTTCTGTGTTTGGTAGTGTGCTTTATCATTCATCCCTATTTTGATATTTTATATATTGATTACGTTAATAGGAAATTGATTAATAATAATATCAAAATAAAAGGAGTGATATAATGAATTGGAATTTTTTATTTTCGACAGACAAAAATAACTGGGCTGCATTAATTACCCGGCTGACAATCGGTTTTGTCCTTTTCCCGCATGGAGCGCAAAAATTATTTGGGTGGTTTGGCGGTTATGGATTCACAGGTACGATGGGATTCTTTACAGGTATGATGCATCTGCCATGGATTGTAGGCTTCCTCGTAATTATAATTGAATCAATTGGATGTTTAGCCCTTATTGCGGGATTTGCAACAAGATTATGCTCCCTGGCAGTTTTAGGAGAATTTATTGGAATTATTTTTACCGTTCATATAAAGTATGGCTATTTTATGAATTGGGCCGGGCTGCCCAATGCAGGAGAAGGAATTGAATATCATTTATTAATTATTGGACTATGTCTGGCCGCATTAATTACAGGTGGTGGAAAATGGAGTACGGATTCATTTTTGATGAAAAAGTAACAAATAATGAAAAAAAATTTATGAAAGTTGCAATTATTTAAGCTACCGGTTTTATAGAATCAAAAATATTGCATGAAGCTTTGACTACGGCTGAATTTTTAACTTTGCTGAAAAATGAAAATGAATTGGATAGCTCGTTTTTAAATCCGTCAATAATAATTGAGCCGGGAAATCATACAGGAAAATTCCAACTTGGCACCGATAATGTGATCTTTAATGAAAATGGGGAGAGTAAAATATCAGTGGAGGATTATGCAGTAGCTATGATTAATGAGTTGGAAAATCTCGATCATATTCGTGTTCGTTTTACGGTAGGGTATTAATTAAAAAAATTGAAAGTTATATGGAAATAAATGATTTAAATAAAATTGCAGTATTATTTAATAATACCGAACCAATGCCTTTGTTGTTTGTTGGTCACGGCAACCCGATGAATGCAATAACTCAAAATGAATTTACAGATGGATGGAAGAATGTAGCTAAATCCTTGCCCAGGCCAAATGCAGTTATTTGTATTTCGGCACATTGGGAAACCAACGGTACTTTTGTAACTACAATGCAGAGGCCAAGGACAATTCATGATTTTTATGGTTTTCCGCCGGAATTGTTTAATGTAGAGTACAATGCTCCGGGTAGCCCTTATTTAGCCGGGGAGACAAAGAAATTGGTGGCCAAAACTTCGATAGAACTTGATAATAATTGGGGACTTGATCACGGATGCTGGAGTGTTATAATGCACTTATTTCCTGGTGCTGATATTCCGGTTATTGAACTGAGTCTTGACTATTCAAAACGGCCGGAATGGCATTATGATCTTGCGAAAGAACTTTCTTTTTTGCGCAGCAAAGGGATATTGATTATTGGGAGTGGTAATATTGTTCATAATCTTAAAATGATAAATTGGTATAATCAGGAAGGATTTGACTGGGCGCTTGAGGCAAATCAAAAAATTAAAAAGTTAATACTAAATCAGGAGTTTACTGAACTTATAGACTATAAAAATCTTGGCCCCGAGGTTCAGCTTGCAATCCCTACTCCGGAACATTTTCTGCCCCTCCTGTATATATTAGCCTTAAAAAATAAAAATGAAAATATATCTTTTTTCAATGACAAGACGGAACTCGGTTCTATTTCAATGACATCGATTAAGATTGATGCAAATTAAATTCCCTTATTTTTGCGTGGGATTATTTTGTTTTATATGTAATTCGTGATGGAGAATATATTGAGCTAAAATTTTGATCTTTTGACAATACATTAAGTTGATTTTTGTCAGGGCTGTTTCGTATTTTCAAATGATAGTTAGGTTATATTTATTTTTACCAGCCGATAATTAATAAATTATTAAGAAACCATAGATAAGGAGATAGAAATGAAAACATTCAGCACTACTATTTTTTTCCTTTTACTTCTTTGTATTCCGGAATTATTAGCACAAGACCAACAGGAAGCATGGCAAAATTATATGACCCCGGGTGCAGTTCACTCCCGGATGGCTAAAAGTTCGGGCGAGTGGACCGGTAAACTAACACTATGGTCGGATCCTGCACAACCACCTCAGATATACGATGTTAGCTGTACAAATGAAATGATATTGGGAGGAAGATATCTTAAAACTACATCTAAAGGTACTATGATGGGAATGCCTTTTGAGGGCATGATGCTGATGGGCTATGATAATGCGAAAAAGGAATTTACATCGGTATGGTACGATAATTTTGGTACCGGTACTACAGTAGCCACAGGAACATATAATGATGAGGATTCCACTTTAACATTAACCGGCACAATGGTAGATCCCGCTAGCGGTAATGATATTAAATACCGTGAAACAATAAAATTTATTGATAATGATAATCAAATTTTGGCTATGTATGTTATGCAGGATGATAAAGAATTCAAAAATATGGAACAGGTCATGACAAGGAAAAAATGAATAATTTGAAAAGCCGGTACTCGCAGTTTAATAAAAAAAAGATTGTCTTTATTCTAACTCATGTCCATTGAGATCGCAGGTTTTTATTATGAAAATTTGCAGGCAGCAAAATAGATTTTAATTTGCTTTATTTATTATATGAAAAGAGATACTAAGCTTATATCTTTAGAATTAAACACTTATAGACGATTAATGCGTGCAAGGGGATTTATTGATACCCATTATACGCAGTCTATTTGTTTATCAAAGATTTCAGAAAATGCTTTCTTTTCAACTTTTCATTTTATAAGATTGTTTAAAAAAGCTTTTTATATAACACCTCATCAATATCTAATAAAACGAAGGATAGAAAAAGCAAAGCATCTTTTATCTAACTTCGATTTAACAATAACTGATATCTGTTACAAAGTAGGTTTTGAAAGTTTGGGCTCGTTCAGCATTCTTTTTAAAAAATCCACTGGATTTTCTCCATTGTATTACAGGCTGATGATAATTGCCCGGCAAAGAGCAGCCGAAGGTGCTCCTCAAATATTAATACCTGGTTGCTTTGTATATATGCACATCACAGGTAATCAATAAAGCAATTTTCAATAAGATAAGGTTATTGCAAAATATTAATTTGCATATAAAAAATACCGGAGATAATATGATAGCAAAAATGTCTCATGTAAGTATATTTGTCCTCGATCAGGAAGAAGCAAAGAAATTCTATACTGAAAAACTGGGATTTGTGGTCAAAATGGACCAAAAAATGGATAATGGGTTTCGCTGGCTTACCGTTAGCCCTGTAGAACAGCCCGATCTTGAAATTATTTTAATGGGTATAGCGCCGGGTCCTATGATGGATGAAAAATCATCCTTGCAATTAAAAGAGTTAGTTAAATCCGGGAAATTAGGCGCCGGTGCTTTTATGACAGGCAATTGTCTGAAAACTTATGAAGAACTAAAAACAAAAGGAGTAGAATTTTTTTATCCTCCTAAACAACAATTTTATGGAATTGAAACACTATTTAAAGATAACTCGGGTAATTGGTTCAGTTTAACACAACCGGTATAAGATCGATTATTCTAAATGTTATTATTGTAATATATTTGTTTTAATTGGAACATTGTTGAAGTTATTACTAAGGATGATACTTGTCATTTTCTATAATTTATTAAATATATTTTAGAAATATCATTGTAACTTGAAATAAAAATTGTATTTTTTATTTCATAAATAAATTTTAAAAACAATACCAGGGGCAAATAATATGGAACATAAATCTAAAAATTATATTTCTGCGTTTATTTTAGGCGGTATTGCCGGTGGAGTATTAACTTTGTTATATACACCTATTAATGGAAAGAAATTTAGGGAACATCTTAATTCTAATGTCGATAATTACCTGAGAATAGCAAAACAAAAAGAAGAAGAAATAATCAATCATGCTAAAGCAGTCTCTGATGATATTAAAACAAAAACAAAACTGGTATCTGCATTTATTGATAAATATGCCGGTGAAGTCTTTGATGAATCTCGTGGGAGACTTGAAGTTGAGATAGCCAGTCTTAAAACTGGAATTAAAGCGGCTATAGAAACTTACAAAAACGGCAACGCACATTCTAACAAAGATAGAATGCAGGGTGAAATGGGTGATGAACTTTTTTCGAATTATGATAGTGTGGTTCTCCCAAAAAATTATTCAAGAAAATAATCAATAATTTCTTCTACAATTAATTATTTGTTAAATCTTAAAAAATTATTTTGAAATAATATTTTTTATGTAACGAATCAAAATTAATATAATGATATGCACTATGTATTAATTTTAGTTGGAATTTAATAGGTGAAACTATTAATAAAATAAAAAAGTTGGTATTTAATGCTCATTCGTCTTATTTTTCAATTGCATTAATAATGCAGCAGGGAGTATTAAACTCTTATAATAAAAATCAAAAGGGTTTGTAAAATGAAAACAATCTATGTATTTATTTTTAGCATTTTTGCAGCATATTTTTCCCTTGCACAATCCAAAAATGAAGAAAAATATAAAATAAATAATATAAAAGATGTAAAGATTAGTTTTTTTAAAGATACACCTATTATTGAAGCCATAGATCAAATAGATACTCTTGTTGAAAAATTAGAGCATAAGAAAATATTGGTTATTTCTGATGTTAAAGGTGATATCGGATTGGATATTGAAAGAGAATACTATAGACAGGCTTTGAGCAAAATTGCACTCAACAATAATTTGGACATAGAAGAAAATGATTCAACAATTTCATTGTCTAAGAAAAACGATAACCCTTTAGATGCACCTCAGGTAAATATTTCAGCAATATTTTTTGAAGCAGATATTACCCAAATGAAACAGCGGGGTATTAACTGGGATTTGTTATTAAGTAAATCAGGTCTTATAATTAATCCGAATTTTAGTTCGGGATCAGTATCGAATACTGATAGCCTTTCGCCCGCTTTTAAATTAGGCCTGCAATCAGCAGCCGATTTGGGCAAATTCTCATCTTATACCAGCGCCTTGCTTAATTTTGTAGAAAGTGAAAATCTCGGTAGGGTACTTGCGAAGTTATCTTTAACGGTAAGAGATGGGAAAGAAGGTGCGATTCAGGTTGGTTCGGATTTTTCAGTTAAGCAGTATGATTTTGCCGGAAATGTTTTAGACAGGTTTTATCCAACGGGAACAATAATAAAAGTAACTCCACATGTTCATAAAGAGGATACTTTATATTATGCACTTCTCAATTTAAATGTTGAAAAGAGCGCTTTTGAACCGGGAACACCGAATAATGAAATTCTTAAAGAAACTGCCAACACTGATGTTTTGCTGCTTAATGATGAGGAGGCAATAGTCGGAGGACTTACTACCGGTACAACTGTTAACTACCGGGGTGGTATACCCGGTTTAAAAGATTTACCCTGGTGGGTATTTGGCCTAAAATATTTATTTGGATTCGATCAACAGCAGTATGTTGAAAGCGAAGTAATTATATTAGTTAAAATTGAGGTTATACCCACTCTCAGGGAAAGAATGATTGATATGCAGCAAAACTTGATTGATAAGAAAATAAAGGATGATCACATGGACTTTGAAAAATACAAAATAAAGTCCTTAGATAGTAAAAAAAGTGAAGAATAATTAAATAGATGAGTCGTATAGATTTTATATTACTGAAAGTAACACTGGTTTTAGCAGTATTATCTTACTCAATTTGTGGCTGTACATTTATAGATTTTCCAACAAACGTCTCATCTTCCGCTAAAGACACAGTTATCTCTGTTAGTATAACAAAATGGTACAATAATCATAAAGGTGCAATTTCACTTACGAGTGATGATAGTTGGGGTACTGATGCTCAAATCTCAGCCCGAAAGTTTCTACAACAGAATGGAATGACAATGGATTATGAGGTACTGACTTCTGAATGGGAATTGGATATGAACTCTGTAAATTACTTTGTTGATAGCCTTATTCCTATTGGTACGGGTTATTACGGGCACGGCCATCTGCATATTAATCATGACGCTCTATCATACGATGCTGATTTAGCCGATTTTAAAAAATGCTATGAAGTAATGAAATCATTTGGAATGATACCTGTGTCATATGCATACCCGGGAGGGTTCGGATATCATATTGCTACTCAAAATGCGCTTCATGATGCAGGATTTTTAAGCGGCAGGATGTTTGAAAAACTTGATTTTTTAGATCCTTATATTGTTCCCGGAGATCAAAAAGAAGCCAAAGACTGGTATACTCTTCCAACTCTGATTATGCAATCATCCGAGTATAACGGATGTGTTGTTTGTGTTAATAATACGGCTAAATTAATACCATATCTTGATGAATGTATTAATGAAAACGCATGGATAATTTTAACGTATCATGCGCTCGATAATGTAAATGAATATGGATTTTATTTTTTATCAGATTTCAAAAATGATGTTATAGCAATCAGTCAGAGAGATTTCTGGCAATCTTCAATGAACAGGGTTACTCTTTATGTTCAAGAAAGGGCTCAAGCTGAAGCTGCTGTTACATGGCACAGGAATGAGTATAACTCGGTTGATACAATTAAAGTTAATTTAGATGATAATTTGCCTGATTCTATTTATTACCAACCGCTTACTTTAAAATTCCAGATACCATCTTATTGGTCTAATAAAAAAATTGATGTAATCCGTGATAATAATATGGTAGAGCAGCTAATTTACTATTCAAATGAAGCAATACTATCGATAGTACCTGCAAAAACCATGTATTATCTTCTATTAGATAAATCAAAGTAGAGAATATTTAATAATGCATAAAACAATTCGAATAAATAGTTTTATATTTTTTTAATACACTTAAGATTACATTAAATAGCATTTGTTAAATTATTTATTCTATTTTAAAATGATCTAATTTAATTTTCATTATAAAAATATAGAATGAAAGGATAAAAGTAACTCCATTAGCTATAATCATTGGGATGGAATCCAAAAATATTCCATAAATTAACCACAGTAAAACTCCGCCTGAAATAAGCACAAACATAGCTGTTGAAATATCGTTTGTTTTCTTCGTTTTTATAACTTTTATTACCTGGGGTATATAAGCAATTGTTGTACATATTGCTGCAGTATAACCTACAAAATCACCTGTCAAATTTAATCCTATCACAATTTTTAAAAATATTTTACTCTATAAAGATAAAAAACGTAGAGTAAATAACGAATTTTGAGATTTTGAAAGCAGAGTGAAAATTCTTAATTTTACCCCGCACCCTTAGCTCAGTTGGTAGAGCATCTGACTCTTAATCAGCAGGTCGCGGGTTCGA
>Ga0181520_10000880_pt1 | contig 64678 bp, 46 predicted proteins | sample PEATcosm2014_Bin_29_FD_132451 | JGI IMG/M metagenome (GOLD analysis project Ga0181520, IMG submission 132451) | Peatland microbial communities from MTU Mesocosm Facility, Houghton, MI, USA - PEATcosm2014_Bin02_30_metaG | ecosystem: Environmental > Terrestrial > Soil > Wetlands > Peat | place...
GGCAGCGTTGCGCGTAACGAGCACGGTAGCAGCCCCATAGCCCGGCGGGGATCCTATTTACTCAGCTGCACCGGCGCGGCTCACTTTGACGGTGACTCTCAAGCGAGTCTCGCACTGCGCGCCCTTCTTTCGCTGGTTCGTTCTCCCTTGAGAGTTTTCCGAAGTGAGTCGTGTTGCGCGCCGTGCCGTTGTTGCGGTTGGCTAATTGTCAAACGCGTCCGATTTCGGGCGAACCAATTCCCCAAGGGAGCACGTCATGATCAGTTCCAAGTCCCGCCGCCGTTCCGCCCTGGTTATCGCCCAACTCTTTTTTTCGGTTGTGCTCCTGGCATCCAATGCCTGGGCTGACACGCACACAAAACTGACTTTTTCCCTGAAGGTTACGAAAACTCGGAGGCCATAATGAAGAAAGTCGAATCCAGTTGCGTTGCCCTTTGCGCAGCGATGATCGTGTTTTTCTCGCCAGGAATCTTGCTGTCGCAGCAGCTTTATTGGAGCCAATTCGGTACTCCGTCGGAAGTCGGTCGTGTTAATCTCGACGGTAGCAACAGCATGATGCTGGTCCAGCCGGACCAGTTGTTGGGGATGGTGACGCTTGACTCGACGGGCCAGGTCTATTGGATCGACGACGGCAAGGGGACGATCATGCGAGCGAACGCTGATTTCAGTGACGTCACGACACTAGTCACGCTAGGGGGTACACCCAACTATCTAAACTTGGCGATCGATCCATCGGCGAACCTGATATTCTGGACCGATGCCAACGCCAACAACGGCACGATCGGCCGTGCGAGCCTGGCAGGGGGACCCGTCATCGGCACGTTCAGCTCGCCGGGCGAGTATCCGGATGCCTTGGCCGTGGATCCGACCCGCCAGTTGCTTTACTGGACTACTCAGGATGGCAAGGTGATGCGATCAAACTACGACGGCAGCGATCAAGTGACGCTAATGACTCTTGCTTCGACTGTGGGCGCTGGGCCTTCCGGTCTGGCTCTGGACCTGGCTGCAGGAGAAATGTACCTGTCGCTCCCCAATGAAGACAGGATTGATCGCGCCAATCTTGATGGCACGGGACTGGAAACAGTCCTGCAGTTAAGCGGAGAACGCCCCTTTGGAATGGACTTGTTCGACGGCCGGATGTACTGGGCCGACTTGGATGGCGGCCGCCTTCGCTCGGCGAACCTTGATGGGAGCGACGTTACGACGATTCTGTCTGGACTCAGCGATCCGCGGCAGGTGAGCATCATGGACGTCCCCGAACCATCGACGCTGGCGCTGTTGGGGGCGGCGACGTTGGGTCTTATCGGTTATGGCATGCGACGGCGACGAAGCGCACGGCTGGCAACGGTGCCCACCGTACCAAGCCATATTGGTCGTCGGGGCGGCGGAGCGACTGCCTGGGTCGGGCGGCGACGGCGTACCTGGCACGCCGGCGATTCGGGTATCCGGCGGTGACCATCGCCCGGGCGCTGGGTTACAGCGGGCATGGCAGCGTTGGCGCCGCCGTGGCTCGCGTGGAAGCGGCCGGAAAGGGGGTCGCGGCGACCCTTGCCGCCTTGTAGGAGCAGCTTGCTAATCTCTAACCTCGGCCTGACCCCATGAGCACCTGACCCCATGAGCACCGAGTTCTGGCTTGTGGTGAAATGAAAGCGGGGGCGGTATGCTGTTAAGGGATCGTTACCACCTCGCAGCATTCGAAAGGAAATGTCATGTTTCGGTTTATACAACGTTCGGTCCTTCTCAGCCTGGCGATGACGTTGTCCGTATACCCTTGTTCTTGTGCCGCCGAGGGCGCTGCGCCAAGAGGTTTGCGAAAGCTCGATGTTTTCGACTATTGCGGGGTGACCCTTGACGGCGGCCGCTTGCGCTTGCAACTCGACGAGGTTCGTGATTACTATCTCCGCATCCCCAACGACGACCTTCTCAAGGGGTTTCGGCAACGAGCAAAAAAGCCCGCTCCGGGCAAGGATCTCGGCGGCTGGTACAGTTCCGACACGTTCCACGTTTTCGGGCAGATTCTCTCGGGCCTGGCCCGCTTGTACGCCGCGAGCGGCGACACCGCGTGCAAGGAAAAAGTCGATGCGCTGGTGAGCGAATGGGGCAAGTGCATCGCCGCCGACGGCTACTTCTACTATTCCGCCAAACCGAACGCCCCGCACTATATCTACGATAAGATGGTCGGCGGCCTTGTCGATGCGTATCTCTACTGTGGCAATCGGGAGGCGCTGGGCCATCTGCGGCGGATTACGGACTGGGCCGTGAAGAACCTGGAACGCTCGCGCCGCACGGCCGACACGGGCACCGAGTGGTACACCTTGAGCGAGAACCTCGATCGCGCTTATCTTGCCACCGGCGACAGCGTGTATCGCGACTTCGCTGAAGTCTGGGAATATCGCGAGTACTGGGACATTTACGCCCGCAAGGCCGATCTCTTCGCCCCGCGCCCCAGCGGCCAGCGCAACGACGCCTACCATGCCTATAGCCACGTGAACACGCTGGGCGGGGCGGGCGCGGCCTATCTCGTCAAGGGAGACCGCCGCTATCTCGATATCCTCATCAACGCATACGATTCGCTTCAGGCCAACCAGATCTTCGCGACGGGGGGCTACGGACCCGATGAACAATTCCTGCCCTGCGACAGGCTCCGTGAGCGCCTGGAAAACACCGCTAACACCTTTGAAACCCAGTGCGGCGCGTGGGCGGGCTTCAAGATGGCCAAGCACCTCCTCTGTGCCACCGGCGAGGCAAAGTACGGAGATTGGGTGGAACGCCTCGTGCTGAATGGAATCGGCGCCAGCATCCCCATGAGCGCCGACGGCCGGGTCTTCTATTACTCCAACTACAATCCACACGGTGGAGAAAAGCGGAATACCGATTTCGGCTGGTCGTGTTGCACCGGCACGCGTCCCCAGGCGGCGGCCGACTGCTGCGATCTTGTCTACTTCAAGGACCAAGAGAACCTCTACGTGAACCTCTTCACGCCCTCCACGGTGCGCTGGTCGGTCCACGACACGCCCGTCACGCTGCGTCAGACCACGCGATTTCCCGAGGAGCCGTTGACGCAGTTCACGGTCGATCTCGCGCAGCCGGTGTCCTTCGGCCTGAAGATTCGCTGTCCCGCCTGGCTTGCCGGGCCCGTCAAGGCGAGAATCAACGGGGCGGCGGCCGGCATCGAAAGAGATTCGCAGAATTGGGCGGTGATCCAGCGCACGTGGAGCCGCGGCGACCGGGTGGCCGTCGAGCTGCCGATGCGTCTGACAACGAGTTCTCTTGCCGGCTGCCGCTATCCCGCGGCAATTCTGTTTGGTCCGGTCGCGCTAGCGGTGCGTGCCGGGAATGGTAACTTCGCGAAGAAGATCGACCTGGAGCACCCCGCGCAATCGCTGGTCCCGGCCCGTGGCGAGGCGCTGACCTGGCGGCTCGCCGCGGATCCCGCCGTCCTCGTGCGGCCCTTCTATGCCTACAAGGAAGGCGAACCCTATTACCTGTACTTTGATCCCGCCGCCGCCGACCGAATTTCGCATCGCGTGCTTTCTTACCAGGGAAGCTGGCATGACGGATCCGCGTTCCATTACACGAATTCGGTTGGTGCGACCGCCGAGTGCAAATTCGAGGGAACGGGGGTTCGCTGGTTGGGCTTCCGCTTCGATGATGCCGGCAAGGCGGAAGTCCGCATCGACGGCAAGGTCATCGCCACCGTGGACCAGTACGGCCCGGGACGGGACCTGCCCTTCGCATGGTCTCAGAAGAACCTCAAGCCCGGCACGCACTCAATTCGCTTGCGGCTGCTCGACGAGAAACCGCCCCAATCGAAGGACCGTTTCATCAACGTAGCCGGCTTTGAAGCTGATCGGCCAGCCAAGTGAAGGGGCAAGTTTCACCGACCAACAATGTGCGATTCAACGACGGTAGTTCGATGTAGCAATTGGCGTTGCAGGTGCGGAATAGGTCGGCGGAGCTTGCCGCAATCAGGGGAGCGATGCGCCAAGGAGCGGATGAGTCGATCGCAGGTTCTGCCCGCCCCGGCACGAAGTGCGTACGACCTTCTTTCGATTCGACAGAGCCAGCCAGTTCCCCCAGAAAACGCAGTTGGGCGTCCTGCCCACTCATCTTGCGTATTGCGGCAGAAACGTAACGATGAAACCCCAAATGGCAGGCGAGCGGATTTCCGGGAAGACCGAAGAAAAGTTGCCGGTTGGTCCGAGCAAATAGAATGGGCTTGCCTGGCTTCTGCTTGACACCGTGAAATACCCTCTCGGCGCCGATATCGGCAAGTACCTGTGGCACTAGGTCGTAGGTTCCCACGGATACGCCCCCTGTCAGCACGACGATGTCCATGTCGGCGAACTGTTCGAGGGACTGCCGGAGTTCATTCACATCGTCGCAAGCGTGAAGACACTGCGGAGAATCGATCCCCACTTCCTCCGCCATGGCCGCAAGCATAGGCCCGTTCGAGTTGCGGATCTGGTTGGGTTGCAAAGCTATTCCTTCTTCAGCCAGTTCACCCCCCGTGGTGATGATTCCCAGGCGGGGACGTGGGATCGCCCCTACCGAACTCCTGCCGAACGAAGCAAGTACTGCAAGGATCAAGGGAGTCACGCGTATGCCCGCCGACAGTATGCAGTCGCCTTGCCGGCATTCGCTGCCAGGGCTTGTGATATTCTGGTTGGGCACAAGATGCTCCGGCAAAACGACTTCGGTTCCCTGTTGCCGAGTATGTTCCTTGGGCACGACTGCCTCGGCGCCAGTTGGGCAAGCCGCACCGGTCAGGATGGCCAGACAATCGCCATCGACAAGCTCTCCATCCCAACTCGCGCCGGCAGGGATCTCCCCAATCACAGGCACGGACTTCCCCGCATCAGCAAGACGGACGGCAAAACCATCCATCATCGATCGTGGAAAGGGCGGATAGTCGCGGTCGGCGGCAACGTCTTCTGCCAGCACCAGGCCGCGGGCTGCCGCCAACGCATACGGCTCTGGCGTCAGCGGTGCGCTGCTTTGAATTACGAGATTGAGGGCTTCATCGGCAGTGATCATAAATCTTCAGTGCGTGTCTTTTCCGTGGAGCGTGTCAGCGACGTGTTCTAACGTGACGAGGATTTCCGGCATGTACTCTTCGACGGCCCGCACGCTTCCGGGCAGCGTGTAGATTTGCGTGGTTCCGGCCACGCCGGCGATCGCGCGGCTGAGGCGTGCCCGCGGGTTATTCGCCCCAAACTTGGCGCGGATATGTTCCATGACACCGGGGATCAGTTTGTCGCACAATGCCACAATCGTGTCGGGGGCAATGTCGCGGGGTCCGACCCCCGTACCACCGGTGGTGATGATCAAGTCGACGCCCCGCTCCCGGCCGCCGAGGACCTTGCGGCGAAGCAGCGTGGCGTCATCCGGCAACAGGCACTGTTCGATAGTTGCCTCGATTCCCTGAGACGCAAAGAACGATGCCAAGAGTTCACAAATTCGCGGTCCCGAACGGTCGGTGTAGACGCCGGAAAAGGCCCGGTCGCTAAGCGTGATGACGAGGCAATGCATATGTCGCGGTGGTCGACCATGAGTACATGGTACCCGGGCCGGCCGTTCATCCGGCGTCATCGAACTTGACCTTTTCCAGGAGGGCGATAGGGCCGATGCTCATCTGCTGATCAATGGCTTTACACATGTCATAGACGGTGAGCAGGGCGACGCTCACGGCGACGAGGGCCTCCATCTCCACGCCGGTCCGGCCTGTGCAGGAGGCAGCGCCGGTCGCCATCAGGCCAGCGTCGCCCAATTCGAGCGCCACGTCAACATGGTCCAGGCCCAGCGGATGGCAAAGCGGAATGAGTTCGCCCGTCCGCTTGGCAGCCTGAATCCCCGCGATCTGCGCGACCGTCAGCACGTTCCCCTTGGCGATGGTATTGGCACGGATCTGCTCGCAGGTGGCCGGCAGCAGCCGGATGATACCCATGGCACGGGCACTGCGGCGCTGCGGTTTCTTGGCTCCCACATCGACCATGCGGGCCGCGCCCAGGTCGTCGAGATGTGTAAGTTCACTCATGTTGGCAACTGATTCAGGTCCTGGGGTGTATTGATATTATAGAGTTTCGTGGGATCAGCGACCGGCACCGTGGCCGCTGCCAACGCGGTCCAAAGCCGGCCCACGCCGTACTGGCCGGCCTCGATCGACTGCACGACTTGCGGCAGCAGCGTCACGGGAGCGACTGCGCACAACGGGTGCTGCCGGCCATCCGGCGTAACGGCCACAGCCGCTCGCCGCGGATCTCGGGCAAACACATTCAACAGTCTGCGAATCTCGGTTGCCGAAACGTTCGGCAGGTCACAGGGCAAGACCAACACGGCATCGTAGGCGTCGCCGGCATAGGATAGCGCCGCTTCGATACCGCCCAGGGGCCCCACCCGCGGCCGCAGATCGCCGATAGTCGTCTTGCCAAGTGCGGCATACGGCTGTGGATCGTTGGCCACGATAATCACATCATCGATCGCAGCGCTGGCGAGTTCGGCTAAGAGCCGTTCGATGATCGTACCCTGTGGGATGGGCAGCAGCCCTTTGGCGGTTCCACCTAGCCGTGCAGCAAGTCCTCCGGCAAGGATGGCGGCCAGGGTTCTGAGGGGACAGACGTTCTTCCAGATCGGCACATCGCGTTTCATGCTTTTGATGAATTCCGCCATCGCCGCCAGGGCTTCCTGGCGATGCGGCGCGGCAATCTGCAAGCGAAACGAGCACTCCCCGACCCCCACGCGACCGCGGCTATGCTCGACGGCAATGCCGAGCAGTTCGTGGGTCTGGAGCATCTCGCCGGCGAGTTCTTCGAGCACGCGCCGGGCCATCGGTTCGTAAACCTCGTAATCGAGCGCGAGGATCAGTCGCCCGTCTTCCAGCGGCCGAACCAGCCCTGCAAAGGTGAGCGCCGCGCCCGCGCCTTCCTGGAAACACGACACGGCTTCGGCTGGCAGCGGACCATCATAGACTCGTACTACCACTGCTGGCACCATCACCCCCCTGAAGTTAATCCGATCAGCGCGACCTCATCGCCCTCGGCGATCTCACGATCATCGGCCGCGAAGGCGTGGTTAATTGCAAAACGACAGGCGGGCAGCATGCGGGCCAGAAGCGGTTCATCCGCGGCAAGCCGCGCGCGGACCTCGCCGCAGGTCGGCCGCCCGTGCTCGATCGCGATCGCGAGTTCCCCACGGCCCACCGCCCGGCTCAAGGGACCGAAAAGCTTGATGATTACCGTCATGATTCAACCATTATACTTTGAGTCCCCTTTTTTGCAGCAGCCTATAAGTATACAATTTCGACGTTTGACTATCGTTTCCGATCGGACGAGCCTACGGCCGTAGAACTTCTCCGGCTACGGATCGTCCGGCGATAGGGTCCGCCGACCCGCAAGCGGGTGCCCCGAACAGGCGGGCCTCCCGGGTTTGGAAAGGAAACGCTTTGAAGCCTTCCCCTAACGCCGCTTGGCGTCCGGTCTACCTGCGCCTGTCGGTCACCGACCGCTGCAATTTGCGCTGCCGCTATTGCCGTCCTGCGCAGTCGCGTGCGAAATTCGCACCTGCCGGGCTTGCGACGGACGAAGATCTGCTGGCGCTGATCAGCCTTCTGCACGAACAGTTTCCAGTCTATAAGGTCCGTATCACTGGCGGCGAACCGTTGCTGCGGCCGGGGTTGCCTGAACTCATCGAGGTAATTCGTGAGCAACTGCCCAAAGCCGAGTTGGCAATGACCACGAACGCGGTGTTGCTAAAACAGCATGCGGTAGCCGTACGGCGTGCGGGCGTGGAATTCCTCAATACAAGCCTCGACACCCTTTCCCCGGAATTATGCAAAGAACTGACCCGTGGCGGCGATGTACGGACGATCGTCGACGGCATCCGGGCAGCCCACGCGGCCGGCTTTCCGCAGATCCGCATCAACACGGTCCTCATGCGGAACTATAACGGCGATTCGCTGCCGTCACTCGTGCGGTTTGCCGCGGAGTTGGGCTGCGAGATACGTTTCATCGAGTTGATGCCCTTCGGTGAGGGAGCGGCCATCTACGATCGAGAGTTCCTTTCCGCAGACGAGGCGCTCGAATCGCTCGAGACCGAGTTCACGAATCTCGGCTCCCTGCCGCGGAGTTCGACCGCGCGGCGGCATCGCCTAATGGTCGATGGGAACGAGCAGGCGATTGGCTTCATCACCAACATGTCGCATCCCTTTTGCGACGGCTGCGATCGAACGCGGCTCGACAGCCGCGGCCGGCTCTATGCCTGTCTACGAACCGTACATGGCGTAGACCTGCTCGCCCCCTACCGCGCCGGCCGGATCGAGATGGTGCGCTCGCTGATTCGTGACGAAGTGCCCAACAAGACGATCCCCATCGGCATGTGGCCGACGCACAACATGGTGACTATCGGCGGCTAAGGAATTGCGTGCCATTCCCCAATCAAGGCTACGCCATGACCGGTTCCAACACTGGTGTGCGAGGGCTCTCGCCGGCTGCTTCGGTTTCGTGCTCCAATTGCGGCGAAAACCGAACGGTCAGCACCAGCAGCGAGCTGACAGTGACCGTGGCGCCCAGAATCAAGAGAGCCGTCGGCCAGTAGGACGACGATGTCTTGAAGAGGAATCCCGCGGCAAACGCGCCCGCATTCCCGCCTGCGCCAACGATGCCCGAAACCGCGCCGAGGGCCTTCTTATTTACGAACGGGACGACTGAATAGGTCGCTCCCGACGACATGTCGACTAGCATGCCGAAGACCAGAAACACGGGTATGGCGGCTATCAATACACGCATCTGTGAAAACAGCATGAGGGCCAGCCCTTCGGCAAAGAGCACGAGGAAAAGCCACCGCACACGGCCGTGAAGGCCCCACCTGGCCCCAAACCGGTCGCCCAGGAACCCGCCCAGCGCCCGGGCAAAGAGATTCATCATTCCGAGCAGACTGGCAGCCAGTCCGGCCCAGAAGAGACTCAGCTTAAAACTATCGGTAAAGTACAGGGCAGCCGTGTTGTTGATCGTCACTTCTATGCCAAAACACGCACCGTAGGCCACGAACAGAGCCCATACGCGGTAGTCCTTGAAGGCGCCCCAGAAGGCGCCGTTAGCTTTCTTCCGGTCGCGCAACTTACCCGCGGCGCGGAGCTCCGCAAAGTTCCCCTCAGGTGTATCCTGCGTGAAGCGATAGTAGGCCAGTCCCATGAGAAAGCAAAGGCCGCCGGCCATGCCCATGGCCACGCGCCAGCCGATCTGTTCGCTCAAGGCCAGCGGACCGACCAACAGGGCGAACAACGCCGGCATGAGCAAATGCGTTGCCCCGCCACCCAGGTTGCCCCAGCCGGCGGTGACGGCGTTGGCCGTGCCCACGCAGTTGGGAGCGAACATCACCGAGGTATGGTACTGGGTAATCACGAACGAGGCCCCGATGCCGCCGATCAGCAGGCGGAAGATAAGGAACGTCGTGTAGTCGTGCGACAGGCCGATTCCCATCACCCCCAGTGATCCTACCAATAGAAGCCACGTGTAAGAAAGCCGCGGTCCGATGCGGTCGCAGAGCCAGCCGAACAACAACCGCGAGAAGACGGTCGAGGCGGTCGAGGCGATGATGCACCAGCCGACCTGACTGGGCGTCAACTGGAACTCTTTACGGATAATGGGCATCAAGGGCGAGATGCCAAACCAAGCGAAGAAGCAGAAGAAAAAGGCAAGCCAGGTCAGGTGGAAAGCCCGCATCTGCGGGCTGTTTGTGCGAAACAGGTCGATCCTGGCGGCCTTGTTGCTTTCCAAAGTCATTCTCCAAGCGTGGCGTGTGCGTTGACTTTTTACACAGCTCAGCATGGCAATTATCGTGCCAAGGTCGCGAGACGTAATCAAATCGGCACTGGTTTCTGGATCGTGGGCTCCTTACTATGGGCACGTAACAAAAGACGGCTCCTATTGACACAAATATTATCGTGACAAAGATGTCAGTGCTCGCAATATAGTCACCGCACGCCTAATTCCCTCGCACTATCGGCTATCGCGCCGAAAGGAGGCGCGATTTTCCCCGCATGGCAGATTTATGCCAACTCGCGTTGTAATAAACATCTGGGCGTCTTGCGGTACATGGCGCGCGGTAGTTTCCATCGCATCCACCGCCCCGAGAAGCAGCTTTGGCCCCGGATTTGCATACTGCAAAGCCCAGCCCAAAGTACGCAGTCGGCGCGCTTGGCGGCCTGAAACGCTGGGCTCGGTTTACGCATCGTGATGGACCCCGAATGATTGCAAACAACACGTCCGGCAGGAAGAAGACGGTCGTGGTCATCGGCAACGGCATGGTGGGCCACCGCTTTTGCGAACGGCTGGTTGAGTACGATGCTCGACTCGACTTCGAGATCGTCACTTTCTGCGAAGAGCCCCGCCATGCCTACGACCGCGTTCACCTGACGAGCTATTTCTCGCACCGCGATGCGGCACAGCTTCATCTGGCAGGGCTTGATTGGTACAAAGAGAATGGCGTGTCGCTGTTCGTCGGCGATCGGGCCGAACGGATCGATCGCCAGGCCAAGATCGTCTATTCGCAGCAGAAACGCGAAATCCACTACGATCTGCTCGTACTGGCCACCGGCTCGGCCCCCTTCATACCGGCAATCCCCGGCATCGAGCGGCAAGGAGTACACGTCTACCGTACGATCGAGGATTTGGAAAAAATCATCGTCGATCACGATCGTGCCCAAAGTGCGGCCGTGATTGGCGGCGGCCTGTTGGGCCTGGAAGCGGCCAAGGCCCTCAACGATCTGCGGTTGAAAACCCACGTCATCGAGTTCGCTCCGCGCCTCATGCCTCGGCAAATCGACGACGCCGGTTCACGACTGCTGGTCAGGAAGATCGAGGAGTTGGGCGTCCACGTCCATCTGCAAAAAGCCACCCGCGAGATTCTCGGTAATGGCAAGGTCGAAGGCATTCAGCTTGCGGACTCGCCGCCACTGCCGGTCGAGATGGTAGTCGTTTCCGCGGGTATTCGGCCGCGCGACGAACTGGCCCGCAAGTGTGGACTTACGGTCGGCGACCGCGGTGGAGTCGTCGTCGATGATAACCTGCGGACATCCGATGAACATATCTACGCGATCGGCGAGGTCGCCCTGCACCGCGGCATGATCTATGGCCTCGTCGCCCCAGGTTACGAAATGGCCGAAGTGCTGGCCGCGAACCTCACCGGTGGCCAGCGGACCTTCACAAGTGCCGACATGTCGACGAAGCTCAAATTGATGGGCGTCGACGTGGCGAGCTTTGGCGATACGTCCGACGGCAACGGTACGACCCAGCCCGTCACCTTTGAAGATCCGTTCCGCGGCGTGTACAAGAAACTCTGGTTCAGTAGCGACGGCAAGCGGCTGCTCGGCGGTATCCTCGTCGGCGATGCATCGGACTACGGCATGTTGCTCGGTCTGTACAAGAGCGACGGGCCGCTGCCAATTGCGCCCAGCGACCTAGTCCGCGGCGGCGGTTCCGGCGCGGTGGCTCTCAAGGCGAGCGATCTCTCGGACAACGTCCAAATCTGCTCTTGTAACAACGTGAGCAAACGCGCCATCTGCTGCTCAATTCGCGACAAGAACCTGGAATCGGTCGGCCAGGTGAAGGCCGCGACCAAGGCCGGTACCGGTTGCGGCGGCTGCCTGCCGATGGTGACCGAACTCTTTCACGCCGAGATGAAGGCCGCGGGCCGCAAGGTGAACAACCATCTGTGCGAACACTTTGCCTTCACGCGGCAGGAACTGTTCCAGATTATCAAGATCAAGCAGATCCGCACGTTTGATGATCTCTTGCATAGCCACGGCCGTGGACACGGCTGCGAGATTTGCAAACCGGCCGCCGCTTCCATATTTGCCAGCCTCTGGAACGACCACGTTCTCGATCACGCCGCCCTGCAAGACACGAATGACCGCTTCCTGGCCAACATCCAGCGCGGCGGTTCCTATTCGGTCATTCCACGCGTGCCGGGCGGCGAGATCACGCCGGACAAGTTGATTACGATTGGCCAGATCGCGAAGAAATATGGCCTGTATACCAAGTTCACCGGCGGGCAGCGCGTCGATATGCTCGGTGCCCCCGCCCATCAGTTGCCCGATATATGGGAAGAACTAGTCGATGCCGGCTTCGAGAGTGGGCACGCATACGGCAAGGCCCTGCGGACGGTGAAGAGCTGTGTGGGCACGACCTGGTGCCGCTTTGCCGTGGGCGACTCGGTGGGGTTCGCCGTGCGTCTTGAACTCCGCTATCGTGGCATCCGCGCCCCGCACAAGGTCAAAGCCGCGGTATCCGGCTGCGTCCGCGAGTGTGCCGAGGCCCAGTCGAAGGATTTCGGCCTGATCGCCACGGAAAAGGGCTGGAATCTCTATGTCTGCGGCAACGGCGGGGCGCAACCGCGGCATGCCGACCTGCTGGCTGCCGATCTCGACGAGGACACCTGCGTCCGCTACATCGACCGCTTCCTAATGTACTACATCCAAACGGCCGACCGCCTGACGCGAACCTCGAAGTGGCTCGAAGCCATGGCAGGTGGCATCGAGTACTTGCGCGACGTGATCATCAACGATCGCTTGCAAATTGCCGACGAGCTGGAGCGGCAGGCCCAGTTCCTGGTCGAGTCGTACCGCTGCGAATGGCGGGAAGTGGTCAAGGACCCGGAAAGACGACGCATGTTCCGCCAGTTCGTCAATACCGACGAAACAGAGCCGGGCGTCGAGTTCGTCGTTGAGCGCGGCCAGAAGCACCCAGCCGGTTGGCCGTCGGACTTTGTGCAAATCGAACCGCCCGCCAAGGCCGCCGTGGGGCAGATTGCCAACCTGCCAGAAAGCGGGCAGATCAGTAATCTGCCGCACGCGAAGTGGCATCGTGTCGGCCGCGTGAGCGATTTCCCCAAGGACGCCGGCGCGTGCGTCAAGTGCGAGGGGATCCAGATTGCCGTCTACCGTTTTTCCAGCCGACCAGGCGTACCTGGTGCCCGCGAATGGCACGCCTGTGAGAACATGTGCCCGCATAAGCGGGAATTGGTACTCTCGCGCGGGCTTCTGGGCGATCAAGGGGGCGTGCCGAAAGTGGCCTGTCCTGTGCATAAGAAGGCCTTTTCGCTGGAGTCCGGCAAGTGTCTCTCGGGTGAGGATTACACGGTCAAAGTCTTTCCGGTTAAGGTCGAGGGAAACGACGTGTACGTCCAAGTTCCGGTCGCGCACGAGAATGGCGAGGAAGGAACCTGTTGCGTACATGCACATCATTTCGAGGAAACTGGGGAGGGCGTTGCACTACCATGCCTGGTCTCTTGACTTCTTCGCCCCAGCCGGTTTCGCCCCAGCCGGTTTCGCTCCAGCCCCGCCGGCTTTCCATGCCGCAGTCGGGCGAATTCTCGATTGTCGACATGTTGCTAAGGCAGCAGCAGGAAACGGCCGTCGATCGCTTCTCACGCCGGGCACCATGTACTCATGGTCGCGAGGAAGAGACCGCTCCACCCGAAGCCCGCGTGTATCGCGAGCCGGTGCCCCTCAATGCTCCCAAGGAAGGCGAGCAATATGCCTTCGAAGTCAATCTCGATTCCTGTACGGGATGCAAGGCGTGCGTGACGGCCTGCCATAATCTCAACGGCCTGGACGAAGACGAACTTTGGCGGAAGGTTGGTCTGCTCTCCGGCGGCAGCAGTCAGCTTCCGGTGATTCAGCACGTCTCGACGGCCTGCCATCATTGCGTGGAACCGGCCTGCATGGAAGGCTGCCCGGTGCTGGCTTACGAGAAGGACCCGATCACGGGCATCGTCCGGCACCTTGACGACCAGTGCATCGGTTGCCAGTATTGCATACTGAAGTGCCCCTACGACGTTCCGCGCTACAGCAAGAAAATGGGCATCGTGCGGAAGTGCGACATGTGCAGCAGTCGTCTGGCGGTGGGCGAGGCCCCGGCCTGCGCGCAAGCCTGCCCCAACGAGGCGATTCGTATTGCGGTCGTGAACAAGGAAGCGGTGTCGGCCAAGGCCGCGGCAAACCTGTTCTTGCCCGGTGCGCCCGAGCCAGGTTACACCAAGCCTGCCACGATTTACAAGACGCAAAAGAAGCTGCCGGCAAACCTCTTGCCGGCCGACTACTGGTCGGTAGCGCCGCAGCATAGCCATTTGCCACTGGTTTTCATGCTGGTCCTGACACAGATGTCGGCTGGGGCATTCCTCGTCGAGCGGATACTTGTGGCCTCGTTCCCGCACGGGCTGGAAAACGACGGGCGAAATATTCATATCGCGCACGTCGTCGCCGCCCTGGTGATCGGACTGCTTGGGCTGAATGCGTCGATCTTTCATCTCGGGCGCCCGTTGTATGCGTTCCGGGCGTTCATCGGGCTGCGAACGTCGTGGCTCAGCCGCGAAATCGTGGCTTTTGGCGGCTTCGCGGGACTGGCTTCGGCCTACGCGGCTGCGGCCTGCGCACCCTTGATGGGTTTGACGATCCCGCGACAGATCGAGCAAGTCGCCGGCGGCGCCGCCGCACTGGCGGGCCTCGTTGGTGTCTTTTGTTCCGTAAAGATCTATGCCGACACTCGCCGCCCGTTCTGGGATGTCTTGATCTCGGGCCCCAAATTCTTCGCCACGGCAATCCTCCTGGGATTACCCGTGGCCCTATCGGTGGCCCTTGCAGCAACGTTGTTTTCGCATGCGGGCGGATTGCACGCGATGATGATCGCTTATGGTCGCCTGCTCTGCTTATGGACCCTCTACGTCACCTTGGCAAAACTAGCCTTTGAAGCCTTGATCTTTGTTTGGCTCCTCCGTCGCCAGCCGACGCCACTCAAGCGAACGGCGCTGCTGATGACCGGGGAGCTGCGAAAAGTCACCACGCTGAGATTCGTCTGCGGCGCGATCGGCGGCGTGTTGCTGCCAGCGGCACTCTTGATCGAAGACCGCCTGACGTCCAGTGGTTATCCTTCAGCCATGTTGGCAGTTGTCGCGCTTTCGATCATTGTCTTTCTGTTAGCCGGCGAGTTGTTGGAACGCTACCTGTTTTTCACGGCCGTGGTTGCCCCAAAAATGCCAGGATCGCCCGCCTCATGAACGTCCGCCCGGCGAAAAATCCAGGAACTGATGGTCGGGCGGTCGGCTCCTTGTCGGAGAAAGTAGTTGCTGCAGCCCAAAAGGCGCTTTCGCTCCTCCACCAGCGGTCGGGCCCTCTGACGGAGAAACTCGAGCGCGTCCCCGGCGGCTTCGGTTTAGGACAGGTTCCCGCCCAGAAGGTGCCCGATGCCGTGACCACGATGGTCTGCGGGTTCTGCTCGACCGGCTGCGGCCTGAAGATTCATTTGCAGCAAGGCGAAGCGGTCAATCTCAGTCCCGATACGGAGTATCCCGTGAATCTCGGCATGGCCTGTCCCAAGGGCTGGGAGGCGCTACGGGTGCTCAAGGCCGATGATCGGGCCACGACTCCGCTCCTTGGAAGTCGCGACGGGCGGTCACGGCCGATCGATTGGGACATGGCCATGCGGACCTTCTGCGACCGATTCAAGGCCATCCAAGAGGCGCATGGACCACATTCGATCGCCGTCCTCAGCACGGGCCAAATCGCTACGGAAGAAATGGCATTGCTGGGCTGCTTGGCCAAATTCGGCATGGGGCTCCGGCATGTCGACAGCAACACGCGGCAATGCATGGCCACTGCGGCCACGGCCTACAAGCAGTCGTTCGGCTTCGATGCCCCACCCTACTCCTACGACGACTTCGAGCAATCGGATGTCATCGTGCTGGTTGGCTCGAATCTGTGTATCGCGCATCCGATCCTCTGGGACCGCATCTGCCGCAACCCTCATCGCCCGCAGATCGTCGTCATCGACCCGCGGAAGACGGAAACGGCGATGGCCGCCAGCCTGCATCTGGCCATCCAGCCCAAGTCGGACCTGACATTCTTCTATGGCTTGGCCCATATTCTGATCCGTGAGGGCTGGATCGATCGCGACTACATCGCAGCCCATACCGAGGGTTTTGAAGAGTTTTGCTGGCACGTCGAACAGTTCACGCCGGACGTGGTCGCGAAGCGGAGCGGCATCGAGGAGTCGGCCTTGTATTGGCTGGCCATGCTGATCCACAAGGGCAAACGGGTATCGTTCTGGTGGACGATGGGTGTCAACCAGAGCTTCGAGGGCACGCGCGTGGCCCAAAGCCTGATCAACCTGGCCCTGATTACCGGGAACATCGGCCGTCCCGGTACCGGCGCCAACTCGGTCACCGGTCAGTGCAACGCGATGGGTTCGCGGCTGTATGCCAACGCCACGAGCCTGCTAGGCGGCCATGACTTCGAAAAGCCCGAAGACCGCCGCAAGATCGCGCGGATCCTCGATCTCGACCCGGTTTGCATCCCAGACCAGAACAGTTGGGCCTATCACGAAATCCTGGAGGGAATTCTCGGCGGCAAGATCCACGGGTTGTGGGTGATCGGCACGAACCCGGCCCACTCGTGGATCAATCAGAACATGTTGAGCGATATCCTGGGGCGGCTCGACTTCCTTGTCGTACAGGACATGTATACGACCACCGAGACGGCCCGCCGGGCCGATTTGATCCTGCCGGCAGCCGCTTGGGGTGAAAAGGATGGCACGTTCATCAATTCCGAGCGGCGCTACGGCGTGATCAAGAAAGTGGCCAAAGCCCCGGGCGAGGCCCTGGCCGATTTTTCCATTTTCCGCCTGATCGCCGAGTACTGGGGATGCGGCGAGATGTTCCGCGCCTGGAGCGATCCGGAAGCCGTCTTTCAGATTCTCAAGGAAGTCTCGCGTGGTACACCGTGCGATATCTCGGGCATTGCCGACTATCGCATGATCGACGATTGTGGCGGTATCCAGTGGCCCTATCCAGAAGGTACGACCGATACTGGGCGGGGCACCCAGTACTCTGGGTCGGGGTCGAGGCGGCTTTTCTGCGACGGCCGCTACTATCATCACAACGGTCGCGCAAAGCTTCTCTTTGAATCGCCGCGCCGCATGCCGGAATCGCCCAGCGAGCGGTATCCCTTTCTGCTTCTCACCGGCCGAGGGTCGGCCGCGCAGTGGCACACGCAGACCCGTACGGCCAAATCGCCCGTCTTGCGGCAACTGGCGCCGAAGGAGGTCTATGTGGAGATCAACCCTGAAGACGCTGCCCGAGATAATATTCGGCCGAACCAGACGGTCGTCGTTGAATCGCAGCGGGGATCGATCCGGGCCAAGGCATTTCTTACGTATGCCGTTCAGGCCGGGCAGGTCTTCATCCCCATGCACTACGACGTCACCAATCAATTGACGTTGGCGCATTTCGATCCGTATTCCAAGCAGCCATCCTACAAGGATTGTGCAGTACGGATCCGCAACCTTCAAAAAAAAGGTGGCGATTTGTAGGCCTCCCAGGCGATGAACGAGGCGCGCTTTGGCATTGCATAGGATTGACGCGGAAGATCGATGCGATAGAATACATCCATGATTTCCGATCCCGCACGGTTTCATGCAGCCATCGAGTGTTTCGACGCGGCCAATCGCGAAGACCCCAACTGCAGGTTTTTTCAAGGCCAATCGTTCCCGCAACAATTGCTCTACGGACAGCGGATGACCCACTGGCTGCAGAGGCTCGAGCCGGACGCGGCCGAGACACTGCAACTGGCGGCCCGCAGCCAGCACCTCTGTCGCTGGATGATTCCAAGGAGCGAGTACCCAATGGATCGTGCGGGCTATTTCCGTTGGCGGACTCGGTTATATGGATTCCACGCCGACAAGGCGGGTAGCATCCTCGCCCAGGTCGGCTACGACGAGGCGACCATTGCCCGCGTCCAGGACCTGCTGCGGAAGAAGAACCTGAAATCGGACGCCCAGATGCAGGCCCTGGAGGATGTGGCGTGCCTGGTGTTCTTGGAGAACGACTTTACGGATCTCGCTCGGCAGCACGATGCGGCGAAGATCACCGACATTATCCGCAAGACCTGGAAGAAGATGTCGCCGCGCGGCCAGCGGGCGACCCTCGAAGTACCCATGTCCGACGCCGATCGGGCAATCTTGCAACAGGCCCTCGCAGCGTTGCCGCCGGCAGATCAGACGGCAGACCCTTCATCGGTCTGAGTGCCCGAGAGCTTCCCGGGAGCGATCTTGTCCCGAACCAGTTTTCTTGTCTGCTTGCATGCCGGCCCAATTCTGCTATATTAACACGGAACTAGCCGAATGCTTAGAGGTGAGTGTATGAATCCATCCGTAGAAAACAGCAATCCGGGCCCTAAGTTGCCCAAAACCTTTCGGGCATTCGTCACGAAGTTTCCTGAAATCGGCGAAGCCCACGAGAAGGTTGCACAGGCCGTCAACAAGGTTGGTCCCTTGGATCGCAAGACCTGCGAGTTGATCAAGATCGGCATCTCATTGGGCGCCGGGTTGGAATCGGCCGTGAAGAGTCACGTCCGCCGCGCCCTGGAACATGGGGCCACGACGGAGGAGATCGAACAGGCGATTTTACTTGGCATGAATACCCGTGGTTTTCCCGCGACGGTGGCCGCTTGGCAGTGGGCCTGGGAACAGATTCAGCGCGAGCGTAACGAGCATGTATCATCGCCGATTTGTTGATCGGCCACAGTGTTGTTGTGCTCCGGCATTGGCTAAACCATGAATCGATCTCGACCGCTTGTCCAATGGCCATCCTCCTCCAGTTTTCGTCGCACCCTGCCGCGCCCTCTCACTCCAGCCGCTGGATGCGTTCCACCACCTCCGCCTGCGTCCACTCCCGGTCCGTGGGAAGCACCGCGTAGCAGGCCTTGTCGCCGCAGCAATCCAAGATCACCTGATGGGGATTGGGCACGGCAAAACCGTCCGGACACGGCTCGTGCCCGTGGATAAGAACGCGGGCCTCCATCAATTCGGCAAAGACGCGGGCATTCTCCGCACGGTGATCGCGCCCCCATACCAGGTGAAAGATGTCGCCCCGCTCGTAGAATTCCAGCGGATCCAGCGGGCGGGAAAAGATCGTCTGGTCGAAGGGGCGGCTGTCGAGTCCCTCGGGGATGCTATGGCAGACGAACACGCCACCGCCGATCCGCACCGCCAGCGGACAGGTTCCCAGGAACGCCAGGAGCGACTCGCGGACGCGTTCGCTTTCTGGCCCGTACATCTGCTCCAGCCCTAGGCGAAAGAGGATATTGAGCATCTGCTTATTCTTCTGGATGGGATAGTCCGTCAACTCGGCCAACTCATGGTTGCCCAAGAGAAAATGCACGCGCTCCGGGTAGCGAACCTTCAGGCGGGCGATGTCCTCCACGATGGCGTGCGACATGCAGCCACCGTTCTGCGGATAGGTGGGGCCGCCGTGACACGCCTCCTGCAACACGAGATGCCGTCGCGGAAGGGTCTCCAGCGCAGCAATGCGGCGGATGAGATTGAAATTCCGCCGGTGGCCGTGCAAATCGCCGGTGATCATCACGTCGTCGCCCGATTGGGCGTCGATGTTGATCACGTTGCCCGTTCGGCCGGGGGCTGCCAGGTTGGCGACGGCAGCCTCGCGCAGCACGGTGATCGTGTTTTCAGTGTATTCGAGCGATGCAACCATAATCTCCGGTCTTCCCTAGTTCGCAACACAGATCACCTGTTTTTCGCATATTATTGCCGTTTGTTCAATAGTGCGGGCTTTGCAACTCACAACGGTTTTACCGTTTTTCTTGATTCTAGCGGTAATTACACCCGATGTTGATCCAAGGACTGGGTTTGAAGCCATCCGGCCGGCAGCCGAAAGAGCCGGCTGGAAACGGTTTTAGCACAAGTCCGCAGGGGCCTCGCCCCCATAAATTCCCGTACCGGGACGCTGGAATTCGGCTTGGCAGGCGTGGATTTTCGATGTCCGCAACATCGCGAACCGATGCCTCGGCCGGCGTCTGGCACCCCAAACACACAATTCTATTCCTCGGAACGATGGCCGGCGCTTGACCCAGTTGAAGCACCTGCCAACCTGTTCCGGGGGACCGCCTGGCCTAGCAGGCGGGAGAAAGGAAACAGCGGAAATGCGACACTCATTTCTTGTTCTGGCCGCATCCACCTTCCTGGCCATCTTTGCCGGCTGTGCCTGCAACACCTGCAACTGCAACCAGGGCAACGCCTGTCCCAATAACGCCGCCGGGAGGGCTTGTCACGAGCCGCAAGGGCAGGCGCAACAGGCGGCCGGTCCAACGGCCGCCGTATCCTATCCCTACTACACGACGCGCGGTCCCCGCGATTTCCTGGAAACGCATCCGCAGAGCATCGGCCCGTGAGCGCATGAAAAACGGCTGCGTACACCGCGGAGACATGCTGCGTGAATTGTCACGCTGTCAGGGTCGCCTGTCCGATTGCACGGACAGGGGCCCTCAAGTATGGGCATTAGGTCTCATGGGCGGCGAGCAGCCGTTTTCAAGCTGAATTCAGGGTCTGAGATAACGTCGCACTCCTGATATCGAAGGGTGGGATGGAACAGAGATGACACCGTGCGAGGAGCGGCTGGCAGTGTTTCACTTAGCTCCTCCACTGTTGATATACACGATACGGGTCTGAAGTCAAAGCGGCAACCATGAAAAACCAAGGCCGGAAATCGGATTGAGTTGCAAGTCGTTATTTCTCTGGCGCTTATGACTTGAAAAAACTTTCAAGTTTTCTAAAATCCGCGCGCACGCAGGGTTTCGCTGTTGCTCACTGCCCGTAGCACAAGGCAAGGTTTCCCGTCAGAAAAACCTTGCCCAAACGCGTTGACCGCGTTCCACCGTAGAGTGGACTTTAGTCCGCTTCATCCATGCGGACTAATGTCCGCGCTACGCACCAAAACGGCTGCACTTGACCCGCCTGGGCCGCTGCACTAGAATCCCGCCCGCTTGTACCAGCCTCGAGCTGCCGGGCGAGCGAGTCGGCCCCTCTTGCCGAGAGGGGCTAATGCGCTCCGAACCGCTGGCAAAGCTCCGAATTGTCCACCAGATCGGAACGTATTGGTCCTTTCCGGCAGAACGGACCTACTTGATAACTTGGCCTGTGCCATCCGTTTCACTCCGTGGTACAATGCAGGGGAAGGCAGGGAAAAATGACGGCGATCCTAGCCATTTCGGCATTCTATCACGATTCGGCTGCGGCGATGGTCGTGGACGGCCAGATCGTGGCCGCCGCGCAGGAAGAGCGCTTTACCCGCAAGAAGCACGACTCGGATTTCCCCGCCCGCGCGGTGCAGTATTGCTTGCAGGAGGCCGGCGTCGCCATTGAGGACCTGGATTATGTCGGCTTCTACGACAAGCCGATCACCAAGTTCGAGCGGCTGCTGGAAACCTACCTGGCCATGGCGCCGGCGGGCTACCGCTCTTTCCGCCAGGCCGTGCCCTTATGGTTGAAAGAGAAACTGCATATCCCCTCGGCCATCGGCCGGGCACTGGGGGGCCGCTACCGGGGCCGTTGCGTCTTCACCGATCACCACGAGTCGCACGCCGCCAGCGCGTTCTTCCCTTCGCCCTTTGACGAAGCGGCGATTATCACTTTCGACGGCGTGGGCGAGTGGTCCACCACCTGCTTCGGTACGGGCCGCGGCAACCGCATTGAACTCAGCCACGAGATCCGCTTTCCGCATTCCCTGGGCCTACTGTACGCCGCCTTTACCTACTATACCGGTTTCCGCGTCAACTCGGGCGAATACAAGGTGATGGGCCTGGCGCCCTACGGCCAACCGGTCTACAAGGACCTGATCCTCGAGCACCTGATCGATCTCAAGGAAGACGGCTCGTATCGCATGGATATGAGCTACTTCAACTACTGCCAAGGCTTGACGATGACCTCGGCCAAGTTCCACCGCCTCTTCGGCGGCCCGCCGCGCAGCCCGGAAAGCGACCTCACGCAGCGGGAAATGGACCTGGCGGCCTCGATCCAGGCCGTGACCGACGAGGTCATGCTCCGCACCGCACGGCACGTTCAGCGGCAGACAGGACTGAAGAACCTGGTGATGGCCGGCGGCGTGGCCCTGAACTGTGTCGGCAACGGCATCATTCTCCGCGAAGGACCGTTCGAAAACCTCTGGATTCAACCGGCGGCGGGCGATGCGGGCGGCGCGCTGGGCACCGCACTGTTCATCTGGCATCAACTCTTGGAGAAGCCCCGCAGCCCCAAGGGCCGCGATCTGCAACAAGGCTCGCTGCTGGGGCCGGCCTTTAGCGACGACCAGATCCGCGAGACGCTGGAGGCCTGCGGAGCGGTCTTCGAGACCGTCGCCGGCGATGAGGAACTGGTCGAGACTGCGGCCTCGCTCCTGGCCGACGAAAAAGTGGTCGGCTGGTTCCAGGGGCGGATGGAATTCGGTCCGCGGGCGCTGGGGGCGCGGAGCATCCTGGGCGATGCCCGCAGTTCAGCGATGCAATCGGTGATGAACCTGAAGATCAAGTTCCGCGAGTCGTTCCGGCCGTTCGCGCCGATCGTGCTCCGCGAGTACGTGGACCGCTACTTCCAGATGCGGCCTTATGAAGACAGTCCCTACATGCTGTTGGTAGCGCCGGTGCGGGAGGAGATCCGCACACCGCCGGCCGCAGGCGAGGACCAGGCCTTCGGCCTGGAGCGGCTGCACCACTGCCGCTCGACTATCCCGGCGGTGACCCACGTCGATTATTCCGCCCGGGTGCAGACCGTAGACACCGAGCGGAATCCCCTGCTCAGCCGCTTGTTAACGCGGTTCCACGAGAAGACCGGCTGCCCGGTGCTGATCAATACGAGTTTCAACGTCCGCAGCGAGCCGATCGTCTGCACGCCCGAAGACGCCTATCGTTGTTTCATGGCTACCGACATGGACACGCTCGTCCTGGGTCGGCACATCCTCGACAAACGCCGGCAGACCCGCACAGTCGACGCCGGTGAACGAGCGCGGCACCTGGCACAGTTCCAATTGGATTGACCCCGATGAACGGCCACATCAAGATTTTATGGAATCCCACGCGAGGGCAACTCCGCCAGTTTGGCCTGACGGCACTCGTGGCGCTGCCCGCGCTGGCTTGGCTTTGGAGCCGCGGTTCGGGCTCGATCGTGCTGGCTGCGGCGCTGGCCGGGGCGGCGATCGCCGCGCTGGGCTTCGTCTGGCCGCAGGGCCTCCGGCCGTTGTTTGTGGGGCTGAGTCTATTGGCCTGGCCGATCGGTGTCGTGGTCCACGAATTGTGCCTGCTGGTGATCTATTATGTCGTGTTCGTGCCGCTGGGGCTGGTGTTCCGCTGCATGGGGCGCGACCCGCTGCAAAGAAAATTCGAACGCGGCGCGGCCACCTATTGGCAAGCGAAACGGCAGCCCGGTAGCGCCGCCAGTTATTTCCGCCGCTGGTAACCATAGACAGAAAGGACCTCATCATGTCGAAGACCGATTTTGAAAACGCGAGCGAGGCCAAGCCGATGGGCATAGGCCGGGAGTTCCTGCTCTTCCTCGCGGAGAACAAGAAGTGGTGGCTGTTACCCATCGTGCTCGTGCTGCTGGCGCTCAGCTTGCTCGCCTTTCTCACCACGACCGGGGCCGCACCGTTCATCTATACTCTTTTCTAAGCGGCAACATGCGACGATCCATTTTTCGCCTGGGTTCGATACTGCTTGCGCTGACGATTGCCTGCGCGATTGGCGAGGCGGCCCTGCGGCTGGTCGGTTACAACCGCAGCTATGTCAATCCGATCGCCGGCTTCCACGAGGCCGACTACCTGGTCGGCTGGAAGGGCCGGCCCAATGTCGTGGGGCGGTTCAGCCGGCCGGAGTTCAACGTGCTGGTGGCGCACAACGTCCTCGGTTTCCGTCGCCACGAGTACCAGAATCCGCCGGAGAAATGCCGCCACAAGGTGTTCGTCCTGGGCGACTCGTTCGCTTGGGGCTGGGGCGTGGACCAAGGCCAGGTCTTTTCCGATCGCTTGAACCGCCTGCTGCCGGACTGCGACGTGCGGAACTTCGGCTTGGACGGCACCGGCACCGTACAGCAATTTGCCATCTTCGGGGCCTACGTTCGCGAGCAGCTCTCGCCCGGCGATACGGTGGTCTTGGCCTTCTTCAACAACGACTTCACCGACAACATTACCGACGATGGCGGCACCAATCTTTTCGCCCGACTGGAAAATGGCCGGGTCGTGGCCGTGCCGCCCACTCACCTGGCGGGCGGGGCCTGGAAGAACCGCCTCAAGGAATACTCCTGCCTCTTCAATCTTCTCGTTTACAGCTACGACCGCGCGGTGGCGACGCTGCACGCCAAGCACCGGGCGTCGGTCTTGGACGGCGGCGCCCAGCTTCCGGACGACTCGCCTGCCGTGGTAATCACCAAGGATTTCCTGGGCCGCTTTCAGCAGGCCTGCGAGGAGAAGCAGGCCCGCTTCATCTTGGCCTATGTTCCTGGGCAGGCGGAAATGGGCGAGTCGACCGGCCCCGCGCCCGAGAAGTTGCGGTGTGAAGCGACTGCCCGGCGGTTACTGATGTCCTGCGTACACGCGCACCATATCGAGACGATTGACTTCCTGCCCGATTTCACGGCGGCACGGACTTCGGGCCGTTTTGAGCGTCTGACCTTCGCCCAGGACCAGCATTGGAACGCGAACGGCCACGCCGTGGCGGCCGAAGTCATCGCCCGGCGCTTGTCCGACCGCTACGCCTACGCACCGCCCACCGACGCAGCCTCGCCGCCGATCGAGACGGGGAGCAAAACGGACGCCGTTTCGCGGCGGTAGGTTAGGCCGACCATGGAACCGGTCGAGTTATTCTGCCCGCGGTTGAGATTGGCCCAACCCACACTAACCCGAAGCGTAAGCAAGGGAACAACTTGCGATCCTCGCTTACGCTTCGGGGTGGTGTCAGTCTCAACCGCGGGCAGTATAATTCTCGGCTCAATCGTCACCTTGCCAACGGCAAGGTCTTGGCCCTGTTGACTTTTCTAGGGCTTTTTGGGTATGGTAAGATGAGCAAAAATAACCGTGGAGCAATGTCGTGAAACGAACCGCCTTATACTGTCTTATCTCTGGGGTCTTGGGTGGATTATTGGCTGCAGCCCTGTCGCGGGGTCCCCACATGGAACCTACTTCGGCCGCCCAAGAGCTTGCGCCGGGGCCGGCCCTGACCGTGCCTGTGCCGCCTGCCGACCCGCGCATCGCGCCACCGGTGGCGGCAGTTCCCGCCGTGCCCAATCGAGCGGAAGCGGCCGAGTACACCGCCGACGAGCGTGTCAATATTTGGGTCTATGAGCAAGCCAATCGGGCCGTGGTGAATATTGCCACGAAGGGATACCAGGGCGAACGCTTCCTCATGATCGAGGTGCCGTCGGAAGGCGAGGGTAGCGGGGCGGTCATCGACCGTCAGGGACACATCCTCACCAACTTCCACGTCGTGGATGGCGCCCGGCAAATCCAGGTTACCCTTTTCGACGGCAACACGTACGATGCCCGGTTGGTCGGCCAGGACCCCACCACAGACGTGGCGGTGCTGAAGATCGAGGCCCCGCAAACGACGCTGTTTCCCGTAGTTTTCGGCAATTCGACACAATTGAAGGTGGGGCAGCGGGTATTTGCCATCGGCAACCCGTTCGGACTGGAGCGGACGATGAGTACGGGCATCATCGCCAGCTTGAACCGCTCCTTGCCCAGTCGCCGCTCGGGCCGCTCGCTGAAATCGATCATCCAGATCGACGCAGCGATCAATCCTGGCAATTCCGGCGGCCCGCTCTTGGACAGCCACGCGCGAATGATCGGCATGAATACGGCCATCGCCAGCAAGACGGGCGAGAGCACGGGCGTGGGCTTTGCCATTCCCGTGAGCACGATCGCCCGCATCGTGCCGCAATTGATCCACGAGGGCCGGGTACGGCGGCCGGAGGCCGGCATTGTGCGAGTCTATCAAACCGAGCACGGCCTGCTGGTGGCCACGCTCGCCCCGGGCGGTCCCGCCGAGCGGGCCGGGCTGCGCGGCCCGAAGGTCGTGCGGCAGCAGAAACGCCAAGGCCCGTTCGTCTACGAATACCAGACGATCGACCGCTCGGCGGCTGACCTGATTGTGGGGGTCGACGGAAAACCGGTGAAGACGGGCGACGATTTTCTGGACGCGGTCGAGAGCAAGCGGGCCGGCGAGCAGGTGATACTCAGCGTCGTCCGCGGCGGCCAGGAACGGCAGGTCCCCTTGGTCCTCGACGCGGCCGAATAGGTTAAGAACCTTCCTTGCATGAACCGTAGATAGATTGTTCTCTGCGGCCCGCCCTAATCCACGTCGACCTTGCCAATCGGCACCGCCGGGTTGCCGAAGACTTTCACGCCGGGCTTGACGCGTTTCAGTACCACGCTACCGGCGCCGACGTAGGCGTGCGATCCAACATGAACACCCGGCAAGATCGTGGCATGGCTGCCCACGAAGACACTTTCATCTAGAACAGCGCGCCCGTTGACGCTGCAATGACCGCTAATCTGACACCAATCACCGATGACTGTGTCGTGCGCCGCGCTGCTCAAGGTACCAAAAGTGACAAACCTGCCAATCACGATTTCACAAGACAACTGTGTAAAAGGACAGATGATCGAGCCGGCGCCAATCTTGACGTTCCGGCCGACGACTGCCGTCGGATGAATCAGAGTCGCAAACCCTCCCCCTTTATCGAGGATCATCTTGCAGTACTTCTGCTTCCATTGCGGCTCGCCCAGCGCACAGAGGAAGATATCGTTGGCTTGGGGCACATAGCCTTCGACCGAAGAGAGGATCTCGGCATCGTAATTAAGCCCCTGAAGAACTCCGGGCCGGTTGTCCAGGAAGCCCTTGACGGTCCAAGGCTCACCCTTTTCAATCGCCTGGCAGGCCCAAGTGTAAACTTCGCGTCCGAACTGCCCGGCACTGATGATAATTAGATCTTTTTTCACAACGTCCTCCGACGAACTAAGACTAAGCGGAGATATTTGCGGTCCGTCCACCGTCGACGACCAATTGCTGCCCAGTAATCCAGCGCGCCTCGTCGGACAAAAGGAAGCGGACCGCGGCGGCAACATCGGATGCCCGGCCAGCGCCGAGTGGATATTGTGACTCGAGGCGTTCGGCGAGTTGGGGATCCTCGAACATCGATTGGGTCATGGCGGTCCGCACGCCTCCGGGAAGGACGGAATTGACGCGAATCTCCGGAGCCAGTTCCACGGCCAGGGCCCGCATGAGCGAGTCCAACGCCCCTTTGCTGGCACAATACAGGTTGAAGCCCTTGGCCCCGAACATGCTGGCCGTGCTGGACACGAAGACGATACTCCGTAACTGGCGCTGATTTACGTTCTTCTTGACCAACAACCGCACGATCTCGGCCGCGGAAAAGAAGTTCACATCCATGATCGTGCGAGCCAGCGGCAATTCCATGTTCCGCATCGGCAGGATTTTCAGCAAGCCGGCGCAGTGGACGAAACGATCGATGTGGCATTCTTCTCGTAGCAGGAATTCCCGCAGGGCGGCTTCAATCCCACTGGGTTCCGCCAGGTCCAGCGGCAATAGCAGGTGTTGCGCCGCACCGCCGCAGGCGGTTTGCGTCTCCGCAAGCCGATTTAGGTCCCTCCCGTGGAGAACAAGTCTTCGCTCGCGGGAAAGCCGAACGGCAATTTCCCTGCCGATGCCGGAGGAAGCTCCCGTGATCAGCGTACGGCAGGCGTTTTCCATGTCGAAATCTCCCAAGCTGTCTATTGTGCGCTATATCCGCCGTCGACGGTCAGAACCGTCCCCGTAATCCATTTTCCCGTGTCGGCGAGGAGGAACGCAATCGCGCCGGCCACGTCCTCGGGTTCTCCCCAACCCAGCGGGTGCAGGGCCTTCATCCGCGATTCCTGTTCGGCGTCCCAAAACTTGGCCACCTTGCCGTGCATGGGCGTATTGATGAATCCAGGCGCCACGCAATTCACGCGAATCCCCTTGGGGGCAAGCTCGATCGCCATCGATCGCGCCATGCCAATCAGCGCGGCCTTGCTCATCGAGTAGGCGGCCACGGTGGCCGAGCCGACCAAAGCCATTACGGATGAAATCAGCACAACGGAGCCCTTCTCGCCCGCATAGACCTTCCGGCTTTGGAAACTCCGCACCAGGGCCAAGGCAGCCTCCGTGTTCACGGCGAACATCTCGCGGTAGCGATCGGGCTCCAGCACGCGCAGCGGAACGACACAAGGAAGCCCTGCCGCATGAACGAGTCCGTGCAGGCTCCCCCAGTCCCGGGCGATCTTGGTTGACGATTGCGCGATACCGGCAATGTCGCGCAAGTCGCAAACATGCCCGATGTGCCCGTCGCCCTCGAGCTGAATACGAGTTTCCTCCAGACCGGTTTCATCCAGGTCGACCAGGGCCAGGTTCCCGCCCAGGCGACTGGACAGAATGGCCACGGACCTACCTATCCCCGAGGCCGCCCCGGTCACCAAGATCCGCCGCCCCGTCAAATCAAGAGGATTATACATTGGGATTGGTGCTCCTTGGGCCGTGAATCGCGGTATTTGCCGAACGCGATTGGCTTTCCGCGCGAGCCATTAGGATTCGACCTTTTCGCGCGGAACAGCCGCTGTAAGTTCGGCGACGGTGCGGATATTCCGCAGTTCCATCGCCGACATTTGGATGCCGTAGTCGCTGCCCAGCACGGCGATTATCGAAAGTGCGCTCAGTGAATCCCAGGTGTCGAAGTCCTGCAATCGGTCTTCGGGCCGGACTTCATCCACTTCCAAGATATCGGCCAGTTTTGCACAAAAGGCTTCCATGCATCCACTCCTTTGGTTATCAAGGGTAATCGATCATTTCGCAGAACGTCATGCGGCCGAGGCTCAAGTACATCGAGGCCCACGTCAGCCCCACGCCGAAGCCGGCCAGGCAGATGCGAAGTTGTCCGGCAAGCAGCATATCTTTGAGATTGTAGGCCAGCACGATGGGCACTGTCACGCCGCTGCTGTTGCCGAAGTTCTCGACAATGTTGCTGGGCATCTTTGCGTATGGGACCTTCATCTTTTCCGCCAGCTTCTGCAGCATAAACCGGTTCGGCTGGTGGAAGACGTAGTAATCGACGTCGCCGGCCGCAACCTTCGCCAAGGCCAGCAACTCCGCGATCATGACCGGCACTTCCACCTGTACGAAGTTGAAGACTGCCGATCCGTCCATCCGTAGATGGTCCTTGCTGCGAAAGTTGTTGTCGCCCACGTCCTCGAGCACGGCCGTCTCCGGCCCGGAGGGCATGCGGAACCCGCCGGCCGGGATCATCAGCGCCTCGCAACGGGTTCCGTCCATTTTCAGATTGGCGTGGATTGTACAATCGCCGCCCTTCTCGACAACGACGATCGAGGCTGCATCTCCCACGAGGGGATAGCTGTTCCGGTCGCGGGGACAGACTTTGCGGCTGAGCACGTCGGCATTGACAAGGACGACGCGGCGGACGGATTCCTGTTCCAGCAAGGAAAAGGCCTGGATCAGTCCGACGACAAAGCCGGCGCAGCCTTGGTTGACGTCGAGGCACAACAGGTCCGTCTTGAGGCCCAGGCGGCCTTGGACGACGTTGCTGGTCGACGGCATGAAATAGTCGGGCGATTGCGTCACGACAATCATGGCATCGAAATCGTCGCGTCCCAGCAGACCGCGATCGAAAAGGTGTCGCAAGCCATGGCACACAAGGTCTGACACACAGGTGCCTGCGGTGACAAGGCGGTGACGGTCGTAGCCCATTACCTCCGCCAGCTTCCTGGAGCGTGCCGCGGGAAAATCGAACTGCTGCATTTCGTCGACGAACTTGCGTTCGTTGGCCGGAACCACCACTAGCACGCCGCTAATCGTTTTGTCGTGGAATATGAAGTTCACTCGGTTACACCATGCTTGCGCAAGAGTTGCCGGATGGCTTCAACGTTCTTGAAGTTCTCCGGAACGATCTCGACGCCCTCGATCGAGACGACAAATGCCTTGTCCAGCTCCGATACCAGTAACACAACGTCGAAGGAATCCAACAGTCCGTCGGCAATGAAGTCGTGGGACGCCGCAAAATCGTTCTCCGGCCTGATCTGGTTCAGGACCGCCAATATTCTCTTCATAAAGGATGGTCGCCCGGTTTTCCGTCGCGACCCTTGAGATAAAAATGGTCTTGAAGGCCGTCAAACTGCCATCCGAACGCCCGGTGCAGCCGAACGACTCGAACATTGGCTTCGTTTACCCATAGAAACCCGGCCCGAACGCCCCGCTGACTCATCAGCCCGTAGAAGTTCTCCAAGAGGTAAAGTGAATCCAATGGATCATCACTTTGATTGCAGAAATGATTGAAGTTTACGCGCTTGCCCTGAAGTTGGAAAACAATGCACCCCCGCAGCATACCCGCCTTCTTGTTGACCAGAACCTGCCCCCCGGCTATGAACTCAGCCAGACGTTCTCTCGTCGGCAAGTGGTCGGTGTACTTGTTGAAAACGCCGAAAAGGCACTCATGTAGCGCGTCCAAGTCATCGGCAGCAGCTAATTGAAGCGCCTTGTTCGTGCGGCAGACGCGGAGCGCACCGCTGGTCATTCGCCGGAAAACGGCAATTCTCTCGAACCCGGCCTCGATAAAAGCTGCCAGAAGATCTTCGTCGGGTTTTCTGTCCAAGTAACTTGCGACGGTCGTTCCTGGAAGTTCCAACTCGTTCAAGGCCCGGGCAAGGTCCGCTACCTCCGTGGTGAAGTAGAACAAGCGAAAGAAGTCGCATTCATCGTTGATGAAGAGGACCGTATGGTCCGTGGCGGCGCTAAGCAATTGGGCGCCGACCATCTCCTGGAGGAAATAGTTCGTCAAGAACCCGCCCGGGGAACGCAATTTGACTGCGTCCATGCCCCGCCGAATATTTACCAGCGTATCGGGTTGAAACTGCATCGGACGAACTTCCCAACGTAATCCGTGTTACTCCCGGCAGAACAAGATCTACCGAATACCTTAGAACTTATCTCAAAAATGAGTTGTGAGCGGTTTCTTCGCAGAGCCCTTATGGTTTTGGGAACAAGTTCTAATGAGTCGTCGTGTCGGAACAACGCGTCTTCTTAAATCGCTCTCCATGAAGAGCGGTGTCTACAACCGTCACTTTCGCCGGGACCTGATACTCCTGCAGGCGTTGACGGCAGAATCGTCTCAGTTGCCGGGCCAACTCGCGAGAATCTGTGGGCTGTTTGAGCCGAACATGGGCACAAACAATCTGGCCCAGGATTGCATTCTTTTCACCGAAGACCACGACTTCCGCAATGTTCTCCATCTCCTGGACAATGCTTTCCACCTCGGCCGGATAGACCTTCTGTCCGCCGACGTTGATGATTTCCGACTGCCGGCCGAGGATTTTGATGTACTCGCCGTCCACCTCCACGCGGTCTCCGGTATTGAACCAGCCGTCTTCCGTGAATGGGCTGGGCGCATTCAGGTAACCCAGCATGGCCGACTCGGCCTTGATCTGCAGGACGCCCTCCACCACCCGAGTCTCGAACCCCTCGCCGCCGACCTTGACCCACAGCGAGTCGGACGAGCGGGACTTCGAACGCAGAATGCCGACTTCTGAGAGACCGTAGGTTTGCAGAAGCTGGACGTCGGGCAGAATCTCATGAACGCGGCGCAGAGTGCTCTCGGGCATCGGTTCCGTGCCATACGTCACGAGCGTAAGGGAGGAAAGATCATGGCGTTTGTATGCTTCGCTGAGAAGAACCAGGTTCATGAACGTCGGCGAGGTCGGCAGCGTCTCCACCTGATGCTTCTCGATGGCGCTCAACACCGTGTCGGGATTGCGGTCAGGGACGGTGACGATGCAGCCGCCATTGGACAACTGGTAAAGCATCGTATTGAAGCCGCCGATATGATCGTAGAGAAGGAAAGTGATGGCCCGCTTGGCGCGACGTTTTACCTTGAACTTATTGAGGATTCCGAGCAGGTCGTGGACCGCGGCCTTGCTCTTCCCCGTGGAACCCGACGAAAAGAGAATCAGCCCCGGATGGCCGCTGCCGGCAAGGTGGCGGAGAAGCTCATGGCTCGGCCGGCATTGGGTGCGCGTCAAATGGACGTTATCTTGCTCGTCCAGCCCCAGACAAAACTCGACCTGGGCGATCTCGAGAAAATCATCCTTCTTGGCCGCAACGGAGTTCGTGAGGGGGACGATGATACACCCACGTTCGATCATTGCCAATATGAGAGCGACGGAGTTGGGAGAAAAATCGGCGTCAATGGAGACGACGCTGCCCGCGCTGACGTGGTTCGTGTCGAGGTAGCAGCGCCAACCGTCCAATCCCTCCAGAATGGTCCGATAAGAGTAGGCCATGTCTCGCCAAATAATCGCGTCCTGTTCGCGGTTCTCACGGAAAACTTGCGTAAGAAAATCAATAAACATTAGATCCCTCCGAGAAAAAGCACTTGGCCAGTGATGAAGTCACTCGCAGGGCTAATAAAGAAGTCGACAACGTTGATGATGTCGCGGTACTCGCCGAAGCGCGGGATTGCCTGAAGGCCGATCAGGCGATCGATTTTTTCCACGGGCACACCGCGGATAAGGTCCGTACGGACAGGCGTCGGGCCGACGGCGTTCACCGTTATGCCGAATTCGGCAAACTCCCGAGCTAGAACTTCGGTAAGAGCGATCACCGCGGCTTTCGATGCCGCATACGCGGCTTCCCCCTGAAGTTTGAGCGGAACGGCCACGCTCGTGAAGTTGACGATTCTGCCGTTGTGCCGAGGCTGCATTAGCTTGGCGGCCTCACGACAAAACAAAAACGTCCCGCCGACATTGGTATTCAGGATGTTCTGCACAGTCTGGAGCGGCGTCAGCAAGCAGTGGTTCATCGATGCAATCCCGGCGTTGTTGATCAGCGCGTCAAGCTGTCCCCACTTCTTTCGAACCGCGGAGAACATCCGCTTGACCGCAGCTTCATCGGTCACATCCAGACAGTAATGATCGTAGTTCGAGATCTCACCCTCGATCGGCAAACGACTACAGCCTACCACCCGGCAACCACCAGCAGTATAATGCTCCGCCAACGCCCGGCCGATGCCCTTGCGGGTGCCCGTAATCAAGATCACTTTCTCTTCACGCACCGTGGTCTTCCTTGAGAAGCATGTCGCAGTACTCGGCCAGGGAAGCGATCGATTTGAAGGGACTGCTGGTCATCGATAGCGCGCGATCATCGGCAAGGGTGACCACCACTCCGAAGGTATCACAAAGCTCCTGCTCCAAGGCAATTACCAGGCCCACCAGGCGCAGCGAGTCGAGTCCAGACTGCGATCCGTACAGCCGAGTCTCGGGCGACTTGCCGATCTTCGGGTTTTCCTCGCAATCTTCATTGAGGGAATCTACGGCCCGGTAAATGGCTTGCAGTATGGCATTTCGATCCGGCATGGTCCATTCTCCCTCGGTGGTAGATCTTATCCCATAACTGAGCTCATCAGCGAAATCGCCAGCGCTTGCCGGTCGATCTTGCCGTTGGGATTGCGCGGCAGGGTGTCGAGTTGGTGGAAGACTGTCGGAAGCATGTACTTGGGCAGGCGATCCGTCAGCCGCTGGCGAATGCCTGCCGGCGTCAGCTTTTCGGCAGCCTCGAAGAAGAGCGTGATTTCCTTTCTCTCGCGGTGATAGAGCACGCAGGCGTTATGGATCTGGGGAACCGTCAGCACGGCGTTTTCGATCTCGGCCAGTTCAATCCGATAGCCCATGTGTTTGATCTGGAAATCCTTGCGCCCGATGAACATGATTTCGCCGCGTTCGTTGCGGTACACGGAATCGCCCGTGCGATAGATCACTTCGGGAAAATGCGGGTTTCGCGGATTCTGGGGAAAGGCTTTGGCCGTCTGTTCGGGGTTGTTCCAGTACCCCAACGCCAGTGAACTGCCGCGCACACAAAGTTCCCCAGGCTCATTAGCCTTCGCGGGTTGGTTTTGTTCGTTGAAAATCAGGATGTCTGTATTGCGACAGGGAAAGCCGATTGGCAATGGTTCGTCGTCGCGGAATTCGCGATCCACCACGAAATACGTGCAGTCAACCGAGATTTCGATCGGACCGTAGAGATTCACAAATTGCACGGCGGGCAGGTGTCGGCGCCAGTAATTCAGGTGTCTGGTGGGGAAAACCTCGCCAGCGAAAAAGACGCGGCGCAGGCATTCCAGCCTGGCCGCCTTCAGTAGATCCATATTCGAAATATTCACCATCACCGTCGGCACCCAGAAGATGAAACTAACTCGCCGGTCTGCGAGGAACTCGACAAGCTTGGCCGGGAACGCCGAGAGCTGCTCGGGAATAATCGCCATTGAACAGCCCTTTGCCAGCGACACAAAGAGTTCCAGCAAGTAAATGTCGAAGTGGAAGGGGCTGAGGCTCCCCATTATGTCGGCGTGCCGAAATTCGAAACCTGCGGTGACCCAATCGATAAAATCAATCACTCCACGATGACTTAGAACCACGCTTTTCGGGGTCCCCGTCGAGCCGGAAGTATTGATAATACATAGTGGATCGGTGTCGATCACCGTTTCAACGCGAGCGCGTAGCGAATTCTCGTCATATTGGATTGGCTCTGTGAGAACCGAATCGATGCAGACAATCTTGCTTTCCTCAACCCCTGCCGTCAAGAGTTGCGTGCGCAACTCATGGTTCGTAACGACCAATTCGGGATCGACGTTGGCTAGGATGTTCTCTAACCGCTTGAGCGGCGATTTTACATCCAGGTTCGTATAGAAGTTGCCGCTGTAGAGAATGCCAAGGTCGGCGATTACGGTGGCAGCGCTCTTTGGCAGAAATACCGCGACTGGTCCGGCCGGCCGATCGGTAGAGGAAATCAGTCGGTTGGCACAGCTCTTGGCATAACGCTCTAAAGCGGCGAACGTGTAGCGCTCAGTGCCGTCAACCACCGCAGTCTGATCGGGAAATTGCCGTAGTGCCCCTCGTTCAAAGTACTCGAGTACGTTGCGCTGCATCGGTCTTGGATTCTACGTCAGAATAGCTAGGGCATGCTGCAGAGAAAAGTTCGACGCAGGCCTTTGGCTAAATTACCCCAGCATAAGAAAAGATCAAGTAGGATGGACTTCCTAATCCGTCCTGGACGGGCTTGGAAGCCCATCCCACGTGATTGAATTCTTTGCCGGGGTAATAATCCCACCGACTGCGTGGAACCAATCTGGCCGCAAGCACTCCTTCCCAGTAATTGCGCCCTCGCATTTGGGGGGGCCTAGATCGTCTGGGATGGACAATAACGGGTGATGATATACCCACATCAGAACGAACTGTCAATTCCATCCTGTTGAGATACCTGCGCAATTTCGGATTGCGTCTTCGGCCACGGCGGATCACGTCAACCGCGGTGGAATTCACATTGCAGCAGGCAGCTTGTATAGTCATAATGCGCGGCATGGCAACGATTTCCGCGGACTTGGCGATGGCGGTCCAACTCCATCAAGCTGGCAGGTTGGAGGCTGCCGAACAGATCTATCGGCAGATTGTCGCAATCGAGCCGAATCACGCCGATGCCATTCATCTTTTGGGCGTAATCGCCCGCCAAAGTGGCAGACACGCGGTTGCCGTCGACTACATCGCTCGGGCCATCCGCCTGAAAGGCAACGTCGCCGCCTTCCACAACAACCTCGGCAACGCGTTGCGGGATATTGGAGAGCTCGACAAAGCAGTAGCCTGCTATCTTCGGGCGTTGGAACTGAAACCCGGCTATGCTGAGGCATCCTACAACCTGGGTAATGTGTTCCAGGACCAAGGAAAACCGGACGAAGCGGCCGTTCGTTACCGCTGTGCGCTGGAACGCAAGCCCGACTATGCCGAAGCACATAACAATCTCGGTAGCGTTTTTCACAACCAGGGAAAGTCGGACGAATCGCTGGCCTGCTACCGTCGGGCGTTGGCATTGAAGCCGAACTTGGCCGAGGCGCACAACAATCTCGCCGTTGCCTACAAGTGCCAGGGGAAATTCGACGAAGCGCTGGCATCCTTTCATCGGGCGATCGAGTTGAAACCCGACTATACCGACGCCTATGGCAACCTCGGCAATCTTCTGAAGTTGCAGGAACGGTATGCGGAGTCACAGGATGCCTATGAGCGAGCTTTACGATTGGACCCCGGCCGGGATCTGTTGCGTCTCAGCATCGCCGCGGTCTGCCCGGCGGTCTTCGAGAGCTGCGCGGCGATCGACGAGTATCGGGCTGGTCTCCTTGCGCAGGTCGAGCAGCTAGGGCAAGCGGCCTTCAACGTTGACGTCTCGCAACTTGGCGAGTCGGCTGCGGAACCGCCTTTTAACTTGCTGTACCACGGCAGGGACGACCGGCCGATCAAGGCTGCCTGGGCCAGGTTGTTTCGCAAGCTGCCAAGTCAGGAAACTGGGCGCAGCCGATCGGCGCGTCCCAAACTCGGCCTGGTGGTGACCCAGAACCATGAAGGGATCTTCCTTCGCTGGTGCACCGAGTTGCTGCGGCGGATCAAGCCCAACGGATGGGAACTCGTCATTGTTTGCTCGCGGGCTGGCGCTCCGCAAGTCCAGGCTGCTCTAGGCGGCAGTGGCAGCCAACTTCTGCCGATTTGCGGGCAGTTCCACCAGATTGTGAAGACCGTGCGCGAAGCACGGTTTGACGTGCTCTGTCATTGGGAAACCGGATCGGATTCGACCAACTACTTTCTGCCCTACTTCCGCTTGGCGCCGGTGCAGTGCAATCTGGCGGGCATCCAGGTGACTTCCGGCATCCCGCAAATGGACTATTATCTCTCCAGCGAGTACATCGAACCGGCAGGGGCGGAAGCGCATTACAGCGAGAAGCTTCTCCGCGCGCGCAGCCTCTTGGGCTATCAGACGCGGCCGCTTCTGCCGACGGTCCCCAAGCCGCGCGAGGCCTTTGGTTTTCGTGCGGAGCAACACCTCTATGCGTGTCCCCAGAATTTGCGCAAGTTCCATCCCGATTTCGATCCGCTCTTGGCTGACATCCTTCAACGGGACCCGGCGGGCGTGGTGGCGATCGTAGAAGACCGCGGCGCCTGTTTGACTCCAATGCTTCGCCGCCGCCTCGCCAAGACCATGCCGGAGGTGTTCGACCGCGTGGTCTTCTTGCCCTATCAAGCTTACACGGATTACCTGGGCCTGCTATCGGCGTCCGACGTGGTCTTGGATCCGCTTTATTACAGCGGCGGCACGACGACGCTGGAAGCCTTGTCGTTGGGGAGACCGATTGTGACCTGGCCTTCGCGCTTCCAGATTGGCCGCGGTGTGCTGGCCAGTTACCGGAAGATGGGGATTGCGGGTTTTGTGGCTAACGACGCGGCCGAGTACGTGCGGATGGCCGTGGCCTTGGGAACGGATGCCGCGCACCGGCAGGCCGCCGGGCGAGAAATTCAGGCCGCCAGCGGCGAGTTGTTCGAAGACTTGGGGGCGGTACGAGAATATCAACGGATCTTTGACCAACTGGTCGAGGAATCGCGGAGCCGTTGAACGTAACAACACTGAAACGGGCAGATAATTACGTTATGGCGACAGTTTCTGAAGCATTGACGATTGCTCTCATGCACCATCAGAGTGGCCGTTTCCAGGCCGCCGAACACCTCTACCGGCAGGTCCTCGCAGCGGCACCGAACCAGGCCGATGCGATTCATCTGCTGGGGGTGTTGGCTCACCAGATGGGCAAGCACGAAGTTGCCGTCGAGTACATTAAACGGGCGATCGAGTTGCAAGAAAACGCCTGCGCCTTCCATAACAACCTGGGCGAGGCCTATCGTGCCCTGCAGCGGACCGCCGAAGCGGCCGCCAGCTACCGCCGTGCCCTGGAACTGAAGCCGGACTATGCCGAGGCGCACAACAATCTGGGCAACGCATTGCGAGCACAGGGAAAACCGGACGAAGCGATCGCCTGCTACCGCCGTGCCCTGGAACTGAAACCGGACTTTGCCGAGGCTTGCTACAATTTGGGTGCCGCCTTGGAAGACCTCGGCGATCGCGATGAAGCGGCCGTCTGCTACCGCCGGGCCTTGGAGTTGAAGCCCAACTATGCCGAGGCCTCGTACAATCTGGGCAATCTGGTGGGTGGACGGGAAAAGCTCGCTGCGGGGGGCGTTTGCTTCCGCCGCGCGTTGGAATTGAGAGATCAGAAGGACGTTACGGAAGAGGTCGCTCTCTACCGCCGGGCATTGGAACTGAATCCTGATTTTGCCGAGGCCCATAACAACCTGGGCAATGCGCTGAGGAAATTGGGAAAGTTCGACGAGGCGGTCGTTTGCCTCCATCGGGCCCTGGAACTGCAGCCGAATTTTGCCGAAGTGTACTTCAATTTGGGCATCACTTTTCATGAGCAGCGACACCTGGACAAAGCGGTCGCCTGCTACCGCCGTGCCCTGGAACTGAAACCGGACTTTGCCGAGGCCCACAGCGACTTGGGTAGCGCTCTGGAACAAATCGGCGATCTCCGGGGCTCGGAAGACGCGTTTCGGGCCGCGTTACGGCACAATCCCCGCTTTACGTTGGCGCATTACAAGTTGGCGGAGATCCTGGGTGGAAGGGTGGCGGACAATGATTTGGCTGTCCAGCGCCGTCTACTGGCGGACCGGGCGTTGACGGACTCGCAACAATTTTGGTTGCACTTTGCGTTGGCCCGAGTCCTGGACGCACGAGGCCAGTATGCCCAGGCCGCCGAGCACGCCGCCTTGGGCAATGCACTGCAACGGTCCGAGCGGCGCAAGGACGGCCATGTGTATGACTCGAAACACTTTGAATCTCTCGTCATCCAGATGATCGAGATCTGCACCCCCGATTTTTTCGACCACGTGCGCGGCTTCGGGCTGGAAAGCGAAGTCCCGGTGTTCATTGTGGGGTTGCCGCGGTCGGGCACAACGCTCGTCGAGCAGATCTTAGCTAGCCATTCCCAGGTCTTCGGGGCGGGGGAGCTGCAACTGGCCGACGGCACCATGGCGGCGCTCGGCGGACAAAGCACGAACTCTCTTGAGGGCCTGCGCCGTTTGAACCGCCACACGGCCCACCGTCTCGCTGGACCGCACTTGCAGAAACTGCATGCATTCAACCCCGCAGCACTTCGCATCGTCGACAAGATGCCGGAGAACTATGTGTATCTGGGCCTGTTGGCGTGCCTGTTTCCGCGAGCGAAACTGATTCACTGCCGCCGCGACCCGCGCGACGTGGCCGTTTCCTGTTGGATGACGCCCTTCCGGGAAGTTCCTTGGACCAACGACCAAGATCATATCGTATCGCGCTTTCAGGCCTACCGCCGGATCATGGATCACTGGCGGAAAGTCCTGCCGGCGCCCGTGTTGCACGTGGACTACGAGGAGACGGTGGCCGATCTGGAAGGCGTGGCCCGACGCCTCGTGGCCTGGTGCGGACTGGCGTGGGAACCAAAGTGCCTGGAGTTCCACAAGGCCAAGCGGCCGGTCGGCACGGCTAGCGCCGTCCAAGTCCGCCAGCCGGTCTTCAAGACCTCGGCGGGAAGGTGGATGCATTACGAACAGGCCCTGGGACCTTTATTCGCCCGGCTGGACGAAATGCCATGACGACCATTCCCGAAGCCTTGGCAATCGCCCTCCAACACCATCAAGGCGGCCGGTTGCAAGCCGCCGAGCAGATCTATCGGCAAGTCCTGGCGGCCAGGCCAAATCAAGCCGATGCGATCCACCTCTTGGGCGTGCTCGCTCACCAAAGCGGTAAACACGATGTCGCCGTTGAGTATATTGTTCGCGCCATAAGCTTCAATGGGAATGCGCCCGCCTTCCATTGCAACCTGGGCGAAGCATACCGCGCCCTGCACCGAGTTGGCGAAGCGGTCGCCTGCTATCGCCGGGCGCTGGAACTGGCGCCGAACTATGCCGAGGCGCACAACAACCTGGGCCTCGCCTTGCAGGATGGGGGAAAGTCGGAGGAAGCGGCCGCCAGTTTCCGCCGGGCACTGAAACTGAAGCCCGACTTCGCCGACGCCTCTTACAACCTCGGTGTGGCTATCCAGAACCAGGGAAATCCCGACGAAGCAGCCGGCTGCTATCGCCGAGCCCTGGAGTTAAAGCCGGACCACGCCGAAGCATTGTACAAGCTCGGTGGTATTTCCAGGGATCTAGGAAGACTGGAGCAGGCAGTTGCCTGTTACCGCGCAGTATTGAAACTGAAGCCCGACTATGCCGAGGCCCACAACAATCTCGCCATTGCCTTTTCGGACCAGGGGAAGTTGGGCGAAGCGGTCGCTTGCTGCCGCCGGGCCGTGGAGTTGAAACCTGACTTCGTTGAAGCCCACAACAACTTGGGCAACGCATTGAAGGACCAGGGGAAGCTCGAAGAAGCGGTCGCCTGTTTCCGGCGGGCTGTGGAATTGAAACCCGACTTTGCCGAGGTACACTACAACTTGGGGATCGCCTGCCAGGATCTGGGCGATCTCGACGGAGCGGTCGCCGCTTACTTTCGCGCACTGGAAGCAAAACCGGATTTTGTCGAGGCGCGCAACAACCTGGGCCTTGCCTTGCGGAACCAGGGAAAACCCGAAGAAGCGGCCGCTTGCTGCCGTCGCGCTTTGGAACTGAAGCCGGACTATGCCGCGGCACGCAACAACCTGGGCCTTGCCTTGACGGACATGGGAAAGATCGAGGAAGCGACCGCCTGCTTTCAGCAATTGTTGCAGATTGAGCCGGAGTTCGCGGGGGCGCACAACAACCTGGGCAATCTACTGCGGTTGCAGGAGCGGCATCCGGAAGCGCGCGAAGCCTACGAAGGAGCCCTGCGACTCAACCCCGATCTGGATCTGTTGCGTCTCAGTATCGCCGCGCTCTGCCCGGCTGTCTTCGAGAGCAGTTCCGCGATCGATGAGTACCGAGCTGGACTGCTGGCGCAGGTCGAAGGCTTGGCGCAAGGGAAATTCAGCGTCGATGTCTCGCAACTCGAGGGATCGATTGCCGAACCGCCCTTTAACCTGCTGTACCACGGTCGAGACGACCGGCCGATCAAGGAGGCCTGGGCCAGATTGTTCCTCAACTTACCGGTCCAGGAAGCTGCGCGGAACCACTCCCTGCATTCCAAGCTTGGCTTGGTAGTGACTCCCAGTCATGAAGGGATCTTCCTGCGCTGGTGTGCCGAGTTGTTGCGGCGGATCAATCCCGAAGGCTGGCAAATGTTCGTTGTATGCTCGCTTGGCGGCGTTTCGCGCATGCGGACCGCTTTGAGCGGCAGCGACGTCCAAGTGCTGCCGGTTTCCCGGCCGTTCGAGCAGATCGTAAAGACCGTACGCGAAGCGCGGTTTGACGTGCTCTGCCATTGGGAGACCGGATCGGACTCGACCAACTACTTCCTGCCGTACTTTCGCCTGGCGCCGGTACAGTGCAATCTGGCGGGCATTCAGGCCACTTCCGGCATCCCGCAGATGGACTATTACCTCTCCAGCGAATACATCGAAGCGGAAGGGGCTGAGGCCCTTTACAGCGAAAAACTTATCCGTGCGCGCAGCCTCTTAGGCTATCACACGCGTCCGCCCCTGCCTGCCACAGTCAAGCCGCGCGAGGCCTTTGGTTTTCGCGCGGACCAGCACCTTTACATCTGCCCGCAGAACTTGCGCAAGTTCCACCCGGACTTCGATCCACTCTTGGCGGGCATCTTGCAACAGGATCCGGCAGGCGTCGTCGTAATCGTGGAAGACCGCAGCGCCCGCGTGACGCCCATGCTCCGCCGTCGGTTTGCCAAGACGATTCCGGACGTGCTTGACCGTGTGGTCTTTCTGCCCCTTCAACCTTATGGCGACTACTTGTGCCTGGTAGCGGCGGCGGACGTGGTCTTGGACCCGCTCTACTACAGCGGCGGAACGACGACGCTGGAAGCATTTTCGTTGCAGAAACCGATCGTGACTTGGCCCGGGCGGTTTCAGATCGGCCGGGGTGTGCTGGCAAGTTATCGAAAGATGGGGATTACGGGTTTTGTGGCCAACAACGCGGCCGAGTACGTGCGGATGGCCGTGGACTTGGGAGCGGACGCGGGGTACCGGCAGGCTGCCGAACGGGAGATTGGCGCGGCCAGCGGAGAGTTGTTCGAGGACCTGCGGGCGGTACGAGAATACGAACGGATCTTTACCCGGCTGATTGAGGAAGCACGAAGTTGCGGCAGATATTAACGTAATGGCAACGATCTACGAAGCATTGGCGATTGCCGTGGAGCACCACCGAGGCGGCCGGTTGCAAGCCGCGGAGCAAATTTATCGGCAGATCCTCGCGGTCGAGCCGTATCAGGCCGATGCGATGCATCTTCTGGGTGTGCTGGCGCAGCAGTTGGGCAAGCACGAGCTGGCCGTCGAATACATCACACGGGCCATCGCCCTGAACGAGACCGAGGCTGCTTTTCACAGCAACTTGGGAGAGGCGTATCGTGCTTTGGGCAGTGTCCCCGAAGCCGTCGCCTGTTACCGCCGGGCATTAGAACTTAAGCCCGACTATGCCGAGGCAGCGTACAACTTGGGCAACGTGTTGCAGCAGCAAGGACAGCGCGAGCAAGCGGCCGCCTTTTATCGCCAGGCACTGGAACTGAAGCCGGATTATGCCGAAGCGCATAACAATCTCGCCGTTGTCTTCAAGGACCAAGGGAAGCTGAAAGAGGCGGTCGCCTGTTATCGCCGGGCGCTGGAACTGAAGCCGGACTACGCCGAGGCGCATAATAATCTAGGTGGCGTCCTCCACGACCTGGGCAAACTGCACGAGGCGGTCACTTGCTACCGCCGTGCCGTGGAGTTGAATCCCGACTATGCCGCGGCGCACAATAACTTGGGCAACCTTCTGAAGTCGCGCGAGCAGTATGCAGAGGCGCGCGATTCCTACCAGAGAGCATTGCGATCGGGCTCCGGTTGGGATCTCTTGCGTCTGAGCATCACTGCGATCTGCCCGGCTGTGTTCGAGAGCGGCGCGGCGATCGACGAGTATCGAACTGCACTCCTGGCCCAAGTCAACGACTTGGCGCAGGGAAGTTTCAACCTCGATCTTCCGCAACTTGGGGAGTCCGCCGCCGAACCGCCTTTTAACTTGCTGTACCACGGCAGAAATGATCGGCCGATCAAGGAAGCTTGGGCCGGATTGTTCCGCAACCTGCCTGTCCAGGAGGCATCGCGCAGCGACTCCCCGCATCCCAAGCTCGGCCTGGTAGTGACCCGGAACCATGAGGGGATTTTCCTGCGATGGTGTACCCAGTTGTTACGACGCATCAAGTCCGATGGATGGGAAATCGTCATTGTCTGTTCGTTGGCCGGCGCCCCGCGCATCCAGACCGCCCTGAGCGGCAGTCTTGTCCAAGTGCTGCCGGTTTCCAGGCGCTTCGATGAGCTGGTCGAAACCGTGCGTGAAGCGCAACTTGACGTGATCTGCCATTGGGAAACAGGGTCGGACTCGACCAACTATTTCCTGCCGTTCTTTCGCCTAGCGCCGGTGCAATGCAACCTGGCGGGCATTCAGGCGACTTCCGGCATCCCCCAGATGGACTATTATCTCTCCAGCGAGTACATCGAACCGGTTGGGGCCGAAGCGCATTACAGCGAAAAGCTTCTCCGCGCGCGCAGCCTCTTGGGCTATCACACGCGGCCACTTCTGCCGACGGCCCCCAAACCGCGCGAGGCCTTTGGTTTTCGTGCGGAGCAACACCTCTACATCTGCCCGCAGAATCTCCGCAAGTTTCATCCGGAATTTGATCCGCTCTTGGCCGGCATCCTCCAACAAGACCCGGCGGGCGTAGTGGCGATTGTGGCAGACCACGGCGATTGTGTAATGTCGATGCTCCGCAGCCGTTTTGCCAAGAGCATGCCCGAGGTCCTGGACCGAGTGACCTTTGTGCCTCGTCAACCGTACGCGGATTACTTATGCCTGGTGGCGGCAGCGGACGTAGTATTGGACCCGCTGTACTACAGCGGCGGCACGACGACGCTGGACGCATTTTCGCTGGGCAAACCGATCGTCACCTGGCCTTCGCGGTTTCAGATTGGCCGCGGTGTGCTAGCCAGTTACCGGAAGATGGGGATTGCGGGTTTCGTGGCCGGTGATGCGGTCGAATACGTGCGGATGGCCGTGGCCTTAGGAACAAACGCGGAGTATCGGCAGGCCGCCGGGCGAGAGCTCTGCGCGGCAAGCGACGAGTTGTTTGAAAACGAGCAGGCCGTGCGGGAATATGAGCAGATCTTTGCCCGCCTGATCGAGGAAGCGCGTGGCTGTTAATCGCAGCGGCACTACAACTGCAAGGAATAATCGCTATGGCAACGATCTCTGAGGCGTTGACGGTCGCTCTCCAGCACCATCAAGGCGGCCGGCTGCAAGCTGCCGAGCAGATCTACCGCCAGATTATCGCGACCGAACCGAATCAGGCCGATGCGATCCATCTCCTGGGTGTGCTTGCCTACCAGGCGGGCAAGCACGAGATCGCGATCGAAACCATCCATCGAGCCATTGCGGTGAAGAAGACCGATGCGACCTTCCATTGTAACTTGGGAGAAGCCTATCGTGCCTTGCGCAAGATTCCTGAAGCGGCCGCCTGCTACCGCAGGGCACTGGAACTGAAGCCGGACTTCGTCCAGGCGCACAACAATTTGGGCGTCCTGTTGCAGGACCAGAAAGAACTGGCGGAGGCAGCCGAGTGTTTCCGCCACGCACTGCAACGGAAGCCGGACTACGCGGAGGCGCATAACAACCTGGGTTGTGTGTTGCAGGAACAGGAAAAGCCAGAAGAAGCGGCCGCCTGTTTTCGCCGGGCGCTGGAACTGAACCCCGGCTATGCCGTGGCCTTCAACAACCTGGGCAATACGTTGAGGAACCTGGGAGAGTTGGCGGAAGCGGCCACCTGCTTCCGCCGCGCACTGCAACGGAAACCGGACTATATCGAGGCGCACAACAATCTGGGCATCGTCTTGCAGGAACAGGGAAAGGCGGAAGAGGCGGTTGCCTGCTACCGCCATGCGCTGGAACTGAATCCCAACCACCCCGCCGTGCATTACAACTTGGGTGTTGTCCATTTCGATCGGGGAAAGCTGGAGGAAGCGGTTGCCTGTTATCGCCGCGCGCTGCAACTGAATCCGGAGTACGCGGAGGCCCACAACAACCTGGGCTATACGCTCAAGGAACAGGAGAAACTGGAGGAAGCGGTTGCCTGTTTCCGTCGCGCCCTGGAATTGAAACCGGACTATGCCGAGGCCCACAACAATCTGGCCACTGCCTTGGAGGAGCAGGGAAAGCTGGAGGAAGCGATCGTCTGTTACCGCCGCGCCGTGGAATTGAAACCGGACTATGCCGAGGCGCACAACAACCTGGGTCTCGTGTTGCACGAACAAGGGAAAATGGGCGAGGCGCTGGCCTGTCTCCGCAGGGCACTGGAGCTGAAGCCGCATTATGCCGAAGTCCACAACAATCTCGGTCTCGCCTTGACGAATCAGGAGAAGGTGGAGGAAGCGATCGCGTCCTACCAGCGGGCAGTGGAACTTCAGCCGGACTTTCCCTTGGCGCACAACAACTTGGGCAAAGCGTTGAAGGCCCGGGAACGGTATGCCGAGGCGCGCGAGGCTTTCGACAAAGCACGGCAACTCAGCCCGGGCTGGGATCTGCTGCGTCTCAGTTCCGCAGCCATTTGTCCGGCCGTCTTCGAGTGCAGCATGGCAATCGACGAGTATCGGGCCGGCCTCCTTGCGCAGGTCAACGACCTTGGGCAAGGGGAATTCAAGTTCGATATTCGGCAACTTGGGGAATCGGCGGCCCAGCCGCCTTTCAACCTGCTGTACCAGGGAAGGAACGAGCGGCCGATCAAAGAGGCCTGGGCCAGGTTGTTCCGCAACCTGCCAATCCGAGAAACAAAACGCAGCAGATCGGCGCGTCCTAAACTCGGCCTGGTGGTGACCCAGAAACACGAGCTGATTTTTCTACGATGGTGTACCGAGTTATTGCGACGGATCAAGCCTGACGGCTGGGAAATCGCCGTTATTTGCTCGCTGGCCGGCGCTCCGCGCGTCGAGACCGACCTGAGCGGCTGCCGTCTGCAACTGCTGCCGATTTCTGGAACGCTCGGCCGGATTGTGGAGACCGTGCGCGAAGCACGGTTCGACGTGCTGTGTCACTGGGAAACCGGATCGGATCCGACCAACTATTTCCTGCCCTTCTTCCGCTTGGCGCCGGTACAATGCAATCTTGCGGGCATCCAGGCGACGTCCGGCATCCCGCAGATGGACTATTATCTTTCCAGCGCGTACATCGAACCGGAAGGGGCCGACGCACACTACAGCGAGAAGCTGCTCCGCGCGCGCAGCCTCTTGGGCTATCACATGCGGCCGCTTCTGCCGGCGGTCCTCAAGCCGCGCGAGGCCTTTGGCTTTGATGCGGGACAACACCTCTACGTCTGCCCGCAGAACCTCCGCAAGTTCCATCCCGATTTCGATCCGCTCTTGGCCGGCATCCTCCGACAGGACCCGGCAGGTGTCGTGGTGATCGTGGCAGATCGCGGTGCGTGCGTCACTCCCATGCTCCGCCGGCGATTTGCTAAGACACTTGCCGAAGTGCTGGAGCGCGTGGTCTTCCTGCCGCATCAATCCTATGCGGATTACCTGTGCCTGGTATCGGCGGCGGACGTGATCTTGGACCCGCTGTATTACAGCGGCGGGACGACGACGCTGGAGGCGCTTTCGCTGGGCAAACCGATCGTCACCTGGCCTTCGCGGTTCCAGATCGGCCGCGGAGTGCTGGCCAGTTACCGGAAGATGGGGATTGCCGGTTTTGTGGCCAACGACGCGGCCGAGTACGTGCGGCTGGCCGTGGCCTTGGGAACGGACGCGGAATACCGGCAGGCCGCGGGACGGGAAATCAGCGGGGCCAGTGGCGAGTTATTCGAAGACCAACAGGCCGTGCAGGAATACGAGCAGGTGTTTACCCGGCTGGTCGAGGAATCGCGCCGAAGTTAATCAGGGTATTGATGTTATGCCGAAAATCTCCACAGCCTTGGCGCTTGCCATCCAACACCATCAAGGCGGCCGGTTGCAAGCCGCCGAGCAGATCTATCGGCAGGTCCTTGCGATCGAGCCGAATCAGGTCGATGCGATTCATCTTCTCGGCGTGCTTGCGCACCAAATGGGCAAGCACGAGGTTGCCGTCGAGCACATCGCGCGGGCCATCCGCTTGAAAAGCAGTGAAGCCGCTTTCCATAACAATCTGGGAGAAGCATATCGTGCCTGGGGTAAAACCTCCGAAGCGGTCGCCTCTTATCGCCGGGCGTTGAAATTGAAGCCGGACTACGCCGAGGCGTCCTATAACCTGGGCAATGCGTTGCGGGACCTGGGAAAACTGGATGAAGCGATCGCCTGTTTCCGCCGGACATTGGAACTCAAGCCCGACTATGCGGAGGCGCACAACAATCTCGCCGTCGCCCTCAAGGATCAAGGGAAGGCCGAGGAAGCGCTCGCCTCCTACCGCCGGGCAGTCGAGCTGAAGCCGAACTATGCCGAGGCGCACAACAATCTGGCCATCGCCCTCAAGGACCAAGGAAAAGCGGAGGAAGCGGTTGCCTTCTACCGTCGCGCCCTGGAACTGAAGCCGGACTATGCCGAGGCGCACAACAATCTGGGCAACGCGTTGGAGGAGTTGGGACAATCGGACGCTGCGCTCGCCTGCTACCGCCGGGCGCTCGAGCTGAAGCCGGATTATGCCCAGGCGCACAGCAACCTGGGCAACGCGTTGAAAGAACGGGGCAGGCTGGACGAAGCGATGACTTGCTACCGCCGGGCCCTGGATTCGAAGCCTAACTATGCTGTGGCGCACTACAACCTGGGCTGCGTCTTGGAGGAATCCGGCGATTTGTCCGGCGCAGAGACTTCCTTCCGTGCGGCGCTGCAGAACGATCGGCGTTTCGCGGCGGCGCATAAGAAACTCGCGGATCTTTTGCGCGGCAAGCTTCCGCAGCAGGATATGGCCGCCCAGCGTCAATTACTGGACGACACGCGATTGACCGATGCACAACGGTTGTTGCTGCACTTCGGCCTGGCCCAGGTCCTCGACGCCCGGGGCGAGTATGCCGAGGCCGCCCAGCACCTCGAACGGGCCAACGCGCTGCAGCTGTCCGATTGGCAAGCGCGGGGTCGGAAGTACAATCTGCCAGGGCACGAGTTGTTCGTTTCCCGGATGATGGGCGTGTGCATGCCGAGCTTCTTTGCGCGTGTCCGCGACTTCGGCCTGGACAGCGAACTCCCGGTCTTCGTCGTGGGGTTGCCGCGGTCCGGCACAACGCTGATCGAGCAGATCTTGGCCAGCCACAGTCAGATTTTCGGCGCGGGGGAACTCAAATTGGCCAACAACACGATGGCCGCGCTCGACGAAGATGGTACAAGTTCGTTCGAGGGCCTTCGCCACTTGGAACACACGACAGCCCGCCGCCTCGCGTCGCGGCACTTGGAGGAACTGCAGGCATTTAGCCCCACGGCGCTCCGCATCGTGGACAAGATGCCGGACAACTACTTGTTCTTGGGACTGTTGGCTATTCTGTTTCCACGGGCCAGGTTCATTCATTGCCGCCGCGACTTGCGCGACGTGGCCGTCTCCTGTTGGATGACGCATTTCCCGGAGATTCGCTGGGCCAATGACCAGCGGCATATCGCCTCCCGATTTCACCAGTACCTGCGCATGATGGAGCATTGGCGCACGGTCCTACCGGCGCCTATGCTGGAGGTGGACTACGAAGAGACGGTCGCCGACCTGGAAGGTGTGGCCCGCCGCCTCGTGGACTGGTGTGGACTGGAATGGGAGCCCGGTTGCCTGGCGTTCCACCAAGGCAAGCGGGTGGTACGGACGGCCAGCGTCGTTCAGGTTCGGCAGCCGGTCTTCCGCACGTCGGTGGCAAGGTGGAAGCACTACGAACACGCCTTGGGGCCCCTCTTCGCTCGGCTGGGTTCAACGCCATGAAGATTTCCGAAGCATTGGCGATTGCCGTCGGGCACCATCAAAGCGGTCGGCTGCAAGCCGCCGAACAGATCTACCGGCAAGTCCTGGCGGTTGCACCGAATCAAGTCGATGCAATCCATCTCTTGGGCGTGCTTGCGCACCAAACGGGCAAGCACGAACTGGCCGTCGAATACATAGGACGGGCCATTCGTTTGAACGGCGCCGTGGCCGCTTTCCACAGTAATTTGGGGGAAGCTCATCGTGCCTTGGGCAAGGGTTCCGAGGCCGTTGCCTGCTATCGCCGGGCACTGAAACTGAAGCCGGATTATGCCGACGCAGCCTACAACCTGGGTAATGTACTGCGGGACCTGGGAAAGCTGGAGGAAGCGGTTGCCTGCTACCGCCGGGCACTAAAGTTGAAGCCCGAGTACGCCGAGGCCTGCAACAACCTGGGTAATGTGCTCCGGGACCGAAGAAAGTTCGAGGAAGCAGCCGCCTGGTACCGCCGGGCACTTGAGTTGAAGCCGGATTTCGCCGACGTCTACAACAACCTGGGCGGCAGCCTCCACATCCAAGGTAATCTGGACGAAGCGGTCGCCTGCTACCGCCGCGCGCTAGAGTTGAAACCGGACTTTGCCGACGCGCACAACAACCTTGCCGCCACCTTTACGCAGCAGGGGAATCTGGACGAAGCGATTGCCTCTTGCCGCCGGGCCCTGGAATTGAAACCGGATTTTGCCGAGGCCCACAACAACCTTGCGATTGCCTTCAAGAACGGGCGGCAGTCGGACGAGGCGATTGCCGGCTTCCGCCGGGCAATCGAACTGAAACCGGACTACGCCGATGCCTACAACAACCTGGGAAACGTGTTGAAGTTCCGGGACCAGTATGCGCAGGCTAGGGAGACTTACGAGAAGGCCCTGCGATTGAATCCTGACTGGGACCTGCTGCGGCTGAGCGTTGCGGCAATCTGCCCGGCGGTCTTCGAAAGCAGCGAGGCGATCGATGAGTACCGGACCGCATTACTGGCGCAAGTCGAGAACCTCGCGCGCGGGACGTTCAACGTCGATCTCTCGCAATTGGGCAGTTCGGGCGCCGAACCGCCCTTCAACCTGCTCTACCACGGGAGAGACGACCGGCCCATCAAGGAGGCCTGGGCCGGGTTGTTCCGCAACCTGCCCGTCCAGAAAACGGCGCGCAAGCGTTCCCCGCGTCCGAAGCTCGGCCTGGTCGTGACCCAGGGGCATGAAGGGATCTTCCTCCGCTGGTGTACGGAATTGTTGCGACGAATGCAGCCCAAAGGCTGGGAAATCGTCGTCGTTTGCTGGCAATCTGGAGCGGCACGAATCCGGCTCGCCCTGGGCGGCATCGGACTACTGCCGGTTCGCGAGCCGCTGGATCGGGTCGTCAATACCGTGCGCGAGGCCCGCTTCGATGTGCTGTGCCACTGGGAAACCGGGTCGGATTCGTTCAACTATTTCCTGCCCTACTTCCGCCTGGCGCCGGTACAGTGCAATCTAGCCGGCCTTCAGGCGACCTCCGGCATTCCGCAGATGGATTATTACCTCTCCAGCGTGTTCATCGAGGCGGAAGGAGCCGACGCGCATTACAGTGAAAAGCTGCTCCGCGCCCGTAGCCTTCTGGGCTATCACAGTCGGTCCTCCCAGCCGACGGCGGCCAAGCCCCGCGAGGCCTTCGGTTTCCGCGCAGAGCAACACCTCTACGTCTGCCCACAAAACCTCTGCAAGTTTCATCCGGACTTTGATCCGCTGCTAGCCGGCATCCTGCAAGCGGATCCGGCAGGCGTGGTGGTGCTCGTGGAGGACCGCGGCGCGCGCATAACGGCAATGCTCCGCCAACGGTTTGCCCGGACGCTTGCCGACGCGCTTGACCGTATCGTCTTTTTGCCCCGCCTGCCGTACACCGACTACTTGTGCCTGGTATCGGCGGCGGACGTGATTTTGGACCCGCTGTATTACAGCGGTGGGACGACGACGCTGGAGGCGTTATCGCTGGGCAAAGCGATCGTCACCTGGCCTTCGCGGTTCCAGATTGGCCGCAGTGTCTTGGCCAGCTACCGAAAGATGGGGATTGCCGGTTTTGTGGCCAACGACGCAACCGAATACGTGCGGATGGCCGTGGACTTGGGGACGGATGCCGAGCGCCGGCGGGCCGCCGAGCGGGAGATCCTGGCGGCCAGCGGGGAGTTGTTCGAAGACCTGGGGGCAGTGCGAGAATACGAGCAGATCTTCGACCGCCTGGTTGGCGAAGCCTGTGACCGCTAAGGACCGGCGAATCAATAACTGTCGCAAGTCAACGCCGTAGGGGTGACTTTAGTCGCCCTATTGTCGAAGGGGGCGACTAAACTCACCCCCTACAACACGACACTCATTGATTCGCCGGTCCTAAAGGCTGATTTACGCCTTGGCGATGATTCGCGACAGATCGAAACCGTTTGAAAGGCAATCAGGCCTCGATCGAGAACCCGCCAGCTTGAGTCATGAGGTCCGGGTCGCGACTTTCGACAGGCACGACGCCTGGCGGCACGCTGCCGAAAGTTGCATACGGCGCATTCACGGCAAGTTTGTCGCATAATTGCCGCCAGGTCTCGCGCTCGATCTCCAGGATGCGGATGGCGTCGGCCAAACCCTTTGCATCGCGCCGGTGACCGGCCTTCACCAGAGAACGATAGATGAACTCGTAGAGCGCGGAAACGCGTTTGGCCACGTCGCCCCCGGCTTCATGATCGATGGCGGCCAGTATTTGGGCCACGATCGCCTGAGCATCGAGCAACGACTGAAGGGCCAAATCGTTGCGACCCTGCTGCCAGAGCTGGCCGGCCCGGTTGGCCAACCGCAAGGCCCCCTCGATGAGCAACAACTGCAGCCTCTGCGGCGTAGCCGTCTTGACATCCGTAAAGAAGTAATGATCGCGCGCGCTGGATGATTGCACTGGTGGTTCCTTCCGTGTTGCTTACTTTCGGCCTTGGCCGGTCGAACATCCCATCAACTGCTTGAGCCGGAGGCCCCGAAATCGGGCGCGACCGAGTACATCGCACTGATGACGCTCTGGCTCGATTTCAGCTTCCCGATCGTGAGGTCCATGTTATAGAATTCGGTGTAGAGAAGATTCTGCTCGTCGTCGAGCCGCTGGTTCATCTGGGTGATCGTCGCCTCGTTGTCGCTGATCTCGCTCTGCAGGGCGGTGCTCTTCGAGGCCAGCAGCGAGTTGTCGTCCTGTCCGGCAAGCTGGTTGATCAGCGTGTCGAACTGGGCGGAAACGCCGGTTTTCGCGGCCGTGAACATCTGCTGCACGGCCTTGGGGTCGGAATCCCAGGCCGACTGGAACTGGCTCTGGTCGAAAGTCAACGTGCCGTTGCTTTGGACCGTAATGCCCACGTCGGCCAGCGACTGCACCGGTCCGCTGCCGGCAAACTGGGCGGTCACCAGTTGCGAAAGCTGCACGTCGAGTTGCAAGGCCGAGGTATCGTTGGACAGTACCGAACCGGTCTCGGTCGTCGTGTTGTAGGCGGTGTCGGTGGTGAGCTGCGAACGAAAACTATTGTAGTTCGTCACGAAGGTCTGCAGATCCGTGGCGATGTTCGTGCCATCGTTGCCGACAGTAATGGAAACGGGCTCGCCGCTGGCGCTGTTGATCTGCAACGAGGCGCCGGGCAGCACATTGGTAAAGGTGTTGGACGACGACGTCACCTGGGTGCCGTCACTGGAACCGCCCGACATTGAGGCGCCGAGGGCCAGGATGGCGTCCTGGCCGTGCGTCATTTCCCGTAGCGACATGCCGGCGATCTGCGAGCCATCGACGATCATGTTGCCGGCCTGGCCGGACTGCGTAGCCGTCAGCGCCAGGCGATAGGAGCCGCTCGATTCGCCGGCGACGATTTCGGCCGACAGGCCGCCGCCCAGGTTGTTGATGTCGTTTTGCAGGTCCGTCAAGCTGTCGCCCGCTTTCAAGGTAATCGTCCGGGTAGTCGAGCCGTTGATGGTTTGCGTGCCGTCGACCTTGCTCTCCGTGCCCAGCAGGTTCAGGTCCGCCGCGGTGGTCGAGTCGCCTTCCGAGACGCTCAGCGTGCCCGTGCCGTGGGCGGTATCCTCCAAAACGATGCCGTCGCCGGTGGAGTTGATGGTGGCAAGCACGCCCGTGGTGCCGCGGTTGATGGCGTTGATCACGTCGCCGATGGTCTGCATGCTGCTGGTGACCTGGATGGTCGACGTATTGCCGTCGGTGTCGGTGATTTGGAAGCTGCCCGCGGCCACGCCTGCCCCGCCGTTATAGGAACTGAGCAACGTGTTCTGCGAGACGGTGCGGAGGTGCATGTCGCCGCTGTTGAGTGTGCCCGTTGTGCTGGAACCGGGGGCGGAGGCCGTGGCGAAGCCGAGCTTCACGGCCGTGTCGAGCTTGTCGCTGCTGCCGTTGTCGGCGACGTCGCTGTTAGCGGCCGTCAAAGCACCGGTACCGCCGGAACTATCGACCAGTTGGATTCCGTCGCCGGCCGAGTTGACCTCGGCCGTAATGCCCACGGTCTGGGCGTCTTTGCCGGCGTTGTTGGCCTGGACCGCGTTGTTGATGTCGTCGATCACGCCTTGCAGCGTCGTGGCGCCGGACAGGTCGACATTGACGGAATGCCCGTTACCGTCGGTGAGCTTCATGTAGCCCAAGGCCCCGACCCCCTGGCCGCCGTTGAGATCGGAAAGCAGTACGGTTTGCAGACCGCCCAGGATGGGGCTGCCGCTAACGGTGTTGGTCTTGCTGGAACCGACGATCCCCAGGTCGCTGGCGGCGGTGGACCCCGTGGCATTGGAGATCGAAAACGTGTTGCCGCCATTCGCGCTGGTCACGGTCGTGTCGGTGACCACCAGGCCCTGACCGGAAATGGTGGCCTGCAACGTGTTGCCGCTCTGGCTGTTGATTTGCTGGATCACACCGCCCACGGTCGTTTGGCCGGAGAGATCGATCGTGCCCGACTTGCCGTTGTGCAGGGTGTAGTCGATGTCGCCCAGGGAGGATGGATTGATTTGAATGCCCATGCCGTCGTTCAGCGACTGAAGCAGCACCGTGTTCAGCCCGCCTGCGATTTCGCCGCCCGTAACTGAAGCGGCGGTAGTGGAATCGACCAATCCCAACTCGCCGGCGGCGGTGGATCCCGAGGCATTGGAGATCGAAAACGTGTTGCCGGCATTCGCGCTGGTCACGGTCGTGTCGGTGACCACCAGGTTCTGGCCGGAGAGCGAGGCCTGTAGTTTGCCGTCGCTCTGGCTGTTGATTTGCTGGATGACGTCGTTGAGAGTCGAGTCGCCGTTGAGTTGCGAGAGGTTGATCGTGCCCCGCGTGCCGTCGTGAAGTGTGTAGTCGATGTCGCCCAAGGAAAAGGGGTTCATCTGTACGCCCATGCCGTCATTCAGGGCACTGAGCTGGACGTTGCTGGTGAGCTTCAAGATATCCGTGCCGGATACTGAACTTGCCGACGAGTTCGCCGCCAGGTCGACGTTGGCCAGCCCTAGCGAGGCGGCCGTTGTGCCGCCGTCCACTTCCTGGACGGTAAGGTCCGAAGCGTGCTGGCCCGTAGTGTCGGTCAAGACGATCTCTCCATTGTCGGTCGAGGCGGTGACGCCGATCGTACCTGCGCTGTTGATCGCCTCGACCACGTCGTCGATGTTCTGGGCGTTGGAGAGGTTGATGACCGCGCTGGCGCCGCTGCGGTCGGTGATGCGAATTTCGCCGGCAGTGAAACCTTTCCCACCGTTGATTTCGGAGAGGTTGACGCCCTGGTCGACGGTATTGCCGTAACGGAAAGTGAACGTTCCCCCGCCCAAGTCGGCGGTGGCGCTCTGGAAACTGGAACTCAGCAGTTGCTGGCTCTGGGCCATTTGCAACGGCGTGTATTCATAGGTGCCCTGGGCCGGCGAGCCGGTCACAGTGGCCGACAGGGCGCTGGAGTCGCTGCTGCTGGCGGTCTGGCTGCCCCAAATCGAGGATTGTCCCAAGGTCTGGGTGGCGTCCTGCACGCTCAACAGCAATGCGGAAAGCTGCGAAACGGCCGTCTCCTCGTTCGTGAGGGTCGTGTCCGTGTTCGTCAGGGTGGTAACCGGTTGCGAGTTGATCGCCATCAATTTGGAGATCGTTCCCGCAATATCGATCCCCGAGCTCAACCCAGTGCTGGCGGAGATAACTCCCATAGTGGAATACCTGAACAGAGAAAGCCCATGACTTCACATCAAATATATGTCGGCGTTCTTGCCCCGTTGAGTTGAATCTGTAGGAGCAAGGGAAGATATAACGCCTAATCCGTCCGCGATTTCAAGACGGATTAGCAATCCGTCCTACGGCCAAACACGGAAGTTATTTATCGTCCGGACCTTAGCGAAATGCAACCGGTCCGCCTCGAAAGCCGAGGCGGACCGGTGTGTTTTACCCGATCAGGCTGCTAGCGGTCCGATCAGCGATCAGACTTGCGCCGCCTTCTGCAAGAGGGTGAGGACGTTCGCCGGGTTGGAGGTGGCGATTCCCATCACCGTCGTGCCGGATTGCACCAGGATTTGTTCGCGTGTGAGGCTCGCGCTTTCGCTGGCGAAGTCGGCGTCCTGGATATCGCTCTGGGCCGCGGTGAGATTCGTCACCGCACTGGTCAAGGTCGAGATATTGCTGTCGACGGTCGCGGTCTGGAAGGCGCCGAGCTGACCGCGAAGCGACGTGACGCTGTTCAGGGCCGCCTGGACGATCTGGCCGGCCAACGACGCGTTGGTCGTCAGCGAGGCGTCGTTGCCCGAACCGATCTGATACAGCCGGCCGACCGTGCCGCCCAACGTGCTGGTATCGACGCTTTGGATACCCAGGTTGACCTGCTGCGCGGAAGTCACGGTTGGTCCAAGCTGGAAGAGCGCGCCGCCGCCCGTGACGTTGAAACCGATGTTCTCACCAGTCGTGAGCTGGGTGGGATCCAAGGCGGCCGAAAAGGCCAGCGTGGGCGTGTTCAGCGAGACTGTATTGCCCTGGCCGATGGCGGCAACGCCGTTCACCGTCGCGGCAATGTCCGAGCCGGTGGCGTTCGTGGCGCTCAGCGATGTGCCGAACGTGCCACCCGTGCCTTCGCTGACTACCTTGACCGAAGCCTGTGCGGCCGAACCGTAACCCACAGAATTGAACACGAGCTGGTCGCCTACGGCCGTGGCCTGCACGCCGGTGGCGTTCGATGCCTGGTTCAAGGCCGTCGCCATCTGTGCGGCGGTCGTTCCCGCGTCGAAGGTGAAGAGTTGGCCTCCGGCATTTCCGCCGACCTGCAAGACCAGGTTCGCCGTAAGACCCGACGTGCCGGCGCCACCCAAGAGCATGCCGCTCGCCGTGCTCGTGGAACCGCCCGTCATGGTCTGGCCGTCGGTCGGGAAGGCAAGGGTAATACCGTTTCTTCCTCCACCGGCGTCGGTCGAAGAGGTCGTGCCCGCACTAAGATCGTCGGTGGATGTTACGCCTGTGACTGCGAACGAAGTTGTGCCGGCAGTCCCCACCGAGAAGGGCGTAGTCACGGCAGAACCGTTAGGAGTTTCGGCCGTTGCCAGCAAATTCGTGATGTCCGTGGCGTCGTAGGTAGTGCCTGCGGCCAGATCCAAAGTAAGGACGCCCGCGCCGCTGTTGGCGTTTGCGTCCCATACGGCGGATGACGTTTGCGTGGAGGCCACCTCGTTGACAACGACTTTGGCGGTGTCGCCCAACGCTCCAGCCGTAGCTAGATAAATATGGCCGCTTTGGGCGCCCGTGATCGTAATCGCTGTGGCGCTGGCCGTCGTGGCGCTGCCGACACTGTCCGGCTGAATGCCGGTTGTCGGATTGACCACCGTGTCGAAACTGCCGGAATTGGTGACTGCTGCCGTGATCTCGCCCGAAGTGGACGTCGCGTTGGTCAGCGTATATTTGTTGATCGCGGCGGCAATACTTGCCAAGGACGTATTGCCATTGGAACTGACATCGATGGTCAGCGTGTTGCCGCTGAGACTCACCGTAGGATTGGCTGCGGTCACGCTGGTGGTCGCACTGAACACCACTGTGTCGGCATCATCCGCCGTATCCAGCGATTTGATCTGCAGCTTGCCGCCATCGGCCGTCGTGATGTTGGTGATACCGTCGGTCCGCGTGTCCACGCCGGCCGTGTAGCCGTTTGTAGCTGACGTCGTGCTGGCTTTAGCCGTGAAAGTGGTACCGCTGTTGATGGCATTGGCAATCGTCTGGTCGGAGGTCGTGCCGCTGTTGGAAACCGAGACCGTGAGCGTGTTCGTGGCTTCGTTAAAGGTCGCCCTGGCGCTGCCGGAGGGAACGTTGGCGCTTTCCTGGAAGGCCACAACGACGCCGGCGGCACTGGTGCCCGTGCTGGGGGCGGTTATCTTGAGCGTGCTGCCGTCACCGAAAGTGATCGTCGTGCTGGCCTTCGTATCGGCACTCACCCCATCGTTCGCGGTGGCGGTGATCTGGGCCTGCTTGGCCAAGGCGGTGACGTTGATGTCGACAGGCACCGCACTCGACGTGCCGAAGTTGACCTGGCTCACCTGCAGGTTCTGCACTGCGCCATAGTTCGTGCCCGCGCTGGTCGTGAAGGCCAGGCTGCCGTCCAGGAGGTTCTGGCCCTGGAAACTCGTAGTGTTGGCAATGCTGTTGATGGCACTCAGCGAGGAGTCGATCTGCGACTGGTTGGCGGTGATCTGGCTGCTGCTCTCCGACGAGGTGTTGGCCGATTCGGTGATCAGGCCGTTGATGGTGGTCAAGAGCGAACTGATCTGGCTCAGGGCGCTGTCGGCCGTGGAGATCATCTGGCTGGCAAGCTGGCTGTTGGAAATCGCCTGGTTGCTGGCCGAGATATTGGCCCCCAAATCGGTGGCGGCGATCATGCCGGCCGGGTTGTCCGAGGCCGAGTTGATCTGCAAACCGGTGCTCAAGCGAGTGAGCGTAACTTGCAGTTGGTTGTTGGAGTTGTTCAAGTTCTGTTCGGCGATCAGGGCGCTGACATTCGTATTAATGCGGGTCATGTCTCTTCCTCAAAGAAAAAGGGTTGTGTCTGGAGTGCGGGAAATCACTCGTATGGAACGTTAATGGTTTGTACAACCGGCAAGGGCCTTGCCGGCTTCTGTCTATACCTAATCTGCGGTCTCCACCCAAACGGGCTCACTTGGCTCCATTACCGAGTTCACCGGTCAGTCTTCCTGACACGCCTCAAGCCGAGTCGAACACTTCGGACCTGGATCGGCTGCCGATTCCGGAATTCGCAGCAGATACTTCCGCTCGTTCACACGGTTGTAGCCCTATGGCAAAACCTATCAGTCTCCATCGGCCGGCTAAAGTGCGTGCTTTAGGGAAACTGTAGCGACATCGGAGAATTTTCCCCTGTTCGCCTCATTTCTTGTCGGCACCCCCCGCCCAGGATTGCAACAAAATTACTTTTCCGCAGAGTGGGAAGAACCAACATTGCTCGCATTAACCGTATAACCGTTATTTCTTATGGGGAATTTTCGTTTCCGCGCGCGCTCGCCGGGGCATCTCGACCGTTATCGTGCCCCGCATGGCGGCCATCCCGCTTGATCGCCTCGTAGATCTCTTGGCGGTGTACGGGGATCTCCTCGGGGGCCTGAATGCCCAAACGCACTTTATCTCCACGGATATCAACAATGGTGATGACCACCTTGTCGCCGATCATGATGCTCTCATCGCGCTGCCTCGATAAAACGAGCATTGTTGGCTCCTTCTTCTCCAGCTTGGTCGTCTCGGTCTGCCGCCCAACTATCTCCACGTCATACGACAGCAAGCTCCGACGCGAAACGATGGCTTGCTGATACCCAGGTCTTGCGTGCGCAGTAAATGCTACGTCACGGCAATTGGGGAAGCTCACGAAAAATGTATCGACTTGCAAAACAAAAACAAAATAACAAAAACACAAAGATTGGGTCGTATAGACAATGAGGGAAAGATGTGCCTGCGCGCCGTGGTGGGCAAGTTCAGAATTGACTTCGGAGTTGTGGGCACCATGCCGCATACTATGTGCGCGTGGTCGGTGTTGGTCGACGGAACTCCAGCTTTGGGCGACCAACAGCCGCAGCCTGCGCGACACTTTAGGGGAGGTTTTGAGCCGCGCGTATCCGTAGCCGCCAATGCTCGTCGTCGATGAGGTTGACTATCGCAAGGGGTTCGATCCACGCCCGCACACGACGGGCGACCGACGCTTGCCAAATGCGCACCCGACGTCTGTCCAGTTTCAATCCACGCCCGCACACGACGGGCGACGAAGAGGATGGCAAGTTCTATTGCCCGGTCTGCGTTTCAATCCACGCCCGCACACGACGGGCGACGGCATCGAGCTCTCGATCGACGGCCAGGCGATTCTAGTGCTGGCCCAGGAGCAGGACGCTTCAATGGGGCCGCGGTTATTCAACCGCGGAAACGTCAGGGAACTACGTCAACCCGCGCCTCCCGTGATGGCTTCAATGGGGCCGCGGTCATTCAACCGCGGAAACCGCAGTCCGCGAAGAAAAAGAACGACAACGCCCACCCAAGCTTCAATGGGGCCGCGGTCATTCAACCGCGGAAACGCTCGAATTCGTGGTAACGGGCCATCCACTTGGCGTGGCTTCAATGGGGCCGCGGTCATTCAACCGCGGAAACTTGCGGCAAGACGAAGTGCCACCAGGCCGGAATGAATTTGCTTCAATGGGGCCGCGGTCATTCAACCGCGGAAACACTGGAGAAGGAAGGCTACCAGGGAGCGCACTGGACCGCTTCAATGGGGCCGCGGTCATTCAACCGCGGAAACGTCGTCCGACTCCGCTCAGGGCATCCGTCCGGAGACGCTGGCTTCAATGGGGCCGCGGTCATTCAACCGCGGAAACTAGAGCCGACGTGTTAAGTGTGCTCTGGGTAATGTTGCTTCAATGGGGCCGCGGTCATTCAACCGCGGAAACTTCCCACCAGGCGGCGCAAGTGGGGTCGATGGCCAGCGCTTCAATGGGGCCGCGGTCATTCAACCGCGGAAACGGCCACAGAGGCCAGGGAGGCGGCGGAGGCTGCCCGGCTTCAATGGGGCCGCGGTCATTCAACCGCGGAAACCTCCGTGTGCGGAGTGCTCGTCTGCGTGCCCTCCAGGATGGCTTCAATGGGGCCGCGGTCATTCAACCGCGGAAACGACACCGAGGAAAGCGTCAATAGCCCGGAGCAGGCGGAGCTTCAATGGGGCCGCGGTCATTCAACCGCGGAAACGCGTGGTCAGGCCTGTGGAGGGGCTGTTGAGTGTCGCCGCTTCAATGGGGCCGCGGTCATTCAACCGCGGAAACCTGCTAGACTGCATCCAGCGGTACGACAAGGCACGCGCTTCAATGGGGCCGCGGTCATTCAACCGCGGAAACGAAGGCATTGGGATCCACGCCCGCGGGGACCGGCGTTGGCTTCAATGGGGCCGCGGTCATTCAACCGCGGAAACCAAAGGCTCTTAACATTCCATTAACCCCTTGCGATGTAGCTTCAATGGGGCCGCGGTCATTCAACCGCGGAAACGCCAGACCACGGGAGGCGCGGCCGCTCTTGTTGTTACGGGGCTTCAATGGGGCCGCGGTCATTCAACCGCGGAAACGCGCACTAGCCGCTCAAACCCCGCCTTGGCTCCGTAGCTTCAATGGGGCCGCGGTCATTCAACCGCGGAAACGGCGTGCCTGATTCCGCGGTTGCGGTTCTTCGCTACGCTTCAATGGGGCCGCGGTCATTCAACCGCGGAAACTACTGGCAGGCGCTGGAATTTCAAATCGTGTGGAACGAGCTTCAATGGGGCCGCGGTCATTCAACCGCGGAAACGTCCAATGTCTCGCGCAATGTCGGCGGCTTGGGGACAAGCTTCAATGGGGCCGCGGTCATTCAACCGCGGAAACACGTCCGCAAGGCGACCGGCAAGGGCAAAGGACCAATCGCTTCAATGGGGCCGCGGTCATTCAACCGCGGAAACTACCCCACCAGCCGTCATGCCGCGGGGGATCGGCTCCGCTTCAATGGGGCCGCGGTCATTCAACCGCGGAAACACCTGGCGGCGACGGAGGGCTGCCAAGTAGCCGTAGGCCGTTCAATGGGGCCGCGGTCATTCAACCGCGGAAACACTGTCCCGCGGAATCGACAAACCCCGAGCCTACGATGGCGTTCAATGGGGCCGCGGTCATTCAACCGCGGAAACACCCTCGTCTGATTTCATTATAGCCGATACCGCTAAGATTCGTTCAATGGGGCCGCGGTCATTCAACCGCGGAAACACGCGAGAACGTAGAGGGCATGCTCCGGCGTGGGGCGATTTCAATGGGGCCGCGGTCATTCAACCGCGGAAACACGCCGCCGGTGAGCACGTCCTTCCACTCGATGCCGAAATTTCAATGGGGCCGCGGTCATTCAACCGCGGAAACACGTAATCCGGCACAAGGGCCGTTTCTTCGCCGATGCCGAATTTCAATGGGGCCGCGGTCATTCAACCGCGGAAACACGCACCAAGCCACAAGCGAAGCAATCGCCAGCAGCGCATTCAATGGGGCCGCGGTCATTCAACCGCGGAAACACCCCCTGTCCATGTCGTCGCGCGTCAGGCCGAGGGACTTCAATGGGGCCGCGGTCATTCAACCGCGGAAACACTTAAGTCCGAAGGAGAATTAAGATGAGTGAAGAAGTGTTCAATGGGGCCGCGGTCATTCAACCGCGGAAACACTCGACTGTATCGTATAGGAATTACCACTCAACATTATTCAATGGGGCCGCGGTCATTCAACCGCGGAAACACCCCTGCTTATGCTGCTGGCCGGCATCACCTACGCCTTTCAATGGGGCCGCGGTCATTCAACCGCGGAAACACCGGCACCACTCGCGATAACTCGATGAACGCCAACTTTTTTCAATGGGGCCGCGGTCATTCAACCGCGGAAACACTGCACGCCTCGCATCCTCTGTTCTCACAACGGCTTACAACGCCGTTTTCGAGCGGTACGCCTTCTAATGCCAGCGGAACGCCCATGACCAGTTTCTCCTTTCTGCAAAGCTTTGTAGACACTTCAGTTACAACTGCGAGCGGTGCGGGGTGTTTCTTTGCCACCGCACCGCTCGCACGGTTCTTCTACACCACAACCGCCACGCGGTCCGGTATCTCAACCCGCGGCGTGCCCCAAAACTCGACACACTCGTCGCCCCGGGCGCCTACCGGCCCCATGTCCAACAACATGACCCGGTCCTGCTCCAAGTTCAACAACGACCACAGGGCTTCCTTCAATAACTGCTTCTCCACCGCCGATAACTCGCAGCGGAAGACCGAATACTGAAGCGGATCGCCAAACCCGCACATCTTCTTGTACGTCTTTCGCAACCGCTTGTCGTCGGCCACGTCATAGCATACCAAGTAAACGTTTCGCATGGCAGTCGCTCCTCAACGTGTATAAAAGGAAGGATATTCGCCCAACTCGCCCAGCACGGCCCTGGCAAGCAGCCGCGACTGCACTTCCAACACCCGCCGGTAACAGATGCGATAGCCGAAGATGGGATGCGTAACCAGGCTGTCCATGCGGCGTTCATAGGCCGAAATCACCGTCCGCCGCCCGGCGTCGGTCAGCACCACGCCCCCGCCGCGGCGAAGGAAACTGCCCGCCGACACCTCGCCGTTGTTGATCAACGTCAACACTACGCTGTCGGCCACGATCGGCCGGAACTCCTCCACCAGGTCCAGGGCCAGCGACGGCCGCCCGTAGCGCGGCTGATGATAAAAGCCCAGCATGGGGTCGAAACCCACGGCCTGCAACGTCAATGTCAAGTCTTTCGTCAACATGGCGTAGACGAAAGAGAGCAGGGCATTGGTGGGGTCGCGCGGCGGGCGGCGATTGCGCGATTCGAAGTCGAAGGCCGCGTCGCCATGCAGCAGCCTGGCAAAGCCCTCGAAATAAATCTTCCCGGCCATGCCCTCCAGGCCCAGTAGGCTGGACAGGTCGGGGGCCGTTTCCGCCTTGCCCGCCAGATCGTCGAGGCGCCGAAGGGTCACCGTCTTGGCGGAGCAGCGGGGCACGGTCTCTGCACGCGGCGCCGAGCCGTTGCCAGTGTCCACCTCGGTGTCTCCCCCTCGCACTTTCTCCCCTTCTCCCCCGCTCCCCTGCTCGTCTTCGGCCAGGTGGCGGCGCAACAACGTGCGGCCGTTGCGGATCTTGCCCAGCACGATCTGCCGGGCAATCAGCAGCGACAGCGCCGGATCGGCAGCCATGCGGAACTGGGCCATCCGCAGCTCGATGTTCTTGTGGACCAGCCCCGTGGTCATGGCGTAGAACCAGCCGCCGTAGGAGAAGTGGCAAAGCGGGATACCCGCCGCCGCGATCTCCCGCAGGGCCTGGGCGGTGACTTGCACGTTGCCCAGCAGCGAGACCTGCGAGACGTCCTTAATCTTCACGCTCTGAATCACCTCCTGCCGGCGTTTGACGGTCAGCACTTCGCCGCTCTTGCCCAGGCTCACGCCTTGCTCCTGGATGTACAGCGGCAGGGCGTCGTCGCGGGCCGGCATCAGGCGGCGGACCTCATTCGGAACGCCACGGAGTCCGTTCCCTACAGTGGTGGCGGTGGGGGCCTCGTCCGGAACGGCGCGGAGTCCGTTCCCTACAGTGGTGGCGGCGGTGACCTCATTCTCCCCTCGCCTTCCGGGAGAGGGGCTGGGGGTGAGGGCGTGTTCGTATTTGAGCAGGCAGGTTTCGTCGGGGAGGCAGATGCCCACCAGCGAGCAGCGCGGGCATTTCGGGCTGTCGTCCAGCGGCGGCGGCATGACCCGCGCGGCGGCCATCTCGCGCATCTGCCCCAGTAGTTCCCGCGTGCGCTCGACCAGCGGCTCGTCGAACGGCACCGAGACGCGGCGGCGGGACTCGATGTAATACAGGATGCCGCCTTCGCAGAGGTACCCGTTGTTTGGGCCTACGCACTACGCACTGGTCTCAGTATAGCGGGTGGGGTACGACAAACACAGTGTCAGGGTACCGGCCGGGGGAAAAAATTTCGCCGGAGAAGAGAAGGTACATATTCTGGGGGAGCCGAGGGCGGGGAGCCGGGAGAAGGGGAGCCGGGAGAAAGGGAGAAAGGGAGAAAGGGAGAAAGGGAGAAAGGGAGAAAGGGAGAAAGGGAGAAAGGGAGAAAGGGAGAAGGGGAGAAGGGGAGAAGGGGAGAAAGGGAGAAGGCCCCTCACCCTAACCCTCTCCCAGGGGGCGAGGGGAACATAGGGCAGCAGCGGGAAGTCTAATGACGGCTGATTACTGGAAATCAGCGTTCTCCCAATATTCTTTTCCCGTAACTGTTTAGCGAAACGGAGGAACAGACCCCAGCCCGCTTGCCGGGCTGGTGAAGGAGTCTTCTTAGCGAGTAAAACGTACGCGAATCGATCCACGACCCCTGCCGGCTTGCCGGCGGGTGAAGAAGTCTTTTGGCAATGCCCGCAGCGTCCATCGCTCGCAAGACTCATTCACCTGCCAGGCAAGCTGGCAGGGGTCTACGAAGTATTTTTGGCCATCGCATCTTCGCTCACAAGACTCTCTCACCTGCCAGGCAAGCTGGCAGGGGTCGTCCTCTTCACTCCTCTAAATAGTTGCCTTTTCCCCTATTTTTTTCCTCCATCTTCCTGCCCGCCATTTTTCTGCAAAAGATCTTCTGCGTAGGCAGAAGGAAACCGCAACTGCCACGAATATGGCAGCGGAAACGTCGCAACCGTTGGCAGCGGGCGTAAAGTCCGCGCTGCGCACAAATGACGGCGCGATTCGCCGCGTACTATTAGGTATAAAGCGCGCTGAAGAAGATTCAGCGTTGATTGCTCTTTGACAATTTGACCGGCCCCCGGCGTAGCGAACCGGGGACCATTATGCGCGGCGCCGACCTGCAC
>Ga0181520_10000881_pt1 | contig 64583 bp, 42 predicted proteins | sample PEATcosm2014_Bin_29_FD_132451 | JGI IMG/M metagenome (GOLD analysis project Ga0181520, IMG submission 132451) | Peatland microbial communities from MTU Mesocosm Facility, Houghton, MI, USA - PEATcosm2014_Bin02_30_metaG | ecosystem: Environmental > Terrestrial > Soil > Wetlands > Peat | place...
CGCCCATGCCCCCCATCCCGCCACCACCGCCACCCCTCCCCCCCATGCCACCGCCACCGACGCCGCCGCCCATGCCGCCTCCCATGCCGCCCATGCCGCCCATGCCTCCCATGCCCATGCCGCCACCCAGGCCACCCATGCCGGACAGGCCCATTTGCGGAATCGGCAACACCAGGTCGGTCACCGGGTAGACCTTGGTGGTCATGAAGGACTCGTCGGAATCGGCCTTGGTGGCCGAGGTGATCAGCAGCACTTCGTTGTGAATGACGTACTTGAGTTGCAGTTCATCCAGTAGGAGCTTCAGGCCCGATCGCAGCGAAATACCCTTGAGGTTCTTGGTGACCTGCGTTTCCGGCTCCACGCCGGCTTCCTTCAAGGCGGCCGTGTCGAGTTGGATCTCGATGTGGTGCAGGTCCTTGAGGTAATCGACGACGTCCTTCAGGGGCGTCTCCACGAATTCGATCTGCGTGGGCTGCTTGAGGGCCTCTTCGATCTTCTTCTCGGCCGCGCTGGGCTTGGAGAGGCTCGATGCGCTGTACTTCTCCTTGCGGCGGGCCGTGATCTCTTTCCAGACCTCCGCGTCGGGATAGACGATGGGCGGGTCGTCGGCGGTGGGCACCTGCGATTTCTCGGTCGTGTACATCGCGTCCACGAAGCCCTTCTGCTTAGCGACACGGACCGCCATGATGTCGTTGAACGAGCCAACGAAGCGCGCGCTGTGCAGGGCGACGCGCTCCGTCGGTACCGCCGACGGCAGAGAGCGCTGCACGATCTTTTCGGCTTCCACGACCGCTTCTTCCGCCAGTTTGGCCCGGCCTTCGGCCATCAAGGAGTCGAAACGGTCCATCAACTGCTTGGTCTTGGCCTGGTCCGCGATCAGGGCCTTGTTGGTCATCTCCATTTCCTGCTGGGCCATTTTTTCCCGAATCCGCTGCTGCTCGTGGAAGGTAATTTCATCCCCGCGATGCTTGATTTCCCGGGCTGCCGCATGGAGCAGGCCCATCAATTTCTCGCGGACTTCGGGCGGCAGGGCCGTTTCGGCAGTCAGGTCGTTCGTCTTGTTCTGGATGATGGCTGCGGCCTTGGCCGGATCGACCGAGACCTGGCTGCGGGCCTTATTGATCGTGTTGTCCACATCCTTTTGCCACTGCTGCGTCAGGGCGGTATCCGTCGCGGCCTGGTTGGCCGCGGCAGCGCCATCCGGCACCGGAGCGCCGCCGTCGCCTTGCAGGTTCAGTGCGCCCGGATCGTTTCCCACGGCAGGCGCGGCCGCTTCGGCCTTGGCAGCCGGCGCGGGTCCCCCGCCAATCACGACCGTGTTGGTCTTCTTGGCAATGGCGTCCTTGATGGATCGCGCAGAGATATCGTTGGGATTGCGATGCAGGGCCTCGTCGGCCAAGCGCGCGGCACTGTCCAGGTTGCCACCCTTGAGGGCCTCGCCGGCCAAGTCCGCCAGACCCTTGCCGCCGCTTTCGATCTCCCGCTTCGCCGTCGCCAGGCTCCCGCCATCGACCAGGGCCAGCGTGCGGCCGTCGTCCAGTTTGGCCCGATCGACCAGCCGGGGCAGGTAGCTGTTCCTGGGGTCGGATTTCAGTTCGGGAATGTCCAACGGCAGGTTCTGCACGCCGGCAGGACCGTCCATGTCGATGCCTACGTGCTTGGCCTCGGGCGATTTCGTCGTGCCGATCACCACCGTGTCGCGGTCGCTACGCAAGGGCGGAAGGGTCTTGGGATATACATCCATGCCCTCGGGCCACTTCACGCTCTTGGGCCAGAAAACCGAGCCGTGAGCGGCCTGGGCGAGTTCGGTTCCATAGGTACCGGCGTCCGCGCCGACCTGCTCGGGCACGAGCACGCCTCCCGTGCGGGCGGCCAGGATACCCAGCAACTGTCCTTGGATCTGCGGGCCCACGCCAAAGGCGAGAAACGGCGCCCGCACGGAAACCAAGTCGTTGATCATACGGTCGAGTTGATCGGTCGAGAGCAGGTTGGCGCGGCTACTGCCGTCGCCGATGTAGACGACGGCCCGTGCCGCCTTGCTGTCCGCAAAACTCTTCGCGGCAGTGTCCAGGGCCTTCTCCAAGTCGCAGGAGCCAAGCGGCGTGCGCCGCTGGATGGCGGTCAGCGCTTCGGCCATTGCCGGACTGTTGGGCGCTACGAACCCTTGGGTCAGCGGCGTCGCGTTCAAGTCGAAGGCGACGAGCTTGACGCGATCGTTCGGGCCGAGACGCGCCACGGTCGATTGCAAGGTGGCCAGCGACTCGGCGCGAAAATCGCCCGTCTGGCTGGCCGCCGTGCTGACTAGAATCACCACGTCGCGCGGTCCATTGGCTGCCGGCGCGGTTGGCCTGAGAGTCAAGGCGAACGCGCTGCTGCCATCCGGCTGAGTAAAACCATCGAGGTGGGCTGCCTCACCGCCCAGCACCTGGGTTTGTGCGGCCATGGCGAGCGCCACGCCCAGCACGGTTGCCAAGGGCAACGACATCGAAGGCAAGAAAAACGGATACTTTGACATGCCTATTCTCCCGGCAAATGTCTAAGTGGTTCCGCAACCGTGTTCCGTGGCGGTTACGGAAGCCACAGGGATTCCATGGAAAAAAGATGGTAATTCCCAACGGTCGTCTTGCCCATTGGGCTAATCGTCATTGTACTCCGGCAATACTATAATTACCACATAAAATCTCAAATTTCGGGGCAGTCTAACTGCCGTGGGCCGGCAGAAGAAACAGTTTCTCGTTTTATATCGTTGGGGTGGTATGCGAAGTAAGTATTTGTAAATCGTGCTCGTAGTCCCGCCTTTAGGGAGTTCCAGTTCCCACCTAGCTTTCTCCAGCGGGGCGTTTTCGGTTTAACTTATTATGTAACATTTCAGCGGAATGTAGGGCAACGACAAACACTCCACTTCGCTAAACAGTTTAACTAATTATCGCCTGTAGGTTCTCGCGGGGAAGTTGAATATTCAGTTCCCGAAGGGATTGCCCCCTCCAAACGGGTTGCCGTTTCCACCTCCCGGCGGATTCATGCCACCCAACGGATTACCGTTGCCTCCTCCCCACGGATTTCCGTTTTGCATGGGGCCTCCCAAAATCGAATGGCCCTGTCCGCCCGGGTTGCTCCCTCCCAGCGGCGAGTTGCCCTGGCCGCCGAGCCTACCGAATCCGCCGGTAAAACCGGTTTGTTTGATGGGCACGACGATATCGGTTACCGGGTAGGCCTTGGTAGTCATGAACTCGTCGCTCTGGACGGCCTTGGCCGCGGAAGTGATCAGCAGCACCTCGTTGTGTACGACAAACGTCAATTGCAGGTCGTCCAGCAAGAGTTTCAAGGCCGAGCGCAAGGAAATGCCCTTGAGGTTCTTGGTGATCGGCGTGTTCTCGTCCACATCCACCTCCTTCAAAGCCGCCGCGTCGAGTTGGATCTCGATGTGGTGCAAGTCCTTGAGGTAATCGACGACGTCTTTGAGGGGCGTCTCCACGAATTCGATCTGCGTGGGCTGCTTGAGGGCCTCTTCGATCTTCTTCTCGGCCGGGCTGCGCCGCGAGAACTCCGCAGCGCCGTACTTGTCCCTGCGGCGGGCGGTGAGTTCCTTCCAGGCCTCCGCGTCCGCATACACGATCGGTGGGTCGTCGACAGCGGGCACGTGCGACTTCTCGGTCTGATAGGAGGCATCGACAAAGCCCTTCTGCTTGGCGACGCGGACCGACATGATGTCGTCATAAGCGCCGCCCATGCTTGCATCGAGCGCCCCGGCGAGCATGGTCGCTCGTGCCGAGGGCGCCGACCGCTCCACGATCTTGTTGGCTGCCAGGACCGCCTCTTCCGCCAACTTGTGCCGGCCTTCGGCCATCAAGTAATTGAAACGATCCATCAACTGCTTGGTCTTGGTCTGGTCCGCCGCCAGGGCCGCGTGGGTCATTTCCATTTCATAGCGGGCCATCTCCTCGCGAATCCGCTGCTGTTGGCGGAAAACAACCTCTGCCCCGCGACGCTTGATTTCCCGGCCCGCGGCGCGAAGCATACCTGCCAAACGCTCACGGGTTTCCGCAGGCAACTCCGTCTCGGCAAGCAGATCATTCGTCTTGTTCCGGATCGTGTCGGCGGCCTTGCCCGGCTCGGTCGAGACCTGGCTGCGCGCCAGGTCGATCGTGTTTCGGACGTCTTTGTGCCACTGTTCCGCCAAGGCGTTGCCTGACACGATTTGCTGCTCCGCAGCAGTGCCCTGTTGCGGAGCGGCAGCATCGCCTTGCAAGACAAGGTCGCCCGCTTCGCCCGGGACGGGCGCGTTCCGTGCCGCCTTGTCGGCCGCACGTGCCGCGCCGCCGCCGTTGGCAACCCCGTCGAGGACGGCGCGGGCGGCAAGATCGTTGGGATTGCGGCGCAAAGCCGCGTCAGCCAGACGATTGGCGCTTTCCAGGTTGCCGCCTTTGAGGGCTTCCGCGGCCAGGCTAGCCAGGCCGCGGCCACCGGCTTCGATCTGCCGCTTCGCCACGGACAAACTTGCGCTGTCGATCAAGGGCAGCGTTCGCCCGCCGTCGCACTTCGCCTGGTCAACCAGGGTAGCCAGATAACAATTGGCGGCACTGGGCATCCATGGGGGAATGTCCCAGGCCAGCGTCTTACTGCCGGCAGGACCCTCCACGTCGATTTGCACGCGCTGGGCCGCGGTCGATTTCGTCGTGCCGACCAGGACGGTGTCGCGGTCGCTGCGCAAGGGTGGAACAATCTGCGGATAGATGTCCATGCCCACGGGCCACTTTACGCTTCCGGCCTTGGGCCAGAGGACCGAGGCGTGAACGGCCCGGGCCAAGCCGTTCCCATAGAGGCCGGCATCCACACCGACCGCTTCCGCCGCGACAAGGCCGCCGCTGCGCGAGGCCAGCGCGCCCAGCATCTGCTCCTGGATTTGCGGACCAACGCCAAAGGCGATCAGCGGCGCCCGCAGGGAAAGCAGATCGCCGACCAGGCGGTCGAGTTGGCCGGTCGAGAGCGGGTTGGCGCGGCTGCTGCCGTCGCCGAAATAAACGATGGCCCGCGCCGACTTGCTGTCCACAAAACTCTTCGCGGCAGTGTCCAGGGCTTTTTCCAAGTCGCAGGCGCCAAGCGGCGTGCGCCGCAGCAGCGCGGCAAAGGCCTCGGTCATCGCCGGGCTGTCGGGCGCCACGAACCCGCGGGTCAGCGGCGCGGCGTTCAGGTCGAAGGCGACAAGTTTGACACGATCGCGCGGCTCGAGTTTAGAGAGGGTGGCTTGCAGCGTGGCCAGCGACTTGGCGCGAAAATCGCCCGCCTGGCTGGCGGCTGTGGAAAAGAGAATCACGACATCCCGCGGCCCATCGACCGCGGGCAGCGACGGCTTGAGTGTCAACGCGAAGACGCTGACTCCATCAGCCTGGGTAAATCCATCGAGCCGGGCCGCCTCGCTGCCCAGCGCCTCGGTCCGCGCGGTCATGGTCAGCGCCACACCCAACACGGTTGCCAATGGCAAGAAAATCCAACGCAAGAAAAACGGATACTTGGACATGCCTCTTCTCCCGGCAAATGTCGAAGTGGTTCCGTCGACCGTGTTCCGTAGCGGCAACGGACACCACAGGGATTCCATCGAAAAACGGCGGTCCCCAACGGCGCGACTTGCCCATTGCGCTAACTATCACTGTACACCAGCCCCAGAACAATTGCCAGGGATAATCTTCAAGAAAACGAAAACGGCTCGTTCCGGGCCCGCAAAGGTAACATCTGTAGGGAACGCCTGCCAAGGTGTTACCCTGCTTTGAACCATGCCCAAGAAAACGAAAACGGCTCGTCCAGTTCCCACTGTACGAGCCGTAAGTTGCTTTTCAGATTCGTGTTATGGCGATCGCGCCGGAGGCGGAAAGACTAGCGGATCTGTCCCAGCAAGCCCGCTACCTGCGATATCTTCAGCCCGTAGTTGGCGACGAAGTCCTCGACCCAACGTGAAGCCACGAGCAGCATGGCGTCGGCCACGGAACCGTTTGCACCCTGCCCATCGCCGACCGTCTCGTCGTCAAAATCGTCGTCGCCGCTTGTCGAATTGTCGTCGCTGCTGGGGCTGCCGATCGAGCCGCTGGTCGGCGGAGTGGCGTCTTTCTGGGTAGCCGAGTCGTGGTTCTCGCCGTATTGGCCGTCGATCGGCTCGGAGCGATAGCGATAGTAGTCCTGAATGCTCTGCGACGAGGCTCCACCGGAGACCGGCGACGTTTCCGTCTTCGGCTCCTCTTGAGCCGCTCCGTTGGAGTTCGCGTCGGTCTTGGCGGTGTCGTCTACCTTGGCGGCTTCTTCGGTCTTGGGGGCGTCCTCAACCTTGGCCGGTTGCTCGCTCTTGACCGTATCGTCCACCTTGGCAGCTTCCGGCGCCTTGGCGGCTTCTTCGGTCTTGGGGGCTTCCTCAACCTTGGCTGGCTGCTCGCTCTTGACCGTGTCGTCTACCTTGGCGGCTTCCGGCGCCTTGGCGGCTTCTTCGGTCTTGGGGGCTTCCTCAACCTTGGCCGGCTGCTCGCTCTTGACCGTGTCGTCTACCTTGGCAGCTTCCGGCGCCTTGGCGGCTTCCTCGGTCTTGGGCGCTTCCTCAACCTTGGCCGGTTGCTCGCTCTTGACCGTATCGTCCACCTTGGCAGCTTCCGGCGCCTTGGCGGCTTCCTCAGCCTTGACTGTGTCGTCCACCTTGGCACCTTCCGGCGCCTTGGCGGCTTCTTCGGTCTTGGAGGCTTCAGCCTTGGCGGTATCCTCGACCTTCACGGAATCCTCGACCTTGGAGGTGTCCTGGGGCTTGGGCGTATCCTGAGGCTTGGTGGATTCCTCAGTCTTGGGCGCTTCCTGCGGCTTGGCAGCTTCCTCAGCCTTGGGCGTGTCCTGAGGCTTGTTAGCTTCCTCAGTTTTAACTTCCTCGGTCTTGACCGTTTCCGGGGCCTTGGCCGTCTCATCCGGCTTGGCAGCTTCCTCAGCCTTGGGCGTGTCCTGAGGCTTGTTAGCTTCCTCAGTTTTGACTTCCTCGGTCTTGACCGCTTCCGGGGCCTTGGCCGTTTCGTCCGTCTTGGCGGCTTCCTCGGTCTTGGGTGTCTCCGCAGTCTTGCTCGTGTCCTCGACCTTGGTCTCCTCGGTCTTGGCCGCTTCCGGGGCCTTGGCCGTCTCATCCGCCTTCGCGGCTTCCTCAGTCTTGGGCATGTCCGCAGTCTTGCTCGTGTCCTCTGCCTTGGTTTCCTCGGTCTTGGCCGCTTCCGGGGCCTTGGCCGTCTCATCCGTCTTCGCGGCTTCCTCAGTCTTGGGCATGTCCGCAGTCTTGCTCGTGTCCTCTGCCTTGGTTTCCTCGGTCTTGGCCGCTTCCGGGGCCTTGGCCGTCTCATCCGTCTTGGCGGCTTCCTCAGTCTTGGGCATGTCCGCAGTCTTGCTCGTGTCCTCTGCCTTGGTTTCCTCGGTCTTGACCGCTTCCGGGGCCTTGGCCGTCTCGTCCATCTTGGCGGCTTCCTCGGTCTTGGGCGTCTCTGCAGTCTTGCTCGTGTCCTCGGCCTTGGTTTCCTCGGTCTTGACCGCTTCCGGGGCCTTGGCCGTCTCGTCCGTCTTGGCGGCTTCCTCGGTCTTGGGCGTCTCTGCAGTCTTGCTCGTATCCTCGACCTTGGTCTCCTCGGTCTTGGCCGCTTCCGACTTGGCGCTGCTGTCGGTCGACTGCGGCGGGTTCGGATTCACGTTGGCATTGTCGCCGTAATAGCTGCCAGCATGGCCGAACTTGAATTTATAGTAATCGCTGTAGTTGTTGTTGTCGGTCGTTTCGTTGTTGGCGGGGGTGTCGCCGGCAACGGCCTGATCGGCCGGCGCGGCAGCCTCGGCAGTCTGAGGCTCGTCGGGCGACACCGGATCCAATGCGGGACGGTCAGCGTTTTCCGTGTCCGCACACAAGTAAGTCGCGAAATCTTGGTCTTGCTCGCTTTGCAGATCAGTGCCCGCAAGAATGTCGTAGGTCGGCTGTTGTGCCGAACTCGTCGATACGAAAATCCCAGCGCTGACGTTTGCGGCGCTGAACAAGGTTACGGCAATCGCCGTACTACCAAACAGTCCGACCAAGGGCCAAGACCAAGAACTGAAGAAGCGTCTCATTCTTTGATTCCTCCGAGTAAATGGGAGCCGGAATACCACGCTTTGCACGGCTGGAATGAATTCGAGACTTGGCGAAAAGAGCGATTCATTCTCAGGCCGTCCGCGGCATAAAAAGGGGTTGTTTTAACGGGACCTTTTTCAAAGTCCGTAGAGCGAATTTCGCTAAACGGTATCGGTGAGTAGCGTTGACAATCATTAAGCAATACACGCAAACAGCGGCAATTGGGCAACTCTGTTAGTTTGATGAATTCGCACGAAAAAAACGGTCTAGGCAATGATGACGATCGCGCCGCGGCCGTTTTATTCAGGTAATGCAGCCGGAATCGAATCTGCTTGTTTAAGCCAGGCAAGGGGTTCGTTTTGCTGAAGCTTTTCCGTTTGCAGGGCCACGCGCGTCAAAATCGGCAATCCTTCGGAATCTTGCCCTGTTGACTTTTCAGCGAGCCGTAGGTGGGGCGAGGTGCGCGACCCACGCGCCACACTTGTCGAAGCCACATCCGCCAGCCTTCGCAAGTATGTCTCTTAGTCCTTTCCGACGGAGGACCTACTTCACGCTACCCGGCACGACCTTCCCGTCCTTCAATTCCGCCACGCTCGTGGTTACCGCTTCCCAAAACGCCCGGTCGTGCGAGACGACGAGCATTGCCTGCGGCAAGCGAGTGAGGATGCCGATCAACCGCTCCGTGGATGCCTCGTCCAGACCGCCGCTAGGCTCGTCGAGGAGCAAGACGTCGGGCTGCATCGCCAAGACGGTAGCCAAGGCCACGAGCCGCTTCTCGCCGCCGGAGAGGTGATAGGTCACGCGATGCTCGTAACCGGCCAGCCCTAGCGAATCGAGCGTGGCGGCGACGATTTGGCGGACTTCCTCGCGGGACTTGCCGAGATTCAAAGGGCCAAAGGCCACGTCCTCGGCCACGGTGGGGCAGAACAACTGGTCGTCGGCATCCTGAAATAACAGGCCCACGCGGCGGCGGACTTCCTGGAAATCGGCCTCGGCCACACGCGGGCGGCCAAAGGCCTCGACCCGCCCGGCGCTGGGCCGCAGTAGGCCCACGATCAGATGCAAGAGAGTGGTCTTGCCGCAACCGTTTGGCCCCAGCAGGGCCACCCGCTGGCCAGGCAGCAGGCAGAAGTTGCACCCGCTCAGCACGGGCCGCCCAGGGCCGTAGGCGAAATCGACCGCGCAAAACTCGATCAGCGGCTGGTCCATATCCACTCCAGGGCCAGGAGGGCCGCTGCCAGCAAGACAGTCGCCGCGTAGAACGGCCCGTCGCGCCACGGCACGAAAGCGAAGTGGTCGAGCAAGTAGTAGCGGCCACGAAACCCGCGACACTTCATCGCGGCCAGCACGCGTTCACTGCGGTCGAAGCTCCGCACCAGCAGCATGCCCACGAGGTAACCGAACGTGCGATAGGTATGCCCGCTCATGGCGGGGTGAAAACAGCGGACCCGCATCGCCGCCCGCAGGCGGGCGTATTCCCGCCCCAGGACGTCAAAGTAACGGATCATGAACAGCAGCAGTTGCGTGAGTTTCGGCGGCACGCGGAAATGGGCCAGCGCGTGGCCGAGCGTGACAACGTCCATCGTGCCTACCAGCGCGGCAACTGTCAGCACCGCCGCATTGGCCTTCAAGGCGATGACGGCGGCCAGCATGAGGCCCACATGGCTATAAGCCGGCCAGGGGACGACGATCACCAGCCCCGCCAAGAGCATCTCCAGCGGCAGCAGGCGTCGAAAGATCTCCCGGGGCGAGATCTGCGCCAGCACCACCAAGCCGAGCGCTGCCGCCAACGCGAGGCCCATCGTCGGCATGTTCCGGGCAGCGGCCACGACCAGCGTCAAGATCGCGGCCGCCGCAATTTTCGCCCGCGGGTCGATCTGGCCCAGGTAGGATGGGCCGCAGTGGATGGGATGAAGGGCGTGGGGAAGCATGGAAGATCGTGGGTATCACGGCTGCCGCCGTCGGGCCTTCATATAGAACGCCACGCCGAAAAGGCCGAGGATGAAACCGACACCGCCGAGAAAATCGCGCAGACGCAGGCCCTCGTCGGAGTCGGCGACTTGCCGGCGGAGCAACTTGAACTGCGTGGTAAGTTCCACCAATTGGCTTTCGATCGTGGCGAGATCCTTCTCCGGGTCAGTCGTTGCGGCCGGCGCGGCGGCATGATCCGTCACGGGCGGCGCAACTTTCGCATCACGCGCGGCCGTGGGACCGTTCATCATCGCAGCGAGATCGTTCTCCTTGCCGGTCGCTGTAGCCGGCGCGGCGGCACGATCCGTCGGTAGCGGCACAACTTTCGTATCGTTCGCGGTTACGGGAGCGTTCATCGGCAGACTCTCCGGCAAATCGGAGGCATGAATCGTATGCGTACAGACGTGACCGTCGGGTGTCGCCACGGTAAGGTAGATGTCCACGTGCTCGCGGACTGCCAGCGCGAATTCACCCCGATCGTCCGTCGTCGTGCGGCCGAGTTCGCGGCCCGAAGCATCTCGCGCGATCACGTCGCTATGCCGGGCCGGAACGTCGTCGGGGAAATAGGCGTGGCCGTGAATCGTGGCGCCTTCGATGCCGTCGATGAAAAAGTTCAGCTTGTGGGCCAAGGCCGGCGCGGGGCAAAGGAACAAGAGGACCAGCACCGACAGCCTGCGGGCAATTTGCGCGAATCTCGAACCGTAACTACCCATCGCCCACCTCTTGGGTGACGGGGATCAACGCCGTCGCACGAAGGACCTCCGGCCGTACCTGCCGCAATAGAACAACCACACTTCCCGTCACCAAGCCTTCAACCACCGCGACCGGAAGATGGGCCACCAGAAATAGCTTGGCCAGAAGGGCAAACGAATCGCCGGTCAGCAGCATCGCCGCGGAGGAGAGCGCCGCCCCAAGGATCAAGGCAATGGCCCCGGCGGCAAACCCGCCCGCAAAGACAACCTGCCGATTGTCGCTGCGGACGGCCCCGCGGAAAAGGTAGTGGCAAATCACTCCCGGCAGGGCCATGATCAGCGTGTTGACCCCCAACACGATTGGACTCGCAATCGAAAAGAACACAAATTGCAGAGTCAGGCCGACCAGCACGGTTGGAAAGACGGCCCAGCCGAGCACGAGCCCCATCAGGCCGCTGAGCACGAGATGGACCGACGAAGGACCCAATTGTATCTGGATCGCCGAAACTACGAAGAAGGCCGATCCCAGTACGGCCGCCTTGGGAATGTGCTCCTCGTCCAGCCGCCGCAGGCCGATCAGCGTGCCGGCCGCGGCCGCCGCGGTTCCCACTGCCAGAACGCCCTGTCCCGCCCGCGTGGCGGTGAGAATGTCGCCGATGTGCATGGCCCAACCTCACTTCCCCGGCATATCGACCGCTTTGACCCACATCAGCCCACCCAATTCCACTTCGACCGGCTTGCCTTGCGGATTCTTCATTTTCTCTTCGCCCGTGATCAAGGCCGCGAAGCCCCACCATCCGGCTCGGGGCATCGTATAGGAGAACACGCCACTGGGGTCGGTCTTGATCACTTGCGTAATGAAGGCGTCGCGCGGCGGTTTCACTCGCCTGCCCTCGTTGTAGTATTCGACCTCCACGCGGGCCAATGGCACAGGCTTGCCGTGATAACGCACGATCCCGCGGAACGTATTGCCCGTCCAAAGGCCGTAAGGGCGCACCAACGGCTCGATTTCCACAGGCAGTCCGACCAGAGCGTCCCACCCCTTTTCCGCACCCAGAACGTCGATGACCACTTTCGTATAGTGGACGATCATCTTTCCTTCGGCCGCCTCCCAGTAAGGTTCGGGCTCGACGTACACGACATAATCGCCCGGACTGGAGGCCTGCAACGTGCATGTATAGGCCGACTTGCCGTCGACCTTCCGCGGTTTGAGCCGGCCGGCCAGATCGATCCGTTTGCCGCGGACAAGTGCGGCAACCTGTCGGGGCCGGGCCATGTTCATCGTCGGCCCCTGCTCCATCGGATGCGTGAAACGCAGGTCGAGATCGATCGTGCGCGGGTCCTGGTCCTCGACAATATCGGAAGAAGGCAAGAGAACTTGGAAATGGGCAACCGCCCTGCCGGCAAAGGCTTCTAGACCAACTCCCAAAAACAAAAGGATGATGGGCAGGCGGGCAGGCATGGCAGGATTTCTCTAAGGTAATACGTCTGCCATAATTGTAATACCAGAGGAAAGTAATGTCGAGGGGGCAGGAGAACTGCCACTTCCTCGGCTGAGTGGCCGTAGTCCCGCCTTTAGATGAGAATCGCGATAGGGAATCGGCTAAAGCCGGGACTAAAAGCGACTTCGCAGTTCTGCTGAGCGCGTAAGCCCCCCCTCTTGACGAATTCCCCTCAGCCAGCTATTATCGTGCGTAGCCCCTGGAGGACGCCCATGCCCACCATTTCAATGTTTTACGGCATCGTAGTCCCCATTTATTGCGATCGTTCGGAGCATAATCCACCCCACTTCCATGCGTATTATTAAGAGCATTCGGCTGTGGTTTCCATCGATACCTGCGAGATCATCAACGGAGAATTGCCGGCAAAGCAGGCGAAACTGGTCACGGCTTGGGCAGAACTCCACAAGGACGAATTGATCGCGGATTGGCAATTGGCCGCCCAAGGCGAGTTGCCTTTCAAGATACAACCACTCCGGTGAGCGAGCGAGATGTCATGACGTATCCAGCGGTTACGAGCGTTGCGGCCTTGGCCGACTATCGGCTCCTGTTGGGCTTTGCCAACGGTGACCAGCGAGTGTTCGACGTTAGGCCGTACCTGGAAAAGGGTGTGTTTGCGGCATTGAAGGACGTGTCGCTCTTTCGTTCCGTGCGAGTGAACTTCGATACCGTCGAGTGGGCCAACGGGGCCGATTTGTGCCCGGAGGTCCTCCACGAGTTGAGTGAGCCTTCAGCATCCCTTACCTGGTCGGTGGAGAGTATGCAACCGTGATACAGCACGAGGAACATTACCTGCCGAGTTGGGCGGCGCTGTGGCTTTGGTGGTTGCGCGCAGATTCGTCGCATCAGTTCTGGCGGGACGTCGGCAACATCACCCACGAATTGGCAGATCCGGGGCGGGAATAGATTTCGTCAGGGATCACGGACGGGTTCTCCATCCATCAACGTGTAGATGTCCTGACGAGGATCGGCCAAGTCGTCTGCCCACTCCTGTGCAACGCCCGCCGTCCAAACCTGCGATTCGTCATCTTCTTCTGATTCGGGAAGCACGAAAACCGTGACGGGTCCCGGGCGTATGGATGCTGGAACCTGCGCCGAGAGGCGGCGATTTTCGTCCACGTTCGCGGATAGCTTGACGATGTTCACGACCTTCCTCCAACTCCTCATTGTCTTTATTATATCCAGCCTACTTTGCCGCCGCCATCACGAGTTCGCCCTTCAAGATCCCTTTGAGTCCTTGGAGTTTCGAGGCGATCTGCTGCAACTTGGCAGCGGGGCCGCGCAAGACGATCACTTCCAGGCAAAGATCGTGGGTCAAATGGGCGTGCAGCGTGGAAATGACCATTTCCATGTGGTCGTGCTGCAAGGCCGTCAGATGATCGCGAAGCTGCTGGCGATGATGGTCGTAGACCAGCGTAAGCGTGCCGGCGACGTCCTGCGCGTCAGAGGCCCAGGCATGGGCCGTCAGCTTGTCGCGGATCAATTGCCGCACGGCCTCGCTGCGCGTGGCAAAGTGCTGCTCCGTGCAAAAACGGTCGAACTGCTCCAGCAGATCGTCTTCCAACGAAACGGAAAAACGGACGATTTCTGACATAAATAATAAATGTTAAACACGAAGGGGAAGAAAGATTGGGATTACTTCGTGTCCTTCGTGCCTTCGTGTTAAGTTTTCTAGAGTCTTGTTTGTTACCGAATCAGCCTCTTGATGCCGTCCTTGATCCGCACGACGTTGAAATTGATTAGAAACGCCAGTCGCTTGTCGGTCAGTTTGAGGTAGGTCAGCGTTTGGGCGGTGAACACCGGGTGCATTGTCTCCACGGCCTTGACCTCCACGAGCACCAAATCTTCCACTAGCAGATCAAGACGCAGGGCGTCGTCCAGTTCTTTTTCGTCATAGCGGATCGCGACCTTTTTCTGCCGATCAACGCGTAGGCCGCGCTTTAGCAATTCGTACTCCAGGCACGTTTCGTAAACCGATTCCAAGAGCCCCGGTCCGAGTGCGGTGTGAACCTTGAACGCGGCGTCCACGATCTCCCTTCCAATCCGTTCCATCTCCGGCGTCGTACTCTCTCCGTATCTCCCGCCAGTCCTGTTTCCCTCTTCCATTTTCCTCCATTCCTTTTTTCTTAGTGCCCTTCGTGTCTTCGTGTTTAGGTAGTACTGGCACTACAGCCACAAAAACAATCTACCGCCGAGCATGTCGGGCACGGCGCGCTCGACGTACTGGCGGACCTGATTGGAATGATAACGCGTGCTGAAATGCGTGGCCACGATCCGCTCGTTCTTGAAGCGATCGATTCGCTCCAGGAAATCGTCAAGATGCATGTGGCCGAACTTGTGGATTTTGTCCTTGCGATGGCTGGGCGCGACGAAGGTCATTTCCATGATCAACACCTCGGCCTGATACATGGCCTCGCAGGCATCCAGGCCCGCAGGGGCGCTATCGCCTAGGTAGGCCACGCGGGGAATGCGGACCTCGGCCGTCACGTCAGTCCCCCCTAACCGCAGATCGCGAATCTGCTCGCCGGAGAGGCCCTGGAATTCCGGCTTCAACTTCCGCCGCCGCTGCCAGACCACGAAACCCAGCGAAGGAACCGTATGCACCGTGGCCGAAACGGTCACGACCAGTTCCCGCGAAAGCTCGATTTCATCGCCCGGCCGGGCCGGCAGAAGTTCGCACGGCAGCCGTCCGCGGTCGAGTTTGCTGAAAAGTCTGAGGATCTTCTGCACGGGATCGATCGCGCCTTCCGGCATGTAAATCACCGGCGGGTCCATCTTCATCATCCGTCGCCTTGCGACATAGACCGGCAGGTTGACAATATGGTCCATGTGCGAGTGCGAAACGAACCACGTCGGCGTACCCATGAACGCCCAGGGCTGCGCGCCCAGGTCGAAGCCGAACTTCAACTCGGGGATGCGCCAGTAGGTTTGCACGGCAGCCCGCGAATAACCCTCGATCGTGAGATCCTTGTGGGTAAGCGTCTTAATGGGCAGGTTATTGATCATCCTGAATAAATCCGAAATCCGAAGTACGAAATCCGAAATAAATCGGAAATCCAAAGAAAGAAATTCTAAACCACGGTTACGATCGCATCTATCGAGCCGAGCGCAGCTCCGGGGAGCGCGCCCCAACAACGGCATCTGCAGTTTGTGTCATTCCGATTTTGCATTTTGTATTTGTTTCGGATTTAGTATTTCCGATTTCCGATTTTCCTCCTTCACGTGTTGTTCATAATTATCGACTTGCGAGGAGTCCAACGGTGCAGCCTCCGTGCCCGGCAGGATCCAGATTTCGCCGAACAGTTCGTTCTGCTCCGCGCGGACACGGTGGTGCCGCACCAGTTCCAGGACAGCCAGAAACATGCCGACCAAGGCCGACTTGTGCAAGCGGACGTCGAATAGTTCGCTCAACGACAGTCGGCCACGGGCGCTTAACAGGGCGAGGATTCGCGACATATGGACGTGGATCGGGGTATCGTCGTAGACGATGTTCGAGGGCTTGGCCGCCACGTTTTCGCGGATGATCCGGCCGAACGCGCTGACCAGATCCCAGAGTTCCACCTCCTGGATCGGTTCCTCGGCCAGATTTCGCTGCCGTGGCGGCAGATCGCTGGCCACGCGCGGATAGTGCTGCTGCCAGGCGCGGCTGCGCTCGTCGAGAATACTGGCCGCATCGCGATACTGCTTGTATTCCAGCAACCGCCGCACGAGTTCCTGCCGGGGGTCTTCCAGTTCTTCCTCGACCTCATCGCCGCGGGGCAGGACCTGTTGCGACTTGATCTCGATCAGAAGGCTGGCCATGGCCAGGAAATCGCCCACCGAACCCACGTCCAACTCTTTCAGAAGGGTCAGGTACTCCAGGTATTGGTCGGTGATGAGCGAGATCGGAATATCGACAATTTCCACCTCATGCTTGCGCACCAGGTAGAGGAGCAGGTCCAGGGGGCCACGAAAAATGTTCAAATCGACGTTAAAATCCATCGCTTGCGGATGCTATCCTACATTTCCTTGCTCAAAAAGACAATCCTCGCTATTATTGTAGACGGTTAAGAATATTACGGTACTCTCCTCCCAGTTACGCTTCGGATCGATCCAAACCGCAGCAAAGCAAGGGGGCCCCAAGCCCTTTTGTTTCTTACTCACGCCTCTATGAATCTCTATAAGTTATTGCTGTTATTGACTTTATCGCTCTTTGTGCCATTCGCTCCGCCGGCGGCGGTCATCTCCGCCGAGCAGGCCAAGACCGGGGGAAATGCCGAAAAGAAATCGCCCCAGCCCAAGGAGGACTATTACGAACTCTACAAACTGCTGGCCGACACAGTCGATCAGGTCGACCGCAACTACGTCAAGGAGGTCGATCGGCGTGAGTTGATCGAGGCGGCGATCCGCGGCGTTGTCGCCAAACTCGACCCCTATTCGGCCTATATTGGCCCCGAGGAGTTGGCCCAGTTTCGCAGCGCGGTGGATAACGAATTCGGCGGAATCGGCATCCAGGTCTCCATGGAGGACGGCGATCTGAAGGTCCTCAGTCCCATCTATGGCACGCCCGCCTATCGGGCGGGCATCCAGGCCGGCGATCGGATCGTGGAGATCGAAGGCAAGAGCACGGAAGGCATCCAGACCGACGACGCCATTCGCTGGATGAAAGGGGCCGAAGGCACCAAGGTCTCAGTCACTGTCGTTCATGCGGGCAAGTCGAAACGCGAAAGACTGACGCTGACTCGCGAGCGCGTCCACGTGGAAACCGTGCTGGGCGACCGCCGCAAGGCCGATGACCACTGGGAATTCATGTACGACGAGAAGTTCCAGATCGGCTACGTGCGTCTCAGCGCCTTCAGCCAGGACACATTGAAGGAACTGATCGCGGCCCTGGGAGACCTCAGGGAACACAAGGTGCGCGGCCTAGTCCTCGATTTGCGGTTTAATCCGGGCGGGCTGCTGCGTTCGGCGATCGAGGTTTGCAACCTCTTCATCTCCAGCGGACGCATCGTCAGCACCAAGGGCCGCAATACGCCGGAACACGTTTGGGATGCGCACGGCCACGCCTTTCTCGAAGGAATCCCGATGGTGATCCTCGTGAACCATTATAGCGCCAGCGCCAGCGAGATCGTGTCGGCGTGCTTGCAAGACCACCAGCGGGCCGTGGTCATGGGCGAGCGGACCTGGGGCAAGGGCAGCGTACAGAACATCATCGAACTGGAGAACGGCCGCAGCGCGCTGAAGTTGACCACGGCCGCCTACAAGCGACCCAGCGGCAAGAATATCCATCGGTTTCCCAATTCCAAGGACAGCGACGAGTGGGGCGTCATGCCCGACTTGGGGTTCGAATTGGGCCTGGGCGAGTTGGAAACCCACGAACTGCTGGTCGATCGCCGCAATCGCGACGTGATCGCCATCCACTCCGCCGCTGCGAAATCGGCCACCGCGCCGTCCATGTCCACCGCGCCAGGTGTCCAACCCGCGGTCGTGCCCCGCGCATCGCCTGCCTCCCTGGGGCCCACCTTGAAGGATGAGGCGTTGGCCCGGCGAACCGGAACGAGGCCCGACACGAACAAACCAAACGCTCCATCCGAGGCAAAGCCCGCAGCCGCAAGCAAGCCGTTTGTCGACCGACAACTGGAAATGGCGATGAAGTATCTGCGGGACAAATTGGCGAAGAAATAGCAGTAGCTTGGTTAGCCGGTAGTTGTACTCAGTACTCGGTACCCAGTACCCCATACTCCGCGGATGAGCTTTTACCACGTCTTTTGTTCCTCTTCCAGTCCAGCATCCGCAATCTACTAGCCTCCTCCCCATGCACCTTCTCACGATCGAAACAACTTGCGACGAAACGGCGGCGGCGATCATCACGAATCAGCTTGAGGTCAAAGCGTCGGTGGTGGCCTCGCAAGACGACCTGCACCGGAAATTCGGCGGCGTAGTGCCGGAAATCGCCTCGCGGGCACACCTCGAACGCATCTTGCCCGTGATCCATGAGACACTCCAGCGGGCAAATCTCGCGCTGGCCGACATCGACGCTGTGGCTGTTGCCAATACGCCGGGCTTGGCAGGTTCATTGCTGGTCGGGCTTGTTGCGGCCAAGGCGCTCTGCGTGGCGATCGACAAGCCGCTGCTGGCCGTGAATCACTTACAGGCCCACATCTATGCTTGCCGCATCGCCGCGGGTAGCGACGAGGTCTTTCCCTGTGTGGGCCTGATCATCAGTGGAGGACACACGAGCCTTTACCGTTGCCAGGGGCCGCTGGACTTTACGCTCCTGGGGGCGACGATCGATGATGCCGCCGGCGAGGCCTTCGACAAAGTGGCGGCCATGCTGGGCTTGCCGTATCCCGGCGGTCCTTCCATCCAGAAGGCGGCCGCAGGCGGAAATCGATCCGCCTGTGCTTTGCCCCGCTCGTTCCTCGGCGAGGACGATCGCCTCGATTTCAGCTTCAGCGGACTGAAGACCGCGGTCCGTTACCGCATCGCCGGGCCGGGGCGGCCGGACATGTCGCAGATCGAACTTAATCCCAAGCAGGTCGCGGACATGGCGGCCAGTTTCCAGGAAGCGGTAGTCGATGTTTTGTTGGACAAGACATTTGCAGCATTGCGCGGGAGCGGATTGCGGAAGCTCTGCGTGGGCGGCGGTGTGGCGGCCAATGCCCGTTTTCGCGAGCGCATGCAGGGAGAATCAGCCGCCCGTGGCGTGTCGCTTTTTATCGCTCCTTTGCGTCTCTGTACCGATAACGCCGTGATGGGCGCGATTGCCCTAGAACGCTTCAAGGCCGGACTATTCGAAGACCTCGACCTAGAGGTTTATCCGGGCCTAGTGCGGAGACAGGCCTCTCTCCAGCCGGCGCGAAGCTGAAAGGCTATCCCAGAGTGTTTGCGCGGCGCAGCGATGGCTTTCGTTTAACCTCGACGGCAATTGCCGCACCGCAGCATGCGATAATTGGATAATTTTTCAAAAGTGACGTAGATACTATTTGCGTCCTTGATAAAATAGGGTTATTATCAAGATCTACTTGCATTAAAACAGTCACGCAAGCGGTCCTTTTCCCTAATTATTTCTAATAGTGTCATTATGGCGGGTGCAACAATCACGGCTGCAGGAATGCGCGTGATGAAACTTCTGGTGGGGCGTTCTCCGCGCACGGTGAGCGAACTGACGAAACTTACGGGCGTTACGCGCACGGCGGTTACGGAACAACTTAACGAAATGGTGGCGGCCGGTTTCATCGAGCGCACGGTCGAGCGTCTCCCCGGCCGAGGGCGGCCGCGCCATCGTTACACGGCGACTCAGGCCGCACTGGTGCTGTTGTTTGCCAACAACCAGCAATTGGTCGTGCCGGCAATCTGGAAGGCCATCGACGAAGTTGGCGGAAAACGGTTGAAGCAAAAGGTCCTGCATGTGGTCAGCCGCATCGTATCGGAACATTACTTAGCGAAGATCACCGCCTCCGAGCCGCGGGAGCGAATCGATCAGTTCAAGGCCATCTTGAAAGAGGAAGGCGGACTGGTCGACCTGACCGCCAAGGACGGAGTGGTTACGATCACGAAGCGGACCTGCCCGTTCATCAGCATGTTCGACGAGCAGCGGCACGTGTGTACGATCGACCTGGAAATGATGACCGAGATTGCCGCCTGCCCGGTGAAGGTGATCGCCTGTCGCCACAACGGCGATCCCTGTTGCAAGGTCGAATTCGACACGCTTTCAGTCAATGGGTCGTCAGCGAAGCCTCTCGCCGCCGTGCGGTAGCTTTAGGACCGACGAATCAAAATCTTCCTTTAGTCGCCTTTCGCTCAGCGAAAGTTGCGATACTTTCGCGGAGCGAAAGGCGACACTCATTGATTCACCAATCCTTACGCGGCCCTGCGAACTTCGCGAGTCGAGTCCGCGGGCCGCCCTCGTCTGGCTTGTCCCGGCGCGATCAGGCCATATTCGAACATCCGCCGGCGAAGCTGGTGCCGATCGATGCCCAGGAGCCGCGCCGCCGCGCTCTGGTTATATCCCGTGTGTTCCAAGGTCCGCTGAATGTGTTCGCACTCGACCTCGGCGGCCGTGAGCCAACGTCCGCCGTCCGCCGTATGGCGAATCACCTGCCCGGCGGTCGATTCGGCCGCGTCGATGGGCAAAACCGTCGCCGCTAGCGTGTCCGGGAAACGTGCCGCCACATGGGGCAGGATCTCGGCGTCGATCAACTCGCCGGGACTGAATAGAATGGCCCGTTCGATGGCGTTTTCCAATTCACGAATGTTGCCCGGCCAGGGGTAGACGAGCAGCCGACTTCTCGCCGCTTGGGAAAGCCGTTTCAGAGGCATGCCGTTTTCGACGCTGAAGCGGCGGAGAAAATGCTCAGCCAGGACTTCGATGTCTTCACTCCGCTCGCGCAGCGGCCGAGTCTGGATGGAGATAACATTCAGGCGAAAGTATAAGTCCTCGCGGAACCGTCCGGCGGCCACCTCTTGCTGCAAATCGCGATTGGTGGCGGCAAGAATGCGAACGTCCACCGGCACGCCGTCGTGACTGCCAACCGGCGCGACGACCCGCTCCTGGAGAACCCGCAAGAGCTTGGCCTGCAATTCGAGGTCCAATTCGCCGATCTCGTCCAGCAGGAGTGTGCCGCCCTCGGCCGCCCGAAAACACCCCACGGCGTTGTAGGTGGCCCCGGTAAACGCTCCCTTGAGATGCCCGAACATGTGGCTGGCGAACAACGGGCCGGTAATCGACGCACAGTCGACCGGGACGAACCGGAGCGCGCAACGTGGGCTCAAAGTGTGGATGGCGCGGGCAATGAGTTCCTTACCCGTACCGCTGTCTCCCGTGATCAACACATTCGACGGAAAGGCGGCCACGGCCCGAATGATGGCCCGAGTCTGCTCGACCCATTCTGAACGACCGATAATGGCGTCCAATGCCTTGGCCTCCTCGCGCGTCGACGATACTTCACTTAGCGTGCTCATCGATATCCCCCTTCGCTACCACCCTTGATTTTCGCGATCGTTGCAACCGTGTCAAGCGTTCGGCGTTGCGAATTGACAGAACATTGCATTTCCACCCGTTAGATGGGTATTCTTGCGGCAGTTGGCACCACATTGACCGCGGAACGACCGGTTCGGCAGCAGGACACTTTTGGCCACAGCCCCAGCTTTGTCGCGAGTTGAGATGGTTGCATCTCCTGACAAGCCGCGCCAGACCGATATCTTGGGGGGATTGTCGGCGTTGGATTGCCCGTCGAATTCACGTCATTTCTGGAATTGTCCACTTAGGCCGACGGGCGCTCACCCTGCGCTTGCGGCATAGCGTCTGCCGGCGCCTGATCGCCGGCCGTTTTCCTTCGTCCCAACCGATCGATGACGTAAAAGAAGATGGGAGTGAGGAAGATGCCGAAGAGCGTGACGCCGAGCATGCCGCTGAAAACGGCGGTGCCCAACGTGCGGCGCATCTCGGCCCCCGCCCCTTCGGCGATGACTAGCGGGACCACGCCCAGGATGAAGGCGAACGAGGTCATCATGATCGGCCGCAGGCGGAGCCGGCAGGCCTGCAAGGTGGCTTCGTGACAGTCCATGCCCGACTCGCGCTGCTGCTTGGCGAACTCGACGATTAAGATGGCATTCTTGCTGGCCAGCCCCACCAGCACGATGAACCCGATCTGCGTGAAGATGTTGACGTCCATCCGCATCACGGCCACGCCGGCGATGGAGCAGAGCAGACACATCGGCACCACGAGGATCACCGCCAAGGGCAGCGACCAGCTTTCGTATTGGGCGGCCAGGACCAGAAAGACCAGGACCACGGCCAGCGCAAAAACGTACATCGCCGTATTTCCGGCCAGGTTCTGCATGAGCGTCAACTCCGTCCACTCGGTGGCCATGGAGGGGAGCAATTGTTCGTCCACGACCCGTTCCATCAAACGGATCGCCTGACCGGAACTCGTGCCGGAGGCCATGTTGCCGTTGATCGTGGCCGCCGGATACATATTGTAGCGGATGACCATGACGGGCCCGCTGATGTTGCGGATTTCGGCCAGCGTGTCCAGCGGAACCATCTTTCCGTCACCGTTGCGTACCTGGAGCTTACGAATATCTTCGGCCGTGCTGCGGAAGCGCGTGTCGGCCTGAACGTTGACCTGCCATGTGCGGCCGAAAGCGTTGAAATCGTTGACGTACAGCGATCCCATGTAGATTTGCAGGGAATTGAAGACTTCGTTGAGCGAGATCCCCATCGACTTGGCTTTGACCCGATCGATGTCCAGGTGTAGCCAGGGCGTATTGGCCCGCAGGCAGGTAAATACGCTTTCCAGCCCGGGCGTGGCGTCGCCCTTGGCGACGGCGGCGTCGGCGACCCTTTGCAGTTCGGCCAGCCCCAGGTTGCCGTGATCTTCGACTACCAATTTGAAGCCGCCGGCATTGCCCAGCCCATCGACCGGCGGCGCGCCAAAGACCGAAACCAGGGCCTCCTGCACCTCGTCGTTGAATCGCCCGCGAAGGGCGGCGAGGATCGCATCGCCGCGCTTGGCGGCTTCGTGCCGCTGCTCGAATCCGTCCAGCATCACGTACATCGAGCCAAAATTGGGAGCGTTGGCCCCCAGCAGCAGCGATTGGCCCGAGAGGGCCACCGTGTGCGCCACGCCGGGCGTCTCCCTGGCAATCCGTTCGATGTGCCGCATGACTTCCTGGGTACGTTGTACCGAGGCTCCGTCGGGCAACTGGGCGTTGACGATCAAATAGCCCTTGTCCTGTTCAGGGATGAATCCGCTGGGAACATGCGCAAAGCCATAGTAGGTCAGATACAGCAGGCCGCCGTAGAGCAACAGCGCGATGCTACTGATCCGCAGCAGGCCGCCCACGGCCCGAGTGTAGATGTTCGTCGAGAACGCGAAACCCCAATTGAATAGCCGGAAGAACCAGCCTAGCGCCAGATCCAGCACAACCTCGATCGGATCGCGCTTTGCCCCATGCGGCTTCAGCAGCAAGGCGGCCAGCGCCGGGCTCAAGGTCAGCGAATTGAAGGCGGAAATCACCGTGGAGACGGCGATGGTCAAGGCGAACTGCCGGAAAAATTGGCCGGTGATGCCGGTGATGAAGGCACAAGGGACGAACACCGCGCAAAGCACCAGGGCCACGGCCACGACCGGGCCGGTGACCTCCTGCATGGCCTTGATGGCAGCCTCCTTGGGCGGAAGTCCTTGGGCCAGCCAGCGTTCGACGTTCTCGACCACCACGATCGCGTCGTCCACGACAATTCCGATGGCCAGCACCAAGCCGAACAGCGAGAGATTGTTGAGGCTGAACCCCATGGCGGCCATCACGGCGAACGTGCCGACGATGGCCACGGGCACGGCCGTCAGTGGGATCAGCGTGGCCCGCCAGTTCTGCAGGAATACCAGCACGACGATCGCCACCAGCGCGATGGCGTCGCGCAGGGTCTTCAATACTTCCCAGACCGACTCGTAGATGAACGGCGTGGTGTCGTAGACAATCTTGTACTCGAGCCCCACGGGGAACCGTTTCTCCAACTCGTGCATCTTGTCGTAGACGGCCTTCGCGGTCTTCAGGGCGTTGGATCCGGGAAGCTGGTAGATCGACAGGGCTACGGACGGCTCGGTGTCGAGCGTGCAGGACTGATCGTACTGCTGGGCGCCGAGTTCGATGCGGGCCACGTCGCCCAAGCGGACGACGGAAACTCCCTGGCCGTTCTGGCCCGCCCCGGTCGTCTTCAGTACAATCGCGGCGAATTGTTCCGGCTCCAGCAAGCGGCCCAACGTGCTCATCGTCAACTGGAAGTTCTGCCCGGCGGGTACCGGCTGCTGGCCAACTTGGCCGGCGGCGACCTGGATATTCTGTTCGTTGAGGGCGTTGACCACGTCGCTGGCGGTCATGTTCCGCGTGGCGAGTTTTTCGGGATCGAGCCAGGCCCGCATGCTGAAGTCGCGCTGCCCGAGGAAGGTCACATCGCCAACGCCGGGCAGGCGCAGCAGTTCGTCCTTGATCTGGATGGTCGCGTAGTTGGACAACCGCAGATCGTCGCTGAGATACTTCCCCCGGGCATCCTTTTGCGACACCAGGTTGACGATCATCATGATGTTGGGTGATTTCTTCTTGACTGCCACGCCCTCCTGCTGGACGATCGAAGGAATGACCGGCATGGCGAGTTGTACGCGATTTTGCACCAGCACTTGGGCGACGTTCAGGTCGGTGCCGAGCTGGAATGTGGCCGTGAGCGTATACCTGCCGTCGTTGGTGCATTGCGACGACATGTAGAGCATGTTCTCGACACCGTTGACCTGCTGTTCGATAGGCGCGGCCACAGTGTCCAGAACCAATTGGGCGTTGGCGCCCGGATAGCTGGCGGTCACCTCGACCGTGGGGGGCGTGATGTCGGGGTACTGGGCGATGGGAAGGAAGAAGACCGCCAGGGCGCCAGCCAGCGTGATGACCGCTGAGAGGACGGTGGCGAAGATCGGCCTGCGGATGAAGAATTGCGAGAGCACGATAAGGTCCTAATCAGGGGGAGGATGCGCCAGTGGCCGCTTTCTTTTTTCCTAGGCGGTCGATAACGTAGAAGAAAACGGGAGTGAGGAAGATGCCGAAAAGGGTGACGCCGAGCATACCGCTGAAGACCGCCGTGCCCAATGTGCGGCGCATCTCGGCGCCGGCCCCCTCGGCGATGACCAGCGGCACGACGCCCAGGATGAAGGCCAACGAGGTCATCATGATCGGCCGCAAGCGCAGGCGGCAGGCCTCCAAGGTGGCTTCCTGCCGGTCCATGCCCGACTCGCGCTGCTGCTTGGCGAACTCGACGATAAGGATGGCGTTCTTGCTCGCCAGTCCTACGAGGACGATGAACCCGATTTGGGTGAAGATGTTGATATCCATCCGCATCACAGCCACGCCGGCGATGGAGCAGAGCAGGCACATCGGCACCACCAGAATCACCGCCAAGGGTAGCGACCAGCTTTCATAAAGGGCAGCCAGCACGGCAAAGACCAGCAGGACGGCCAGGGCGAAGACGTACATCGCCGTGTTGCCGGCATTGACCTGGAGTAGGGTCAGTTCCGTCCATTCGGCGGTCATGCTGCCGGGTAGTTCTTGGTTGCCCAGGGCATCCATGATGCCGACTCCCTGGCCCGAACTCGTGCCGGAGGCTAGATTGCCGTTGATGGGGGCCGCGGGAAACATCTTGTAACGGGTGATCATGACTGGCCCGGCAATGTTGTTGATCGCGGCCAGCGTGTTCAAAGGAACCATCTTGTCCCGGGCATTGCGGACCTGGAGCCGCCCGACTTTGGCGACCTCGTCGCGGAACGGGCCATCGGCCTGCAGCGAGACCTGCCAGGAGCGGCCAAAGATGTTGAAGTTATTGACGTACAGCGACCCCATGTAGATCTGGAGTGCGTCGAAAACGGCTTTCATGCCCACGGACATGGACTTCGCCTTGGTGCGATCGATGTCGAGGTACAACTGCGGCACGTTGCAACGGAACAAAGTGAAGAGCCCGACGAGGCCCGCTTGTTCGTTGCCCCGCTGGACCAGGTCGTCGGTCATCTGTTGCAGGAAGGACAGACCGTGGTTGCCCCGGTCCTCGACCATGAGCTTGAAGCCGCCGGCAGTTCCCAGGCCATCGACGGGCGGAGCGCCGAAGACACTGATGGCTGCCTGCGGGATCTGCTCGTAGCAGACTTTGCGCAACTGCATGGCCAGCGCCTTGTCGGAGAAGCGGCGGCCGCGCCGCTGGGCGAATGGATCGAGGATCACGAACAGCGACCCGAGATTTGGGGCGTTGGCTTGCAAAAGGATCGACTGGCCCGAGACACCCAGCGTGCTGTACACGCCGGGCATCGCCCGGGCCAGGCGATCGATCTGGGCGACGACGGCTTGAGTGCGTTGGACCGAGGCGCCTTCGGGCAACTGGACGTTGACGATGAGCTTGCCCTTGTCCTGCTCCGGGATGAAGCCGGATGGCATCTTGACGAATCCCCACCACGTGAGGCCCAAGAGGCCGCCGTAAATAGCCAGCACGAGCATGCTGCCGCGGAGGAGATGGCCGACCATGTGGGTATAGATCCGGGTGGACCAATCGAAGGCGGCATTAAATGACCGGAGCACAATATTCCAGGCGGCGGCCAACAGCGCCAGCGGCGCGAGTGGCGCCATCGCCAGCAGGCTGGCGATACGTCGGCCGATACCCGCCGATTCGCCGAAGGCCGCGCCGGCAAGATCGCGCCACCAGGCGGGTACGAGCGCGTGGCGATGATTCGTGGTCGCGTGCGAATGAGGCCTCAAGAGCAGGGCTGCCAGCGCCGGGCTCAAGGTCAGCGAATTGAAGGCGGAAATGACCGTGGAGACGGCGATGGTCAATGCGAACTGACGGAAGAACTGCCCGGTAATGCCACTGATGAAGGCACAGGGGATGAACACCGCGCAAAGCACGAGGGCCACGGCTACCACCGGGCCGGTGACCTCTTCCATAGCCTTGACGGCGGCTTCCCGGGGCGGAAATCCTTCGGCCAACCAGCGTTCGACGTTCTCGACCACCACGATCGCGTCGTCCACAACAATGCCGATGGCCAGCACTAGGCCGAACAACGAGAGGTTGTTGAGGCTGAACCCCATGGCGGCCATCACGGCAAACGTGCCGACAATCGCCACGGGCACCGCCGCAAGCGGGATCAACGTAGCCCGCCAGTTCTGCAGGAACAACAGCACGACGACGGCAACAAGAATGACGGCGTCGCGGAGCGTCTTGAGGACTTCGTTGATCGACTCGGTGATCACCGGGGTCGTATCGTAGCCGAAGCGCACATCCAAGTCCTCGGGAAAGTCGCGTTTCAACTCCATCATCTTGCGGCGGACGCCGGCAGCCGTGTCGAGCATATTGGCGGTGGGCGTCTGAAAGACGGCCATCGCCACCGACGGCTTTCCATCCAAAATGCAAGACTGGTCGTATTGCTGGGCGCCTAGTTCACAGCGGGCCACGTCGCGGAGCCGCACCAGAGGCCGGGCGGCGACGCCTTGGGCGGGCTTGCCGGCCTTCACGATGATCTCGCCGAACTGCTCGGGCGTGGTCAGCCGTCCCAGGGCAGTGAAGGTCGGCTGAAAGGTTTGGCCCTGTTGCGCGGGAGGCTGGCCGAGTTGTCCCGCCACAACCTGGTTATTCTGCTCACGAACGGCCGCGGCCACGTCGTCGGCGGTCATACTGAGCGAAGCCAGCTTGTCCGCGTCGAGCCATGCGCGAATGCTATAATCCCGCTCGCCCAGGAGCGTCACATCGCTGACGCCGGGCAGACGCATCAATTCATCGCGGAGGTGCAACATTGCATAGTTCGACATATAGAGCGAATCATAGCGGCCATGGGGCGAGATGAGATTGACGGCCATGAGAATGGCGGGCGTCTTCTTCTTGATGTTGACCCCTTCCTGCTGCACTTGCGAGGGCATCTGGGGCATAGCCAATTGCACGCGGTTCTGGACCTGCACCAGCGCCATTTTCAAGTCCGTCCCCAGGTCGAAAGTCACGGTCAGCACGTAGGCGCCGTCGTTGGTGCATTGCGACGACATGTAGAGCATGTTCTCCACGCCGTTGACCTGCTGCTCGATGGGAGCGGCCACCGTATCCGCCACCACTTGGGCATTGGCGCCCGGGTAAGAGCAGGAGACCTGTACCGTCGGAGGCGTGATGTCCGGGTACTGGGCGATTGGCAGCGTGGGAATCGCCACCGCACCGGCCAGAACGATGACGATCGACAACACGGCGGCAAAGATCGGGCGCTGGATGAAAAAGCGAGATATCACTGCGGTGGCTTTCTCAGGAGTGCGCTGCGCCAGCGGTCGGTTGGGCTGCCTCGCGTTTCACGGGAGTCAGTTGGAAAACCGCCGGAGCCGGCTTGACGGGAACGTGCTCGATCAGCCGGGTCTCGGACCGCGTGGGGCTCGCCAGTCTGGCCATGTCAACCTGTTCCGTTTCGACCGTCAGGCCCGGTCGGATTCGCTGCAGTCCGTTGACCACAACCCGCTCATTCGGCTGCAGACCTTCTTCGATCGCCTGTAGACCATCGAACGTTTGGCCGAGCGTGACACGGCGGTAGGCGACTTTGTTCTCCCCCTCCACGACGTAAACGAACTTCTGCCCCTGGTCGGTGCCGATAGCCTGTTCGGTCAACAGCAGGGCGCAGTGCGGCGGGCCCATTGAAAGCCGTACCCGCACGAACAAGCCCGGTATCAGCCGCGGCGGCGAGCCGGGAAACGTGTACGGGTTGGTAAACGTCCCGCGGACCTGAAGCGTGCCGGTCTGAGGATCGACCGTGTTGTTCGTGAAGTCGAACACGCCTTCCAGGGGAAACTTGCGTTCAATGTCGTCCGCCAATCCCATTTTCACGGGGATGATGCGATGGTCTTTGTTCTGGATGACTCCCTCGCGTACCAGTTTCTGGATGCGTAATACGGCCGGCTCCTCCACATTGAAGAAAGCCCGCATCGGATCAATCGATCGGATCGTGGTCAACAGGGTGTTGTCGGCTGCGACCAGGTTCCCTTCGGTCACGAAGGTCCGGCTGATGCGGCCGCTGATAGGAGCAGCAATACGGGTGAATTCAAGGTTCAATGCCGCCGATGCGACTTTGGCCTGGGCGGTTTTCAAATCGCCGATGTTCTGGGCCTGCTGAGCCAGGTACTGGTCGACATCCTGTTGACTGGCGGCCGATGTCTGCAACAACTTGGTATAGCGGACCACTTGGATGGCCAGCAGTTTCTTCTGGGCTTCGAGGCTCTCCACCATGCCCTTAGCCTGATCGAGAGCATCCTGGAACGGCCGGGGATCGATCTCGTAGAGCTTGTCGCCTTGCTTGACGACGTCGCCGTCTTTGAAATTGACTTTGACAAGGTAGCCAGTGACCCGCGCGCGGATGTCGACGGTGCTGGCCGCATCGGTATAGCCGGTAAACTCTTCGTAGCTGGCCACGTCTCGGGCGATGGGAATGCTAACAGTCACCTTGGGCGCAATCGGCGGCACGACAGGAAGCGGCCCCTCACATCCCATCAGGAGTACAACGGCGAACAAAGCAGTCGGGCAAGCAAAACGGCAGGACATGGAATTTATCCGTTACGCGGGAGGTCGAGGTATTGACACGAGGCCCAAGAAATTCCTGTCCAAGAATACGTCACGAATCGCCGGTCTGGAAAAGCACAAGACTTTTCCGGTAACCGTTGGGAAGTGTCGCTTCTCGCACATTCTTACAGTTGTGGAAATTAGTCCTCAAACCGGAAAAAACTGAAAATGCCGCGGGTAGGGAAAATACGGAGATCTGCCCCCCTCTGCTAATTGACAAGCCCGGCACCAGCAATTACACTTCACTCACGGTATTTCTACCGACCGTAATTCCTCTGCTGCAAAGAGCATATCTCTTGACACTGGTGTTGGAGTGAGTTTTTCGCACGAAGAGAAGCGGAAAACTGAAGACTCACCAAGGCGATACCGAACTGACAGCGGTAAAGAACTGTCCCGAATTTCAAAACGGAGACGACGGAGTGTCCGAGGGCGAATCGCTGGCGATTATCGGAATGGCCTGCCGCCTCCCTAAAGCAGCAACTCTTGCCGAATATTGGCAGTTGCTGATCGAAGGCCGTAGCGCAATCGAGGATGCGCCTGCCGATCGACTCGATCGAAACCTGTATTACGATCCCGTGCCCGGCAAACTCGGCAAGACTTACACTACGAAAGCCGCTCTGCTGGCTTTCCCCGGTTTCGACGCCCGGAAGTGTCCCTTGCCGTTGTCCTTTTTCGCGTCGGCCGATGTCGTGCAAACTTCGGTCTGCGAGGTGGCTGCGGCGGCCTGCCGCGATGCGGGCATGAACCCCTTTGATCTGCCCATTCGCAACGCGGGTGTTTATATCGGCCACACCTTGGGAGGGCAGATGGCAGGCGACCTGAGCTACGCGGCCTGCATCGAGGAAACAGCGCAGTACCTGCGCGAAGTGCCGGATTTCGCGGCACTCGCCCCAGCAGAACAGGATGCGGTTATCGCGGAGATCATCGCGGCGATTCGGGGACGGCTTCCGCTGCAAGATCCGCGGGTTCGGCCTGACGGTCGTCAGCGTGAAACCGCCTCTGAAATGCGTCGGCGGTTTTCGCACTGCTGTCACGAAGGATTTCCTTTTGCGGCCCGCTTCGCCTCCGCGATCATCGCCGAGGTACTGCAATTGACCGGTCCGGCGGTAACCCTCGATGCGGCCTGCTCGTCGTCGCTTCAGGCCCTTGCCGTCGCTTCACGGGCGCTGCGGCGGGGGACGATCGACATGGCCTTGGTGGGCGGGGCATCCTATGTTGCCGGAAGTGCGTTGATCCTGTTTTCCCAGGCCAGATCGGTCTCGGCCCGCGGTTCACGGCCTTTTGATACCGCCGCCGATGGTCTCGTCGCCGGGGAAGGGCAGATTGTCATGGTCGTGAAGACCCTCGACCGGGCCCTAGCGGACGGCGACCGCATCCATGCCGTGGTTCGCAGCATTGGCGTGGCCTCTGACGGCCGGGGAAAAAGTCTCTGGGCTCCTCGTGTCGAGGGCCAAGTTGAAGCCATGCGACGCGCCTACAGCGCCGGCCTCGACATGCGCCGACTGCAGTTCATCGAGGCCCACGCCACGTCGACCCAAGCCGGCGACGTCACGGAAATGACGGCGCTGGCCGAAGCCCTGCGCGACCAGTTGCCACAGGGCACGAAAATTCCTATCGGCAGCGTGAAGGCAAACATCGGCCACACCCTGGAGACTGCCGGCATGGCCAGCTTGCTCAAAGTCGTGTTGGCCATGCAGCACGAGGTGATCCCCCGGCAAATCAACGTCGAGAATCTCAACAAGGGCGTCGATTGGGACAGCGCCCCCTTTTTTGTTCCGCGGGACAATATCCCCTGGGCGGCTCCCTTAGACGGCCATCCGCGACGGGCTGCGGTCAATGCCTTCGGCATCGGCGGCCTGAATATTCATGTAGTGGTCGACCAGTTCACCGAAGCAGCCTGCCGTCGCGGGTTCTTCCCGCAGAATCCTTCTGCGGAATCTGTGAAAAGAACCGAGTCCGCAGCCGAGGCCACCAGGGCCGACGCTTCCACGAAGCCCGCCGTGGCATCATCGGCAACGGTGACGGCGGCGGATAGTGATGCGGTGGCCGTGATCGGCGTCGGTTGTATTCTGCCGGGAGCACAGTCGCCGGAAGCCTTCTGGCAGTTGTTGGAAAGCGGTCGGGACCCCAAGTGTCGCGTGCCTGCCGATCGTTGGCGGAGCGATCTGGCACGCGGCGACAATCCCGCGGAAGCTCGGCAGTTGTCCTCCGATCGGGGCGGGTTTGTCACCGATTTCGTCTACGACTGGAAGCGTCACAAAGTGCCGCCGAAACAGATCGCCAACGCCGATCCGCTGCAGTTCATGATTCTCGAATCGACTGACGCGGCCATCCGCGATGCCGGCTACGATCACCGGCCCTACGACCGGAAACGTGTTGGCGCGGTGGTCGGCACGATTTTTCGCTGCGACTTTGGCGCGCAATTACAAGCTGGCCTGCGATTGCCCGAATTCCGCCGGGAGTTGGCCAACGCGCTTCGTCGCCGCTCGCTGTCCGCTGCGCAGATTGAAGCCATTGGCGACCGCTACGACGACATTTTCTTGAAGCGAATGCCCGCCCTGCTCGACGAAACCGGCGGTTTCACGCCCAGCACACTGGCTTCGCGGATTACCAAGACGTTCGATCTGATGGGTGGCGCTGTGGCCCTGGACGCCGGATCGGGGTCGTCCCTGGCAGCCCTTGCGGTGTCCATCGACCAATTGCTTACGGGCCAGTGCGACATGATGATCTGCGCCGCCGGTCAGCGGTCCATGGAACTGTCGCTGTACGAGCAGTTATCGATTGCCGGGTTGCTGGTGAAAGACGAACCGCGGGCCGGGTTTGACGGCGCAGCCAATGGATTCGTGCCCGGCGAAGGCGTCGGCGTGGTTTTGCTGAAACGCCTAGCCGACGCCCGTCGCGATGGGGACCGCATCCGGGCGATTATCCGCGGTGTGGGCGGCGGTTTCAGCCGTTGGCCCGGGGAAGCCTTGTTCCTTGCCTCGCAGCGGGCGATGGGGGCTGCGCAGGTCGCAAAACGAGACATCGCCCTGGTCGAGGGCGCCGGTGCCGGTGTGCCCGAAGTCGATGCCGAAGAACTCGAAGCGGTCCTCGCCGCCTACGCTGACCCCGATCGGCGAAGGCCCCTGCTTTTAGGCTCCGCCACGTCGCAAATCGGCCGCCTGTTCGGCGCCTCGGGCATGGTGTCTCTCCTCAAGGCCATCATGGAACTGGACCATCGCAAGCTGCCGCGCACGTTCGCGATTGAACAGCCGGCGGCGATGGTCATGGAACACGACGGCGACGTTCAAGTGCCGCTCGCGGCGACAAAACTGGCGACGGAACATCGGGACGGCCGGATGTTCTGCGGAGTCAGTTGTTTCGATCTGCAGGGCGGAAATGCCTATCATGCCGTCGTCGAACGCGGCGAGCCGGTCCCGCTCGCCGAGCGCGCTGCCGTCAGCGGCGCGCGGCCAAACACCGCATCGACGTCCGCGCCACGATGGAAGATCGTTCGTTTCGGCGGGCAGACGGTCGAACAAGTCCGCAAGAAGATGATCGCCGTGCTGGAGAACGGCACGGCGGCGGAATTATTCCACGGCAGGGCCGTGCCCTTTGTTCCCACGGACCGATATCGCGTAGCGATTGTGCTTCAAGACGCGGCGGAATTGCTGGAGAAGTGCCGGCTGGCTGTGACGATTCGCGAGCATTCTCAGCGGGTTCTCCTGGAGAACAAGGGAATTTACGGGAACGAACTGCCGGCGCAGCAGCCGCGGATTGCCATGATGTTTCCGGGCCAGGGGGCACAATATGCGGGGATGTTGCGAAAACTGACAGAATCTGACGCCTCCGCTGCCGCCGTCTTGCGGGCGGTCGACGGTGTCCTGAAACGCTTGAACTATCCCGATTTCGCCGCCATGGCCTGGGAGGGCGGGGACACACTGGGCGTCGACGTATTCCACACGCAGCTTTCCCTGCTGGCGGCCAGCACGATTGTTTTTCAGACGTTGACTTCGGCAGGCATCGCGCCGTACTGCGTGGCGGGACACAGTTACGGCGAGTTCTCGGCCCTCTTGGCTGCGGGCGCGTGGGATTTCGAGTCGGCGGCCCGCGCTACCGATTTCCGCGCCCGCGCGATCGTGGGCTGCACGGAGGCCAAAGGCTCGATGTTGGCTACCGCGGCCGGTCCGGACACGGTCGATCGGTTGTGCCGGGAAATCGGCGGGCAAGTGTTTGCCGCCAACTATAACGCCCCCGACCAGACTGTCGCATCGGGCGACGCGGCCGCCATTGGCCGGCTTGCCGAGCTTCTGAACGCCGAGGGCTTCGCCGCGCGGATCCTGGCCGTACCGCGGCCGTTCCACTCGCCGCTGATGGAGGGAACTCGCGCGCCGTTACGGCAGGCACTGGCGGACATCCCCATCGCGCCCCCGCAGATCCCTCTGTTGAGCAGCGTAAACAATCGCTACGTGTCGGAGCCCGACGAGATCCGCGACCAACTCGCGGCGCAGATGACGGCCAGCGTGAAATATGTCGACCTAGTCCGGCGACTGGCCGACGAGGGGACTGACGTCTTCCTGGACGTCGGTCCGGGAAGCGTGCTGGCCGGCCTGCACCGCAAGATCCTGGCCGGAAGACAGGTACAGATCCTGGCCGCCAACGCTCCCAAGCGCGACGATCGGGAACAATTTCTTCGTGCCATTGCCTGCCTCGATACATTGGGTGCTGTCGGTGCCGCCGCGCCGCCCTGGACCGCCGACATCTTCTCGCTTCGTCCCGCGCCCGCGCGGCCCCCCGAGGCCGTGCCCGCAAAGCGTCAGAAAACGCTTGGCAATGCCGTGCCATCCGCGATCTCCACAAAACGGCTGCCCGTGCCCGCCGCGGCGCCTGCCGCACATGCCGAGACCGCCGTGTTGCCGCCAGTGCGGTCCCCCGCCCAAACCGGTTCGTCCCGGGTGGACGGCAGCTACCATGAAATGGGCTTGCGGCGCGGCCGTGGCCAAGCGCGGGACATTCAATCCTTGCTCGAACGCTACGCCCATATCGCCGGCACTCCTTGGGATACGCTCCCCGCAGTTTCCTGCGATGAGAAGATGATCTCTGCCCTGTTCGATCCGGAGGAGTTGGAAGAGTTCGGCGGATTGGCCGAGGGCGCTGAGGTGGGGCGCGGCGCGGTGCTCGCCCACAATTTACGACTCTATACAGAACAGCGGGCGACAGCGCTGCACGTCGCCATTCGCGCGCGCGGCAATGCGGGGGGAGGGATGCTCCATGCGGCAAACCAGGACGTTGCCCTGGCGACAGCATTCCGCGGTCTGCTGCGGCCGGAAACCCAAGTCTGCCAACTCCGCGGCAGAATCCCCTATATCACCTTTGGCATCGCAGGACAGGTCGGCGCGTGCGCGGGACTTAACGCCAAGGGAGTTGCCGTGACTAGCGCTCCCCTCTTGGACCGCCCGGCACATAGCATGATGGTTCCCGGACGACTTCACCCCGTGATCGTTCGCCGCATCCTCGAACAAGCGGCGGACCTCGACGAGGCAGTCGCCATCGTGCGGAACAGTCCGCGTCACGGCGCTTGGGGCATGTGCCTCAGCCACGCGCCCAGCGACCTCGTCTGTTACCTCGAATACAATGGGGAGCGCGTCTGCCTCGCGGAAGAACAGGACCTAGTCATCGGTTGCAACCACAGCCTGTTGCTGGGGGCTGGCGGCGAGGTTCCCGAGCATTCCCTGCAGCGATTGACGCGGTTGCGCAGCCTGGTGCAGCGGAGGCCGGGCGAATCGATCGACGCCGCCCGGCTGCAAGGGGCACTCCGCGATCGCTTCGACTCAGCCCGCGGCCGCGAGACTTTGCACCCCACGAAAAGCACTGTGCTTCGTTCCGACAACATGTTCAGCCTCGTCATGCACCGCAGCAGCGGCGATCTATGGATCGCACACGGCGACTTTGATGCGCAAGGACCAAAGGGAGACGGTCGAGCAGCGATCTATCGCCGCGTGAGTTGCGATCTGCCGGGGAATGTGGATCCTCGCGGTAATGGCGCGCCGCCCAGTACCGCCGCGGAACCAAGTGTCGACTTTCGCGCCGCGAAAGAAGGCGACTTTCGCGGAGCGAAAGGCGACCATACGACAGTTATTGATTCGCCGGTCCTTAGCACCGCTGCCGTTTCACAAGAGGTCGGTCCCGCTCAAGCCAAGGCGGAAGGCACGTGCCGCCGCTATGTGCTGCGCCTGGTCAAGTGCGAGCTGGCAGAAACCGCACCAGCGCCAGCGGGCCGCTCAGCGGTTGTTTTCGGCGACTCGGCGGTCGCCCACGCGATTGTCGATCGGTTAACGCGCGGCGGGCATCGCGCAGCCCTCTTGTCGCCACAACCTGACGTCGCCGCCGTCCTGGTGGAGTTCGATCGGATCTGGGCGGCGGGCCCCCTCCCGCACCTGTTCATCGTTTCGGCCGACGCCGCTGACCGCTTGGACGATGCCTCCTGGCAGAAACGTCGACAACAGGGTGTGATGTTTCCGTTCTTGCTCTGTCAAAAGTGGTTTCAGTCGGTCGTGGCGGCAAACCAATTGGCGGAGGCCTCACTCCTGGGCGTCGTTTCGCTAGGTGGGGACTTCGGCCTTTCCGGCCAGGTGCCGGCGATTGAGGGCGGGGCTGTCGCGGGGTTAATCAAAGGTCTGCGCTTGGAAACGGCCGTCGCGCAGCAGACGCCGATCCAGGTAAAAATCATCGATCGCGCTGCGGCAACCGACCCGGCAGCGGTTGCCGAAATTGTCGCCCGCGAGTGGCTCGGCGATTATCGCGACTGGGAAATTACCTACCGCGAAGGGGCACGTTACGTATTGCGTCCCTTCCAGCAGAACCATGCGGCCGAGGAAACTCCCCTGTTGCCAAACGCCCGAGTATGGGTGGTTACGGGCGGCGCCCGCGGGATTACGGCTGCCGTCGCCAAACAATTGGGAGCTCGCTGTGCGGCGAAACTGCACCTGATCGGCTCCAGCCCACTGCCGGCCATCGACCCGGCCTGGCGCAATTTGTCGCCCGAGGGCATCAAGAAGCTGCGGGCCGATGTTTGCAAAGAGGCGGTCGCCCAGGGTGAGGTCCCCATCCAACGATGGCAACGCACGGAGAAAGCGATGGAGATCGATCGCAACCTGCGGGCCTTTGCCGCCGCGGGAATCGACGTGACCTACCACAGTTGCGACGTGTCCGACCGCAAGGCGCTGGCCAACGTGCTTGATCAGGTCCGGGCCGCCTCGGGGCCAATCGAGGGTGTTTTACACGGTGCAGGTTTTGAGAGCGCCTGCTCGTTCACCAAGAAACAGGCCGAAAAAGTATCGAGGACCGTGGCGGCCAAGTTGGACGGTGCGGCGGCCCTCATGGAGTTGACGGCCAACGACCCGCTCCGCTACTTCTTCGGCTTCGGCTCGACCAGCGGCCGGCTCGGCGGCGTCGGCCAGACCGATTATTGCCTGGCCAATGAAATGCTGGCCAAGCTGGTTGACCGGTACGCGGCCGCGCGCCCCGAGGTCAAGGCTGCCACGTTCCACTGGCATGCCTGGGATGAAATCGGCATGGCGGCGCGGCCGGAGACCCGCAGTTCGCCCATCCTGCGGCACTTGAAATTCATGCCTCCGGCCGAGGGCGTGCGGCACTTGATGGCTGAGATCAATGGCGGCGTGCCCGAGCGGGAAATCATGATAACCGATCCCGACATGCTGAGGAGTTTCTATCCGGACGTTGGCGTTCTGCCCCCGATGGCAACAAGTGTCGCCTTTCGCTCCGCGAAAGACTACGGCTTTCGCGGAGCGAAAGGCGACCATGCGACAGTTATTGATTCGCCTGTCCGTACCCCCGATCCGCACGAGTATCCGATGCTCGACCGCATGCTGGTCCACGAAGGACCGGCCAGGATCGCCGTGGAGAGCCGGCTCGACCCGCTGAACGACCCGTTCCTCACGCAGCACATGCTGCGCGGCAAGCCGCTGATGCCGATTGTCATGGTCGCCGAGACGTTCGCGCAGGTAGCCGCACTCTTGGCGGGGCAGGAGCAGCATGTCCGGAGCGTCCGCGATCTCTGTGTCGTCGACGCGTTGCGGTTCTTTTCCGACGCGCCTCTTGCCGTGCGACTTACGGCCCAGGCGGCTGCGGAAGCGATCGAGTGCCGCATGACCAACGACTTTGTGAACCGTCGTGGCGTCCTCGTGCAAAAGGACCGTATGCATGCCACCGCGGTGGTCAATGTGGCGATAGAACCGCCCTCGCTTGACGTACACATGCCCGAGGCACCGTCAGTTTGGCACGGCGTCGATTATCCCGACTCGATCGTCATCTACCACGGCCCGGTCTTCCGCTGCTTGCAGCAGATGTCGATAACTGATGAAGCTGGATGGGGCCGAATAGTGGCGCCCGATCCGCAAGAGATCTTCGGGAGCCGCCCGGGCCGCCGGCTGTTCGTGCCCTGCGCGGTGCTCGACGCCTGCCTTTTCGCCTGCGGCATTTACCTCTGGGCCAGGGATTCCGGCGGCGTTGCCCTTCCCGAGGGCATCGGCAACCTGTGCCTCGGCAGATCGGCCCGAGCGGGTGAGGAGTGCCTCGTGCATCTGCGTTGTACGGCCCGCAAGAACCACCGCAATTGGTTCAGTTTCGACGTCTTCGGCAGCGACCGCTCCGTGATCCTCAGCGTTGAGGATTACCTTGCGGTTTCCATGCCAGCCGTCGGCGGTTCTTGAGGCATTGCCGTGAGATTTCCCGAAATATCGTAATGTCGAAATGATGGCCACGCTACGGAAGGAGCATTCGAACCATGATTGACTTGACAGGAAGGGTCGCCCTGGTGACAGGCGGATCGCGCGGAATCGGCCGGGCCTGTGCGTTGAAATTGGCCCAGGCGGGAACCGACGTGATCGTCAACTACGTTGCCTCGCGCACCGCGGCCATGGAAGTGGCCGAGGAGATCGTCGCCTTGGGCCGGCGGGCAAGCGTCGTGCGGGCCGATATCAGCGAAGAGGACGACGTGCAGTCGATGATCGACTTCATCCGCGAAGAGCACGGCCAACTGGATATCATCGTTAGCAACGCGGCCACAGGCGGGTTCCGGCCGTTGCTGGGGGCACGCTTGACGAACTTCGACGCCGCCATGCACACCAATGCTATGGCCTTGGTCTATCTCACGCAGGCTGCCATGCCCTTGTTGGAAAAAAGTGCGTCGCGTGCGAAGATCGTTCTCCTCTCCAGTCATGGAGCGCAGATCGCGCTCCCCTGGTACGGCCTGATCGGCGGTTCGAAGGCGGCCGCCGAGGCCATCGCCCGGCACTTGACGCTGGAGGTGGGCAATCGAGGTGTGAACGTCAACATCGTCAAGGCGGGGCTTGTGGAAACGGATTCCATCCGGCGTATCCCCGGCGCCGAACAGATGCTGGCCGGCCGTACGACAAAAACCATGGTCGGCGAGCGCGTGCTGACGGTCGACGACGTCGCCAACGCGGTCGTCTTCCTTGCCAGCCCTTTGAGCGACATGATCCAAGGTGAGACGATCACTGTGGACGGCGGCGCGGCAATCCACATTTGACGAGTGTGGCAGGATTTGTAAGAGGCTGGCTTATTGATCCCAAGACCCGCACCGCCACCGTTTACACCGGACCGGAACAATTGAGTTTCATTGACCATGACGGGGCAGTGTCCGGCGGCGCGGTCCTGCCGGGGTTCAATCTGTGGCTGACGGAACTGTTCGCGCGGGCCGAATCGCCGCTGGAGTCCCGCTTTAGCCGGAATCTTAGGCCATTCCGGCTAAAGCAGGGACTCCAACCCTCCGCCGCTGGCATCGGCCCTACTCCCCTCGATTTCCGCCTTCTGCTATCATAGTAGACGAAAAGCACTTGCTCCGTTGTCGAGCTTTTTTCCTGACATCATCCACTGAAGAATAGGGAGATTTTCCATGGCTGTGACTTCCCAACAGATTGAGACCTTTGCCCGCGGTATCCTGGGCGACGACCCCAACGTGCCCAAGTTGCCGGTGGAGAAATACCTTGAGGCCATTCCCCGGCTGAAATCCCTGGCCGACCTGCCCAGCGGCATGCCGGTCTTGATCCGCGGCGACGTGGACGCCAAGCCGGGCGCCAAGGTGGGCGAGGGCGACATCCGCCTCCGCTCCATGAAGGGCACGCTGGACTATGCCCGCCAAAAGGGCTGGAAAATCGTAATCTTCGGTCACATCGGCCGCGAGCCGGAGAAGTCGCTGTCGAAGGTCCGCACCCGATTGGGGGAAATCCTCGGCTGCGAGGTGGGCTTCATCGCCGACTGGCTCGATCCGGCGACGACCACGATCAAGGATGATGTCGCTACGGCCATTCGAAACGCCGCGCCGGGCAGCGTGATCATGTTGGAGAACACACGGAAATACGACGTCGAACGCGCGCTCTGGAAGGCCAAGGCGGCCGACTTGCCCAAGTTGGCCGATCGCCTGGCCAAACTGGCCAATGAGTTTGCCCAGAAGGTGGCCAAGGTCTACATCCACGAGGCGTTTTCGGCGGGCAGCCTGGACGCCTCCAGCGTGATCGTGCCGGCGGCCATGGACCGCGTGGCCCTGGGCGAGTATGAGGCCGAGCAGTTCGACGTGCAGCTTCGCGACTGCCTGGCGGCACAGCTTGTGATCTTCAGCGGTTTGAAGGCCGACAAGCTCGACGACATGGAAGCCATGATCAACCGCGGCAAGATCCGCCTGGTAATCTCGGCCGGCTCGCTCTCGGCCTCGCTGAAGAAGGCCGCGGCCGAATTGGAAGGCAAGGATTTCAATCTGGGCAATGCAGAGGACCCGGCTCACAGCAAAGAACCCATCTTCGTTCCCCGCAATCGCATCGACCAGGCCAAGAAGATGCTGACAGAAGGCCGAGCCAAGGGGATCGAGTTCGTGCTGCCGGTCGATTTCGTGCTGCAAGACGGCCGGATCTCTCGGGAGATCGGGCCAGGCAACGAGCAGTTCGACGTCGGCCCCGAGAGCGGCAAGCTGTTTGCGGACACGGTCACGCGGTTCATCGAGGCCCATAAGAACGATAAGCCGGCGGCTGTGGCCTTCCACAACGGCGTATTCGGCATGTTCGAAGACCCGCGATTCGAGAACGGCACGAAGGATTTCGTGCCGCAGTTAAAGCGGATGAAGGACGCGGGGATCAAGGTCTACATCGGTGGCGGCGAAGGCGGCACGTCGTTGGAGCGGTATGGCAAGCCCGACTGGGTAACCTATGTCTTCACCGCCGGCGGCACGGTCTTGAACGCCTTGGGCAGCGAGCCGGTACCCTATCTGGTCGCCCTGAAGTTGGCGGCGAAGAAGTAAGCCGCGAGGTTGCTTGAGGTCAATTAGGTCCTTTCTGCCGGAAAGGACTAATGCGCGCTGCGCCAGGGAAAGCTCAAAGTTTCCCAGTGGCGCGGAACACAAAAGTCTCTCTCGGCAAGAGAGACCTACTTGATAGTCTGCCAGACGGTTGATTCCAACGACACGAAAACGCGCAGGCACCTAAAAGGCGAGAGCACGAAAAGATGCTGGTTCATCGCTTCGTTCGTGTTTTCACATTTTCGTGCGCTGCCGGCGTTTCTGCGCGCGGGTCGCCGGGCAAGCCTCTACCGCTACGGGATGAGTACTTGCCGCATCGCTTTGTTTTGGTCTTCGGATTCCTGTTTGGCGCCAGCCTGGTCTTCCTCTCGCCGCCGTTCAGCGTGCCGGACGAGCCGGCACATTTCTGCCGCGCGTACCATTGCTCCGAGGGCAAGCTCTACGCCAAAAAGGGCGACGGCGTCGCCGGCGATGAACTGCCTGCCTCGCTGGCCGATACGGTTGCGATGTTTGACAGCCAGGACGTATCGGGCAACCGATTCAGGACTTCATGGACGAGGATCAAGAGCGCGTCGGGCATTGCCCTAGAACCACAGCGACGGCAGTTCATTTCGTTTTCGAACACGGCTTTGTATAGCCCCGTGCCCTACCTGCCGCAATCCTTGGCGATTGGCGTGGCACGTTTGTGCAGGCTGCCGCCGCTGGCGATGTTTTATCTGGCGCGGATGGCCAACCTGATCGCTTACCTGCTCTTGACCGCCGTTGCCGTCCGCGTCATTCCCATCCACAAATGGACGCTGGCCATGGTGGCCCTGATGCCGACAGCCGTCTATCTGGGGGCCTCGCTTTCGGCCGACGCCATGACGCTCGGCGTCGCGCTGCTGGTCTTGGCCGTGGTCTTGAATCTCGCGTTGCGCGGCGACGGGCCGGTCCGCCGCGGTTTGTTGGCAGTGGGTTTCCTGCTGGTGTTCCTGGCCCTCTCCAAACAAGCGTACGTCGGCCTGGCGCTGCTGTGCTTCATGGTCCCCGGTAAGCGGTTCTCCAGTCCGGCAACGCGCTGGCTGCTTGCCGTCATCTTGATCGGCGTACCGTTGGCGATCGATGCGGCGTGGACGTATTCGCTCCGCGGGCTGTACGTGCCCATGCTCCCCCGGACCGAACACGTCTACGTCGATCCGCCGGCCCAAGTCGGTTGGATCCTTGCGCATCCCGGGACCTATGCGGTCATGCTGCTCAAGGCGGTCTACGGCAACATCGATTGCTTGTCGATGGTGGGAACGTTCGGCTGGCTAGAAGCGCACTTGCCGCATTGGACCCGCGTCGCCTACTGGATCGTCTTGGGCACGACTGCCGTGCTGGACGGTGGCAATCCGCTACCGCTAAACCTTCGCGCCAGGGTGGTGGCCGCGATCACCTACCTATTCACTTTCGCGGTGATGTCGACTTTCGTCTACCTCTCCTGGACGTCCGTGGGGGCGCCGAGCATCGATGGAACCCAGCCGCGCTACTTCCTGCCCATCGTTCCCCTCTTGCTCTTGCTGCCGCGCGGTGGCGCAAGGCTGGCCGCCAGCCGGTTCTCGCGGGCCGTCGTTCCCGTCGCGGCCATGTCGATGACGATTGTCGCGGCGGCGGTAACGTGGTGTACGATGGTGAAGAACTATTATTGAGGCGACTATTCGACCCCCAGCGCCTCCAAACTGCCGGGCGAACTGATCAGGAGCACGGGCTTGCCACCGATCTCCAGCGTGGCCAGGCCGCTGACTTGCGCGCCATAGTTGAAGCGGTCGATCGCCGTGCCGTCGGCGGCCAGCACGTGGATCGAGCCATCGGCGGCCGGCAGAAGCCATTGACGCGCCGGGCCGGGCAGGAGACGGCCGACGACGATCGGCTCGACCGCCTGCTGCGTGCCGAATGGCAGATCGTATTTCCACGTCACCTGGCCCTTGGGGTTCAGGCCCACGGCCATAAAGTTGCCGCTGGCCAGTTGCTGGCTATCGGGTGCATAGATCATGCCGCACCATGTTTCCTGACCGCTGCCAGCCAGATCGGCATGCACCAGATACTGCAAGATGCCGTTGCAAGGTATCTTGATCGAGTCGCGCAGGTGGCCTGTGGCATCCAGGATCGCCAGCGAGTTCTTTTCGCTGACACAGAACAGGTCGCGATGGCCCTGGGCATCGGCCGAGCCGGGCAGGACCCGGCCGACGTCCAGCAAACTGCGGCAGGACCAGACCGGCGCGCCCTGCAGGGAAACACATTTCACGCCCACGGTGCCGCCGAAACCGACGTAGGCCTTCAGCACGCCATCGCCGTTGAGATCGCCCAGCTCGACGTCGGCCATACCCGTATTGCGGTATTCCAGGGCGTTTTCCGGATAGCTCAGCAGATACTTGAAGTTCTCGTCGAAGAGGTGGAAGCGCTGATACCAGGGGGCGAAAGCAGCAAAATATCGCTTGCCGTCGCCGCCCACGGCCGTGCGCAGCAGCGTGAAAATCTCCTCATCGGCCAGCTTCGCTTTGTAGGTTCCCAATGCCTTGCCCTCCAGCGAGATCTCCGCGATCGCCTTGTAGCCGTCGGTCACGTAAATCCGCGGCTTGCCGGCGGGCGGCGCGATGACCAGGATGTTCCCGGGCGAGCCGATCGTAGTACACTTCCAGAGCGATGCCAGACGCAGCTTCTTGGGGGCGCTGCGGGCCGCTGGCGGCGCCGCCTTGCTCTGCTGGACCGTGGCCGTCTGGGCCTCCTCAGAGAACTGCAAATCGACTTCCTTCTCATAGGCTTGCACCCGCTGTTGATACTTCTCTAGCGCCGCGGTGGCAAGTTCCTCGCCGGCCAGCAGCTTCTCTAGCTTGGCGGTTGTTGCGGCGGCGGCGAGAGGACTGTCGCTCACGATACAATCCTGCAGGATGCCCTTGGCATCCAAGAAGAAGGTGGCCGGCAGGACGGAAAGGCCAAACACCTTCGGAGTTTCGAGATTGGGGTCTCGCAGGATGGGCGCCGAGAGTTTCCACTGCTTGGCCGTGTCTCCAAGCTTCTTGGCCTCCACCTGCGCAGCGTCCAAGCTGATTGCGAAGACAGCGACCTTGGCGTTGTCCTTGAACTTGTCGTAGGCCTGCTGCAGACAGGGAACAACGGGCAGGCAGCTCTCGGCATTGCTTCGCCACAAGTACAGCGCGACGACCTTTCCCGCCAGCGCCTGGCTGCTCCACGGTTTGCCTTGCAAGTCGGCGATCTGAAAGTCGGGCAGCTTCTTGCCCACAAGTTCGAAGGGACCCGGATCCGTCAGGGCGCGATGGCACTGCGTGCCTTCGGGCACGGCGAACTTGAAGGCTCCGGGATCGTCGATCGCGCCGTCCATGTGGGCTCGCTCGAAATTGGCGACGATGCTGAGACCCTCCGTTGCCGGTTCACCGTCGGGGCCGGGCGGCACCGAGGCCTGGTGGAATTCCATGCGCCGCAGGACAAAAGTCTTCTGGTCGATCCAATATTCACCTGCGCCGTCCTCACGACTGAAACGTACGCGATAGCAGTCATAATCGCCGATTCGCCCCGATTGTTCGTTGAGCGCGAGGTCCTGGTCGCGCACGCCTTTGAGAAGCGTCAAGAGAGGCTTTTCCTCTAGCAGGAGCACTGCTTGCGGCCATCCGCTGGCTAGGGGGTTCAGCGCTTGGTCGAGCACTGGATCGGCATGGAGCATGTGCAGCTTGAGTTGCCGCGGGGCCTCCCGCAGAACCGCCTGGTGCGGAATGTCCTGGGAATATCCGAACCATTGCTTTCCGTCGCAGACGACCTCACCTTGATAGCACTTCATGCGCAACTTGTTCGGACGCTCGAAGGCGACCTTGAAATCGACACGCCGGGGCTCGCTGCTGCCCGGCACTAATATGTCGGCCGTGGCAAAGTCCTCGTAGGTCGATGCCTTCCGATAGATCGCCGCCATCTGCTCCAGGACTTCGTGGGCGGTCGCCGCGCCGCCGACCAAGGGCGCGGCGGACGATTTGGCGTCGTTTGCCGAACTGGCTGCGGTGTCGCCCGGACCCGACCCTTTGTTGCAACCTGCGGTTGGCAACAAACCAAGAACCATCGCAAAGACCAATAACCCGGCGTTGCAACGAGCCATCGCTGAGAATCCATTTGACGAGAAAAGCGGTAAGGTGGGCTTTAGCCCACCTCCTGGAAAAATACACAGCAAAGGCGGGCTGAAGCCCACCCTACGTTCGGCGTTCCATGCTACTTGCACGCAAGCGCGAAAGGGGCCGAAAAGGTCATTATTCTCAAACTGGGCCTCTAGGTAAAGCTCGACTTCTTGACCGCGCGGTGAAAGCAACGATAATGGGTAGCTGTGGGCGAAATTCCGCATATCTATCTACTTTACACATATTTCCTCAATGACCGTTTTGCGTTACGGGGTCGATTCATCGGTCGATCTGCAATTTGCTTCGGGAGCGACGTTGGAGCAGTGCGGAGTTCCGCAGGAAGCCGCACTGTCGGACCCAACGGCCGCGGTCGCTGCTGCGCTGGCACAGCCGCTGGAATATCCGCCGTTGGCCCAAACTGCCACGCCAGGCGACCGCGTGGTCGTGGTTCTGGATGCCCGATTGCCGCAAGTTGCCCAGGTTACGGCTGCTGTTATTCGAGTACTCATGGCGGCCGGTGTCGATGCCGACGGCATTACGATCTTGCGGAACGAAGCCGACATTACGGCGGCCGCGGAGAATCCCTTGCAGTTGGTTCCAGCCTCAGCGGTAGAGCGGATCCGCATGCTGTCTCACGATCCGGCCGTGCGACGGAACCTGGCCTACCTGGCGGCCGCGGAAAGCGGCCAGCCCATCCTTTTGAATCGCCTCCTGACCGATGCCGACGTCGTGTTGCCCATCGGCTGCGCGCAACGCGAGCATTCGGCCGGGTATTTCGGCATCCATACGACCATCTATCCGGAGTTTTCGGACCAAAATACGAGGGCACGATTCCGCAAGCACGATCGTTTCATCGGCAACGGCCACCATCGCGAGTTGCAGCAAGAGGTAAACCACGTCGCCTGGTTGCTGGGCGTCAATTTTTCCGTCCAAGTCGTGCCGGCGGCGGGCGACGGAATCTTGCACGTACTGGCCGGCCAGAGCGATGTGGTCAGGCGGCAATGCCGCGAACTCTATCGGGCGGCTTGGGGGCAATCCGTTCCGCATCGCGCCAACCTGGTGATCGCGGCTATTGAAGGGTCGCCGCGGCATCAAACCTGGGAGAACCTGGGACGCGTGCTGGAAAGCGCCTCACGCCTGGTCGAGGAGGGCGGAGCGATCACCGTCTGCTGCGACCTGTCGGCCGCGCCGGGTCCCGGCTTGCAGCGGCTTGTCGGGGCAGATTCGCGCGAGGAGGCCGTGCGTTTGATCCGCCGGGAAAATCCACGCGATGCCGTGCCCGCCCTGCAACTTGCCCGTTCTCTGGCGACAAGCCGCATTTACCTGCTCAGCCGCCTTGCCCCGGAGATCGTGGAGGACCTCGAGATGATTCCTATCGCCGGCCCGGAAGAAGTGGTACGTCTGGGGCAGCGCAGCCGGTCTTGCCTGATCCTGGCCAATGCCGTGCATGCCATGGTCCGCGTGGAAAACGAGTAATATCCATCAAAGTATCAGGCACACGCCGTGTGCCGTCCGCCCATGAGCACATCGCCTGAACGCATACGTGAAAACGTGGCCAAGGTCCGCAGTCGGATGGCCGCGGCTGCCGCTCGGGCTGGGCGTCGGGCGGAAGACGTGCAGTTGGTGGCCGTCACCAAGTACGTAGGAGTGGACGAGATTCGGGCCTTGGCCGCCGCGGGTTGCACCGATCTGGGGGAAAGCCGGCCACAGCAACTTTGGGAGCGTGCCGCGGAAGTGTGCGATCTGCCCGTCCGCTGGCACATGATCGGGCATATGCAGCGCAACAAGGTCGAGCGCACGCTGCCGCTGGTGGCGATGATTCATTCGCTGGACAGTCTCCGCCTGGCCGAGGCCATCCACGCGGCGGCCGGCACGTTGGGGCGAAGAGTGCCGGTTTTGTTGGAGGTCAACATCTCGCGCGACGCGGCCAAGCACGGTTTTACTCCCGAGGAGATCGAACTGTGTCTGCCCAAGCTGATCGGCTTGGCGCAGATCGAGATTCGCGGCCTGATGTGCATGGCCGGACTGGAAGGCGGCGGCGAGGAAGCCCGCCGCGATTTCTCGGCCTTGCGCACGCTTCGAGATCGATTGCAGGCGGGGTGCCCCGCAGACATTCGCCTGCACGAGCTATCGATGGGCATGAGCGGCGATTACGCGATTGCCATTGAAGAAGGGGCGACGATCGTCCGTGTCGGCTCGGCGTTGTTCGAATAAGCGACAGTCCAAGGGAAACCTACTGTGATGCTCGACCTACAGTCTCATGCCGAGGGTACGGTCCTTCCCGTACGGGCACAACCGGGGGCGCGGCGGAACGAGATCCGCGGAATCCAGGACGGCGCGCTGAAGGTCTGTGTCACGCAGGCGCCGGAGAAAGGCAAGGCCAACAAGTTGATCGTCGAAGTCCTGGCCAAGTGGCTGGGCGTGCGGAAGTCGCAGATCGAACTGATCTCGGGCGAAATCGCCTCCAAAAAGAAATTCCTCGTTCGCGAGATCGAACGGGAAGCTCTGGTCAATTTGATCAACACGAAGTTAGACGACAATCAGTAGGCGACGCCAGTTCTTTCGACAGACAAATAAGGGGACAGAAAAATAAATGCGGGGCAAACGCAGACGGAATGGTAGGAACGGTGCTCGCCCCTCTCTCTTGCCTTTCCCCTATTTCCCTTCCTTAATGTTTCTGTCCCTTCGTTTTTCTGTCGAAGGATTTCACCCTGCTTTCAGAACCACAGCCGCATGCCGCCGATCAGCCCATTCCAATGTACGCTGCCGATGTCGCTGAACTCGTAACCGCTGTAGAGTTCCACCGAGCGATAGACTACGCCGGCCGTTGTGCGAAAGCGGAACAGTCCCGCATGGCCTAGCGTACCGGCGTCGAGCACCGTCGAGAAGACCCAGGGCTTGGCCGGGAAAAAGTCGGCCCCATAGGTGAAGTTGAAGCCCAGGTCGGTTTCAACGGGGTCGTTCATCCAGTTCATTCCCAGTCCGGCACGAAACTGCGCATGGTCGCTTTGGGCGAAACGATAGGTCAGGTTGCAATCGCCTGTCCATAACTGATCCCATCCTCCGTCAGGCAGACGCTCGCCGAGACGTTGGAAACGAGTGTCGAATTCGAATCGCGAGGCGGTGCTGATCAGTAGATGGCCGTTGAAGCGGTCGAGGTTGTCGAATGCCTCGACGTAATCGGCGTCGAGCCGAACCGTAAACGGAAACGTTTCGGGAGGGTTGCTCGTGTCGTCGTAGGGGAATTGGTGCAGGTAGGGCGACTGGGCGTAGTCGTCGTTCAAGAGGGAATGTGGCAACCAAATCGGCGATGAAATGGCCGTGCCGACGACTGTAGCACCGAGAGCGAACAGGTCGCCTTTCAGTTCGTCAAGCGGTGAATCACCATCCGAATCGCCGCCGGAGGACTGGGAATTTGATGACTGAGAGTTTGAAGAGGCCGCTGGAGCTGGAGGCGGGGCCTCGCGCACATCGTTGCGAATCGTCTCCAGCGTTTGCGCATGCAGCAGCGCGGTCGCTTGCAGCAGCCCAACAGTCGCCGCTACCGCGATGGAAACCACGCGGATCGTCCGAACCTTGCATGGAATTACAAGCATGGCTCAACCCCGAGACCATTGCGGACGACGGACCGGACACAAAAGAAGGGGGATAGTACCAATTGTCAGTTGCGGGTGCAAGAGCAACAACCGGGGGGGCGGCAAATAGTCTACCGCCGATAATCCGCCCACCGGGATTGAGACCGACGGCAGTTTGAACGTAGAGCAGAGGTATCCGTCGAAAAGGGCAGATTGCTTCGCTTAGCGCGAAAAGCGGGATTTAATTTGGATATACTAAAAAGGTCTGGTCGCGGTAACGCTAATCTTCTCCCTGAAAGCTGTATACATGGCAATTCTGATCGATGCAAATCCTGTTCCCCAGGAGACAGTAGATGGTGTTCTTCGAGTTACGGCCACGCGTGTGACCCTGGACATGATTATTGCCGCGTTCAAGGAAGCAGAATCTCCGGCGGCTATCGCTGAACAGTTTCCGACGGTTGCATTGAAAAGCATCTTTTCCGTGATCACGTGCTACTTGCGGAGGTCTGGAGCGGGCGAGTGTCTTTGAAGAGCGGACGGAGTACTGGCTGGTCGACGTGCGGAGGGAGCGGCTGCTCTTCCGCACCACGCCAGTGGCGCGGACGGTTACAAGCCGGCGCCGGTGGACACCGATGGTTTCCAGATTTCGGCGGTATTCGACCGTCGATTTCGTCTCGAACGTCGGCGCGACGCCCGCAACCGCGGGGTCTTCGACCTCCAGTCTCGGCCGTGCGAAGGCTAGCGCCGCGGCCGGTTGGCGATTCTCTGCGTTATGAACCTCAGGCGTCCGCTTGTGGAACTCAGTAGGCGACGTTATACTCAACGTCGCTGAAATTCGTGATCCAGGGTAGGCTCGCCGGCAAGGTTGATCGCAATGTCGAAGTTTGAACTTGATCGCCTGATTTCCTACGATGACGAATCGCTGCTTGCCGAACTGCGACGTGTAGCTGCTTTTGTTGATTCGCCGTTCCTGTCGGCGAAGGCGTTTGACAAGCACTCCAAGGCGCATTCGTCGGGAATCCGTCGGCGATTCGGAGGATGGCGGCAAGCACTTGAGCGGGCGGGCCTTGCAGATCGGTATAGCGGAAGGCCATGCGCCAAACGTATTGTCGGCCGAACATTTTCCGACGAGCAACTGCTCGACGAACTCCGTAATGTGGCTGCGAAGGTCGGCGGTAAGCCCCTGACTATTGAGGTCTTTAACCAGCATGCCGACATGAACGCAGAGACGGTGAGGCGGCGGTTTGGCTCATGGTGGGCCGCTTTGAGGCAGGCGGGCCTCGAAATCTCGAGTTTGGGCAGGCGTTATTCCGACGACGACTACTTTGAAAATCTGCTTGCCGTCTGGACCCATTACGGACGGCAGCCAACCTACGGCGAGATGGATCAGATGCCCTCTTCCATTCCGTCCGGTGCCTATGAGGCCAAATGGGACACATGGACCAAGGCTCTGCTTGCATTCCTCGAACGGGTGAACTCTGACACCCAGGACCAGACGGAATCTCCCCGTGTCGTTGAGGATGCGAGGGCCCGGCCAGCGGCGCGTCGGCGTGCAACGCCTGGCCGTGTTAAAGACGTAGACCAGCATGACATCAAGCTGGGATTGCGGTACGAGGTATTGAAGCGAGATCGTTTTCGCTGTGTGCTATGCGGGGCCAGCCCCGCGACGCACCTCGGCTGCGTGTTGCATGTGGACCACATCATTCCATGGTCCAAAGGCGGAAAAACGATACCAGAAAACCTTCGCTCTCTCTGCGAACCCTGCAACCTCGGCAAGAGCGACAAGCTGGAGGAGTAAGAGGGACGGGCGCACATATTCAACTATCCGCTTACTACTCCGGCATAGAAGCTAATCAATCGTAACCCGAAGTTCGCTCCAATAGAACACTGCGATGGATACCGTCTACATCGAAACATCTATCGTTAGCCATGCAACCGCTTGGCCGAGCCCTGATCCGGCGACCGCAGTTCTCCAACAGCAGGCCAAACGCTGGATGGACGAACAGCGTCCGCTGTATGATGTTGTCACCTCGCAGGTGGTAATCGATGAGGCGGGCATGGGCGATCCTGATGCGGCCAACCGGCGATTGCGGATGCTTGACGGGATTCCGATTCTGCCTTTGAATCCCGAGGCCAACACGGTTGCTGATGAAATCGTGAGCCGATCCATGATGCCGCCATCCGCTCGAATCGACGCGCTGCACGTAGCCATAGCAGCCTTGGCCAGCGTACAATACTTATTGACGCAGAACTGCACGCACATTGCAAACGCTCACGAGCTTCCCCGCATCTACCGATTGCTCGATGAAGTTGGCCTGTCCGGAATGCTGATATGCACGCCGATCGAATTTCTTGGAGGAAATGACAATGACCTGTAATGCGATACTTGATGAACTTCACGCCGCTCGGCGAACGATACTTGCCCAGTACGACGGCGATATGGCTGCCTACCTGAGAGATGCACAAACGAGACTTGAAGCATCGGGCCGGCCAATCGCACAGCGCAAACAGCGAACAATCCGATGCGCCGGAGCGACAGAGTCCGGCGTCGTACCCCGTCATGATCGGAAGTCCGTCGAGACCAGGTAAACCCGCGGCGAGCGAGGGATAATCGGCCTGTTCTATTCCTCCTGCTGTCGCAGCCGCGACAAGACGCTGAAATCTTCCAGCGTGGTGGTGTCGCCCATCGTTTCCCGCCCAGCGGCCACGTCGCGGAGCAAGCGCCGCATGATCTTGCCGCTACGGGTCTTCGGCAATGATGTCGTGAAGCGGATATCGTCGGGCACGGCCAACGCGCCAATCTCCTTGCGCACATGGTCCTTGAGTTGCTGCCGCAGTTCCTCGCTCGGATCGAATCCGCCGGAGAGCGTGACGAACACCGCCACGGCCTCGCCCTTGAGTTCGTGCGGCCGCCCCACGGCGGCGGCCTCGGCCACCGCTTCATGGCTCACCAGGGCACTTTCGATCTCGATCGTGCTCAGGCGGTGGCCGGAGACGTTCAAGACGTCGTCGATCCGGCCCATGATCCAGTAGTAGCCGTCCTCATCGCGGCGGGCATTGTCGCCGCACAGGTAGCTGTGCGGGACCTCGGCCCAGTATTGCAGCTTGTACCGCTCGTCGTCGCCCCAGATCCCCCGCAGCATGCCCGGCCAGGGTCTGCCGATCACCAGCCAGCCGCCCTTACCCGCGCCTACCGGCTTACGGTCCTCGCCCACAATCTCCGGAAACACGCCAGGCAAAGGCCGCGTGCAACTGCCGGGCTTGGTCGCCGTGACCCCAGGCAGCGGGCTCATCATGATGCCGCCGGTCTCCGTCTGCCACCAGGTGTCGACAATCGGGCAGCGGCGGCCGCCGATCTTTTCGTGAAACCACATCCAGGCCTCAGGGTTGATACCTTCGCCGACGCTGCCTAACAGCCGCAAGCTGGACAGGTCGTATTTTTCGATCCAAGGATCGCCCCACTTGATGAACGTGCGGATGGCGGTCGGCGCAGTGTAAAGGATGTTGATGCGGTGCTTCTCGATCATCTGCCACCAGCGGCCGCAGTCCGGCGCGTCGGGCGCCCCTTCGTAAAGGAAGACTGTCGCCCCCGCAGACAAAGGGCCGTAGACCACGTAGGAATGCCCCGTGATCCAGCCCATGTCGGCCGTACACCAGTAGATGTCCTCGTCGCGGATGTCGAACACCCACTCGGTCGTCTTTTTGGCAAAGAGGTTGTAACCGGCCGTGGTATGCATGATGCCCTTGGGCTTGCCGGTGGAACCGCTGGTATAAAGGATGAACAGCGGTGTCTCGCTGTCCAAGGCTTCGGCCGGGCAGTCGTCGCCGGCTTGCTCGACGAGCTCGTGCCACCAGAAGTCGCGGCCGGGGAGCATTGTCACGGCATTGCCGGTGCGGCGGAGCACGACGCACTTCTCCACGGTCGGCGACTTCTGCAAGGCGAGGTCGACGTTCTCCTTCAACGCGAGTTGCTTGCCCCGCCGCCAGCCGCCGTCGGCGGTGAGGATCACCTTGGCTGACGCATTGTTGTTCCGCTCGGCGATCGCCTCGGCGGAAAAGCCGCCGAAGATGACGCAGTGGATCGCCCCGATCCGCGCGCAGGCCAGCATGGCAATCGCCAGTTCCGGCACCAGGGGCATATAGATGGAAACCACGTCGCCCTGCGCGACACCCAGTTTCTTCAGCACGTTGGCGAAGCGGCAGACCTCGGCGTGCAGCATCTCGTAGGTCAGCACGCGGGTATCGCCCGGCTCGCCCTCCCAGATCAGGGCCGCCTTGTTCCGCCGCTGGGTTTGCAGATGGACGTCGAGGCAGTTATAGGAGACATTCGTCTTCCCACCCACGAACCACTTGGCGAACGGCTCGTCCCACTGGAGCACCTTCTGGAACGGCTCGAACCAGTGCAACTCGGCGGCCATGCGGCCCCAAAACCCCTCCAGGTCCTGGGCTGCCTGGCGGCAGAGGTTCTCGTACTGCAGGGTCGATCCGATGCGGGCCTTGGCGGCGAACTCGTGCGGTGGCGGGAACAACCGCTCTTCCTTCATCACGTTGTCGATCTGGCCCGCGGATTGGAATGTCATGAAATACCCCCTCACTTGGGCTGGAAAATGACAGACTAGATAATCTCAGAAAAAGCTGACAATACCGCCCATTGCCAATTCTAACGCACGGTCAATCGGTCCACAATAGCTTATCGATCAGTGTTGCTTACCTTCGACGTCTCAAGATGCGTCCGAAAGATCGAATCAACGAGTCGAGCACAGCCCGACGTCAAGCGAGCCAACACTTTTAGCTGATCCTGACACGACCTATTCGGTGATTCGTTCGGATAATTGACTCGATGGGAGACTTCACCCCATACTTCGTCCATCAACGTCCGAACTTGGACCTCGCATGTGACTCTGGTGCGCTGGTTCGCCTGAATCACATAGTGTATTGTCGTGTACATTGTCTCCCGGGATCGAGTCGCAATTCCAAATTCCTTAAACAGGCTCTCGTACTCTATATCCCAGCAGTTCGCGGTCGGTTCTTCCACCAAGCGAAGCTGTTGCTCTGCAAGGACGCCCTGGATTGCCAAATGGATGTCGCGTACTTCGTCCGTGTGTAAATGGATGATTCGTATGCCGGCTAAGTCGGTAATTCGGTCAAAGAGCGTCGTGTCGTCGATCACATCGCCCTGTACGGCCTTGCGCACGAGCTTCTGGCGAAGGTGATCGGGATCTTTGACGCGGTATTTGATGAATTGGGTACATCGCGCCAATCCGGCATCGTTGCGGAAGTAAGCCATCAGTGCTTGCGCAAAGTTCTCAAAGAGATGGCGGTTCCGGACAAAATGTTCGACTGCGGCCTCAATGGACTTTCGATTCCTTTTCGTTAGTACGTCATCTCCCATGATTCACGACCTCCTCCGGGACGCCTCTGGCACATACAAAGGCGACGTGGTCTTGATGATGTGCTGCGCGATCTCGCGAAAAGCCTTTTTAGCAGCATTCTTTTGTTCCTCATAGCTACTGGAGCATTTCCAGAGTGGAACGCCTTCACGTTGTGACAACTGCACGAGTGAAGCAAAGTCCTTGACTTTGCCTACGATTGGATCGATTGAACCGTCGGGCGCCAACGCCGGGTCAAGTGAACGCAACACCGCTGCGACATGCTCATATACCTGCCTTTTGATCTGTCGAAGATACTTCGCCGGCTCCTGGGCCATCGTTTGGCCATACTCCTTGAACCTTTGGGGAATGTACCCCAAGAACCTCGGATTGCCCCGAAGCAAGTCCGCCCCGTCGGGGGCTAGCGAGGAAATCGTCCGTGCGTCCAGAATCCACCGCTTCAATGATTCGCCAAGCGTACTGAGCGCCCGCACGGAGAAAAGGTCACACGCAACCGGAACAATGAGAAAATGCGAGTCGAGCAAGAGGACTCGATTCAATGGCCCGATGTTCGGACCAGTGTCGTAGAAAACGAAATCAGCGCGGCTTTGTTCACTCACCTTGGAGACCAGGTTGCTGATGGATGCGGTTGCGCGCAGGCCACCAAGACGTCGTTTGAAACTGTCGGTCCAGGCTTCGGCAAGAAACTCTTCGTACTCGAACAATCGGATGTCACCAGGCAATAATGCGAGGCCACCGACGTTTTTTGGCTCGATTGTCTTTGCGTCTCCAATTCGCTCCACTAGCGGCTTCACTGCCGTCCAAATCGTTTGGCCTTCCGGACCATCGGAGTGGTCCAGCAGATTGTCAACGACATCATCAGCAAGGAGATAGGAAGTCAAATTGCACTGCGGATCGCTGTCAACCAAAAGCACGGACTTGCCTAAGTCGGCGAGTGCGCATGCGATGTTTACGGCAAGGGTCGTCTTTCCGACGCCGCCTTTGTGATTGTAAATGGTTATACGAACAGGTGAGCCGCTCATTCACATTTCTCCTAAATTCGAGTCAATTCTCCGGCCGTTTGTTGTTTCGCGTCGACTTCCGTGCGCGGCGAGCACGTACGCTTGCCATGACTTCCTTTGCGGCCGCGCGATCGGGAAGAGCCTCAACATATCTTTCCCCCTGAGCCGATAGCTGTTTGGCCCCTTTTCCTGCAGGCACGAGCAACCCGGCATTTGCTGCGTTGGTCATTGCATATGCGCTGTTTGAGAACTTCACTTGCGCCGCTTCCGTATTCAGCAGGCTGATGTCAACAGTCTTAAAATGCGGAATCCCGCGGAAGTGCGTAAGGTAGTATGCCAAACAGGCAACCCGTTCAACATCCGTATGTGGTTGCTTTTGAAAGAGAAAGTCTTTGGGCGAGAGTTCTGCACTATTTGCGAAACTGGTCGTACGGGCACTCTGCGTTTCAGCCATTTGTGTCGACTGAGCAACTGGTCTGAATACAGATTCGCCATGCGCATCGGAGAAGAAAGTCTCGACAGTATGCAGTATTCGTCTACGAGTATTGCCGTCGAAATCCAGTAAATGATTGATCATCTCGCTCACTGCCGTGTGAACAGTGCGTTCGTCAATTTGTGTTTCTGTGCTCATCGGTATCCTCGAAATAGGCGGGCCACTATTGTGCGACTGTATTTAGCACTAGTATAAAATATATCGTGTTGACGAGTATTTGGCAAGCCGCACAATGCACCTCAATCCTCGTGAGAGGCCCGTGGCGAATTTTGACGGGTAATACAAATGACAACAGACGTTAATATACTGTCGAGGGGTGCAGGTATTCCTCCATGCCCACTCGCCACCGTTTGAGAAGTGACGACAACTGACTCTTACGTTTTCACGATCGACCGGTAATAATCAATCGAGCGCCGCAGACCCTCGTCGAAATGTACTGCCGGTTCGTAACCCAAGCATTTTCGCGCCTGGGTGATGTCGGCCAGGCTTTCGCGGACGTCGCCTACGCGCGGCGGTTCGTGCCGCGGTTGGACGTTCGTGCCGAGCAACTCATTGAGCAGTTCGATCAGTTTGAGCAGATCGGTTGCCCGGCCCTCGGCCACGTTGAAAGTACGGCCGGCCACGCCGAGGGCGTCGGCCGCCAAGAGATTGGCCTGGACGACATTGGCCACAAAGACGAAATCTCGCGACTGCCGGCCATCGCCAAAGACCACCGGTTGCCCCCCGGCGAGCATGGCCGTGATAAACAGCGGGATCACTGCCGAATAGGGGCTGGCCGGATCCTGCCGCGGCCCGAACACGTTGAAATACCGGAGGGCCACAGTCTCCAGCTTGAACGCCGCCGAGAAGGCGTGACAGTAATGCTCCGAGGCCAACTTCGCCGCCGCGTAAGGCGAGAGGGGATCGACCAGGTCCGTCTCGCGCTTGCAACTCAACGGCTGGTCGCCATAGGCGGCTGCCGAGGCCGCGAAAACCACGCGCCGCACCCCGAATCGCCGCGCGGCATCCAGCACGTGTACCGTGCCCGTGCAGCAAGCGGCGTGGCTATCCAGCGGGCGGTCGATGCTCCACTGGACCGAGGCCAGGGCCGCCTCGTGGAAGACGCAATCGACCCCCGCAACCGCCCGGTCTACGGTTGCGGCATCGACCACGTCGCCCTTGATCAGTTCGATACGGTCGCGAAAAGAGGCCAGGTTCGCCAGGTTGCCGGTGCTGAGGTTGTCGAGCACGCGGACCCGGTCGCCGCGCTGAACGAGCGCCTCGGCAATATGAGAACCAATAAATCCGGCGCCGCCAGTTACGAGGAAAGTCCGCATAGTTGTAGTTGTGTCTCCTTTTATTCCAAACGATTGTAACAAATATGACGCAAAAGGGAATCTTGGCCCCTTTCGCCCCTCAAAGGGAGCCTGTTCGATTACCCCTGCCGTGCCCTATAATTAAGACACGCAGACAGGATGCCTGCCACGTACCACGCCAAACTGGAGAATCAGCGCCTATGTCCGATGGATTTCCCAATCCGATCAGTAATCCCTACTATCCATCTTCTCAGCCGATCCCCCCCTTCGGCCCCGATCCGCGCCGCGAACCTCAAAGTGGCGGGATTCGCCTCGGCTGGGCAATTTGGGTGCTTCTGATCTTGCTCCTGCTGGCGATCTCGCCGTACTTTGTGGAACAGATCTCGTTCGCCTACGCGCGGGGCAAGCAAAGGGCCGAGGCCGAAGTCGCCCGCGAGTTGCTCGACGAAGGCCACGGGTCCACGATCGGGCAGTATCGCACCGTGGTCAAGGCCGTGCAATCGTCGGTTGTCGGCGTCAAGGCCTCACGCAATGTCCACGCCCAGGAGAACGATGAACTACCTTTCTTCTTCGGCCCGCGCGGCTGGCGCGAACAGGACCAGGGGTCCGGCGTGATCGTCGACTCCGAGGGCTACATCATCACGAATTATCACGTCGTGGACCGCGCCTCGGACGTCGAGGTCGAGCTCAGCGACGGCAGCCGGCACCAGGCTAAAGTCGTCGGCACCGATCCGGCCACCGATCTGGCCCTTTTGAAGATCAACGCCGGAAACCTAACCGCTGCGCCTTGGGGCAAGAGTTCCGACATGGAAGTCGGCGATCCGGTCCTAGCGATCGGCAATCCATTCGGCCTGGCCCGCACGGTCACCGCGGGTATTCTCAGCGCCACCGGGCGGCATGCCGTTGTGGAACACGTCAACTACCAGGACTTCCTGCAAACCGACGCCGCCGTGAATCCCGGCAACAGCGGCGGTCCCTTGGTCAACATGAAGGGCCAGATCGTGGGCATCAACACGGCGATTGTCGGCCCGACCTACCAGGGCATCAGTTTCGCCATTCCCAGCGACATGGTGCATGACGTCTATCTCCAATTGATCAAGTCGGGAAAGGTCGCCCGCGGTTGGCTGGGCGTGGAGATGAGGCAAGCCGGGTCCGACGAGGCGGCGAAGCCGGGTGTCAGCGGCGCGCTGGTGTCCAGGGTGTTGCCCGATTCGCCCGCGGCTGCCGCCGGCATCAAGCCCGGCGACATTATCACCAAGTGGAACGGCAAGCGCGTCGGTGGTCCCGCCGAACTGGGGCTGCAAGTTGCCTGGTCGAAGATTGGCGAGAAGGCCGCCGCGACCGTTCAACGAGGCGACGAGGAGGTGAAGGTCACGGTCACCGTTGCCCAGCGGCCGGAAAAGTTGCCGTGAACTATGGCAGAATCTCGCGGATCGGGAGCTCCACCACTGTCCGTCCATCGATGACTAGCGGGACTTTGTCTTCGATACCGTAGAAGTCTGAGCGCGCGTAATCAGCGCCCGAGGCGGATTGAGTACAGTCGGAGTAGACCTCAAGGCGGCGATCAACGATGTTTACAATCCAGTAAACGGCGATGCGGGCGGCTGCGTAGAGCGATTTCTTGTAAACCCGGTCTCGCGGCAGGCTGGAATCGGTAACCTCTCCCACCAGAATAACTTCGGCCGGGCCGGGGTGGCGATCGAGGTAGTCGAGACGATCGCCACGTACGATAACCAAGTCCGGCTCCGGTTCGCTCTCGGCGAAAGTGATCGGCTGCTGCGAATTGACAAAAAGGCCTTTTGGAAGGTACTGATGCACAGCCTCATGAACGAGTCCCGTTACCGTACTGTGCAAAGGTGATTTCGTCATTTTCTTTACGATCGCTCCGTCCAGAAGTTCCACCGGATCGTCCTCAGTAAGGATCCCGGCGCGGACCATTTCGTGGTACTTCTCCACGCTCCATGGCCAGAACGTGAAGGGCGCTACGGCAGTAGATGCGGAAACAGGTGTTTCCGGGCCGGCAGCCAGCGTTGCAGAAGAATCGGTTACAGTAGCCATTGATGGGGATCCTGTCGCACGGGCAACGTTCCCATTATTATATACTCGCAACCAGCGTGGCGGAATCCGGCCCTCTTAGAAATCGTACCACACGCCCGCGCCGATAAACTGCTGGTACTGGTTATAGAATTGCCGCTCGAAGCTGAATCCGTCGAAGTATTCCAGGCCCGTGCGGAACGTGTGGCCGGTGGGACCGCGCCACTGCCAGCCGGCTTCGACGGTGACGTTGCCGCTGTAGTTCAAGTCCTCTTCGACCTTGGAATTGATGGCCGCAAACGGCGCGCCCCAGAAACCGTTGGGCTGCGAGGGACTGTAGTCGATGCCGAACTGGAACTCCCACGGTTGCGCGCCTCCGTCCACGTGAAAGGCCCAATTCGCCTCGCCATAGAATCGCAAGTCCGGAATAGGACGATAGGCCACGCCCAGCACGAGTTGCTCGCGGACATAATTCAGCCGCACAAAGTCAGGGTGCGAAAGCATGTACATGTCGCCTAGGTGCGAGCTGAGGTGATAGTAGCCGAACTTGAATTCCCATTTCCCTTCGCGATAAGTGAAGGGAAAACCGATGCGGAAGTCGGTCGCTACCATGTTGCGGTTGCTGTCCAGTCGCGGCAGGGCCACGCCGTCGACGTCCAATTGCCAACCGTCCGGCCAGGCCGGGTCCTGCGTGCCGTAGCGGATAATGCCAACATGCCCGCCAAGGCTACCATCCCAAGTCCATCCAACCTTCTTGTCGTAATACAATTGGCTGCCCAACCGGCCTTCCTCGTTGCTGGCCAGGTAGTTCTTGAACATCAGGCCGTCGGGCAAGACCTGCCAGGTCCAAGGCGGCGTCCAGGTGGCGTCCGGCGGCGCGGCGGAGTTCGGCAGCGCGGCAGGCGGCCCAATGCTGGGCATGGGCTCGTCCAACGGCGGCGCTGCCGGAACGATTTGCGGTGGCAGCCCAGACATGTAGGGGCCCGGTAGATAGGGTCCCGGCACGTAGGGCCCCGGCATGTTGGAAGCCGTCGTGGCGCCGGGCTGGGTCATCGCCGCATCGCGCGTGTCGAGTACCGTGAGCGGCATCGCCGTGGGTTGTGCAAACCCTGTTGTTGCCAACATGGCCCCGCCGAGCCAGCCCAGCAACACTACCGCAGTTCTTCCGCCTTTCACACACATTGCCATTTACACCGAGTATCCCTTCGGGGGCGAAAGTCTACCGACGGTCATCGCTAGAGATCAAGATCGATGTTGGAATGGCCAGAAAAGCGAACTGGCGGAGGAGTTGTAACGTCTTGGCTGCCAAAGGCTTACGTTGTTCAGTTGAAATTTAAGCGCAACCGGGATTCCTGCCTAGTAGGCATGCGACTTGATTCCGACGATTTCGCCCTTGCGGCCCCACTCGCCAGTTTGTATAAACGCCGTTTCTTCTTAACACCCAGCAGGGGTATTTGCTTTTCGACAGGACCGATGAATCAACAAGTGTCGCAAGAATGAAGGAAACGCGATCGTGAAGCGGATTCTGGCTGTGCCCGCTCGTGTGCTGGAGTTCCTGCGGGTTGCCCCTTTGCAGACCAGCCTGATCTTGTGGTTCGCGCTGTTTGTGGCCGTGGGGATCAAGAGCCTGGTCTATCCGGACATTCATAGCGTCTACCCTTGTTACGAGGGCGCGGCGCGGCTCTGGCAAGACGGCAGAGATCTCTATGACCTGAAAACCACGGGTTTCATCTACCGCTATGGGCCTGTCTTTGCGCTTTCGATGGTCCCGTTGGCCGCACTGCCTTCGGCCTTGGGCAGTTTGCTCTGGAACTGGTTGAACTTCGGCCTTTTCTTTGCCACGCTGTGGAAACTGGTCCAGCGCGGCCTGCCCGGCGATTGGACCGTGCGCCACCGCGCGCTGTTTCTCAGCCTGGCACTGCTGGGAACGACGCGAACGATTTGGAGCGGACAGAGCAATCTGCTGGTCTTCTCGCTAGTGGCCTTGGCCACGCTGGCCATTCAAGACCGGCGCTGGTGGGGGGCGGCTTTCCTGCTGGCGATCTCCGTCCAGATCAAGGTCTGGCCATTGGCCGCGGCGCTGCTGCTGATGGCCTATTGGCCGTGGAAACTGACGCCGCGGTTTTTGGCCGCGACGCTGCTTATCGCCGCCGTCCCGCTCTTGACCAAGCCTTGGGGCTTTGTCTGGCGGCAATACGTCGGTTGGTACGATCTGCTGGTCGGCCCGGCGCAAATCCGGCACACTTATCGCGATGCGTGGACGCTATGGGAAATTATTCACGAGCCGGTCAACGCCAAGGTCTACGTGTTCCTGCAACTACTTTCGGGGGCTGCCGTCCTGGGCCTCTGCCTGTGGCAACTTCGCCGCGGGCTTTCGCTCCAGCGGCGTTTGCTCTTCGTGCTCGTCTCCTGGGCCGTATGGCAGATGACGTTTGGCCCCGCGACCGAGCGGACCACCTTCGGGCTGATCGCTCCGTTGTCGGCATGGGGCCTGGCAACCGCCGTCCAGCAGCGTCGCGGGCGAGTGTTGATGACTATGGCCTTCGCGCTGATGACTTGCGGGAACTTCGGTGTCATCGAGCGAGCGCTGATGGACTGCGCCCCCATCGTGCTGGCCGTTCATCCGCTGGGGGCCATGCTCTTCCTGGCCTGGTTCCTCGATTGGAATCATCACGCGGCAGACGGGTTGCCGCGCTGCGCGGTCACGGTGACTGCCGCGTCGCCAACCTGCGGACTTTCGCCGATGGCCGCGGAGATGGTTGCCGAGCCACGTTAATCGCTACGCCATGAAGCCTTCCCGACGAAACCAAGGTCCCGCCGACAAGCGTCCGCGGCTATTCTCTGCTTGGCGGCCGCTGCTTGTCGGAAACCTGGCCGCCTATTTGGCCCTGGCGACCGCGTTTTCCATTTGCCAGACCGGCTATTTCAACGCGGACTTTGTCGGCTATGCGACGATCGCCCACCGCCTGCTGAGAAATCCGCAGACAGCCATCTCCGGCTACTGGTCTCCCCTGTATTCCTGGTGCATGGCTCCGCTGATACATTTCGGAATCGACGATCTGACCGCGGGGCGAGTGGTCCTGGTGACGGGAGGGACGATTTATCTCCTAGCGGTGTTCGGAGTGGTATGCCGATCGCACGTGGCCGATGAACGCCGCAACCGGATGATAACCGCGGCGGTGATGGCCGTTGCCGTGCTGCAAGCTGCGACGTGGGTCACGCGCATGATGGATCCCGACTTGTTGGCCGACGGCCTGCTGTTCTGCTATTTCTATGTGGTCCTGGACCCCCTATTGCCGCAAAAGCCGTGGCGCGCCCTGCCGGGAGGAATTGCCGCGGGACTGGCCTACTTGGGCAAGGGCTACATGCTGCCCTTCACCCTCGTGCATCTGCCGGCGACGTTGCTGCTGCGCTGGTGGATCGCGCGTCGCTCCGAGAAAACCGGGCCGGGCCTGCGACGCTGGGCAGTCACGTGGATCGCATTCCTTGTCGGGCAAGCCGTTGTTGCCGGCCCCTGGATCGCGGTCCTGACCTCGCACTACGGACATTTGACCTTCTCCACGGCGGGCGCTGCCAACCACGCCAACATGGGCCCGGGCGCCTTCGGCAACGATCCCCTCTGGAATCCGGGCATAGCCGCCGATTTCATCGCCGATCCGCACTTCGGACCCGACTGGTCGCCGCTGCAAGACAGCGAGCATTTCCTCCAACAACTCAAAGTGCTTGTCTACAACGCCAACAGTTGCATCCCCTTCCTACTCCCCTGGGCCGCGCTGGGCGGGATCTTCGCAGTGGTCGCAAGAATCCGTCGCCGCCGCTCCACGGAGCAGGCTGTTCCCCATGATGGCTTCCCGGGATTGGGGTGGTGCGCCCTGACGGTCTTCCTGTACTGCGGCGGATATTGCCTCATCAACCTTGAATCGCGGTATATCGTCCCCGTCACCGCCCCATTGCTGTGCCTGGGCGCGATGCGCATTGTCTCCGGCGTTTTCTGCGCGCTCGGAACTCGTACGGAAGAGACTCGGCCGCCCTGGCGGCGGTCGGCCTGGTGGCTCGTGCCCATCGTCTTGCTGCTTTCGCTGCCGGACTTGCACCGGTTGGCCATCATTCCCTTGAAACATCCGCAGTCGGTCGGACTGGCACGGTTTCGCCGCATTGCCGAGCAACTGCACGACGCCCGAGTCTTGCCCAATCCGTTCGCCTGTAGCCGCTGGCACAACGGCATGAATCTTTCCTATGCCGCCGGCGACGTGGCCAATTATCTTGGCTCGCCGCTGCCCGACGCGGCAACCAGCATGATCGAGCAACTCCAGGAGAGCGGCGCTACCGTCTATCTTCGCTGGCGTCAACCGGACGACAAATCAATCCCACACAGCGCGGTCGATGCGTTTGATCCTGCTGCTATTCCCACCTCGCCGTGGAAACTGGATATGATTATCAAGGACTCGCAACCTCCCTCGACGACTATCGAGGTCTATGCCCGAGCGAAGCACAAGCCCAAGTTACGCTGATTCGTTCGCCGCCGGTAAAGACGGCATGAGTCAGAAAAAAGTATTTTCCGCGGCGTTTCTCCGGCCTTCGGCCGGCGCGACCAACCACCGTTTCGAGTCGTGCAGTTGTGTGACCTGGTCACAAAAAAGGGCCTTTTGGCGTTTCAACCGCGATTTTGTACGTCCACAGGCGGGTTCGGCTTCCCCTAAAGGTCGTTGCTCGTACAGCGGAAACTGCGGGAATATGATCGCTTGACACTCTAACGATAGTTTCGGCACAGCCAAAGGCCGTTGCCATTTTTGTGCCATTCTGTACCATTTCCTAGCCACTTTGTACCATTCTGTATCATTTTCTACCATTTTGTGCTGAACGTGTTCATGCGTACCGTATATAGGAGTAGGACACACGGCGCTTTCTCGAAGCTACTTAAGTGCAGAGTCATAAAAAATAATTAATTGCTGCCACGACAAGTGCGGCCGTTCGCGCCCCTTGCGCGGGTGTAGGGTGGGTCGAGGCACGAGACCCACGCGCCACAGTTTCCGCGCAGCCGCCCGCGCGGACGCCGACTTGCGCAAGTCGGCGCCGCGCATTGCTAATGGCCCCCGATTCGCTACGCCGGGGGCTGGTCAAATTGTCAATGAACAAATGCACGCGCAGAACATTCAGGCGTGGCTGAATCTTCTTCAGCGCGCTTTATACCCACATAATACGCGGCGAATCTCCGCCGCATTGCGCGCGGGACGCGAACTTGCGTCGCAAGTCCAATCACTCGTTGCACTTTCGGCGTCTGTTGCCCGGCCTGTTTCCAACGCCGACGCCGGAACTCTGAGTGCCGTAACTGTGCTGCGCTTGTTCCGGCCTACAACTTCTCCCCTTCTCCCTTCTCCCCTTCTCCCCTTCTCCCCTTCTCCCCTTCTCCCCTTCTCCCCTTCTCCCCTTCTCCCCTTCTCCCCTTCTCCCCTTCTCCCTTCTCCCCTTCTCCCTGCTCCCCGTTTCCTGTCGCTGAAAAAAACCGCACGTCCCGACAAATAATCTTCGGGCGGCAGGCGTAATGTTTCTATGTGAGGCACAAAAACAGAGACCTTCACCAACCCCTAGGCAAAACCATGAAAGAAACGAATGACACTTCGGCCGGTGGCAGGCAGCGGAAGCAAGCCTTGCTGCCGCAAATCAGCAAGCTCGCCCAGGAGGGCCTTAGTTCACGCGCGATCGCCGAGAAACTCGGTCGTTCCACCAGTACCATCGCTCGTTGGCAGCGCGAGATGCGCGACAAGTCGCACCCGCAGGAACCACCGGACCCCGCCGAAAGGTTCGCCCGGAAGATCAAGCGCTACCGCTCGATCTACCGCAAATTGATTGCGGCCTGGCGCCGCTCGCAGGCCGACAAGCAAGTGCGCGTGATTGAGAACAGCGGCCCCGCCGACGCCCCGGCCGCCGCCAAGAAAAAACGCTCCGTCCGCAAGGAAACGCAGACGGGCAACGCCGCCTATCTGGCCAAGGCCCTGGAC